>P_2C_Sed_3_UnCtyDRAFT_1000001_pt1 | contig 34305 bp, 26 predicted proteins | sample Pon2CUnioCityCA_4_FD_10232 | JGI IMG/M metagenome (IMG submission 10232)
AGCCGATACCGTCTCGGCGCGGGTGCGCGTCCGGATCATGCGCCCATCCACCTCGATCTCGATGGGCACCGAGCGACGGATGGTGACTGTCCCGCCGGCAACCACCCGCTCCTGGAGTCCTGGCTCAACCTCGTCGCCCAAGTAGAGTGTCACACCGTGCTCTTGCAGCAACTGGCCCACCGTCTCCGACATGGTGTGGAGGGTGGTCGTCTGCCCATCATCGTCCAGGATCATGGAAACCGCCCGCCGAACGGCGACCACTGGTGGAGCGTCCCTATCATTGCGGGTCACGCTGCCTGCCCCGCCGCGGGAACTCGGAGCGTCCCCAGCAGCCAGATGGCGGTCCCACAGGGAAGTGTCAGGCTCCACACACTGCCCATCGAGCCAGACCTCGTCGGCAGGACCAAGCTGCAGCCCGGCTTCAGAAAGCACCTCGCCCACCGTGGCTGCCTGCGTGCGGAGTTGGTGAGCATCGCCATCGGCATGGAGATGCACGACACGGGCGCGCCTTACCTCGATGACAAGTCCAGGCTGCAGAGGCGTCTCCAACCCCGGCGCTACCACATCTTCGGGGAACAGGTCCAGGCCGGCCCGGCGCAGCGCCTCGCCCACTGTGTACGCGTGGGTGCGCAGCTCCTGTCGCTGACCGTCCACCTCCAAGACGAGGGGGGAGCCAGTCTGGACCAGGCCCATGCCCAGCAAGCCCAACACGCCTGCCAAGAGGGCCAGCCCCAGCAGCCCTTGCAGCCACGGCGGCATGGTCCGGATTAGACGTCTTTCAGCGATAGCTTCCGAAGCCAAAGAGATCCCTTCCCTACGTTTACACTATCCAACCAACGTGGCCCAAGCCAGTTCCCCTCCAGGCGACCGGTTGGCCTTCTTTCCATTCACCCATCAGCCACAAAGCGGGCTGCCGCCTGACCGGCTACGTAGCCCGTCGAAAAGGCTGCCTGGAGATTATACCCGCCAGTGTCAGCCTGCACGTCGAGCACCTCACCGGCAAAATAGAGCCCCTTTACCAATCGCGAAGCCATAGTGCGCGGATCGATCTCCCGGGTATCCACGCCGCCGGCCGTGACGATCGCCTCATCCAGAGGCCGGTGCCCAGTGACCGTCAGGCGAAAATCGTGTAGCAACCCGCGCAACCGCCCCCGCTCCTCAGACGTGATCTGGTGGGCAGGCTTGTCCGGCGGTATGCCAGTGCGCGCCACGACGACATCAATCATCTTTTGCGGAAGCAGGCCCTTGAGCACATTGCGGTACGCCCGCTTGCCGTATCGATCCAGATCGCGTAACAGCCGCGCATCCAGTTTCTCCGGACTCAGGGCAGGTTTTAGATTGATGCTCATCTCCAGCTGCCCGCGCCCAAGCAGGGCCACAGCAGGCCCGCTCAAGGTCAGGATGATCGGCCCGGACACGCCATAGTGCGTGAAGAGCATCTCGCCAAAGTCCCGGGCGGATTCCACACCATCGAGCAGTAGACTTACCTCGACGTTCCGCAAGGACAGACCCATCATAGCCCTGGGCTCGGGACCGGCGATGACCAAGGGCACCAGAGCCGGGCGAATGGGCACAATAGTGTGCCCCACCCCGTCAGCGAGTTTGTAGCCATCTCCGCTGGAACCGGTCTGGGGATAAGAAGCCCCTCCGGTGGCAACGATGACTGCTCCAACGCTGAGCTGCTCACCGCCCTGCAGCGACACGCCCTGGACCCGGCCACCCTCACACAAAAGATCCTCAACGCGGCTCTGAAAGCGTACTCGGGCACCCTGCTGCCTGGCAAAGCCCGCCAGTGCCTCGGCCACCTGGTGCGCGTCGTTGCTTGCGGGAAAGACCCGCTCGCCACGCTCAACCACCGTCTCCACACCAAGGCCCTCGAAGAATGCAACCAGGTCCGGCGCAAAGAAACGAGCAAAGGCGTTACGCAGGAAATACCGGGACTCTCCCTCACTTCCCAGGAAGGCAAAGTGGGCCAGGAACTCGTCAAACGCAGCCATGTTGGTAAGGTTGCAGCGGCCCTTGCCCGTGATGCGAAGCTTGGTACCCAGGCGGGCCATTCGCTCCAGAACGAGCACCTCTGCGCCGGCTGCCGCCGCCTGTCCGGCTGCCATCAGCCCCGCTGCTCCACCGCCTACTACCACTACCTGTGCGCCTTGCTCCATACCCTCCCAGGCCATACCGATACTGTCCCTGATCGCGGCTCGACAAAACAGTCCGGGCGCTGTCGACGCAACGCCCCGCGCAGCTCTACAAAGAAGCGAGCTGGGCGGCGAGGCCGGTCCGAGTCCAAGCTCGTCCTTCTGCGGCTCTCCACTCCAGCTCACGATAAGTGCTGGTCGTGCACCCCCTGTCGAACCGAGAAAGCCGGCTTACCAATGTCAGCCTGCTCCGGCCAGGCAACCCTGCGGCACCCAGAAGTACCTGCTTACCGTTGCTTCCTTCCGGATCTGGCGGGGTTCACAAGCTCCTGCCGCGCAGGACCCAACCTTCTACGCCACTTAACTTGGCAGTCCCGACCGTCCCTTAGCCCTCGAGGGGGAATTCGACCCCGCTACGGCGGTTTGCGGGTACAGGGCACCGCCAGTTCCCCGTCTAGCACGACCATCANGATGGTACCACAGAACGAGAGATTGGTCAAACGCCTGACNAGCNCAATCCAANCAGTACAAACAAGCTCGGTACCGCCAGCATGCTGTGTCCGGTCTGGATTGGCGAGCCTACTCACATCCGCCGCGAAGCAACGCCCTGATCCGGGCAGCGATCATCTCCATAGCGACCTCGTTAAAGCCACCCTCGGGGATGATGACATTGGCATGTCGCTTGCTGGGCTCGACGTACTCCTGGTGCATGGGACGAACCGTCGCCAGGTACTGGTGGATGACCGATTCCATCGTCCTGCTGCGCTCGGCAATATCGCGCTGGAGACGCCGTATGAAGCGGATGTCGGCATCGGTGTCCACATAAATGCGGACGTCCATCAGTTGGCGCAGTTCCTCATCGGCAAAGATGAGAATGCCCTCGACCAGGATAACTGGGAAAGGTTCCACCGTCACGGTTCTGCTGGTCCGGGAATGCGTCGTAAAGTCATAGACCGGCAGCTCAATGGGCCGCCCCGCTTTGAGTTCCTGCAGGTGAGAGATGAGCAGATCGTTGTCCAGGGCATCGGGATGGTCAAAGTTCTGCATGGCACGTTGGGCCATGGGTAAATCGCTCAGGTCCTTGTAGTACGCATCGTGCTGGATAAACGAAATATGATCCGTGCCGGCCCGCCTGAGAATCTCTGTAGCCACTGTTGTCTTGCCCGAGCCCGTCCCCCCAGCTACGCCGACCACAACCGGTTCCATCTTCCCTCTCCTAGATCCCAGCGGCGGGCAGGTCCACCGGCAAGAGCAGACCTATCAGCACGGCTGTAGCCGCCACCAGGACCAATGCAGCCGCCCAGCGGCTCCTGCGGGTATCCAACTGCCAGGCAAGCAGGCTCATAGCTGTGATCAGCCAGGCCACGGCCATCCACACTTCGCGGGCGCTGTCGGTCCCCAACGTGCCCCGTGTCCGCCATGCCCACCAGACACCGATGACGAGCCCGCTGCCCAGGGCTGCCAGAGCCAAGACGGTGGCCTGCGCCAGGAGGCCATAGAGAGGACTCCATCCTGGAAGTGCTAGATCCCAGTCACGGGACAGAAGCCCCTTCCTCAATAGCAGCATAAGACCAGCACAGGCAGCAACCAGCAGACTGCCGCCGCCCACCGAGAGGAGAATCCACTGGGCCTGGTAGAGTGCGGGCAGTTGCACACAGATGAACCCTGAAGAGCCAGCGCCAACCACGAATGCGCTCACCAGGCTAAGCACGATGGCGGCGAGATCCATCAGCGGGCCCGCAGTGCCCGCGCCCAGACGCCAGGCCAGCAAAAGATGAATGGCCAGCATGGCCGCGACGAGGCCCAGCATGGCCTGCCGGGGATCAGCCGCCGACCACTGCCCGTGCACGATGGCTGCCGCGACCAGGGCAACGATCAGGGCTGCCAGCGCTGCCACCCTGCTTGCAAGGACAACCGCCTCCCACCGTCCCCGGAGGACGGCCATCTCCAACCCGCCGGAAACCGCGGCGAGCCCCAGAAGCACGGCGGCGATCACGACCCAGATCTCAGGCGTCATCATGCAGCGCCTCCCGGAACAACTTGACCAGGTGCGAAAGCCATGATTGCGCTCCGGCGCCAGGTAGCGCCATGACCCACACCAGACTGGGGTGCTCCTGTCCCTCTGCAGCAGCAATCCATAACAGGCGGGGGGCAATGAGCCAGCCGACAACAAGGGCAATGAGGAACAGCCCGACACCGATCAAGGCGAGCCCGGCTGCCGGATGATAATCGACGCGGAGAATGGGGGTAAAGGCAAGGTCCAGCTCAAAGCGCAAGCCATCCACGGCTACCGATCCGCTCTCGTGAAGGATGCCCAGCACCTCCCCATCATCAATACCCTCACCAATACGACGCACTTGCAGGGCCTGCCCTCGACCCTCACAATCCTGCTCAAAGGAGAGCATGAGAAAGAGGTCCTCGTTGGGGACCAGAACCAAAGGTGCGTCTGCGGCAGAGTCAAAGCGGATCTCCGCCTCGCCGGTCATGCTCAGCACATCGCCCTCGGTCTCCAACATCAATGGCTGGTCATCGCCGTCCCAGCCACGCATCCTGACTACAGGAACATAGCCCAGCTGGCGCAAGGTTATCCCCGCGTAGGCCGAGGCCTGCCCGGCACCCACCATGCCCTGCCTGACCACGGTATCTCCTTCCAGCCAAGTGACAGTGCTCGCGTATTCAGAAGGTTGCTCACCCCCGTCCAACACTACACCAAAGCTGTCGAGGCGAACCGAATAGGTCTCATCAGGGCCTATGGCATGGCGCTCCCCTTCTCGCGGGTGCCAGGATTCGCCCTGCCAGCCCCAAGCGCTCGCGACGGTCAGGCTAACCAGCGCCAACAGCAACGAACCGTAGGCCAGGGGCCGCGTCCAGAGGACCAGGCCGCGCCGGATGGCTACGACAGCCGGAACCGGCAGGTCCGACACGGTCCGTGTCGCGTATCCCTGTCGGGCAAGGAACGTGCCCAGTCGTTCCATGGCCCCTTCAAGGGGAGTGGGCAGCGATAGCTGGACGCGAGGGGGGTGGGGCCCCCATGCTGCCAGGCTTGCGCGCGTCCAGGGCTCCCGGCGCGTGACGCGCCAGGCCAGCTCGAGGGAATCGCCCATGCGGACAAATAAGCACAGGCCGGCGAGGGCCAGAAAGGCACGGAACCAAAATGAGCCAGCGATATTGAATATCCCCAAGAGATGGAAAATATCGCCTGCCTGGGCCCATACCCCCGCTTGCATCGCCAGCCATGCCTGGGGATCACTAGCGTAGCTTGCCGGCATCTGGGGGATCACGCTGCTGGCGGCAAGAGCCAGGGCCAAGAGTCCCGCGAGGATCAGCAAAGTCTGCGGAGCGGCGAGGACACGCCACAAGGCGCTCAGCGGTTCAAAACGAGATGCTCTTTCGGTCTCTTCAGCCATGGCGCTGCCGACTCTGTCTTGGATGATGATGGGCGCAGGGATGTCCCTGCATCCGGTACCGGTTCATGGGGCGCGCTGGCCCAGTCTGCCTGTGCTGTAAGTCGGAAGCGGATGATAGAGCAAAGGCCCCAACAGGGAGTGGTTGGGGCCTGCCTATGTCAATCAAGCCACCCAAGGGACTTGAACCCTTAACCTGGCGCTTACGAAGCGTCTGCTCTGCCGATTGAGCTAGGGTGGCAAGCTCCGGGATCAGGCCGGTCAGTGCGGGCATTATACCAGGCTTCCCAGCAATAGGCAAATCAGCTTTTCCAGAACGCAGTTGCCAGATCAAGTCGGCGCTCCCCATGGATCGAGTCATGTCATACACGCGAATCGTGGCGGCTGGCCCGGTATCACTCTTCGCGAGCCTGTGCATCGCGATGCACGATGGCTGCTTTGACAAAAGACTGGAAAAGAGGATGCGGGCGGGTGGGCCGCGATCGAAACTCGGGATGAAACTGGCAGCCAACCATGAACGGATGATCGGCCAGCTCCCCGATCTCTACCAGGCGACCATCGGGTGATAGACCCGAGAAGATCATGCCAGCGTCAGCCAGCAACCCACGGTAAAAGTTGTTCACCTCAAAGCGATGGCGGTGCCGCTCGTGAACGATTGGCTCCCCCTGTAGAGTACCGGCGTATGCCGCCGCAGCTCGCGTGTTTGGCGTCAATTGGCAGGGATAGAGACCGAGACGCATGGTCCCTCCCATCTCAGAGATGTCCCGCTGGTCAGACATAAGGTCGATCACCGGTTGTGGTGTCTTGATGTCAAACTCGGTCGAGTTAGGCTCGTCGCTATCCAGGGCATGCCGGGCCAGTTCGATCACCATGACCTGCATCCCCAGGCACAGGCCCAGGTACGGAATCTGGTTCTCGCGGGCATAGCGCGCCGCCACGACCTTGCCCTCGATTCCCCGGTAGCCAAAGCCGCCTGGAACTACGATTCCGTGCAAGCCCTCAAATCGCTGCATACCCCGCCGCTCGATCTGCTCGGAGTCAATCCAATCGATCTCTACAGCCACGTCATAGCGCAACCCAGCGTGGTGCAGGGCCTCCCGCACGCTCAGATAGGCATCGCGCAGGTCGACGTACTTGCCCACCAGGCCAACCCGCACGGGCGGTTTCGGGCGCCGGATATCCTCGACTACCTCCCGCCAGCCCTCCAGCTCGGGCGATTTAGCGCCGTCCAATCCCAGTCGCTCGACAAGGTAATCGCCCAGGCCCGCTTGTTCCAAGACCAGGGGAACCTCGTAGATAATGGGCGTGGTGACCAGAGAGATGACCGCCCGCTGTTCCACATCACAGAAGAGGGCGATCTTGGCCCGAATGTCCTCGTCGATGGGATAGTCGGAACGGGCAACGATGATGTCAGGCTGGATGCCGATCCCGCGCAACTCACGGACACTGTGCTGAGTGGGCTTGGTCTTGATCTCGCGGGTCGAGGAGATGTAGGGCAGCAGTGTCACGTGCACGTAGAGCGTGTTCTCTCGTCCCACGTCCACGCGCATCTGGCGGATGGCCTCCAGGAAGGGCAAACTCTCGATGTCACCGATGGTGCCACCAATCTCTACGATAACCACTTCGGCCCCGCTCCCCCGTGCCACCAGCCCTATACGGCGCTTCATCTCGTTGGTCACATGGGGGATCACCTGAATCGTGCCGCCGAGATAGTCACCCCTGCGCTCTTTGGCGATCACCTCGGCATACACCTGCCCCGAGGTAACGTTGCTGGCACGAGTCAGGTTCTCATCGATAAAGCGCTCATAGTGACCCAGATCCAAGTCCGTCTCTGCACCGTCATCCAGCACGAATACCTCGCCATGCTGGTAGGGGGACATGGTTCCCGGGTCCACGTTCAGGTACGGATCTAGCTTTTGGATGGAGACGTTGATGCCCCGGCTCTTCAGAATGCGCCCTATAGCAGCGGCGGTCACCCCCTTGCCGACAGAGGATACTACCCCCCCAGTGCAAAAGATGTACTTGGTTGCCATGCATCTCACTCCGAAATAGAAAAGGAGAGCCGCCAAAAAGACGACCCTCCCCCAGCTCGCATTTCTGGGCGGCAGCCCAACAGCCCAGGATGCAACACAGGGTGTGAGGTCGCTGGGGCCCTCCCTACCCGAACCTTGACCGCGCCACTCACCTAGAGCAGGGCGCGCAGGTCGGCAGCTGCCCGGCGCATATCCAGGAAGATAAGCCCCAGCTTGGCCCCTTTGCGGGCAAGGGCTGTCAGGACGGCATCCTCGCCGATGGACATCAAGATCACGTAGCCCTTATCGCCGCGGATATACACTTGATCCAGGGTGCCACGCCCCAACTCGCTCGCGATGCGCTCCCCCAAGCTGAGCATGGCTGCGCTCATGGCCGAGACTCGATCCTCCTCCACATCGGGCGGCAGATCAGAGGCTATGGTTAGCCCATCCACGCTCACCACGGCTGAGGCTTCGATATCAGGGGTGATGACCCGCAGGTCTCGCAGGCGGGCCATGATCTGTTCCGTACGTGATCTCATCTTTTTACTATCCCCTTTCCCAGGACACCACTGTCCTGTGCATCGATGGCATAATAGCACAAGTGGCGGAGTATGTCAACGCAATCGTCAGCTCCCAGCACAGTATGACGAGTTCAGGCCAGTCAGCCAGCCTCCGCCGTAGGAATGCTAAAGCTCAAGGTATTCCCTTCATCAGGGACACTGGCTATCGAGATCTGCCCACCCAGTGCAGATACCAGGCCCTTGCTGACCACCAGGCCCACCCGCACGCTGGCAGAGCTAACGGCGCTCCCACCATCCACGGGGTAGCCAAGATCGAAGAGATGCGCCTGCTGTGCTGGCGGAATAAATGCGCCCGGATCGCGGATGCTCACCACCAACACATCCTCAGGATATCCATCCTGCTGTTCAACAAAAGTCTCAGTCGCCCAGACATCGATCCTGCCCCCCTCTGGTGTGCGGCGGACTGCATGATCGAGGAGGTTTAGCACGATCTGGCGCAGATGTCTGGGGTCTCCCCAGGCAGGGGGCAATTCGGCAGGCAGGTTCACGGCAAGCACCAAGTCACCGGCCTCCACCTCTGACCGCAGGGCCTCCACAGCACCGTCTATGACGCCGCCGAGGTCGACCGGTTGCGAGTCGATCTCGATTGTATCCTGTTCAAGCACGGCTACCGTGCTGAAATTGCTCACCAGGTTTGCCATCTGGGCAATATTGGCCCCGACGAGCTCCAGCAACTGCTCCTGTAGCGGGGTGGCACTGCCTGACATGGTTTCTGCCAGCAGGTGAGAGTCCGCACGGATGGAGGAAAGCAGCTCCTCCAAGTCGCTCGAGAACGCATTATGGTACTCGGCCCTGGCTTGCTCAGCTCGCCGCTCTGCGGTGACATCGCGAAAGATGACGACGTCACCCAGCCGAGTCCCGTCTGCCTGTCTCACCGGGGCGATGCGGCCCATGAGTTGCTTGTCATCCCACTCAAAGAGCACCTGTTCACCAGGTTCGCCACCTTCATCTCGCAACAGCGCGGCATGGAGCGGCGCAATGATGCGACCCAGTAGATGCTGGCGCGGCACATTCAGAACGCGCTCGGCAGCAGCATTGGCCAGCACGACGTTGCCGGTCTCCGTGACCACTGTTACGCCGTCAGAAATCGAATCGATGAAGGAGTATAGGCGCAGGGTCTCGTTCTCCTGCAGGCGCCGCAGCTCGGCTGCCCGTTCCGCCCGCTCCACGACGGCCTGGTATTGGCGGGCATTGTGGATGGCCGTGGCTATGTGCGCCATCAGATCCTGGCACAGTTGCGCATCTGCTTCGGTAAATTGGCGGTAGGTCGGCCCGCGCTCTCGGGGCGAAAGATCCACCCGGCCCAGGAGCAGGATGCCCAGGGTCCGATCTTGGCGCGTGATCGGCTGGATCAGCGCCGGACCACTCTGCGGTCTGGCAAACTGATCGTGCAGGCATTCGAACTGCTCATAATCCTCCGGTGCGTTGGCCAGCACAGAACGCTGCCGCAGGATGGCGTGGCGGATGAGGGACAGCTCACCGGCCTTGACTACTATTCGCCTGCTGGGGTGGCTGTCCTGGGTCCACCGGCGCCCCCACCAGCCATACCGGGCAGCGACGACGAGCTGCTCGTCATCTTCTTTCAGCGGCATCAGCACATAGGCCCAATCGGCGTTGATGGCGCGCGCGACGGCTTCGGAGATCCGTTCGAGCACCACCTGGAGCTCTAGCGAATCGGAGAGAGTGCGGCTGACCGCTAGCAGGAAGGCGATCTCCTGGGTGTGCTGCCATGCCTGTCTGCTGCTGGCCTGGAACTGCCCGCGCAGGCCCTTTGCTCCTGCCAGGACAGCCACGTAGGTCTCAAGCGCCACGAGCACCAGCATGGCGAGATGCCCCAACATGGCAACCGGCTCAACTCCCACCAGGCCGCCGATGGCGGAAAGCGTGGACACCACGAAGGCGCTGCCCAACCATAGGGAGAAACGCTGGCGATGGCGAAACCACTGGCCCACCGCAAAGAGGCTGAGCAGCAGGGTCACTAACCAGGGACCGAAAGGAACGGAGGAGTAGGTGTCGCTGCCTATCAAAAGGCCGAGTAGTAGCATACTGCCGACAGCTGCAGAAGTGGCGATCAAGAAGCGAGAGGACCATCGTCGACCGACCAGGTCACGGAGCTGGAAGGCCCACAAGACGGCAGCGAGGACCAGTGTTTCCAGCACCCACTCTTGATAGGCCAGAGCTCGCTGCGGTACCAGCAGCAGCACGACAAGGCCGACAAGGCGGCCCCCAAAAATCACCAAGGCTGCCAGGGTAATGCGCCGGAACTTTTCGCCGCCCAGCCGAAGCCATTCGTTAGCCGCCATGCCCAGCATGACGAGACCAACGATGGCACTAATGAGGTAGTAGCCTAAGCCTTCCAGGCCCTGGGCCAGCACGTCACTTCCTCCAACTGGCTATGGCTCCACAGGCTGGGCGGACCGGTAGAGCCTCTCGTAGACCTCATAGTTCTCGTACACCCGCTGCAAATAGAGCCTCGATTGCGTTGCCGTGATCAGCTCAACAAAGAGATCCAGATCACCGCCACCGAGCTCCACCCAACGCAGGGTATTGCCCGGCCCACCATTGTACGCTGCCAGAGCCACGAGCAGTTGGTTATCAAAGCGGTCCATCTGCACCCCAAGATAGAACGCCCCAAATAGAATGCTGATGTGCGGACGGTAGAGATCCTCCAGGATGAAATCCTCGATCCCGAGGGTGTTGGCGATCCCCGTGCCCGTGGCAGGCATCACCTGGCCCAAACCACGCGCACCTGCATACGACTCGGCTACGGGCTCAAAGAGGCTCTCCTGGCGAATGAGCGCAGCCAGGAGAAGGGGATCCAGATCCCGTGCACCCGCTTCTGCAGACAGCAGGTCTGCATAGGGGAGAGGATAGGCCAGCCGCTGCAAAGCCACGGGGGCTTCGCTCATCGTACCTTCGCGCCACACACCCACCAGACGAGCGGCTGTCCATGCGGCGAGCCCATACAGACCCTGTTCACGGCAGTATAGGGACAACTGAGCCAACCTGACCGGATTGTGCCAGGCCGATTCACGCAGGCTGTCAAAGGCTGCCAGTGCCTGGCGCCGCAGGCCTGCAGACAGCAGGGCCTCTCCGCGCCGGAAGTCCAGGCGTCTCGTGACAGCTTCCGGGAGCGACAGGGTAGCCGTCTCCTCGGGCACCGTGGTCCAGCTACGCAGCCAGCTAAGGATCTCGGTCTCGGCCTCAGCCGTGTCCCACACCGGCGGCTCGACTGCGGCAGTAATCAGCCGGGTGGCGGTCAGCGAATCACCGGCACGAATCTGCTCCACACGCAGAGCATAGTAGCTACCGGGCTCCTCAGCAAGCAGCATATCCCAATGCCCCGTATCCGTATCCGCAGCCGTATCACGCTCAGGCGCCAGCTTTCCCAGCCAGTAGAGTGTCTTGGCATAGTAGGGAGAATCGGGATACTTGTCGACCAGATCTTGCCAGACAGCGCCCGCCCCAGCCAGATCTCCAAATCGGTACAGCGACAGCCCAGAGCGCCACAATGCTTCGTCAGCATCCTCGAAACCAGGGAAGTTGCTCTGAAGATTCTGGTACAGCTCGGCAGCCAGATCATATGCCGCTTCATCTTCGCGGATCTTGGCAGCCCGCCTCAGGGCCTGGGGTGCGAGGTCGTCCTCGGGGAAAAAGGCAGCAAGGTCCTGATAGACCTTGATCGCCTCAGCAACTTCGCCCATCCCGGCAAGGGTGGCCCCCTTGTCCAGCCATGCGCGCGCCAACCGTCCACTCTCGGGATACCCGGCGATCAGGGCATCGAGAGTCTCCAGCGCCATCTCGTACTGGTTCAGAGCCCGCAGGGCCGAAGCCTTGTAGTAGAGAGCATCATCTGCATTCTCTGCTGGCTCCGAAGCCAGAAACCGATCGAAGGCGCGGATCGCGGCGCCGTAGACGTCAGGATAAGCGGCGCCAGCATAGTAATCCACCAACCCGCGTTGGTAGTCGTCGACCTCCACACCGGCATCCACCAGTTCTACCAGCGCCAGATAGGCATACTCGCTGTCTGGATAATCATCCATCACAAGCTGATATTGGGCGTGAGCCTCATCGGTGCGACCTGCGGCGGCGAGCGCTTGGGCGGTCATGTACTCGATCTTGGCGCGGTAGGAATCAATGCGCGCCACGTCCAGGATGGCGGTATATTCTGCCAGGGCCGAGTCATAATCGGCAAGGGCAAGGTGGATTCCCGCGATCTTTTCCCGCAAGCTGACCTTCATACCCCGGTCCTGGGTGGCCGCCAAGGCCTGCTGGTAGGCGATTGCCGCTCCTTCCCAATCTGCCCCCTGGGCACGGCAGTCGCCAATCCACTCGTAGATCATGTCAGCCAGAACGTTCTCGCTGGACAGGTAGGTCTCGTAGAGAGAGATGGCCCTTTCACACTCGTTGGCGGCGTGGTAGGCACGGGCAGCCATGAGCGTAGCCTGGGGAAGTCGAGCATCATCGGGATACTGTGCGAAAAAGTCCTCCCATGCAGCAGCGGCCTGAACATGGTCCTCCATCAGGGAGTAGGTTTCGGCCAGGTGGTAACGGGCCTGCCGGGCCTGCTCGTCGGTGGGAGCATCGTCCAACACGCCCTGGTAGTCAATAATGGCCTGGTCATATTCGCCATTGAACTTGTGGCGCGCCGCTGACTCGAGCTGGGCGCTCGGCTCGGGTGTGGGGCTGGGTGTGGGCGGCAGCGTGGGAAGGGGTGTGCTGGTGCTCGTCGGCGATGGAGAAGGCATCAGGGTTGGCGTGGGCGTTGGCAAAGAAGCGGTGGAAGGCTCTTCAATACTCGGAGAAACCTCCAAGCCGACGGACGTAGCAGCAGGCTCGATCGGGGCCGGGGTCGGAGGGGCATTGGCACAACCGACCAAGATAGATCCAGCGCCCAGAACGATAATCAGAAGCATCGATTGCAGAATCACAGAGCGAAATTGCATGGGCATATTATCGCCGCAATACCGCTACTTGTCAACCCGTCCTTTTCTCCTATTCTCGATAGCGCAACACCCTGATTTGTCGGTCCTTGCGCTGGGCGCTATAATGGTTGCCGTGAAAAGCGCAGCAGGCGAGGACAGGCACGCCAAAGAGCATGCACCAACGCCAGGAAGGAGCCAAGTTGAAGCAACCAAGTTCCACCGAGCCAAAGCAGGGGTGGCGCTCGCTACCGCGAAACGTATGGGCAGTGAGCCTGACCAGCTTTTTCATGGACATCTCCAGCGAGATGGTTATCAATATCCTGCCCCTCTTTCTGTACAACGTCCTGGGCGTGGGAACAGGCGTCATCGGCCTCATTGAAGGTATTGCCGAAGCCACCGCAAGCCTGCTCAAAGTCTTTTCCGGATGGATGTCCGATAGGCTACGCAGCCGGAAGTGGATAGCCGTAGCGGGGTATGGTCTATCAGCGCTGTCCAAGCCATTCTTCTACTTTGCCAATAGCTGGGCAGCCGTATTGGCCGTCCGCTGGGGTGACCGAGTGGGCAAGGGTATCCGCACCGCTCCCCGGGACGCTTTGGTGGCAGATAGCATCGACGAGAACCAGCGAGGGCTGGCCTTCGGATTCCACAGAGCAGCCGACACCGGAGGCGCCGTCCTGGGGCTGCTCATCGCCCTGGGAATTGTGTGGGCAACCCAGTCTGCCTCAAAAGACCTCGGAAAGAGCACATTCCAGATCGTGGTGCTCGCCAGCCTGGTGCCGGCGGCATTGGCGGTGCTCTCGCTCGCTCTTGGCGCACAAGACGTGTCGATCGCCGACAAGCGCTCCAGGCCAGTCATCACCTTCAAGGGACTGGGCAAGCCGTTTCTGATCTTTATCGTGATCGTCGGCCTGTTCGATCTTGGCAACTCCTCGGACGCATTCCTGGTGCTGCGGGCCCAGGAACGAGGCCTCAGCGTGGTAGGCATCCTGGGCATGCTGGTCACCTTTAATCTAGTGTACACGCTGGTGTCCACCCCTGCGGGGTCGCTATCGGACCGGGTGGGACGTCGCAAGATCATCATCGGCGGGTGGCTCGCCTATGCGCTTATCTACCTGGGGTTTGCCCTTGCAGGAAGCGGCTGGCAAGTATGGGCGCTGTATGCCCTGTATGGCGTCTACTACGGCCTGGCCTACGGTACAGCCAAGGCGTTCGTGGCCGATCTCGTACCGGTCGAACTGCGGGGCACCGCCTATGGAACGTACAACGCCACTCTGGGCCTGCTGGACTTTCCCGCATCACTGATAGCCGGCCTATTATGGCAAGGCGTCGGGTCCTGGGACGGGTTTGGTCCCTCCGCGCCGTTCCTGTTCGGCGCGGCTATGGCGTTGATCGCCGCCGTTCTCATGTTGATGTGGAAGCCGCGGGCAGAGCCAGCCGGCTAGGCGCGCCGCATCCCCAATAGACACCGGGTTTTTGACAAATGGATCCGTGTGTGCTACCATTGCGGTGGTTACAACTGGACACTCATCCAGAGGGGTGGAGGGACCGGCCCGATGAAGCCCCGGCAACCAGTTGGCTGCGAGAGGTTGCAGCAGTTGACACGGTGCCAATTCCGGCAGGCACGCTGGCGCGGAACGTCTGTCAGGTGCGGCCTGAAAGATGAGAGACTGTACTCTCTAGAAGGCTCTCATCGGGAGAGCTTTTTTGTGTGTATAGGAGCTATGCCATGAGAACCATTGAATGGGATCCCAAAGGCACGGTGAAAATGATCGACCAGCGCAAGCTCCCCCTGGAGTACGTGGTGGTTGAATTCGATGACTACCGTGACGTAGCCCGGTCCATCAAAGAGATGTACATTCGCGGCGCGCCAGCAATCGGCGCAGCAGCAGCATTCGGGATGGCACTGGCGGCTCAGCAGAGTCAAGCGACCAACCGCGAGGGCCTGCTGAACGACCTGGAGACTGCCGCAGAGGTGATCCAGGCCACGCGCCCCACAGCAGTGAATCTCTTCTGGGCGACGGCACGGATCCTGCGAGCAGCCCATGACTCTGCCCAGTCCAGGGTGGAAGCAATCACCGAGGAACTCATCAGCGAGGCACAACGACTTGCTGACGAGGACGTCGAGATCAACCGGCGGATGGGCGCTCACGGCGCTTCTGTGGTCGAAGACGGATTCAACATCCTGACTCACTGCAATGCTGGGGCGCTGGCAACGGTGGACTATGGTACAGCGCTGGCAGTGGTGCGCGCGGCTCACGAGCAAGGCAAGCAGATCCACGTTTGGGTAGACGAGACGCGCCCACGACTGCAGGGTGCCCGGCTTACCGCTTGGGAGCTGATGAACGAGGGGATTCCCATGACGCTGATCGCCGACAATGTCGCCGGTCACCTCATGAGAACGGGAAAGGTTGACATCGTGGTCGTGGGCTCGGATCGAACGGCTGCCAACGGTGACGTCGCCAACAAAATCGGCACCTACAAACTTGCTGTGCTAGCCAAAGAGAATGGAATCCCATTCTATGCTGTGGTCCCTACCTCGACGATCGACCTGTCGGTACCTGAAGGCGACGCCATTCCCATCGAGGAACGAGACGCCCGGGAGGTGACGCACGTGCGCGAGTGCCAGATCGCGCCCGATGGCGTGCAGGTACTCAACGTGGCTTTCGACGTGACCCCTCACCGCTATGTCACCGGCATCGTAACCGAGAATGGCATTGCCTATCCTCCCTTCAGGAAGAATCTGCGGCGGATGGTAGAGGGATGACCGAGTTCAAGCCGGAACTTCGCTCGCTGGCAGCAGGAAGCCTGCCCCATATTGACGCCGAGGCAGCCTGCCAGGTGGCCTTGTCTACCACAGACATCCCCACCTGGCCTCAGCTGCCGCGGCGCTCCTTCCTGGAGAATATGTACGTCCAGTTCAGCGAGCGATTCCCCGGTATCGTAATAGAGAATGAGCGGATATATGTCGACCGGGACCGGGACCTCGATCCCGAGCTGGAGCAGCTCTACGTCGCCTACCTCATGAACGACCTGGAATACGCAGCCGTAAGCGCGGACTATGCTGCTGGTTTGCACTGTTTCCTTGGGCTGGAGGCGGACCTCCCACCAATCATCAAGGGACAGATCACGGGGCCGGTGAGCTGGGGGTTGATGGTAGCCGATAGCAACCGCAAGCCGATACTATACGATGATATCATGGCAGAGGCCGTTGCCAAGCATCTACGCCTGAAGGCAACCTGGATGGAACGGGAGCTGCGCAAGCTGTCGCCGCAGACGATCGTCCTTGTCGATGAACCCTATATGAGCAGCTTTGGTTCAGAGTTCATCTCTTTGAGCCGGGAAGAAGTAATTGCCGCGATGGAGGAAGTCTTTGCCGGGATCGAAGGCTTGAAGGGCGTGCACTGCTGTGGCAACACCGACTGGTCCCTGTTGCTGTCCACGACGGTCGATATCCTGAACCTCGATGCCTATGCGCACGCGGAAGCGCTAGCGCTTTACGCTGAAGAGGTGAGCGCGTTCCTGGAGCGTGGCGGCACCATCGCCTGGGGCATCGTGCCGGCAAGCGAGCAGGTGCATGATGAGACGGTGGACAGTCTGTCGGAAAGGTTCCACCAGGCATTGGCCCTGTTCACGGACAAGGGTCTGCACCAGGATGACCTCCTTTCCTCGGCATTGATCATGCCCTCCTGCGGGTGTGGATCGCTGCCTGTTGAGACAGCTGAGCGCGTGCTAAGGCTCGCCGGGGAGCTTGCCACAGCTCTCCAAGAACGATATGGCTAAGGGGTAGCAGGGCAATGAGTGTCATCGTCACCGGTTCCGTAGCTTACGATTATTTGATGTCATTTCCAGGACACTTTGGCGAACATATTCTGCCGGAACAGATCCACCAGATTAGCCTCAGCTTTTTGGTGGACTCGATGCGCAAGCAGAGGGGCGGATGTGCACCGAATATCGCCTACACGCTTGCCCTACTCGGTGAACACCCTACGATCATGGCTACTGTGGGCCAGGACTTTGGCGAGTATCGCGCCTGGCTGGAAGACCAGGGCATCGACACCTCAGCCATTGTCGAGGTGTCCGAGGATTTTACGTCCTCCTTCTTTGTCAATACCGACCTAGACAACAACCAGATTGCGACCTTTTATATCGGCGCAATGGGCAAGGCTGACATGCTTTCGTTCCATAACCTGGACAAACCGATCGAGCTTGCTATCATCTCGCCCAACGCGCCAGCGGCGATGAGCAAATACGCCCAAGAGTGCCAGGAACTGGAAATCCCATATATCTACGACCCGAGCCAGCAGATCATACGCCTGAGCGGCGAGGAACTGTTAGAAGGCACGCAGGGCGCGCGCATGTTGATCGTGAACGAGTACGAATTCGGCATGATCAAGAGNAAAACGGGCCTGTCGGAGCAGGAACTGCTGTCCCTACCCGACACAACGATCATCACCCGGGGGGACCTGGGCTCGACGATCTATGCCGAAGATCAAGTACACCATATCCCTGCCGTAGTGCCCGATCAGGTGACGGAGCCAACGGGTGCAGGAGATGCCTACCGCGGGGCAGTCATCAAGGGCATGTTGAAGGGATATCCCTGGGAGCTCACAGGACGGATCGCTGCCCTGGCGGCAACCTATGTCCTGGAGCAACTAGGCACGCAAAATCACTACTACACGCTGTCCGAGTTTGCGGAGCGCTACCGCCTCTTCTTTGGCGACACGCCGGAACTGGACCTCTTTTTGCAAGGGGAAGCAAGTCCGTCCCCCGGCAAGTAATACAAGGATCAAACCAACCAAGGAGCAGAACTGTGACAAAAGACTATGACGTACGAGACCTGAGCCTGGCAGATGCCGGGCAGGGCCGCATCGAATGGGCAGAGCAGGAAATGCCGGTGCTCCGCCTCATCCGCGAGCGGTTCGAGAAGGAGAAACCGCTGGCAGGCATCCGCATGGCTGCCTGTTTGCACGTGACCACCGAGACAGCCAACCTGATGCGCACCCTCAAAGCAGGAGGGGCAGACGTGCGGCTGTGCGCCAGCAATCCCCTCAGCACCCAGGACGACGCTGCGGCGGCCCTGGCAGCCAAGTACGATGTGCCGACGTTCGCCATCAAGGGTGAGGACAACGAGACCTACTATCGACACATCCACCAGGCGGTGGACCACGCCCCCCAATTGACGATGGACGATGGCGCCGATACGGTTGGTGTGCTGCACAAGGACCGCACAGAGCTGCTGGATGGGATCATCGGCGGGACGGAAGAGACGACCACCGGCGTGATCCGGCTGCGGGCGATGGCGGACGACGGCGTGCTGCGCTACCCCATCGTGGCGGTAAATGATGCCACCACCAAGCACTTTTTCGACAATCGTTACGGCACAGGCCAGAGCACCATCGATGGCATCCTGCGCGCCACCAATATCCTCATGGCCGGCAAGACGGTCGTCGTGGGCGGCTATGGCTGGTGCAGCCGGGGAATCGCCACCCGCGCGGAGGGGATGGGCGCCAATGTGATCGTGACCGAGGTTGACCCGCTGCGGGCCCTGGAGGCAGTAATGGACGGCTACCGGGTCATGCCCATGCTGGAGGCAGCCAAGGTGGGCGACATCTTTGTAACATCCACAGGCGACAAGCACGTGATCGACAAGCAGCATTTGGAGGTCATGAGGGACGGCGCTATGGTAGCCAATTCGGGTCACTTTAACGTGGAGATCAATATTCCTGCCCTGCGGGAAATGGCCGTCTCTGTGCACCACCCGCGTGCCTTCATCGAGCAGTTCACCCTGCCCGACGGGCGGCGCATCTCGCTGCTGGGAGAAGGCCGCCTCATCAACCTGGCTGCAGCGGAAGGACACCCTTCTGCGGTCATGGATATGAGCTTTGCTAATCAAGCCCTATGCGCTGAGTACATGGTAAAGCACGCCAACGAGCTCAAGACCACAGTCTATCCGGTACCTGAGGAGATTGACAAAAAGATTGCGGCCCTAAAGCTGGAAGCCATGGGCATAGAGATCGACGTGCTCACACCAGAGCAGTCCAAGTACCTGACATCGTGGCAGGAAGGCACCTAGAGACCAAATCGGTCAAGCGAGCCGGTGTCCGGCGGCACCGGAGGAAAGAGCACCAACAAATGCCAAGAAGGAGCGAAAGACCATGTCAATAACTGCGACGTTTCTGACGTCACCCAAGTACTTTTTCACCTCAGAGTCGGTGACAGAAGGGCATCCCGACAAGATCTGCGACCAGATTTCGGATGCTGTGCTGGATGCCATCTTTGCCGACGATCCTAATGCCCGTGTAGCCTGCGAGACGGCCGTCACGACCGGCCTGGTTCTGGTGATGGGCGAGATTACGACCGAAACTTACGTCGATCTGAACTCACTGGTGCGGGACGTCATCCTGGATATCGGCTATACCCGGGCCAAGTTTGGCTTTGACGGCGAGACGTGTGGCGTGATGGTGTCGATTAAGGAGCAGAGTGCGGACATTGCGCTGGGCGTCGACAAGGCGCTGGAAGCCAAGAGCGGCGAGATGAGTGAGGAGGCGATCGAGGCCACCGGGGCAGGTGACCAGGGCATGATGGTGGGCTTTGCCTGCAACGAGACGCCGGAACTGATGCCCTTGCCGATCATGTTGGCCCACAAGCTGTGCCGGCGCCTGACTGCGGTACGCAAAGAAGGCATTTTGCCCTACCTGCGACCGGATGGCAAGAGCCAGGTGACCATAGAGTACGAATATGGCAAGCCCAAGCGCGTGGAAGCGGTTGTGGTGTCCGCCCAGCACTCGCCCGACGTGGAGCAGTCCAAGATCCGAGATGATATCATCCAGCGCGTGATCAAGTACGTGGTGCCCAACGGTATGATCGACGACGACACCAAGATATACGTCAATCCTACGGGACGCTTTGTCACGGGTGGTCCCAAGGGCGACGCCGGGGTGACCGGGCGCAAGATCATCGTCGACACCTACGGGGGCATGGCGGGACATGGCGGCGGATGCTTCTCGGGCAAAGATCCGACAAAGGTCGACCGCTCGGGTGCATACTATGCACGCTACGTGGCCAAGAACATCGTAGCAGCCGGCTTGGCCGACCGCATCGAGCTGCAGGTAAGCTATGCCATCGGTGTGGCCCGGCCGCTATCGCTGGCGATAGAGACCTTTGGCACGGGCAAGGTCCCCGATGAGACGATCCAGGAGCTGATCGAGAAGCACTTTGACTTCCGACCGGCGATGATCATCCACGATCTGGACCTACGCCGGCCCATCTACCGGCCTACGGCGGCGTACGGCCACTTTGGCCGCGACGACATCGAGGCCCCCTGGGAGCGCACGGACAAGGCTGAACTCCTGAAAGCGGATGCAGGACTCTAGATAGGTTCACGCGGGCGGTCTGGAAACAGGCCGCCCGCGGTCTATCTCCCTTCAGCCTGTGGTCCATGTGAGCGGGGAGATGGGGTTTTCGATTCCCCCCAGACTGGACAAATCACGCTTGCGGGTGTATAATCCCGGCAGTTAGCTTCAACGAGGAGGCACAGGTGACACAGCTCACCACCCTGTTGGACCGAGGATCAGGCAGGTGGAGTGTCACGACACATATTTCCACATATCTGGCACCTTTCGTTAAGCTAGCGCGGTAGCTCGAGGGAGGTGCCATTTTTGGTTCCAAGCGAGGGTAGAGACATGAGAGAGATCGGCGTAGACCTGATTACAGAGTCGGTGGCCCGGCTTTGTATAGAGAGCAACTACTATCTCGGCGACGATGTACTGGCAGCATTGCGCCAATATCGCGAGGCCGAAACGTCACCGGTAGGTCGAGAGGTACTCGACCAAATCCTGGAGAATGCCGAGATCGCCCGCGACGAACAGATGCCCCTTTGCCAGGATTGCGGCCTGACTGTGGTCTTTTTGGAGCTGGGGCAGGACGCCCACATCGTCGGCGGTGATCTGAACGAGGCCATCGCTGAGGGAGTGAGGCAGGGCTACCAGGACGGCTTCCTGCGCAAGTCCATAGTGGACCGGCCCTTCTCCGGTCGGATCAACACCAAGGACAACACGCCGCCGGTTATCCACACCACCATTGTCCCCGGGGACCAGCTCAGGATCATTGTGGCACCCAAGGGTGGTGGCAGCGAGAACATGAGCCAGCTAGGCATGCTCAAGCCAGCCGACGGCCGGGATGGGGTGATCGACTTTGTGGTCGAATCGGTCCGCCGCGCGGGCGCCAATCCATGCCCGCCCATCATTGTCGGCGTTGGTGTGGGCGGCTCGGCAGAGAAGACCATGTGGCTGGCCAAGCACTCCCTGCTGCGCGAGGTGGCCCAGCCCAATCCGGACCCAGAGGTAGCCGAGTTGGAAGCCGAGATCCTGGAGCGAGTGAACCGGATCGGGATCGGCCCCCAGGGATTCGGCGGCTTGACGACGGCCTTGGCAGTTCACGTGGAGACCTATCCCTGTCACATCGCTAGCATGCCGGTAGCGGTCAATATCCAGTGCCATTCGGCGAGGCACAAGGAGGCAGTGCTATGAAACTGACCACACCCTTGACCGACAGCGCCATAGAGCAGCTCCATGCTGGCGACAAGGTCAGCATCACGGGCGTTATCTATGTAGGGCGGGACGCTGCCCACAAGCGGCTGGTGGCGGCCCTGAAAGCCGGCGAGGCGCTGCCCTTTGATCCCCAAGGACAGATCATCTACTATATGGGGCCAGCCCCCGCCAAGCCAGGCGATCCAATCGGCTCGGCTGGACCGACTACGAGCTACCGAATGGACCCTTATGCCCCGCAGATGCTGGAGGCAGGGCTCAAAGGCATGATCGGCAAGGGAAACCGCTCCCTGCCGGTGCGCGAGGCGATGCAGAAGCACAAGGCCGTCTACCTGGGCGCGATTGGAGGGGCAGGAGCACTCATAGCCAAGAGCATCAAGCAGGCTACGGTGATCGCCTACGACGATCTGGGTGCGGAAGCGCTGCGACGGCTGGAAGTGGAAGATTTTCCCGCGATCGTCGTCAATGACATGTACGGCGGCGATGCCTACGAAGACGGCTTGAAGCAGTACAACCGGGAGTAGGGGGCCACAATGCGCGTTCGATTGTCAGCCGACTCGGTGCACAACGAACTGGTACACCGTGTGGAGGAATACAGCGGGCAGGACCTGATGGCCTGCTATCAATGTGGCAAATGTGCAGCGGGGTGTCCGGTGGCGTTTGCCATGGACATGCTGCCCAGCCAGGTGATCCGTTTTGCTCAACTCGGCCTGGTGGAACGGCTGCTGGATAGCAAGACTATCTGGCTTTGCGCCGCGTGCCAGACCTGCTACACTCGCTGCCCCAAAGGTATCGACCTGAGCCGCATCATGGAGGCACTGCGTGAAATCGTCATGTACGAGGAGGGCAGCCACATCAACTATGATGCTATCCCTCCCGAAGAGATGAAGGAATGGCCGCAGCAGGCATTTATCGGCAGCTTCAGAAAGTATACCGTTTGAGTAGTCGACGCCCAATCGAGGCTACCTGCCGCTATCCAACTTCTGATCGCAAGTGGAGACGCTGACCATGAAGGTATCGTATTTTCCTGGCTGCACGCTGAATACAACAGGCAAGGGCTTTGACAATGCCGTGCGAGCCTCGGCAGCAGCGGTGGGACTGGAACTGGTCGAACTGCCCGATTGGAACTGCTGTGGCGCGACCTATCCTCTCATCATCGACAACATGCTGGAATTGGCTGCGCCCGCCCACGTCCTGGTGGCAGCGCGAGATGAGGGTAGCACCCTGACGACAGCGTGTACGACATGCTATAACGTGCTGAAACGCACGAACCTGTTCATCCGCGAGCACGAAGAGGAACGAGAGCGCATCAACGACTTTATCGAGGCCACATACGACGGCAAAGTCGAGGTCAAAGACATCGTGCACCTGCTGCGCGACGACATTGGCTACGAGGCAGTGCGAGACAAGGTGGTCAAGCCACTCAAAGGCCTCAAGGTCGCGTCTTACTATGGCTGCATGGTACTCCGCCCGCCTGACGAGGTAGCTTACGACGACCCCGATCACCCGCAGTCACTGGACGATCTGATGGCGGCACTGGGCGCAACGCCGGCGGACTATGCACACAAGAACGAATGCTGCGGCGCGTATCTCGCCGTCAAGGATCCGGATGTGACCCGCGAGATGGTCTACACGATCCTCAAATCCGCGCAGGCAGCTGGCACTGAAGCGGTGGTTACCAACTGTCCACTTTGCCAATTCAATCTGGACAGGCAGCAGGCACAGATGCAAAAGCTCCACGCCAGCTACCAGCCCGTACCCGTCTTCTATTTCAGCCAGTTGATGGGACTGGCGCTGGGCCTGGACGCGAGCGACTATGGGTGGGAGCGCCACTATATCGACGCGCGCCCGCTCCTGAGCGAGCGAGGACTGTGGAACGGAAAGGCAGATGGGAGCTAACGAAAGGGAAGCAACCAGCCATAGCAACCGCGTGCTGATCGTCGGCGCAGGCATCGCCGGGATGCAGGCCGCCCTGGACATCGCCAATTCGGGGTACGAGGTCGTCCTGGTGGACCGGCTGCCATCGATCGGCGGGCACATGCACCAGCTGTCCGAGACCTTTCCCACGCTGGACTGCGCCCAGTGTATCATGACGCCGCGCACAGTGGATGTGGGCCGCCACGAGAGTATCAAGCTGCATGTGTACTCGGAGATCGAAGAGATCACAGGCTCGGTCGGGGAGTTTCGGGTGCGTATCCGCCGCAAGCCGGCCTACGTGAATTGGGACCTTTGCACAGCCTGTGGCGCATGCTCAGACAAATGTCCCCAGTCGATACCGGTCGCCTTTGACCGCAATCTGGAAATGCCCAAAGTGATGCGCAGCGGCAACATCCGGCACACCGGAACAGGCAAGGCGATCTACACCCTTTCGCCCCAAGCAGTGCCCAAGAAGCCGGTCATTGACGTGGATTACTGCACGTGGTTTCAGAAGGGCAAGTGCCGCCTTTGCGAGAAGGTCTGCCCCGTGGGCGCCATTGACTACGAGCAGGAGGCTTCCTGGTCCGAGGAACTGGTGGGAGCCATCATCCTGGCAACTGGCTACGAGCTGTACCCCATGGAAAAGTTGGGCGAATACGGTGGCGGGCAGGATCCGGACATCATCGACGCCATGGGCATGGAGCGGCTGCTCAGCTCATCCGGGCCGACGGCAGGCGTGATGCAACGCCCATCCGATGGCAAGGAACCGAAGGAAGTGGTCTGGATCCAGTGCGCTGGTTCGCGCGATCCGGAAATGGCCATGCCCTACTGCTCCAAGATCTGCTGTATGTACAGCGCCAAGCAGGCCATGCTCTATAAACACAAGGTGCACGACGGGCAAGCCTACGTCTTCTACATCGATATCCGCTCCGCCGGGAAGCGCTACGAGGAATTCATCCAGCGGGCAATGGAGGAAGACCGTGTACTCTATGTGCGCGGCAAGGTGAGCAAGGTCTTTCGCGAAAACGGCCAGCTGATGGTGTGGGGAGTAGACACGCTCACGGGCCTGCCTGTGGAGGTGGCTGCCGACCTGGTCGTGATCTCACCGGCGATGGTCGCCTCTGAGGGCACGCGGGCTATAGCCAGTATGCTGGGTTTGGAGGTCGACCCCTTTGGCTGGTGGATAGAGCAAGAGGAGAATCTTTCGCCTCTGGAGACTCGGCGTGCTGGCATCTTTTTGGCCGGCGCGGGCATCGGCCCCAAGGATATCCCGGAAGCAGTATCGCAGGGAAGCGGGGCTGCGGGCAAGGTCCTCTCGTTGCTCAGCCGCTGGGCCAAAGAGGCAGAGGCGACGGCTGAAGACACTGCCCCAGCCCAGGAGAACGATTGAAAGATTTCAGAGAAGGCCAATCGGCCTCTCAGCAAGGTAAACGATGAAGCGAATTGGGATCTTTGTCTGCCACTGTGGAACCAATATCGCAGGCACGCTAGACATAGAGCGCGTAGTCAAAGAGATCGAGCGATTTCCCGAAGTGGTCTATGCCACTGACTACCGCTACATGTGCTCCGACCCGGGGCAGCAGCTCATCCGCAGCCACATCCGCGAGGACAAGCTCGATTCCGTGATCGTGGCCGCCTGCTCCCCAACCATGCACGAGACGACCTTTCGCAGGACAGCCGAGGCTGCCGGCCTGAACCCCTATGAGACAGAGATTGCCAATATCCGCGAGCAGGCAAGCTGGGTCCACCAAAAGCAGAAAGAGGCGGCGACTAACAAGGCCATCGAAACGATCCGGACCATTGTGGCCAAAGCCCGTTATAATGAATCGCTGACCCCTTTCTACCTGCCTCTGGTCAAGAGGGCACTGGTGATTGGCGGCGGAATCGCCGGTATGCAGGCAGCGCTCGACGTGGCCGATGCCGGCTATCCGGTGGTGTTGGTGGAAAAGAGCGGGCGCCTGGGTGGTCGCATGGCCGAGCTGTCGGGGCTGTACCTGAACTTTGATGCCGCATCCGGCCTGCTCCAAAGCAAGATCGACNCGGTTCAGACCCACGCCAATATCCAGGTNCTCACCGACGCCGAGGTCACAGAGGTGGGCGGCTACGTGGGCAACTTTGTGGTTAAGGTCGAGCAGCACGCCCACGAATCTGCCGATGACGGCCAGACTGCCGGCCCACACACAGAGACCGTCCCCTACACCTTTGACATCGGCTCGATTGTTGTCGCCACAGGCTACGACCTGTACGACAAGGCCCGCTTGGGTGAATACGGCGGGGCCCGATACCCCGATGTAATCGACGGCCTCCAATTTGAGGAGATGCTGCGGCCCGATGGGCCGACCGGTGGGCAGATCGTGCGCCCATCTGATGGCAAGGTGCCGAAGGAAGTCGTCTGGGTGCAGTGCGCCGGCTCGCGAGACCCGGAGCTACACATGCCATACTGCTCGAAGGTGTGCTGCATGTACGTGGCCAAGCAGGCGATGCTGTACAAGAAACGGGTCCCCGACGGGCAGGCAACGGTCTTCTATATTGACATCCGCACACAGGGCAAGGGTTATGAAGAGTTCGCCCAACGGGCGATGGAAGAGTACGACGTACTCTACGTCCGGGGCAAAGCATCGAAGGTCTTTCAGGAAAACGGACACGTTACAGTATGGGGAGTGGATACGCTGACCAGCCTGCCGATCGAAGTCGAAGCTGATCTGGTCGTGCTGGCCACTGCTACCGTGCCCCGCAGCGATGCCCTCGAGCTTGGCCAACGGCTGCGAGTGGGCACCGACGAGCATGGATTCTTCAGCGAAGCACACCCCAAGCTCCGGCCCGTGGAGAGCCTGACCGCTGGCGTCTTTTTGGCAGGAGCGGCCCAGTTCCCGAAAGATATCCCGGAGACGGTAGCGCAAGCCAGTGGGGCGGCATCCAAGGTACTCAGTCTTTTCTCCCAGCGGCAGATGGTGCAGGAGCCGACCATCGCCTATGTGGACCCTGAACTCTGCTCGGGCTGTGGACTGTGCATCCCGGCGTGCCCGTACGAGGCGCGCGAGATGCACGAATGGCAGCATATCGCTATAGTGAATACCGCCCTGTGCCAGGGCTGCGGAGCATGCACTATGGTCTGCCCCAACAAGGCGTGCCAGGTGCGGAATTTGACCCACCAGCAGATCCTTTCGATGATGGAAGCCTACCTGTGAGAACGGCTACCATCCAGAAGTGCAAGGGAAGGGATGAGCAATGAAGCCTGACCTGAGCTTTGTCGAGCAAGTGAGCGAGCTGAGCCAGCAGAATGTGCAGCGCTGTTTCTACTGCCTTCGCTGCTCCGCGGGCTGCCCCTCTGCNTACGCCATGGACTACACCCCAGCCCAGATCCTGCGCCTTACCCAGCTCGGTCAGAAGGACGCCCTCTTTCACTCCTCCGCCATCTGGCTCTGCATCGGCTGCGAAACCTGCGGCACCCGCTGCCCCAACGAGATCCACGCCGGCGCCGTCATCGACGCCCTCCGCCAACTCGCCCTCCAGGAGAAGGTGCCCGCTGCCGAAAAGTCCGTCTTCCGGCTCCACAAGGCCTTCCTCTCCACCATCCATCTCTGGGGTCGCCTCCACGAGGTCTCCATGCTCGCCCAATACGCCGTCACCAACCTCGTCAGCCGCGCCGTCTTTGGCAATATCGACATGGGCGCCGCTCTCTTTCTCAAGGGCAAGCTCGAGCTCCTCCCACACCGCACCCAAGACATGGACCAGGTCCGCCAGCTCTTTTCCCTGGGAGAGGAGTCACCCCATGATGACTAGTCTCTACACCCAGGTCTCGAGGTGACCATGGCCCAATACGCCTTCTATCCCGGCTGCACCCTACACTCCACGGGCGTCGAGTTCGGCGCCAGCACCGACCGCGTCTGCGACGCCCTCGGCCTGGAGCTCCTCGAGATCCCGGACTGGAACTGCTGCGGCGCCTCTTCCGCCCACAGCATGGACCACGACCTCTTTCTCGCCCTGCCCGCACGCAATCTCGCCCAGGCCCAGCAGGTCCCCCTCGAGGGCGACGACCTCAGCCTGGCTATCCCTTGCGCCGCCTGCTTCTCCCGCACCGCCGCCGCCGACCTCGCCCTCCGCAACGACCCGGCCTTCCGCGCCCGCATGGAGTCGGTCCTCGACTTTCAGTTCAGCGGTCGCATCCGGCCCCGCAACCTCCTCGACATCATGGCCAACGACCTCTCCCCCTCCCAACTCTCCAACCCCGTCTCCAACCCCCTCCACGGCCTCAAGGTCGTCTCCTACTACGGCTGCCTCCTCGTCCGGCCCCCGGCCTACACCGACCGCTGGGACGACCCCGAGCACCCTAAATCGATGGACTACCTCCTCCAGCTCATGGGCGCTCAGCCCGTGCCCTGGAGCTACGGCGTCGACTGCTGCGGCGGCAGCCTCACTCTCAACCGCGCCGACGTCGTCGTCCACCTGGTCGATATCCTGGCTCGCGCCGCCATCGAGGCCGGCGCCGATGCCCTCGTCACTGCCTGTCCCATGTGCATGGCCAACGTCGACGGCCGCCAGAAGTACCGCGGTGAGCTCCCCATTCCCAGACCGCCCAAACCCGACTACGACCCCCTCCCCATCTTTTACTTCACCGAGCTCATGGCCCTCGCCTACGATCTGCCCATGCTCAAGGTCCTGACCCGCCACCTCGTCGACCCCAGGCCCCTGCTCAAGCGGCTGGAGATTATCTGATGCCCTCATCTGCCCTTGATTCGCACAACTCGGTCCTCGTCGCCGGCGCCGGCATCGCCGGTATGGCCGCCGCCATGCACCTCGCCGAGCTCGGCATCCACGTCCACCTCCTCGACTCCGCCCCTTCCATCGGCGGCTCCATGCACCTCCTCGACCACACCTTCCCCACCAACTCCTGCGGCATCTGTCTCATGCTGCCCCACCAACCCGCCCTCTGCCCCACCTTCGAGTGCGACCTCCACCCCAACCTCTCCCTCCTGCCCTACGCCGAGCTCCTCGACCTCCAGGGCCAGCCCGGCAGTTTCTCCGCCGCCATCCGCCACAAGGCCCGCTTCGTCGACCCCGAACGCTGCGACGGCTGCGGACTCTGTGCCGACGTCTGTCCCGAGTCCCGCCCCCACGACTATGAGGGCTGGCTCGCGCCCACCAAGGCCATCTATCGCCCGCCCGGCCTCCGCGCCGTCCCCGATGCCTGGCTCATCGACCCCGACGCCTGCACCCGCTGCGGCCGCTGTGTCGACGCCTGCCCCACCGGCGCCATCGATCTCGACATGGCCGACCGTGAGGAACAGCTCCCCACCGGCGCGCTGCTGCTCACCCCGGGATTCCGTTCCTTTGACGCTCGCATCAAGGGCGAGTACGGCATGGGCATCTACGACAATGTCCTCTCCGCCCTCCAGTTCGAGCGCATGGTCAGCTTCGCCGGCTCCACCGTCGCCCGCCTGGCGCGTCCCTCCGACGGCCAGCCGCCGCGGCATATCGCCTTTGTCCATTGTGTCGGCTCCCGCGACAATCTCTGCGGCGCAGGCCATTGCTCCTCCGCCTGCTGCATGTTCACCGCCAAGCAGGTCGCCCTGGCCAAACGGCTCGACCCAGACCTCCAGGTCACTGTATTCTTCATGGACCTCCGCGCCTTTGGCAAGGATTTCGAGGCCTACATCGACCAGGTCCAGGCCCTGCCAGGCGTCCACTACCGCCGCGCCATGCCCTCCGCCGTCCGCCAGCTCCAGCAATCCCGCGACCTCCTCGTCACCTCCGTCGGCGAGGACACCCGCCTCCGCGAGGACCGCTTCGACCTCCTCGTCCTGGCCACCGGCTTTGCCCCGCCCCAGGGCATGCAGGANCTGGCCCGCCGCCTCGGCATCGACCTCAACGACTATGGCTTTGCCCGCACCGGCGCCTACCTCCCCACCCACACCAACCGCATCGGCCTCTTTGTCGCCGGCGCCTTCCGCGAGCCCAAGGATATCCCCGACACCGTCGCCGAGGCCGCCGGCGCCGCCGCACAGGTCGCCGCCTTCCTCCAGGCCGGCGCCGCACGCCCGGCGCCCGCTGCCGCTCCGCGCCTCCGCGATGTCGCCGACGAGGAGCCCAGGGTCGGCGTATTTCTCTGCGATTGCCAGGGCGAGCTGGACCCCATTGGCCCTGCCCAGCTCCTGGCCTGGACCCGGTCGCTGCCCGGTGTGGCCCTGGCCCGGTCCGTGCCCGCCGCCTGCGCTCCCGAGGGCCGGGACGCCATCCAGCAGGCCATTGCCAGCGACCACCTCAACCGCGTGGTCATCGCCGGCTGCTCCCACCGCCTCTACGGCGACCATTTCGACGAGCTCATGCGCGATTCAGGCCTCGACCCGCGCCTCCTGGCCCGCGCCAACCTCCGCGAGCAGGTCCTCTACCCCCACCAGGCCGCCTCCACCAACGGCGCGCTNCCCGCCAAGGCCCGCGCCCTGGTGGGCATGGCTGTCGCCAGCCTTCGCGCCATGTCCGGCCTCGAGGCCCTCGACCGCGGCACCCGGCACGCACTCACCCGCCGCGCCCTGGTCATCGGCGGCGGCGCCGCAGGCCTCTCCGCCGCCCTGCTCCTGGCCCAGCTCGAGATCCCGACCACCCTCCTCGAGCGCGAGCCCCACCTCGGCGGCCAGTGGCGCCACATCCGCTACCAGCCCGAGGCCCTCCTCGAGCCCGACGCGCCCGACCCGCAGGCCCGGCTCCGCGACCTCGTCGACCGGGTGGTCGATGTCGATCATCGCGGCCACCCGCTCATCCAGGCACACACCGGCGCCCAGCTCACCGCCCTGGACGGCGAGCCCGGCCAGTACCGCGCCACATTCTCAGTCGACGGCGTCCCGCATACCGTCGACCTCGGCGCCCTCGTCGTCGCCACCGGCGGCCTCCCGGCTCCCACCACCGAGTACCTCTACGGCCAGGACCCCCGCGTCCTCACCCAGCGCGAGGTCGAGCTTCAGATCGCCGACGGCACCCTGGCCACCGCGCGCTCTGTGGTCATGATCCAGTGCGTCGGCTCCCGCGAGCCCGACAGACCCTACTGCTCCCGCGTCTGCTGCACACAGGCGGTCAAGAACGCCCTCAAATTGAAGCAGCTGCGCCCCGAGCTCGACGTCTACCTCCTCTACCGCGAGGTCCGCACCTACGGCTTCCGCGAGGCCGCCTACCAGGCCGCCCGCGATGCGGGCGTGGTCTTTCTCCGCTACGACCTGGACCACAAGCCCCAAGTCGAGGCCCATCCCCAGCACCTCCAGGTCCGCCTCACCGACCCCGTCGTCGACCATTCTATCTCCCTCCAGGCCGACCTGCTGGTCCTGAGCACCGGCATCGTCCCCGAGGAACAGCAATCCCTGGCCCAGGTCCTGGACCTCACCCTCGACGACTATGGCTTCTTCTCCGAGGAGCACCCCAAGATGAAGCCCCTCGACCTTGGCAGCGGCGGGCTCTACGTCGCCGGCCTGGCCCACAGCCCCAGGTTCCTCGAGGAGACCATCGCCCAGGCCCAGGGCGCCGCCATGCGCGCCGCCGCCTTCCTGGCCCCACAGGTGATCGCCGACCGGCCCTCCGCCGTCTGGGTCAACGAGCGGCTCTGCAGTTTCTGCGGCCTCTGTGTCGAGGCCTGCCCCTACCACGCCCGGGTGATGAACTACGATACCCGCGTGGCCGATGTGGATTATGCCCTCTGCCAGGGCTGTGGCGTCTGTGCCATGGTCTGCCCTAACAAGGCCACCTTGCAGAAGGCTTTCGAACACAAGCAGCTCCTGGCTGCCATTGAACTGGCCGTGTAGCAGCCATGCTGGCCATGGAGCTGGAGGTTGTGGATAGCCGTGAAACCTAATGGAGAGAACGTAGACATGTCCGAAGCCGAGTTCGAACCGACGATCATCGCCTTCCTGTGCAACTGGTGCACCTACACCGGCGCTGACCTCGCCGGCACGTCCCGCATCCAGTACCCGCCCAATATCCGCATCATCCGCCTCATGTGCTCCGGCGGCCTCGACCCCGTCTACGTCTCCAAAGCCCTCCTCGAGGGGGCCGACGGCGTCCTCATCGGCGGCTGCCACCCCGGCGACTGCCACTACCAGTCCGGCAACTACAAGGCCCGCCGTCGCATCGCCATCCTCCACGCCATCCTCCAGCAGTTGGGCCTCGACCCCGACCGCGTCTGGCTCCGCTGGATATCCGCCAGCGAGGGCCAGTACTTTGCCGACACTGTATCCGAGATGGTCGACGCCCTCAAGGAAATGGGCCCCAACCCCCTCAAGGGCGTGGGCCAGATCTGAGCCACCACCGAGGATGAATTATGATTGATGCCCGTATCGATATCCAGCACTCCACCCTCAAGACCATCCAGGGCCTTCTCCGCGCCCTGCTCGCCAACGGCGCCGTCGACGGCCTGCTGGTGCCCATGTCCCTGCCTTCCGGCAGCGTGGCCCCCATGCTCGTCACCGACCCCGATGCCCTCGACCAGGCCGACCCGCTGGCCCCTGTGCTGCCCATCAACGCCGCTCGAGCCGCCTCCCTCCTCACCGCCACCGACCAGCAGCGCACCCTTGGCCTCGTCCTCCGCCCCTGCGAGATCCGCGCCCTCGTCGAGTTGGTCAAGTTCCAGCAGGCCAACCTCGACAACGCCCTCATCATCGGCATCGACTGCCCTGGCACCTACTCGGTCACCGATTTCCAGGCTGCCGACAAGGACACGCTCACCAGCGAGCTCTTGGCTGGCATCGCCAGCGGCGAGCCCAGGCCCCACGACGGCCTCGCCTTCCGCGACGCCTGCCACATCTGCGAGCAGCCCCTGCCCCAGGGCGACCACCTGGCCCTTGCCATTGGTCTCGCCGGCGTCGAACCGGGCTCCCTCTACCTGCGAGCCCGCGACGACCTGGCCGAGACGCTGGAGCTCTCCCCCGGAGAGCCGCCCGCCGGACGCGCTGCCGCCGCCCACACCTACATCGACGCCCGCACCCAGGCCCGCGACGCGGCCTTTGCCCAGTTCCGCGACCGCGTCCACGACATCGACTCCCTCCTGCACGAGTTCTCCACCTGCATCCGCTGCCACAACTGCATGATCAACTGCCCCATCTGCTACTGCCGCGAGTGCATCTTCCGCACCCCAACCTTTGAGCACGAGTCCCAGCTCTTCTTCCAGTGGGCCGGGCGCAAGGGCACCGTGCGCATGCTGCCCGACACCCTCCTCTTCCACCTCACCCGCCTCAACCACATGGTCACCAGTTGTATCGGCTGCGGCATCTGCGCCGATGTCTGCCCCGTCGATATCCCGGTGGGCACCATCTTCCGCACTGTCGGCCAGAAGGCGCAGGCCATATTTGACTATCACCCGGGGCGCAGCCTGGACGACGCAGCCCCAGTTCAGGATTTCCGCGAGGATGAGCTTACGACCCTCGGCGAGAGACACTCATAATGCCCAGAGATCTGGTACGGAGCGGCACATGAGCGAAAAGACAGAGCAGCCATCAGCCCTGGTCATCGGCGCAGGTATCGCCGGCATGCAGGCCGCACTCGACATCGCAGACGCCGGGTTCAGGGTCCATCTGGTGGAGCGAGAGCCGAGCATTGGCGGGCACATGTCGCAATTGGACAAGACCTTCCCCACCCTCGACTGCTCGGCCTGCATCCTCACACCCAAGATGGTGGACTGTGCCCGGCATCCCAACATCCACTTGCACACCTACTCCGAGGTCAAAGCAGTCAGCCGCCATGGCTCGACATTCTCTGTCCAGGTACTCGAGCGTGCCCGGTACGTCGACATGGATCGCTGCACGGGCTGTGGCGATTGCGCGCTGAAATGCCCTACCAAAGTACTCGATAGCTTTAACATGCAGTTGACCGAGCGCAGGGCCATCTACCTCCAGTTTCCTCAAGCCGTGCCGATGGTAATGACCATCGACCCCGGGCACTGCATATACCTGAACCGCGGCAAGTGTGGATTGTGCAAGAGGATCTGCGAGGCAGACGCGATAGACTTTGAGCAGCAGGATCGGCAGCTGGATCTCAAAGTGGGAACCATCATCGTCGCTACCGGCTTTGACCCCTTTGACGCCAGCGACAAGCCCGAATTCGGCTACGGTCGCTATCCCAACGTGATCACTGGACTCGAGTTCGAGCGCCTTGCTTCGGCATCCGGCCCGACATCAGGCAAGATCCAGCTAAACGGCACCGTGCCCCAGGAACTTGTATTCATCCACTGCGTCGGCTCGCGTGACAAGCTGCAAGGCCGCGAGTACTGCTCACGCATCTGTTGCATGTACACAGCCAAGCAAGCCCATCTGGCGCACGACAAAATACCTGGAGCCAAGATTACCGTCTTTTACATGGANGTGCGGGCNTTTGGCAAGGGCTTTGAGGAATTCTACGATCGGGTGCGCGCNGAGGGAGTTACATACCGCCGCGGTAACCCGTCCGAGATCTACAANCGGGGCGACAAATTGATCGTCCGTGCAGAGGACACGTTGCTGGGCAGGACTGTAGAGGTNCCGGCTGACATGGTNGTGCTGGCGATCGGCATCCAACCGCGCGCCGACGCAGACAGCGTGGCGTCCATGCTCGGACTCGAATTCTCAGAGGACGGCTTCTTTGCCGAGGCCCACCCCGAACTGCGTCCGGTGGACACACAGACCCCCGGGGTGTACCTCGCAGGCACCTGCCAGGCGCCCAAGGACATCCCCGACACTGTGTCGCAGGCCAAGGCAGCCGCAGCGCAGGCGATCGTGGAGCTGTCCAGGCTAAAGGCGAGAGGGGAACGGTAGTACCCCCGCGGCC
>P_2C_Sed_3_UnCtyDRAFT_1000002_pt1 | contig 26547 bp, 23 predicted proteins | sample Pon2CUnioCityCA_4_FD_10232 | JGI IMG/M metagenome (IMG submission 10232)
CATCAAGGTAGAGCCTCCCGGAGGCGGCGATTGGGCCCGCCACGTGCCGCCGCTGGATCCGGAGACCGGTCAGGGACTGCTCTTCCAGCACCTCAACCGCGGCAAGAAAAGCCTGACCGCGAACCTCAAGGAGGCTGAAGGCCAGGCCATCCTGCTGAGGCTGATCGAGACGGCCGATGTGCTCCTGGAGAGCTTTCGCCCCGGGGTGATGGAACGACTGGACCTGGGCTACGAGGCCCTGGTCCAGACCAACCCCCGAATCGTCTACTGCTCGCTGAGCGGATACGGTCCCGCCGGTCCCTATCGCAAGCGGGCAGGACACGACCTGAACTATCAGGGTCTGGCAGGAGTGCTGGACCTGACCGGTCCGCGGGATGGCCCACCTTCGATGCCGGGCGTGCCAATGGCTGACCTGTCAGGCGCGCTGTGGGCTGCCACCGGCATTCTCGCGGCACTGCTGGAGCGCGAGCATTCCGGCAAGGGTCAGCGGGTCGACAGCTCGCTACTCGGCGGCGCGCTTTCCTTCCTGCCACTGGCTATCGCCCAGTGGAAAGGTGGACAGCTGTCCCCTCGCGGCGCGGGAGAGCTATCGGGGGGCGCGGTCTGCTACAATATCTACGAGACCCGCGACGGTGGGTACATGACGCTCTCGGCGCTGGAGCCTCCGTTTTGGGCCGCCTTTTGCCAGGCCGTGGGGCGGGATGACCTCATAACAAAGCAATACGCACCCGCTCTGTCTGGCGAGCCAGCGTATGACGACCTCTGCGCGCTCTTTCTCACCAGGACGCGGGAGGAGTGGCTCGAGATGCTAGCCGGCGTAGACGCCTGCTGTGATCCGGTATACAGTGTCGGCGAAGCAATGGATTCTGCCGCAGTACAGTCGCTACACATGCTGACCCAAGACGGATTGCGACCCGCAGTGCAGCTTTCGGGACAGCAGATGCCTGCGCCAACTGCAGCCCCCCTCCTGGGCGCGCACACCGCCCTGATCCTGGCCGAACTTGGCTATAGCAACACGGCGCTGGAAGAGCTGCAGGAGCGGGGAATCGTCTAGGCCCTTCGCCTTACTCAGCCCACGCGTCGCAGCTGGCGAGCAGCGAGGCTGAAGCCTACAAGCAGGCTGACGGCGGCAAACCCGATCAGTACCAACAGCGTGAGCGCCCAGTCTGCAGGCCAGGTGTTAAAGAGTACGAGATCCCGCACCGGATCCACGGCGTAGGTGTTGGGAAACAGCCACGAGAACCAGGGCACATTCTCTCGGTTGTAACGCACCATGCTCAGCCCGCCCCCGACGAAGAACACGGTCATCCCTGTGAGGATCGTAGCGATCACCCCGGCGAAATACTGGGCGCGCAGGCCAAAGAGCAGGGTGAGGGGCACCCAGAAGAGGATGACCAGGCCAGCCAGGACCCACACGGCCCACAAAAAGCGCCCGGGCCAGACCCCCAACCACAGGTAAACTATCCCCATGAGCACGGTGCCGGTCAGCAGGCCCATCAGCAGCGCGAGCAGCGTTTTGGGCAGGAGCACCCACGCCAGCGAACGCGGTGCCAGCCCAAACTCCAGCGTAATCTGGGCCACCTGCTCTTTCTGGGTGAGCATGAACATATTGATCATCCCCCCGAGCACAAAACTCAGCAGGACCAGGCCTACGGCAATGACGGGAAACCAGTCGATCATCTCTGCATGAGGATACTCTTCAGCCAGTGCCAGAGGAGGTCCGGGCTGGCCGATGCGCTCATAGAAGGTCCACAAGATCTCGGCAGCATAGATGCGGTGATTCTTGGCCCGATCGTCATTGTAGTTGCCAAAGTGCATCTCGATGGCGGGGTCCCGGCCTGACGCCAATCGCTCGGAGAAATCGGCGGGGATGACCCATATCCCATCGATGCGGTGGGCCCGGTACTCGTCCCAGGCTTGATCGGCCGGGAGGTCGTAGAGATCGTAGTAAGGTGTGCCAAATGGTGAAATGGTGCTGTCAAAGGCCTGCCGTAGCACCTCACCGTAGGGTCCCTGGTCATAATCGAGGAGGGCGACCTTGAAGGTTAGCCGCCCGCCGAACAGCAGGCCAAAGGCGATCAGCATGAAGGTAGGCGGGATCAGGCCACCCATGGTAGCGATAGGATCGCTCCGCCAGGCCTTTAGCTCTGTGGTAAACAAGATCCAGAAGCGCTTCATGGTCATTCCTGCCTCATCACACGCCAGCGATAGGCCAGCCCTGCCAGTACCAGCATCACCACCCCGCCGAGCGACAAATAGAGAATAGAGGCCAGTGGATGGCCAATCTCCGCACCATAGTAATTCGAGAAGAGTAGCTCGGTGGCATGGGTAAAGGGGGTTAGGCGGCTGATGAACTCGTAGCTATGCCCAAAGCCAGCCGCCAGGCCAAAGCCACTGCCCAGAACCCAGCCCACAAAGGAACCCACCAGGCCCACCAGAAAAGCTGGGATGCTCTTGCGCGTCAGCAGTCCGGCGAGGACGCCCAAGCAGCCGGCGATCACCGCCACCGGCAGCAGGATCAGTGCCACCTCCAGCAGCGAGCCGGGCCAATAGCCTGTGACCAACCCGACGGTGACGAGCAGAATCGCAGCAGCGATAAGGGCAGAGAGCACCAAACGCGCCAGGCGGGCCCCCAGGACCAGTGAGATCGAGGCAGGTGCAAGCTGGTACTCGACGATGGTGCGGAACTCGAACTCCTGGGCGGTCAAGATCGCGCCCATGATCGACGCAGCCAAAAAGGCCGTCATGGGCAGCAGGGCCATGCCAAAGTAGAGGCTGTAGGGCACGTCTTGCGGCAGCCAGGCGTATTCTTCCACAGTCACCGCCCTGGCACCCAGATCGGCATTCCAGAGCCGGAGTGCTGCTGCCGTGAGCCGGTTGCGAAAGTTCTTCACCAGGTTGCTATCGATCAGGCCATAGTGCTGCACCGCGGTCGTGACCCCATCGCGCTCCTCCACTGCGATCACCTGCCGCGACACGCTGGCGCCGTCCCAGTCGATGAGGATGGGATTGATATAGGGCGCGCCGATGGGCGAGCCCACCTCGCGCATTGCCGAAACGAGGGCGCGGCCCTCCTCAGTAGACGGCCGGTCAACGTACATGTCAAAGGTTGGATGCACCAGGATGACCGTCAGGAGCAAGTACATGACCGTTGGCTGGAGGATGGCCACGAGGTGGATCGGTATCCCCGTGCGGAAAAGCTTGAACTCATTGACGAGTAACATGCGGAAACGAGCCATGGATCACTCCCTCAGCGCGCGGCCCGTGTGATGCAGGAAAACGTCATCGAGCGTAGGCCGGGCGATCTGCACCGATTCCAGTCGGTGGTCAGCCGTCACCCGGAAAACCAACTCGCCCACGATCGATTCGGCGTCCTTGACCTCCAGGCGCAATTGGTCGACCGTCGGGCGCGTTACGGCCTGAACGCCCATGGCGGCGAATAGGTCCGCCGGATCTTCTACCGGAGGCGTGGTCCGCAACATCACGATATCTCGCCCCAGATCGGCCTTCAGCCCCTCGGGAGTGCCCTGGATGACGGCCTGTCCGTAGTCGATGATCATCAGCCTGCCGCAAAGTACCTCAGCCTCGGTCATGTTGTTGGTGCAAACCACAAAATTCTTGCCCTCAGCCTGCAGTGCCTCGATGTGCTGCCACAGGTCGTGCCGGCCCTGGACGTCGACACCCAGGGTCGGCTCATCGAAGAAGATGAGCTCTGGATCGTGCAGCAGCGCGCGCGCCAGGGCCAGACGGCGCTTCATGCCCCCGGAAAACGTGCGAACGCGGTCCTTGCGCCGTTCCCATAGGTTCATCAGTTGCAGTAGCTCCGCCATCCGATCCTTGACCCCGTTGAGATCCTGGCAGTATAGTGCGGCGTGATGCCACAGATTGTCAACCGCGCTCAGATCCAGGTAGACGTTCGTCTCCTGCGGCACATAGCCGATCCGCTGGCGGACCTGGCGGGCCTGCGTCTGAGGATCGTACCCCAGCACGCTGACCTGACCGGTATCCCGGCGCAGCATGCCCGTGAGCAGGTTGATAGTTGTCGTCTTACCAGCCCCATTGGGTCCCAGCAGGCCAAAGATCTCCCCGGACTGCACGATGAACGACAGGTTGTCAACGGCAACCAGGTCCCCAAACCTGCGCGTCACCCCATCGACGACAATGGCGCTCCTATCCATCTCTCCCTCACTCATCTCGAACCACCATCCCATTCATAAAGATCTCGACAAACTGGTCGACCAACTCCTCATTGGTCACGTTGGGCTCGATCGAGTCTCCAAGCAGGCCCTGCGCGATGGCATAGGCGAAGAGCATACCCGAGAAGGCCTGCGCAGCGACCTCTGGATGCAGTGACCGGAATCGCCCCTCGTCTGCCTGCCGGGCGATGTAGGATGCCAGCATGCGGCGGATCTGCCGGGGATTCTGAACCATGACCTGTTGCACCTCGGGGAAGTGAGCGGCCTCACACAGCATCAGGCGCAGGGCCTCTCCCCGATCCAGCAGAAGCTCCAGCAACTGGACGCCCACGACGCGCAGGTCTTGAGCAGGATCGCCGGAGAGCTGCGCCTCCAGGGCTGTCGTCACGGCCGGCCCTGCAAACTGCTCGATGACGGAAGCAAAGAGATTCTCTTTGTTGCCAAAGTGGCGAAAGAGGGTCACCTCGTTCACGCCAGCCGCGGCAGCCAGCGCGCGGGTGGTCGCCCGGGCATAGCCATCTTCGGCAAAGACCTGGGCCGCGGCCTGGAGGATGCGCTGGCGGGTATCGTCCGCCGGGGCTTCCGCTCCGAGGCCACGCACCCCCTCATCCTTGGTCTTCTGCATCGCGTCCCTCCCCAGTCTGCAAGTAAGTACTTACTTGCATTATACTGTGTCAGGCGCGGTTTGTCAAGACCAAAGAGCGACGACAGTAGGGCTGTTGCAAAGTCGTCATTAAGGAGCGAAGCGACAGCCTCTCGGGCGAGAGGCGCAATCTCCAATTTCATAGAAGGGGATTGCTTCGCGCCAAAGGCGGGCGCTAATGACACTGGGCAGCATGTCAACTGATCTTGCAACAGCCCTGGCGACGACAGCGGAACCGTACGCGGGAAACGCTTTTGACAAGGCCCCCAACCTATGATATACTTGGGTTAATAGTATGTTTAGTGTGATGGTAATGGAGGAAATAAAAAGATGAGTCTGGACAGACAACGCAACAAGGATGGCACGGCTGGCTTGCAGCCCAGGAAGGTGCAGCGTTTCATCGAGCCACGCTCCGTCCTGGAAGGCGCCGGCGTCAAGCTCAAACGGAGCATCGCCGTGCCAGAATTGGACTATGTGGACCCGTTCCTGCTTTTCGACCACTTTGGCTCAGACAATCCCGACGACTATATCGCAGGCTTTCCCATGCATCCCCACCGCGGCATCGAGACGGTAACCTACATGCTCGACGGCAACGTCACCCACCGGGATAGCATGGGAAACGAGGGCACCATCGGGCCGGGCGACCTCCAGTGGATGACGGCAGGGGGCGGGATCATGCACGAGGAGATGCCCGGACCCCGCCAAGGTCGCATGTATGGTTTCCAGTTGTGGGTGAACTTGCCTGCAAAGCTCAAGATGACCTCACCACGCTACCAGGAGATCGCGTCTGCCGAGATCCCTGAAAGCAGGCGAGAGGATGGCACACGGATCCGGGTTATCGCGGGAGAGATTGACGGCATACAAGGACCTGTCACCGAGATTGCGGCTGACCCCACCTACCTGGACGTCACGGTCCCGCCGAACGGCTCCTTCAGCCATCCAGTGGACCGGGGCCACGCAGCCTTTGCCTACCTCTTTGAGGGCATGGCAGCCTTTGCCACCACTCAGGCGGATGACCAGGCTGTGGGGTACCCCAAGTTGGTAGTCTTTGGCGATGGGGACTATGTCGAGGTCCTCGCGGCCGAGCAGGGCGCCCGATTTCTGCTCGTCTCGGGCAAGCCGCTGGGTGAGCCGGTTGCCCGCTACGGTCCCTTTGTCATGAACACGAAAGAGGAGATCCGCCAGGCACTCGAGGACCTGCGGAATGGCACCTTTGTGCAGCCTGCATAATCCACCAGGCTGCTGCGCGTGGCGATAATCTCTGAGGGGGCGACCTGCACAGGTCGCCCCCTCAGAGATTCGTGGATTTGCCAGGCTCTGCTACTGCTCATCCTCCCCTGGCTCTAGCGCCTCCGCTAGATTGCACAGCAATCCTTGGAGTTCTTCCATCTCGGCCTCACTGAGGCTCGCCCAGGCCGCATCGAAGTAGCGGTCGGTGGCATCTTCGGCATCTTGGCGAAGCGCCTTTCCCTGCTCTGTGGCAGCGTATTCCCCGTTCTCCCACTTGATCCAGCCCCGTGCGACCAGTTTCTCGAGCGCATCCTGGTACGCCGCCTCATCGTAGCGCCGGTACGGCAGCTTTTCCGCCAGTTCAGCAGGGGTGGCAGCTTCACCGCGACAGACCAGGGTAAAGGCTTCCCACTCCTGTCCACTGACGCCATAGGGCCGCCAGGCAGCCACATGCACATCATCCCGGTAGGACAGTAGATCGAGCAGGTGGCGGCGCGCATGCACCACAAGTGGTGCATCCGGCCCGCGGTCAAACTTTTCCCCCCACGAAAGCGCCCATTTGTCCTCTGGCTCCGGAAGCTGTCGTGCTGTCTCCACCACGGTGAACAGCAGCTCGACGATGCGGCTCAGCTCGTCATCAGGCAGCGGCTGCACCGCACCAAATACCCCATCGGCAAGCTCAAAAAGCCCCGCCGTCACCTCTGCCCCCCGTGCCGAGATCTTGTACCGATCCTCACCCAGAGCCTCCAACCAACCACGCTCTACCGCTCCATCCATCTGTGCTACGAGAGGGTCAGGGTTGGCATAGGGCGTACGCCTGCTCAGGAACTCGGGGATAATCGGTTCTGGGCTGAAGCCGTACGCGACTTGAAGCAAATTGAGATCGATGCCATCGGACAGCCCGTTTTCCTCGACGAATTCCTGGAGTGCATCGTTCGTGCGGGTACCCATGCCAGCCAAGATCTGGCCCGCGACATCCATATACCACCGTGCAGACTGCGCCATCTTNCNTTCCTCCTTTGCTCTCAAACCGGTCCCGATCGAAANGCGANTCCGACTATTNGGCAGCCGCCTCTATGGCAGCGGCTGCTCCGTCACCAGTATCAACCGCAGGTTCCGGCGGGAGCTTGAACTTGAACCACATGAGCGGGAGCATCGCCACCAGGGCCACTAACGGCACATAGAAGGGAAAGATCGGGCTCACGCTCTCCCACAGACTCGCCCCGATCCACGGTGCCGGCAACGAGATCAAGCCCAGACTCGTCGAAAACAGCCCAAATGCCGTGCCCCTGAGCTTTTCAGGCACGACCTTGGAGATCAGCGAGCTATAGGCGGGATCGATCAAGGCCCAACCAACACCCACGACAGCCCGGGAGAGGACAAAGTGCCCAAAATCACTCCCAACAAGAAAGACGACCCAGCCGATCGAGATCGCGCCGAATCCGCTCACAATGCTGAGCCGCTCCCCTCTCCTGTCTGAAAACCACCCCGCCGGGCTCATCAGCGCCATGGCGACAACGGCTGTGACCGATTGCAGGGCGCTGATCTGGAACAGGCTCAGACCCATCTCATTCTCCAGGTAGAGCGGCATCAGTCGCCCGACCAGGCTGAAGGCTACATCACGAACCCCATCGGAGATAAAGATCCAGGTCACCACGCCGCCAGACACCACCAGGCCCCCAACCGCCAGCAGGCTCTTCTTGAAACCACCCAAGCTGGGTTTGTCAGCGGATCTCCCCACCTCCTTATCTCTTCGCGAAGCGTAGCGGGCCATGAATACGCGAATAATGGCCGCCACGGAATAGAGACCGCCGGCGACCAAATAGAGCACGGTGAAGCTCAGACCCTCGGCGACAGCCCCACCAACTAGAGGTCCGATGATATTGACCACCAAGAACATGCTGCTGGTGATGCCGTACACCCGTCCTCGCTTCTCCTCGCTAGACTCCTCAGCGATGAAGGCCTGGAAGCTAGGGGCGACAAAGGCCGTCGCCACGGAAGACAACACAGACGCCGGAAGCAACCAACCCCACGACGGGGCAAAGATATAGAAGATGTAGGCCAGGACCCCGCCTACACTGCCAAGAGCAATCGCCTGCAGCCGCCCAATCGAGTCTGATAGCCACCCACCAAATACCTGAAACACCAGAGGGACAACCGCGGCAATGGTGAAGAACAGGCCCACCTGCTCTACGGTGGCGCCCAACTCCTGGACATACAGCGACTCCAGCGGAAAGATCATCATGGCCGCGATGTTGGCCAGAATCATCGTGCCCATGAACCACAGCAGGAGGGGCGATAGCAATCTCTGTTTCTTAGCTCTCATCCTCGTCTGGCCTCAAGAAGCTCTTCAGTGACTCGCAGGCAGCCGACACTGCCTCCTGGCGAGTAGCGTAGCACTTTGCCGTCTTTTCCTCACCCAGTGTCAGCTGAACCAGCCCTGCCAGACGGAGGGTCTTGAGATGATGTGCTACTGTCGGTGCCCGCAGCCGTAGTCTCTTCGAAATCTCCGATGGCGCGAGCGTCTCCTGAGATAGGTCGCGCAGGATGCGCAACCGTGTAGGATCGGATATGGCCTTGAGCACACGGAGCAACGACTCGGGGATCACCTCGCCCGGAACAAGCGAGGCATCAGCAGGCCGGGCACCGAATAACCATACAAGGCGCTCCTTGCTGACCATGCCCATAAACACGAGCGGTGTGCTCCAATAGGACGGTGCCAACACCATTTCCTCGCCTTCGGGCAGATCGTCCAGACGCACACCCTGCGTGAGCTCCTCCAACAGATCCAGCAGGGAAAGCTGCTTCGCCAGCTCCTGTGCTCGTTCCAGCGCAGTATGCAGGGCTGGACGGATGCGCTTTTCCTCCTCAGCGAAAAAGGCCTCGTGATAGGCGCGCAGCGCTCCCAGGTATTGCTCGCCGAATTCCTCAGCCTGAGCCCACAGATCGAGGATCTTGGACAGTTTTTCGGACGAGGGAGCCTTCTTGCTACCACCATGCTCGGATGAAGGCTGGCACGCGGCCCGAAGTGCCTCCAGATCCTCGTCAGACCAGGACTGCTGCGACGCTACGCTCTCCAAGAGCTCCCTTGCTTCGTCACAAACGTCCGGAGAGACCGCCAGTAGACTCACCCGCTCACCAGCAGGTACCTGTCCCAATGCCAAAAGAGCGGTCGTGGCGTCCCGGGGTTCGGGCAGATCGTAGATCCAGTGAAATGGCACGCGCCACAGCACCTGGCTTTTCTCCAGCGTCTCCCGATCTTCTGGAGAGAGCCGGGCGCGCACGCCAGCAGCCCACGCCCCACGCACGCCAAAGTCAGATGGTTCGTGCAACACTGCCAGACTCACGAACAGATCATAGGCCGTGCCGTTATCAAATTGTAGATGTGGTGTCGCCATCTTTCCCCCTTTTCTTGTCGCCAGTAGTTCCCCCTGCACCATCGGGTCGCAGGAAGGCCCTCCTAAACAGGGCCTGGGGCGCACCAGGCCATCCCGCTCTCGAGCAGCGAGATGACCCGGTCGCCCCAGACGGTATCACAATTGTTTGAACCAGCCAGGCCGGTTGCACAAGAGATTCTGGCCCGCACCATCGAGGTCCCTCTGTTCCGCAGCGATCAGTGTTCCGCTAGCAGCAATCAGATTGGCGAGTGGCCGGGGACATCTCCGGACCTGAGATGAACGCTGGCTCGTATCGTTCACGGAGGCTTGTGCCAGCCAAAGCCAGCGCCCGACCAATCCGCGCCAGAAAGCGCGCGTACAACCGAGGACTGCCAGCCTGCACACAGTGCTTGGACTGGTTCTCCCTCGTGTGGCCCTCGTGGTAGGCCATAGCCGACGTTGGAGTCATGGGATAATACATGGACTTTCTCCTTCCACCGATCCCTAGCTCTGCTGTCCCCGCCCAGAGACCTGCAGTTCGCGGACAGCCTTTCCACTAGAAAGGCGATCAGACAGTCATCTTACTTAGATACTCATCTATATTAGATCTTCATCTAACTAAGATTATAACCTAAATGTCTCTTCCTGTCAAGCCCCCAATTCGACCAGTTCTAAGCAGAATAGAACAGAAATGTTTGTCGCTACATCGATAGCCCGCGGATGATGGCGTGGGAGCTCAGCCGTATCGCCGATTCAGGGAGACTGGTTCACAATGGCCAGGGGCCGACGCAGGATGTCGGAGTTCGCTCGCTACATCGCGTGCGCCAGGACACTGCCACCCACAGCCCGCTCTCCCATGCATTCGGATTCCATTGGGCAGAGCAAGCCCGAATGTGGTATAATCGACCAGAGTGCAATGGTGGAGGGATTGGAAGGCATTCCCCTATTGGAGGCTCTGCAACGGTAGCACTCTGATGAGGGCGGGTGCGAGCACCCTTTCGCGGAGAGTAGCGAGATGGAACTGGTGACCTACTGCGGTCTCTATTGCGATCTGTGCGCCGAGCGCGCGCGAATACCTCAGCGGGCAGCGGCACTTCGGGCGGCCATGGCCGAGGAGGGCTGGCCCTTCTGGGGACACACAGTCTCCGGATTCTCCGAGTTCTGGACATTCCTTGAGGAACTGGCATCGGGCGAGGGATGCCCCGGATGCCGTGCCGGCGGCGGCTATCCCGGATGCCAGATCCGCGTCTGCGCCCGGGAGCGGGACGTCGAGTTGTGCGCCCACTGTCCCGATTGTCCCTGCGAGCACGTAGAGGGTCTGGCTCGCAGCTACCCGAACCTCATTGGCGACAACAGGCGGCTGCAGACTGTGGGCCTGCAGCAGTGGATCGATGAACAGATAGAGCGGGTGCGCCGCGGCGTGGTCTATGCCGATATCCGCTACCGGTCCCCAGATGCGGAGAACGACACTGGTGAGTAGGCTCGGTGACGTCTGCTTGCCCGGCATCCCCATTGTCGCCCTCCTGCTTGCTGGCGCCTGGCGCCTCTACAGCCGCCGCCCGCGCAAGCGCATCCCCGGCGATCATATCGGGATAGATGATCCCGAAATTGCTGAGGGCTTTAACCGCGTAGCTCAGATGCCCCAGATGAAACTGATGCGCTGGTTCGTGGCGCGCCGCGCCACTGGCATGTTAGCGCATGGCGAGGCCATCGATCTCGGTTGTGGCCCCGGATATCTGGTCGCCGAGATGGTACGACAGGCGCCCGGGCTGCACGTCACCGGCGTGGATCTCTCCGAAGAGATGCTTGCCGAAGCGAGGGCCTATGCCCAGCAGCGGGGAATGGCGCAGGCTGTCTCATTCAGAAAAGGGGATGTGCAGCAGATACCGTTCGAGGATGGCTCCGTGGATCTGGTGGTGAGCACACTGTCGCTGCACCACTGGAGCGCTCCGGTCGCCGTACTGGACGAGGTAGCCCGCGTCCTCCGCCCCGGCGGCTCGCTGCTCATCTTTGATCTCCGCCGTGATCTGTCTGCGCCAATGTGGCTGCTGCTCTGGTGGGTCACAGGATTTGTGGTCTCGCCATCACTGCGACGCGCGAACGAGCCCCTGGCCAGTCGCAACGCGGCATACACGCCCCAGGAGGCCCGCGAATTGGCCGACCGGGCGGGGCTTGACTGCCTGCGCGTAACGCGCGGGCCGCTGTGGCTGACCATAGAGGGGGTCAAACAAGGCGCTGCACCGCAGCAGGGATTGGGCATAGATGACTAGCCTCTTTTTCGAGCAAGTGTATCAAGTCGTGCGCTGTATCCCGCCCGGCAAGGTGGCTACCTACGGCCAGATAGCCCGCATATTGGGCAAGCCCCGCGGGGCGCGCACGGTCGGATGGGCTCTGCACAGTCTGCCTGAAGGGAGCGATGTGCCCTGGCAGCGGGTGATCAATGCCCGGGGCATCATCACCCTGGACGCACACGGGCCGGGAGGAGCGATCCAGCGGTCGCTGCTGGAGGCAGAGGGCATCGAGTTCGACGAACAAGGGCGCGTCGATCTTGAGGTCTGGCGTTGGGCCGGGCTGGATCTGGGCAAACGGCATCAGCTCCTCGGGCCGACTGCTAATCCTTGATCCCCGGCAGCCGGCAGCATCGAACGACTCTGAACACAACCTGAATTCCCTGACGCGGTCCCTGCTCGGGGAGTTTATCTCCTGCTTGCCAGATTTTCCGATTTCAGTTACAATGGTCCCGCTGGACCACCACATCTCACTGTCCCGAAAGGAGCATAGCCCATGTCCGCGACGGCCAAGGCAGACCGCACCTATCGCAAGATCATCAATTCGTGGGCAATGTACGACTGGGCCAACTCGGCCTTTGCCACCACCATCATGGCGGCCATGTTTCCCCCCTTCTATCGTAGCCTGGCGGTGGCCGCCGGTGTGACTGAGGCAAGTGCCACCGCAGCGTGGGCATACACTGCCTCGATCTACCAGGTCATCGTCGCCCTCCTGGCTCCCGTATTGGGCGCCATCTCGGACCACACTGGCGGTAAGAAGTGGTTCCTCGCCTTCTTTGCAGGCATGGGCATCCTGGGCACCGGCCTGTTCGTGGTGCTGGGCGACGATTCGTACGTGCTGGGTTCCATCCTGTACATCATCGGCGCCGTCGGCTTTTCCGGTGCCAACGTGTTCTACGAATCGCTTCTGCCACATATTGCCAAAAAGGACGACATCGACCAGGTATCGACCCGCGGCTACGCCCTTGGGTACTTGGGTGGCGGCATCCTGCTCATCATCAACATGCTCTGGTATATGCAGCCGGACCTGTTCTTCATGCCTGGCGAGGGCTTTGCCCTGCGCGTAGCCTTCTTCAGCGTCTCAGTTTGGTGGGCGCTGTTCTCCATCCCCCTCTTTCGCAATGTGCCTGAACCGCCGGTGGTGCGGACTGTGGACAGGGCCGTCAACGTTGTGAGCGCAGGTTTCGGGCGCCTGATCCACACCTTCCGCAGGATGACGAACTACAAGCAACTGCTGCTCTTCCTGGTTGCCTTTTGGATATACAACAACGGCATCGGCACCATAATTACCATGGCCACGGCCTACGGCGACGAGATTGGCATCGAACTGACCGACATGGTCATCGCCCTCATCATCACCCAGTTCGTCGGGATTCCATTCTCCTTTGCCTTTGGGGCGCTGGCAAAGCGGCTGAAGGCCAAGCGCTCGATCCTATTGGCCCTCATTGTGTACACCCTTATCTCCATCGCCGGCTACTTTATGCAAAATGCAACCCATTTCTATATTCTAGCCTTCATGGTCGGAACCGTCCAGGGTGGCTCGCAAGCCCTCAGCCGCTCCCTGTATGGCGCCATGGTGCCAAAGAGCCAGACCGCCGAGTTCTTTGGCTTTTACAGCACCAGTTCCAAGATCGCTGGAGTCCTGGGCCCGCTGCTCTTCGGGGTGGTCAGCACGCTCGCCGGCGAAAGCCGCCTGAGCATCATCTCGCTGATCATCTTTTTCCTGGTCGGCGGGCTGCTGCTCCTGAGGGTCGACGTGGAGGATGGCGTACGCGTGGCCCGGGAGGAGGATGCAGCATTTGGCTGGGAGGCAGCTAGCTAGCAGCAACTCAGAGCCAGGAGAGCCGTCTCACGGCTCCCCTGGCAGAATGGTACTTGACGATGCCCGAAGAACGTATCCTGATCATCGACGATAGTACCGAGCTGAGGTCCCTGCTGGAGAGCATCTTGCCCTTCAGCGGATACCACACACTCAGCGCCAGCACCGGGGAGGAAGGACTGGATCTGGCGACAAAGCTCCGCCCCGACGTCATACTGGTGGACCTGGAGCTACCTGATACAACCGGCCTGAAGATCATCGAGGAACTGAACGAGCGAGGGATTGCGATCCCAACCATCATGATCACCGGCTACGGGTCGGAGGGCACGGCGGCTCGGGCGCTGCGATTGGGCGCCCAGGGATATCTGGTTAAGCCCTTCACGACCGACGAAGTCCTGTCCAGTGTGGAGAAGGCCCTGGTGGTCAGGCGTCTGAACCGCGAAAAGGCTCTCCTGGAGACACAACTGGACACCTGTTCGCGCCACTTTCGCACCCTCTCTGCCATCGGCCGCACTTTGATCGACGGGATCGACCTGAAACAATTCTACCAGCGGACCGTCGACGCCGGAGCCTTTGTGACGCGAGCTGAGAGATGCACCCTGGCCCTGTTGAACCAGACGTCGGGACAGCTAGAGGTTGAGGCGACCAGGGGTAAGACAGAACCGCTCGCCATGATTGCCAGTACCCAGGCAGGGGGCCCGGGCCTCAGACCGGTACTCGATAACGCCACCTGTGTGAGGCTCCAGGCTGCCGCCGGCGAAACGATCTTGCTGCAGACAGGTGACGAGGTCAAAGCTGTCTTGCAGGTGCCATTGAGAACAGAGGGAAGAGCTATCGGCCTGCTCTCGGTGGACAGGCAGGACTCCCCGGCCCCCTTTGACAAGCACGACGAGCTGATGTTGGCCATACTGGCCGACTATGTTGTGATTGCTACGAAGATCTATCAGGTCAGGGTGGCAGAGACAGCCAACAAGACGTTGGGGCAGGCCGCTCATAGTGATTTGAGGTCGTAGGCGCCGTGCTGGCGGCGGGGGATGGATAGTGAAGGTCATATTCTGGGGCGTTCGGGGCTCCATACCGGTACCCGGGCCGGATACGGTCCGAGTGGGCGGCAATACGGCCTGTGTTGAGTTGCAGACGGAGGACCGTGAAGTCCTCATCATTGATGCCGGCACCGGGATCAGGCTGTTGGGTCTGGACCTGGCCCGGCGTCCCAGCGAACGGCTGATCGCCGTTCTCCTTTTCAGCCACACTCACTGGGATCATATCCAGGGACTGCCCTTTTTTACCCCGGCCATGGTTCAGCAAAATCGTGTGGTGGTACTGGGCGAGCGGCGGGTGGATCGCCGCCTGGAGCAGGTCCTTGCCGGCCAAATGGTGGATGCCTACCTGCCGTTCACACTGGACGATTTGCGCGCAGATCTCTTGATCAAGGAGGTACACGACGGAGAAAAGCTCGTGGTCGGCAACTCGACATCGGTGCTGCCGAAGCGATTGCAGCACCCTGGCGGCGTATTCGGATACCGCATAACCTGCCGGGGCCAGACCGTTGTGTATGCCAGCGACGTGAGCCATCCCATGGACAGGCTTGATCCGGACGTACTGGAGTTGGCACGAGATGCCGATCTGCTCATCCACGATGCCCAGTTCACACCTGAGGAGAAGGAACGTCACGCTGACTGGGGCCACAGCAGTTGGACAGACGCGGTCAAGGTTGCGCAGCAAGCCAGTGTGAGGCGCCTGGCCCTCTTCCACCACGACCCGCTTCACACCGACGATGAACTCGAGGAGATCGAGCGGCAGGCACAAGAAGCCTTCCCCGGCGCCTTTCTGGCGCGGGAGGGGATGCAGATCAGATTCAGCTAGAGAGCAGAAGTAACTGAGATGAAGAGCACACCAGGCCTCGATCCATTCGACATCCAAACCGACCAGGTCACCATCCTGGTGGTGGATGACTCGCTGCTCGGCGCGCAGCTTGTGGAGACGCACTTGGAAAGGTTTGGCTACCGCGTGGTGCTTGCGCATGATGGCCACCAGGCGCTGGCGCGCATCGAGGCAGACCGACCCGATCTGATCATCATGGACGTCATGATGCCGGGGTTGGACGGCTTTGCCGTGTGCGAGCAGCTCAAGGGAGACGACGAGAGGTGGTTCATCCCCATCATCCTGCTCACGGCGCTTCACGAACCCCGTGACCGCATCCGAGGCATCGAGGCCGGCGCCGACGACTTTCTCTCAAAACCATTCAACCGGGAGGAGCTGCTGGCCCGGGTCCGCTCGCTGCTGCGCCTCAAATTCGCCCGCGACGCGTTACAGACCGAGGGTAACCGCCTGGCACTGCTGTACAGTATCAGCCAGGAGATCAACAGCCAGCTAGCTCTGGACGAAGTGCTGAGCCAAATCGTCACCCGCACGCGACAGGCCCTCGAAGGCAGCATGTGCAGTATCATTATCTTTGACCAGGACCGCCGCGTCACCCGCCAGTTCATCAGCCGCAAGGGCCGTGCGACCGAAGTAGCAAGCCCGGTCACCCCGGCGGTCTTTCAAGAGGGTCTGGGCGGTTGGGTACTCCGGCACCGCAAGAGCACGATCGTGCAGGATGCCTCCCAGGATAAACGCTGGCTAACGCTACCCGGCGACACACGCACGGTTGGCTCGGTCATCGCCGCACCGGTCTTGGCTGGCGAAGAGATGATCGGCTTCCTTCTCCTAACCCACCCCGTGCCCGGTTTCTTTGACGACAACCACCTGGCTCTGCTGAACTCTATTGCGGCGCAGTCAGCGGTTGCGGTGCGGAATGCCCATCTCTACGAAACTGAGCAACGACGGCGCCAGCAGCTAGAGTTGCTGCAAAGCGCCGGGGCGAAGATCAGCGCTGAGATGAACCCGGCCGCACTGGGCCAACTGATCGTCGACCATGCCCTCTCGCTGCTCGATGCACCCGCCGCCAGCCTGATGCTATTGGATGAGACTGAGAGTACGCTCGCTGTTGAGGCCTCTTCCGGGCTGCCCGAGCACTATGTCCAGCGCGAACGGATCTCCTTACAGGAGGTCGCTCCGTTTCTGGCTGGCGACAGGCGCTTCTTCCGGATCGCCGATCTGAACCACCTGCCCTTCGGACGTTCCGAGATGATCGTCGAGCAGGAGATCGTTAGCCAGCTATCGCTGCCACTGTTGGCCTCGAGGCAGTTCATCGGCCTGCTGAATATCTATAGCCGGGGTAAGCCGCGTCATTTTTTCTCCGAAGAGGTCCATCTGGGCGAGACCTTTGCTCAGCAAGCTGCCAATGCGCTGTCGAACGCCAGGCTCCTATCCCATACCCAGGAGGAAGGAGCCAAGCTGTCGGCCGTACTCAGCGGCACCACTGATGCTGTGCTGGTTCTCGATGAGGAACGCAACCTGATCTTGGCCAATCCAGCTGCCGAACTGGCCCTTGGTTTGGACGCGGCGTCATCCCTGGGCAAGCCGCTGACGGACGATATCCCTGAGCCGTTCGCAGAGCTCTTTGACCAGGTGGCAACGAGCGGAAATGCTGCGTCAACCGAGGTGGCAACAGAGCAGGGGAGCACGCTTTATGCCAGCGTCTCGCCTGTCCCGGGCGTGGGACAGGTAGCCGTGGTACAGGATATCACCTTCTTGAAGGAATTGGAGGTGATGCGGCTGCGAGCAGAACAAGAGCAGCGGCGGATGCTGCGGCAGATGTTCGAGCGCTACGTGGGTCCCCGACTGGTGGACCGCATCCTGGCCCAGGAGGCTGGCTTGCTCGAGCGGCGCGAGCGCAGGGACGTGGTCGTGCTCTTTGCAGATCTGAGGGGCTTTTCCGAGTTCACTGCGGCCTATCCCCCTCACGCCGTCATCGAGGTATTGAACGAATTTTTCACCGCGATGGTGAGCATTATTCACCAACACCAGGGCACCATCTTTGACCTGGCAGGCGACGAGTTGATGGTGGGCTTTGGGGCACCCTTTGCCCAAGAAGACGCTGCCGAGCGTGCCTTGCAGGCTGCAGGTGAGATGCAGCGCGCCTTTGCTGGGCTGCGCAAGCGATGGTCGGAACGACAGCAAATGGGGATTGGCCTAGGCGTCGGGATCGATCGCGGTCCGGTCGTCATGGGCAGCATCGGCGCGCCGAGCCACATGAATTTTGGCATGGTGGGTGAGGCAGTCAACACTGCTCACCGGCTGGTAGAGCTGGCCCACCACGGCCAGATCATCATCTCCCAGGCCATGGTTGAGTCGCTGGACACCAGAGCGGAGGGCTGGACCTTCGAGTACCTGCCTGCGTCGTCGATCAGGGACAAGAGCATTCCCGAGGCGCGATATCTGGCCCAATCGCAGCCAGACGAGGGCAAGTAAGCCGCAGCCTATGCCCCCTGCACTAGCTGCCAGACAAAGATAGCCACCATGATCAGGCCCACACCCAATTGAACAACCGTCGATAGGGCCCAACCGACGACCCAGCCGCTCCCCGCCTTGAGAGCCAGCCGCCAGTCACCGACGCGCACGATTTCGGTCAGAAGCACCCCCAGAACGGCACCGATGATGGCGCCAGGCAGACTAAAGACCACGAGTCCCACCAGCCCCGCCACCAAGCCGATGAGGACACTCCACCCGCTGGCCCCTCCAAGCTTGGCGCCGATGCTGCTAGCCCAGAGATCGGCAGTAGTAGCCACAGCCGCCAGAACGCCCAGCACGACGATCGTCGGCCAGCCGACAGCCTGAAACCCCTCGACCAGGGCATACAGGAACGCGCCGGCAAATATCAGGATTGTCCCGGGGATGATGGGCAGCACGGTGCCGATGACGCCCACGAGCATAAGCAAAGAGGTCAATACTAAAACAACGATGCGTACAGCCTCGTCCACGGTCCTACCGCCCGGAGCGCCAGATCGACAGAACCAGCACAAAGGTTATGAGCAGGGACATGGCGAAACCGGTGATGATGAGCAGGGTCGCGCCAAGCCGCCATTCCGCCAGGATCTCGCCCAGCCAGGGGATAAGCAAGGCTGGCCCAATGACAAAGGCCGCCGCAAGCAGAGCCAGCACCAGCCTGTTCACCGCACCAGTGATACGGCGGACAGGCTCGTCCAGCCCCTTCATCGTCATGCTGAGATTACTCTCTCCAGCCTCGATCTGCTCCAGCATCCTCTGAAGCTGCTTTGGCAGCAGCATTACGGCCTCACTCGCCTCGCGCACCTGATCCACTGCCTCTCTCAGGCGGACAACAGGCGACTGCATCTCGAGGATCGCATCCCGCACGTAGGGCTCCACCTCCTGGAACACATTCATGTCCGGATCGAGCTGCAAGCTAATGCCCTCCAGCATGGCGATCGTCTTGAAGACAAGTACTAGGTCGCTGGGCATCTTGAGGCGATACGAGAGCACAATGGCCATTAGGTCTTCGATAAATGACCGGGCACTGATCCTCTCCAGATCCAGACCATAGTAGCGCAAGCGAAGGCGATCCAGGTCGCGGATGAGATGACGCCTATCGGTAGCCTTGGTGGCAATGCCCAGGGCTGACATGGCATCGACTGTGCGCTCGGTATCCCCGCTAAAGAGCGCCACGAAAAACTCTGTCAGGCCCAGGCGCTCCACACGGTCCAGATGCCCCATGATGCCAAAGTCCATCATGGCAATCACCTCGCCGGGCAGAACCATGAAATTGCCGGCGTGAGGATCGGCGTGAAAAAAGCCTTCCTGGAGGACGGCCCGCAGCAAAATGTCAATATTGCGGCTGGCTATTTCTTCCCGATCCAAACCAGCAGCGTCCAGCGCCTGCACATCGGTGATCTTGATGCCCTGAATGCGCTCCATGGTGAGGACCCGCTTGGTGGTCGTCTCCCAGTAGACCAGTGGTATGCGGACATGGTCGTCGCCCTCGAACATCTGGCGGTAGCGGTCCATATTCTGGCCTTCCTGCTCATAGTTCCGCTCAGCGCGCAGCGTGTCCGCAAACTCTTGCGCCAGCGAGGGTACGTCATAGTACTTGCCCCACTCGGTACGCTTTTCGGCCAGAGCTGCCAGCTCGAGCAGGATGTCCAGATCGGTCTCGATCAGCTTGTCGATGCCCGGCCGGAAGACCTTGACCGCTACCTCCTGGCCGCCAGGTAGCGTGGCTAAATGCACCTGTCCCAACGAGGCCGAGGCCACGGGTACGGGACCAAAGGTAGCAAAGACCTCATCAATGGGCTTCTTCAGCTCGCTCTCAACCTGGGCCTGGATGAGTGCAAAATCGGTGGGGGGCACGGTGTCCTGCAGTTTTTCAAGCTCGTGGATGAATTCGACCGGGAGAAGGTCGCCGCGGGTGCTGAGGATCTGGCCCAGCTTGATAAAGGTTGGCCCCAACTCCTCAACCGCCATCCGCATCCGTTCCGCCGGGGTAGCGCGCAGCACCTCGGAGGAGCTAAAGCGCAGCCGCTCCAGGCCAGGCGTTATCGCTCGCCCGAAGCCCAGTTGGGTCAGGATGTGCCCAAAGCCGTATCGCGTTAGGATGCGGCCGATCTGATCATAGCGCCGCAGATGACGGAACGTCTGAAGGATCGTGGGCATTGTCTCCTCGTATCACACCGGAGTCGGCCGCCAGGAGCGCTGCATCCCCGGGCAGACTGCCAGCATTATACTTCAAAAGCCAAACGCGGGCAAGCGAATCTGGAACAGAAAATCGGACGGGGGCCCGTGCTTAGAGGGAGACACGGTCCAGAGCGGATGGCAGCTCGCCCAGATCGCTGAGGACCGTACCCCACGGGTGCGCATCCACCACCCGAGCGCACCACTCGGGCGTGTAGGCCGTGCGCACCAACAGGAAGGGAATGCCCATCATCAACGGCAGAGCCCCGGGGAGCGACAGCGTATCGGCCACCACAGCCAGGCGCGAGCCATCCTCCGCGGCCTGCACCAGCGCACGATAGTACGCTGGTCTTCGCAGATCGATCTGGCGCTTTGCCGACACCGGCCAAACCTGGATCTTGCCCATGGCGGGATGATCAAAGTGATATGTCCATCCCGGATCCATATCATATTGGCGGGTATCACCCAGAACCGCCACCTCCCCGTCCAGATCCAGCGTCCCCAGTAGCCTGCGCACTTTGTCGCCCATCGAGTTGGTCAGCACCACAGGCAGCCAGCCAGGATGCGCGACGAGCTCAGCAAGCACGCGCCGGGCTGCGAATCGGAAAGCCGGAGGCAGTTCTGCAGTGTGCCGGTGGAACAGGTAGTTGGTACAATCCACCACGGGGTCATACTCGGCCTGGGGGAAAGCAGCGGCTACAGCTTGGGCGTAGGCTGGATTCTCCCTCAGCATGACCTGGAGGGTCGTAGTGTTGAGGATGAATGCGCCCTCGTCACAGTAGGAGGCAATGAGACCGTTCACCTCCCACCAGTACCGGTATGGGGCCGAAAGCAGTTGAGCCCGCGTGGCCTCGTACTCGGCTGCCAATTGCTGCCGCACAGGGTGTGGCAGCGCCTCGCGCGATAGGGGCGCGCCCAGGATGTCAGTCGCCAACGTATCAAGCGACTTCTCAGCCAGAGGCCTGGCCTGTAGCTCCTCGGCAGTCAGCGTGCCGTCGAAATCGATGATGACTTTGAGCATTCCGGAACCGGAGCGGGCATCTGCCTGCATGCAGATGCCCGCTTCTCCTCTACCTATGTCAGCCTTTCGCGGGCTCGGGCACTCAGGTAATCCATACTCCAGACCATGATCACGATGGCCCATACCGCCATGCCTGCCGCGGAATACTGGTTCATGCCAACCTGCAAGCGGAAGAACTGGCCGATGCCCCCACCGCCCACAAAGCCGATGACGGTGGACATGCGGATGTTAATATCCCATTGGTAGAGGATAAAGGCCAGGAACTTTGGTACCAACTGCGGGACAATAGCGTAGACTAGCGTCTGAGGCTTGTTGGCTCCTGTAGCTGTGATCGCCTCCACCGGTCCGGTGTCGATCTCTTCAATAGTCTCTGAGAAGAGCTTGCCCAGGTTCGGGATGTTGTTGATGGCCAGCGCAAGCACGCCGGCAAAGGGGCCAATTCCTACCCAGGCAGCGCAGATCACCACCAAGATCATCGGTTCAACCGAGCGCCACAGGTTAAAGATGGTACGGAAGGCAAAGTAGACCACCCGGCCGATGGGACGGTTGCCCATGATATTCCGCGCCGCGAAAAAGCTCAACGGGATGGCAAAAAACGAGCCCAGCGTCGTAGCCAGCAAGGCCATTAACAGCGTAACCAGCGAAAGACGGAGCACCTCTTTGGATGCTTCACTAAATTGCAGCCCGCCGACAGTCTCGCTCCATGCAACCACCACGCTGCCCGATTCAGTCCGGTCCGAGTCAGGGTCCATCTCCATCAGCGGATGGATCTGGGTTTCCCAGTTCAGCGCACCGGTCTCATCAGTCGTGCAACAGCCCCGGGCAACGCGCAGGTAGGCGCCGTCGGAGAGAGCCCACCGCACAGAGACTTCCGTATTCGGCGGAAGCTCATGACCGCGGATGATCAAAGGGTCACCCACATCCCCGCAGGACACCGAAAGATTCACGCGCGGCCCGCTCACGTCACGCTCACCCGGCTCGCCTGAGCCACACGGCACCGGCAGAGTAGCGCTGACGCTGTACTCCTCTGTAGGCCGGGTGAGGAGTTCTGGCACCAGGAAATCCCCGATCATCCCCAGGCCATCGGGCGCGCCCTCAACGAGATCATAGAAGCTGATCTGGGATACATCCCAGGACCAGACAAAGCCCATTGCGAAAACGATCACCAGCAGTCCCGTAGTCGCGTAGCGGCGAACCCGGCTGGCCCGCCGAGTCGCCGGTGTCCCGGCGATGACCCGCTGTCTCAGCCAGGCCGACACGTAATCCAGAATCGCGACCACCAGAACGATAGCGATGATGGCCGTAGCCATGGCCCGCAGGTTGTTGAGTCGCACCCATTGGATGACCAGGAATCCCAGGCCGGCGTCGCTGATAAGACCAATAACCGTCGACATGCGGACGTTGATGTCCCAACGGTATAGCGTAAAGGACAGGAAGGTCGGCACGATCTGCGGCAGCACAGCATAGACGATCACTTGCAAGCTGTTGGCGCCGGTCGCGCGCACAGCTTCAATGGGACCCGGGTCAATGCTCTCGATCGCCTCCGAGTAGAGCTTGCCCAGCGCAGCGATGGTGTGCAGCATCAGGGCCAGCATGCCGCCAAACGGGCCAAGGCCCACCCACACCGCGAATACAATGGCCCACATCAACGTCTCGACGGAGCGCACAACATTGAGGAGCGTCCGCACCACATAGTAGAGGCCGCGAGTCAGCGGGCTGGCCCACATCAGGTTACGCGCCGCCATAAAGCTTACCGGCAGGGCAAAGATCATCCCCAGAACGGTAGCCATGAATGCCAGGGCAACCGTCTCACCGATCTTTTCGAGGACCAGACTCAGTGTCTGGGTCGGCTGTAGCGAGCCGTAGGGCTTGTGTTGCTCAGCGCGGATGACGTGAGTCTGCGTCTCACCTTCCTGAGGCAACCNCGTCAGCGGCACAGCCAATGGCACCTTTAGGGAGGCTTGCATCCGCCCTTCGCTATCGGCCACAAAGCTCGCTGGTTCCCCATCCACAAAGAGTCGTTGCACATCGCCAATAGGGCTTACCCACCACAACTCGCCCTCGAATTCGGGCAAGAATCCCTCGCCCTCGACGGTAATCCGATCACCGACCTCGGCGCATGGGACGTTGGACTCAATCCAGGGATCGCTTGAGGGGGTCTTTCCCGGCTCGGGCAGGGGGTCGATGCACGGAACCTGGAACGGTGTCGTGCCAACCACATCCTCAGTTGGATATTCCATCAACTCGGGCTGAACCAGCGCCTTGAGGTATGGCTGCATACCAGGCCAGCCTGAAACCAGCCGCTGTGGGTTAACCTCGGTGGCGACAAAGGCCAGACTATAGACGATCAGCGCCGCCAGCAGGATTGGCACGCCCAGCCGCCCCTCCCGCTCCGTTGCCAGGCGATAGGCGTCCCATGCGCCCCACAGCCAGATGAAGGCCAGGGGCACCAGCAGTATCAGCGAGGCTTGCCAGGCGATCAGGCCGCCCAGAATGACAATGATGGCGAGATAGCCAATGCCCCGCATGCGCTCGCCGAGGACAAACTGGCCGCTGCCCGGGACTACCAACGAGAGAAGGGCTGGAACCATTGCCGGCGTATCGGTAGGGGGATCTTTGCGTCCGCGACGTTCGCCGTTGTGACTATTTCGTTGGCTCATAGTGGCGCACCCCGCCTATCCCTGCATCCCGTTCATGCCACCAACGCTGACCATCTCGGCCTCTTCACCATAGACCTCTTTGAAACGTTCCTGGGTGAGTTCCGAAGGAAGCCCGTCAAAGACCAATTCGCCGTCCTTCAGGCCAATAACACGCGTGGCGTAGCGATGAACCAGATCCAGGAAGTGCAGGCTGCACAGTACAGTGATACCATCCTGTCGATTGAGCAATTCCAGGTATTGGAGAATCGAGTGTGCAAGGACAGGATCGAGACTGGCTACAGGCTCATCAGCCAGCATCAGCCGGGGTTCCTGCATGAGCGCGCGGGCGATGCCCACCCGTTGCTGCTGCCCACCGGAGAGCTGATCGGCCCGGTTTTCGGCCTTTTCAGCGATGCCCACCCGGTCCAACGCGGCGACCGCCCGGCGCCGGTCCTCCCTACTGAAGCGGTGAAAAAGGCTAGCCCAGGAGTTAGCGTAGCCGAGCCGGCCCGACAACACATTGATCATGACGCTGCTGCGCTTCACCAGGTTGAACTGCTGAAAGATCATACCGATTTGGCGGCGAATCTGGCGCAGCTCTTTACCCTGCGCAGCGGTGATGTCAACATCATCCCAGATCACACGGCCTTCGGTGGGGTCGATCAGGCGGTTGATGCACCGCAGCAAGGTGGACTTGCCCGATCCCGACAATCCAATGACCGTCAGGAACTCGCCGTCTTTTACACTAAAACTGACATTGTGCAGCGCCTCAGTACCGTCGGGGTAAATCTTGGTGAGGTTCTCCACTCTGAGCAAGTGACTCCTCCTCATTCATACAAACCTGGCAGGGTCGAGGCATTCCAACGGGTGGGTAAGACTGCGATTGCCTCAAGTTGATTGGGCTGGACCCAATAAACGATGTCTGTTCAGGCGCCCTTGCCCTGCACTATCCCGTCCATTAGTAAAAGAGGGAGAGAGGCTAGCCTCTCTCCCTCTGGTGAGCCAGTGAGCTTATTCAGCCAGACTCTCGATGTCCATGCCGGCCTTGCTGAGATCGGCGCGGAATGCATCGAAGAAAGTGTCATCGGCCTCCACCAAGGCCTCAATGGAGTATAGGTTCTCCAGGGCTGCCTGGCCTTCCTCAGATGCCGAGATTTCGAGCAGAGCATTCACGATCTCCTCGCGCATCTCCGGCGGAAAGTCCTGGGTGAAAGCAACCGTGTCATTGGGGATCTCGGTCGTGGTAGCCAGAACGGCGACCACATCCATCACATCGGGGTACTCCTCTGCGATAGAGCTGCGCGCATCGTCATAGCTGGCGCCCACATCGCAGTCACCATTGTAGACAGCCGTGATCACATTGTTGTGTGAACCTGCTTCCACGGTGTTGGCAAAGTCAGTGTCCGGATCGACGCCGTTGGCCTTTAGCATGATGCGCGGGATGATATAGCCCGAGGTCGAGTTGGGGTCTACCCAGCACATCACCTTGCCCTTGAGGTCCTCAAGGCTGGTGATTCCGCTGTCAGCCCGAACGTTTAACTGGCCCGTGTAGTAAGTCAGGCCATAGCGCTGTGTGACCAGCCCTACGTCCACACCATACTTTTCGTTTGCCAGGACATAGTTGAAGGTATTGAGCCATCCAATGTGGGCCTGGCCGGCACCCATCGCCTCACGAACGGCAGCAAAGTCGGTGCCTACATTGGCCACAATCTCCAACCCGGTCTTTTCGGTGATCATCTCAGCGATCTGGTCGCCGCTGGCAATAATGTCCTGCGTATCGCCCGAGGGGACAAAGGACATCACAATCGGATTATCCTCGGTGCCCAGTTCTGGCGTTCCGCATCCTGCCAATGCCAGGGACATCACACTCAGCAGAACGAGCGCCACCAACCACATACTCTTCTTCATCTGTTTCCTCCCCTTTCCTTTTGTATTCGTTGCATAGGTTTAGACATCAAAACGTGCCGCTTACCTGAATGGATACGTAGCTATACACCACCCCCTTTGCGGATCCTTGACTTGTAGAGAAAACGCCACGGACATCGGCCGTATGATACAACAATCGCATCTTCTTGGCAAATCGCAGTGCCAATCTCGATACGGCAGCTGCCTTTACCAGCCCGCGGGTCTGTGTTATAATTATCTAGCCTCGGACCACGCCAGAGGGGAGAGGGGTATGGCACAAGTCCAAGTTCTGAGTACTCTGCGGTTCACAGACGGTCTACTAGATCAGCTACGTGCCGTCTCCCCGACGCTGCACATAAGCCAACAAACGTGCCACGATGCGGATGAAGTCAGCGCCGCGCTCGCCGCCCATCCAGATATCGAGATCCTCTACACCTTTCACCTGCCGCACGATGCCCTGGAGATCGCCCCTGGGCTCCGCTGGGTCCAGTTGCACAGCGCTGGTGTGAACCACATTCTCGACCACCCGATTATGGAGCACGACGTTGCCATCACGACCGTGAGCGGCATCCACGCCACGCCCATCGCCGAGTACGTCTTTGCCTCGCTGCTAGCCTTCCGCTGGCGGGTGCCCATGTGGACCCAATGCCAGCGCGAGGCGCGCTGGCCGTCGAACCGCTGGGACCTCTATGCCCGGCCCGAGCTCAGGGACAGCACCCTGGGTATCCTGGGCTATGGCAGCATCGGTCGAGAGGTGGGCCGGCTGGGACGGGCCTTTGGCATGCGGGTGCTGGCCCTGCGCCGCTCTTCGGGTCATGCTAAGGAGGGCTTCAGACTGGAAGAAACTGGCGACGAGGCA
>P_2C_Sed_3_UnCtyDRAFT_1000005_pt1 | contig 25015 bp, 17 predicted proteins | sample Pon2CUnioCityCA_4_FD_10232 | JGI IMG/M metagenome (IMG submission 10232)
TCTATTCAACCAGCGAGCAATCCCTTGGTCTTCAAGAGTCCGATGGCGTCGGAAAAGTGCTTGTCCATACCCAGTTTCTTGGCATCCAGGCCGTAGGCCACGCCCATGAGTTGCGTAAAGTAGACGATAGGAATGTCAAACTGGCCGCCGAACTGGTCATTTATCTGTTTCTGGCGCAGGTCCAGGTTGGCATGACACAGCGGGCAGGCGGTGACGATGACGTCGGCGCCGACTTCGATCGCGTTCTTCAGGATCTTTTGGCTGAGGTCGAGGGCTATCTCGAGCGTGCTCAGGGAGAGAGAGCCACCACAGCAGTCGGTCTTGTACGACCAATCTACTGCCTCGGCCCCAAGCGCTTCCATCAGGTGGTCCATGTTCATTGGATACTCGGGGTGCTCCGCNNNGGTCACGTCAGGTGGGCGGGTAAGCAGGCATCCATAGTAGCTGGCGACCTTCAGTCCGTGCAGCGGCTTGACTACCGGCTTCGCTGCCGCTTTGTAGCCTACCCGGTCGGTGACGGTGTCCAGCAGGTTGTCAACTTTGATACCGCCACTGAACTCGTATCCGATATCCTCAGCGATCTTTTGCCTCAGCTCGGGGTCATTCTGCACTTCGTGCATGGCGATGCGGAAGCGCGAGAAGCAGGCAGCGCATGGCATCGTCATATAGCTATGGCCCAGCTCCCGAGCAATGGCCAGCGTCTGCATGGGTAGCTTGATGGACCGGTAGTAGTTCGTGTTGTGCGCTGGCGATGTGCCGCAACACACCCAGCCTTCTGGCTCCACCAGATTCAGGTTCAGCTTCTCAGCGATCGCCTTGGTCGACATATTGAACTCGATCCCGGTGGCGTGCAGGCTACAGCCAGGATAGTAGGAGATGAGGTCGGCAGTTGTCTCGCGAGGGCCTTCTCGTCGTGTTTCGGGATAACCTGGCATCATATCTGGCTCCAGGCTTTCTCGCTGCCGTCCGTTGCGCGCACGCCGGGCGATGGAGGGCAGGATCTTCAGCTTGCCCGACCGTAGCATCTTGACTGCCGTAGTAATGTCGTACTTGAATAGCTGTCCAAAGTCCAGCTCCCCGGCAAAGAACTCGCGGATATAGAGCTCAGCCATCAAGCCAAGTTCCCACATGCGCCCAAACCAGTCAATGCCACGGTTCGCCGATTTGTAGAACATGGGCACCGTCGGCGCTTTGGACTTGATGCCCATATCTTGGGCCATGATTTCCAGCTCGTCCATGATGCGGGCGATGTCAATGCCCTGCGGGCAGCGGGTAGAACAGGTCTCGCATGCCGCGCAGATGGAGATGGTCCGCGAGTTGAGCACGAGGTCCGCTTGTCCGAACTGGCAAGCCCTCAGTACCTCGTTGGGTGTGAGGTCAAAGTATGGTGCCACCGGACAGCCAGCCGTGCACTTTTTGCACTGGTAGCACAAAAAGACGTTTTCGCCAGAACGCTCTCTGATCTCGCGGGCGAGATCGGTCTTGAATCTAACAGTCATGGGCAACTCCTAGTTGCATAGTCCGGGCCAAGGATAGCAGTGATCAGGCATACTATGTAGCCTGCCGAGCCGGGTCGTACTTGGGCCCGATCTGGCATGCCTTGACGATGCTGTCCACTGCCTCTTCCCACTCGATGGCCATGATGTGCACGCCATGCACGCCCTCGATTTCCTTGCAGGCATTGATAATGTCCACACAGATCTGAATGCCCTCAGTCTGGGCCGCCTTGCTGCGAGCCGCGCGCGCAGCCTTGGCTTCCTCTGGGTCATCCATGGCCTTGATCTCCTTGATAGAGGGCAGGTCCTTGGTCGAATTGCGCATCCTCTCAATATACTCGGGATCCACCTCCATGCCTGGCACCTTTGTAGCCATGTACCTGGCCGCGCCCAGGCTCTTGATAGGCGCCACGCCAGCCAGAATGTAGGTCTTTTCGTGTGCACCCAGGTCGACGACGCGGCGCATATAGTCCTGGAACTTGGGCACATTGAAGATGATCTGTGTCTGGATAAAGTCGGCTCCGGCGTTTGCCTTCTTGGCCAGCCGGTAAGGCCGGAACTCGAACGGATCGGCAAACGGATTGGCCGCCGCGCCGATAAAGAACGCGGGCTCCTGACCCTTGATCGCATCCCCGCATTCGAAGATCTTCTCGTCGCGCATGTTGCGGCACATCTGGATCAAGGAGATCGAGTCCATGTCGTGCACGTTCTTGGCGTTGGGATGGTTCCCAAAGGTCTGGTGATCGCCTGTCAGACACAGGAGGTTGCGACACCCAAGGGCATGTGCTCCCAACAAGTCGCTCTGAATGGCGATCCGGTTACGGTCGCGGCAGGTCATCTGGATATTGGGTTCAACCCCGAGCTCCATCAGCATGACGGCCACCGAGATGGACGACATCCGTACGACGGCGGTCTGGTTATCAGTGATGTTGACCGACTCTACGATACCTTTCAGAAAGCCGGCCTTGTGTTCTATCTCGCGGCGATCTGCGCTCTGTGGCGGGCCGAGCTCGCCGGTGGCTACAAAGTAACCAGCCTTCAGAGCCTTTTCCAGATTGCTGCCTACAATATACCCGTTGTCGCTCATAGTCGCAGATCCTCCCGCACAATCTTCCGCTGCCCTCCATCACGGCTGCTATGCCAGTTCTTGGCTGGCTGAATCTCCATTAGTCTGTCCAGCTGCCCCAGTGCCTCCAGGCGCTTGTAGATCTGGTCCCAGACGCACGGAGTCTCTTTGTCGGCGTATACCTCGCAGATGCCCCGCTGCGAGCCGCCACAGGGTCCATTGAGCAGACTCTTGGCGCAGCGCGCTACGGGGCAATAGCCGCCAGTGAGGGCCAGGACGCAGTCTCCACAGGCCTGGCACCGTTCCTCCCAGACACCCTGTTCGGTTGGCTGGCTCAACCCGTTTGTATTCAGGCCAGGAACGGTCAGTTTGTCCGGGAATTGCTCGTTCATCGTCTGTACCCCAATGCCGCAGGCCAGCGAGACCACAAGGTCAGCGTCTGCTACATGATCTGCTGCCAGCTCATTGTACTCGTACTCGCACTGGCGCTGGACGGTTAGCTCCCGGATCTCTTTCTCATGCCCGTCCAGACGCGTGGCCATCCTAAGCTGCGAGGCCAAGATGGACACTTCCTTCTCGCCACCGGCAAAGCAGACCGTCACGCATGTGCCACAGCCAAGGATTAGTATCTTTTCGGCATCGGCGATCATGGCCTTGATCTCTTCCAGGGGCTTTTGTTCGGCTACTATCATGCTCTAACCTCCACAGAGAATCATCAATCACAAATTAGTACGACGTATTAGAATGCGAGATTTCTAGATCGTTGACACGTATGAACCTGGGAATGATCACTGCCGTCGGATTCCGCTCCCCATAGCTGTCAGATGTGTTATAGGGGACGGTCTCTTGGGACAACCATGCCACCTTGTCGCCAAAGATGTCGAGCAGGCTCTGGGTTAGCCGGACGTTATAGGGAATGGCCGTCGAGCCGTCCTGCTTCAGCAGGAGTGCTCCAAAGCGCGAGCTCGCAGTGATGGTACCCTTGGTAGGATTCACGATATTCATATAATGCAGGAAAGGTATATAAAGGATGTCCTTCTCCCGCGGCATGTTGGCCAGTTCCTCCAATGTGCTGATCTGCGATTCGCCGCCATCGAGTACTAGGCTCTTGTGGTTCACCGTGTGTCCAGTAGGCGTCACACTGAATTCATCCGCGTCATCCTGGGACCAGGTAAAGCCCTGAAACACGCCTTCCGTAAAGAGCGGGAAAAGTCCGCGGACGATACCGGTGAAATCGCGCTTTAGCGGAAAGCTCTCGAGCCTGTCGGGATCGTCTACGAGCGTGAACTGATCGGAAAGCACCTTCTGCCGGACCTGTTCCTCGCTTATGAACGAGTAGCCACGTTTCATCAGGCCGCCGTTGAACCCGATCCAGTTCATGAATGAGATCAGCTCGGCAGTCGCAGCTGGTCCGAGGACGATATCGTAGTTGCCCAGAGGCAGCTGCAGCGCGGTGTCAGTCTCGTAGCGCTCCACCAGGAATGCCAGCTCTTGCCGTAGTCGATCTGGGTCCAGGTCGGATAGCTTTTGGGCTGACTGCTCGGCAATGACCTCCCACTTGAGCTTACGGTGGGACAGGACCACTGTGGCCTGCGCATCCGAAGTCCTGAAATACAGCGAGTGATCGGACTTTGTGTTTGTCACCGCATTGATGTTGGAGCCACAGGAAAAGATGCCGGACAGGCCGAGATCCTCCGTTTCCAGGTCGCTGGCGGCCTTGCCAAAGTACTTAAGTCTGTCCTCGTTGCTCAACTGGGCCAGCGATCCGTCGTATCCCTCTTCGTCGACAAAGCTCTCGGACAGCAGGGGAACAGTTGGTTGGTAGGTGAGTGGTTGCGAATGCTCAACCATGTCGGCTGCTGTGTCAACACCCTGCTTCATAGCATCGATGCTGTCCAGCGCGGTGATGAGCGTGTAGCTGGCTCGCTTTCTACCCGAGTATGCGGTGATGCCCAGCCGGATCAGATGCTCGTTGGTGTTGAGCGAGATGGCCGAGTTGGCAAAGCGCATCAGGTAGCTGTCTTCCTCGCGGTAGTGGAGTGCAACCTCGTGTCCTTTCCCGCGTGCATACTCCCGCAGTTGGTCCAGCGTCCCCAAGATTCTGTCCTTCACGGCTATTCTCCTATCCTGACGTTGTCGAACCTGCAAACGGGAGCGGCGTGCCCCAATTGCATCACCTGGTTGGGCTGGCCCTTTCCGCAGTTAGGTACCCATGCGACCTTTACGGTTGATTCGTCGCCGACTGCCGAAAGCGAGTTCCAGAACTTGACCGTGTCGCCCTTGTACGTCGGGTTCTTGACGACCTGCTTCATCTCGCCGTCTTCTACTAGCCAGCCGATCTCCGTAGCAAAGTGGAACTGCTCGCGGTTTGAGCCAATAGACCAACTTCGCTCGCCATCGAGGACGATCCCCTTCTCTGTGTCCCGTACAATATCCTCCAGTGTGCCATCCTGCCCTGGATCGATGTTGATATTCGTCATGCGCTCGATGGGGACGCGGTAGAAGGAAGACGCGCGGTTGCAGCCGCCGCTTGAGGCAAAGATCTTCCGCCCTGCCTTGGCATTGGCTTCCTCGACCATCTGGCGGCCTGTGATCGCACCGACCAGAATCCCCTTGTCGATGAGAACGGTGTTCTGGCAGGGGACGCCATCGTCATCGTAGCCAAAGCTACCCGGTGTGTTGGGCAGCTTGGCGTCCGCTCTAGCAGTAAGCTTCTCCGAGCCATACCGGAGGCTGCCAAAGTCGTCAAGAGTCACAAATGAACCGCCAGCGTAGGCCAATTCATAGCCCAGGATCCGATCCAGTTCCAGGGGGTGGCCGATGGTCTCGTGCGTCTGCAGCCACATCATGCCCGGCAACAGGATGACCGTTCGATCATCCTTCGGACACTGATCCGCCACAAGCACCTGGTTCATCTCCTTGACGATACGATCGGCATTCTCAGCGAAGACCTGTTGGTCTATCGATTCCCAGCCACGAGTGCTGGCGCCATCCCGGCCCAGCGAGAATTTCCGTTCGTGCGTCTCCCCCTCTTCATCCCGCCCGAGGACTTGGAGTCCAGCAAAGACCTCGGTGATGAGCTTTTCGATCTCGCTTCCTTCCGAGTCTACAAAGATTATCTGCTTCCGGATAAAGTTCAGGTCTGCGATTCGTTGGAAAACCCCTGGTTGATCGAGCCTCTCGTCCATCTCGTTCATGAAGGCTACTTTTTCGGCGAGCGGGACCTGGAATGGGTTGATCTGACAGGGACTCTCGAACTTGGCCTGGATGGCCTCTTTATCCGCCAGGCGCACCGGGAATGTTACCCTTTGAGAAGCGGCGCGGGCATTGTCCAGTGCTTTGTCGAATATCGCCGGCAGGTCTCTCAGGTCAGAGGCAGCGGAGAATCCCCAGGCGCCTTTGTAGAGCACCCTGACACCGAGCCCGCTCTCGCGGTCCAGGACAGACTCTTTCAAGTTTCCATTCCACATCAGTAGGTAACTGCTCTCCTCGATGGGCACCCAGCGGACATCCGCATAGTCTGCACCCAGTCCTTGGAGGCGTTTGAGCTGTTGTTTGATCTTCTGTAGCACTCTGGCCTACTCCTTCTTGCTAGATTTCTCTCGCGGCTTCAGAGGGTTGGGTCCCAACTGCCGGGCTCGCTCCGTCATCTCTGTTGCGATTTGAGCAAAGCGCGCTCCCTCTGCCGAGGACAGGAAGTACATTTCCAATCTCTCAGGTTCCAGGCCTGTCTCAGCCAGGAGTTTCTTGGTGTAATTGACCCTTCGCTCGGCGCCCAGATTACCCTCCAGGTAATGACATGTGCCTTTCAGTCAGCCGGCCACAAAAACGGCATCGGCTCCCTTCTCAAATGCCCTCAGCAGATGAAGAACGTCTACCTTTCCTGTACAGGGAAGGTGAAGCACCTTCACATTGGGCGGGTAGCTAAGCCGCATAGATCCTGCCAAGTCGGCAGCGGCGTAGGCGCAGTAATGGCAGGCAAAAGCTAGGACTTGCGGCTCAAAATCGGTCATAGGGTTTGGCTCCTATACTGAATTCAACGCCAGTTCCATTGCTTCGAACAGTGCCTCTTCCTTGGCCAATACTTGTTCATCGGTAAAGTGCTGAAGCTGAATGGCCCTTGCCGGACATTCCGCTGGACATAGGCCGCATCCCCTACAGGCAGCTGCCTGAATTTCGGCGGCGCCCACAATGCCTCCAATGCCCGTGAGAGCTGGGTTGATTTCCACTGCGCCAAAGGGACAAATGCGTACACAAGTAAGACATGCGGTGCACTTGGCTGGATCCACCACCGCCACGACACCGCCTACCTCTAGTGTATCCTTCGAAAGGATACTGGCTGCGCGTGCGGCTGCAGCGCCTGCTTGGGCGATGGTCTCGTCCAGCAATTTCGGATAGTGGGCCATGCCGGCCAGAAAGATGCCCTCAGCAGGGAAATCTACCGGCTGGAGCTTCACATGCGCCTCTAGGAAAAAGCCCTCGAGCGTGCAGGAGAACTTGAGCAGCTCCGCCAGGTCGCGGCTGCCGTCGGCGGGCACGATTGCCTCCGAAAGCACAAGCAGATCTGGGGCGAGCGCAATGGGTTGACCAAGCACCTGGTCGGATACTGTGAGCTGCAGCCTGCCGTTGCTGCTGATTCGGGGCCGCTCGCCCTCTTGATACCGCACAAAGACAACGCCTGCCTCGCGCGCTCTGGTGTAGAGCGCTTCCTGGAAGCCGTAAGTGCGGATGTCGCGATTGTACAGGACAAAGACCTGCGCCTCTGGATTCTGTTCCTTGATGCGTAGTGCATTCTTGGCCGCGACCGAGCAGCAGATTCTGCTGCAGTAAAAGTGAGTCTCGCTGCCTTCTTCGTCCCAGGGGCCCGCGCACAGTAACATGACCACTGAGCTGGTATCTGATAATGCCTTGGACGGTTTGGGTGAGACGAGCAACTGCTCGAGATCGCCCTGTGTCATGATGCGCGGATCGGTCCCCAACCCATGCTCCGTGCCACGGTGCTCTTTGGCACCGGTCGCGACTACGGTGACGCCGTGTTCGATCACGCGCTGGGTTGGCTCTGAGCAGCAGGCAAGGGTGCTGTGAAAGTTGCCCACAAAACCGGTTGACTTGACCACCTGGTGATCTGTAATCACCTCGATGGAAGTATGCGTCTGCACGCGGTCAATCAGCGTGGAGAGGAATGCTCGCACATCTCCACCGTCGCCCGTGATCGCTAGATTGCTGGCCATGCCGCCCAATTCCTGCTCACGCTCGACGAGGGTGACATCATATCCCTGTTCTGCAAGGTTCAGGGCAGCCGTCATGCCAGCCACACCCCCACCAATGACCATGGCTCTGTGGTTAAGGCTCTGTTCCTGCGTGTACAGTGGTTCGAGCCGGCGCGAACGTGCGACCGCCATGCGCGTCAGGTCCTTGGCCTTTTCGGTAGCTCGGTCCGGCCACTTGGCGTGGACCCATGAGTCCTGATCGCGGATGTTGGCCATTTCGAACAGATAGGGGTTGAGGCCTGTTTCGCGGATGGTATCCCGGAAGATCGGCTCGTGGGTTCGTGGCGTACAGGACGACACAATGACCCGGTTCAGTTCCTCTTCACGGATCCGTTCCTGGATGAGCTTCAATGAATCTGCCGAGCAGGTATACAGCGTGTTCTCAGCGTGTGCTACGTTCGGCAGGGTTCTGGCGTACTCCGTGACAGCCTCAACATCTACAACCCCTGCGATGTTGCTTCCGCAACTGCAGATGAACACACCTATCCGGGCCTCATCCTGCGAGGATACTTCCGTTTCTGGTGGGTATTCCGCTGCTGAAACCAGGGTCCCGCGCGCCTTGCCGATCGTGGCCAGCGCGCTTGCCGCCGCACCGCCAGCCTCTATCACACTGTCAGGGATATCTTTGGGCTCGGCAAAAGCACCACACACGTAGACACCAGCACGGGATGTCTTCACAGGCTCGAAGGGGCGAGTCTGGCAGAATCCATAGGGATTCAGCGCGATATCCGCGGCGCTGGCAAGAGCCTCTGCCCCAGCAGGCTTTTCCATGCCCACACTTAGCACAACAAGATCGAAACGCTGTCGTTCCAGCTCGCCCTCGTCAGATACATAGTCGATCAAGATATCCCGGGTCGCCGGATCCTCTTTCAAGCTTGACACCTTGCAGCGGTGGTAATGGATGCCCAACTCCTTGCCCCGCTCAAAGTAGGCATCAAAGCCCTTACTAAAGGCCCGCATATCGATCTGGAAGATATGACATTCGACCCCAGGCACGTGATCCAGCGCAAGCATCGCTTCCTTGGTGGCGTACATACAGCAGACCGACGAGCAGTAGTTGTGATCCTTGTCGCGTGAGCCAACGCACTGCAGGAAAGCGATGCGCTTGGGTTCTCCACGGTCCGCAAGACGGGTAATGTGACCACGTGTTGGCCCCGAAGCGCTCAGAAGGCGCTCAAACTGCAGGGCCGAGACCACGTTGGCATATCGTTCGTAACCCAGCTCGCCTGCCTGGCGCGCGTCGTAGAGCTGATAGCCGGGTGCCAGAACCACGGCGCCTATATCAAGGGTCTCCTCGTATGGTGCTTGCTGGTGGTCGATGGCGTGGGCCTTGCAGGCCAGTACGCATTGATAGCACTCGGAGCACAGACCGCAAGACAGGCATCGCTGCGCCTCGGTGAGTGCCTGCTGTTCGCTCAGGCACAGCTCAACCTCTCGAAAGTCACCCACGCGCTCTGTTACGGCGGCCTTTGGCGTCTCGACGCGGGCGGTGAGATCGATTTTGCCCCGCGCCACCATTTCCGCGATCTCCGCCTCGGTTAGCTCTGCTTCGGGCAGGGGCATCAACTCGCGTGGAGTCTGGAGTGGTACCCCTCGTAGATAGCGGTCAATGGAGAGCGCCCCACGTCTTCCGGCAGCGATGCCTTCGATCAGTGCCCCGGGACCGGCGGCAGCATCCCCCCCGGCAAAGATCCCCTCTCGGTTGGTCTCCAGCGTTGCGGGATTGACTTTGAATGTGCCCCATCGCGTGATCTGGAGCCCGTGGTCCTCGTCTAGGAAACTGATCTCTGGTGCCTGCGCGATGGCCGCAACCACGGCATCACAGGCTATGTCGAATTCGCTGCCCTCGATGGGGATCGGGCGTCTCCGACCGCTCGCGTCGGGCTCGCCAAGCTCCATGCGCACGCAGCGCAATGCTGAGACGTGCCCGTTCTTCGAGAGGACCTCTACCGGTTGGGCCAGGATTTCCAGCCCAATGCCTTCCTCCAGGGCCTCGTCAATCTCCCAAGCGTTTGCGGGCATCTCGGCTCGCGTGCGGCGGTAGATGATCGTTACCTGGTCAGAACCGAGCCTTCTGGCTGTCCGAGCTGTGTCAACTGCCGTGTTACCGCCTCCGACTACGACCACGCGGTCACCCATGGGCACCTCTTCGCCCAGTGCAACTGCGCGCAAGAACGGTACGCCATGGAACATCCCCTTGGCTTCGTCCTCGCCGGGGATGCGTAGTTTCTGCGGCTCATGGGCGCCGATAGCCAGAAATGTCGCCGAGAATCCTTCGTCAAATAGCTTGTTGACGTCCCGGATGGGATGATTGAGTTTTAGCTGCACGCCCAGGCTCAGGATCTCGTCTATCTCCCGGTTGAGCACGTCGCGTGGCAAGCGATATGCGGGGATCCCGACCCGAGCCATGCCCCCTGCCACAGGGAGCGCCTCAAAGATGGTGACCTGGTAGCCCATCCGCGCCAAAAAGTGTCCAGCAGTGAGTCCTGTGGGTCCTGCACCGACAATCGCGATCCGGCGCCTCTCTTCCGGGGGCAATTCGGCCGGAGCCTCGGGNTAGGGGTGCAATTCCCTATCCTCAATTGGCTTGCCTTCTCGGTCCCACTTGTCATAAATTGTGTCGGCGACAAACCGTTTCAGGGCACAGATGGCGACTGGGCTGTCCAGCTTGCCCCGGTTGCATTCCGTTTCGCATGGGTGGTGACATACACGTCCCACGGTAGCTGGGAAGGGGTTATATTGCTTGATCACCTCCAGCGCCTCATCGTACCGCTGCTGGGCAATCAGGGCGATATAGCCCTGGGCGCTGGTATCGGCAGGGCAGGTGTACTTGCAGGGACTCGTGCCCTTCTTGGAGATGGCATAAGCACTGGGTACAGCCTGTGGATAGGGCTTGTACGTGGCCGTGCGCTGAGAAAGGCCCTCGTTGAATTCGCTGGGGACAGAGACAGGGCATACCTGGGCGCAGTCATCGCATGCAGTGCAATCGTCAAGACTGATGTAGCGGGGGCGGCGGCGGATCTTGGCCGTGAAGTGCCCCTCCTCGCCTTCCAGATGTAGCAAGTCGGAGTCGGTCAGTATCTCAATGTTGCGGTGCCGGCCCGCTTCCACCAGTTTCGGCGACAGGATGCACATGGCGCAGTCGTTCGTGGGAAAGGTCTTGTCAAGCTGTGCCATTTTGCCGCCAATAGCAGGACCGCGCTCGACCAAGTAGACCTTGACGCCCGAGTCGGCAAGATCCAGCGCGGACTGGACGCCCGCAACTCCGGCCCCTACTACGAGCGCTGCACCTATTGTCTTGACGTTCGTCGTTTCCGCCATTGAACGCTTCCTCTTTGGACTCTTAGTCCTCGGTGCGTGTCACTGCGGCAGGGCGCGAGCGTTGGTCTCTGGTGGTAGCTGCCAGTTGCCTATGGCAAAGGTTCTGGATCGACGCAGATTCCGAGCGCCACAGCTCAGATGTGAAATGCCATCCTGGAGTATACTGCAAACAAAGTTCTCTGTCAAGAGACTCGATTTCCTCTTGCTCGTTGGGAGTACCTCGCATCCCATCTTGAGCACTTGGTGTCTGGCCCGTCGCAGTCAGGTTCTACTCCTCACTGCTCGACGGCCGGTTTGTAGATTCCTTCCTCAGCGGGCTGGGCCCCAGTTTTCGGATTTTCTCAGTCATCTGCTCAGCAGCACTCGCGAATGCATGGGCCTGGCTGCCCGACATATAGAAGATGCCCAGTCTATCTCCCTCCAGACCGATGCCCTCCAAGAGCTCGCGGGCATAGTCCAGGCGCTTGGTTGCCCGCACGTTTCCGTGCACGTGGTGGCAGTTGCCGATCGGGCAGGCCACAATGTACACCCCGTCGGCACCTTCCTCGAATGCCTTCAGGATGTATTCGACGTCCACTTTGCCTGTACAGGGAAAGCGGAACAGCTTGACGTTTGCCGGATAGGTCAGACGTAGCGCACCAGCAGTGTCTGCTGCCATACTACCGCAGTAGATGCAGCTAAATGCTGTCAACTCTGGCTCGAATCCATTCTCTGTAGTTTCACTCATAGTTCTTCTCCGCGGTTAGGCTGGCATCCACTGGCCCAAGATCGGCTCATCGGCCAGCACGAGTTGCTCGTCACCGTAATGCCTGAGCTGGATCGCATCTGCTGGGCATTCGCTTGTACAGGTGCCGCAACCTGTGCACAGTGACGGCTCGATGTACGCCGCCCCCTGGATATGCCCTACTCCGATAGCCCTGGGATCGATGCTGGGAATCTGGAAGGGGCAGACCCGCACACAGGTCAGGCATCCAACGCACTTGGCTTGGTCTACAATGGCGATCGTTCCCCCCACCTCGAGACGATCTTTACTCAGAAAGGTCATGGCGCGGGCCGCCGTGGCCAAAGACTGGGCAATCGTCTCCTCAATGAACTTGGGGTAATGTGCCAGTCCTGCCAGGAAGATGCCCTCTCTCGTAAAGTCCATCGGACGCAGTTTGAGATTGTCCTCCATGAAAAAGCCTTCGCTGGAAAGGGGCACGTTCAGGATGGAGGCCAGTTCTGGATTGGTCTCGGCTGGCAAGATTGCCATCGACAGGGCCAAGAGGTCGGGTGAGAAGGTGAGGGGCTGATCCAGGATCACGTCGTGCACCCGTACCTCGAGCTGTCCATAGTTTACTTGAACCTGAGGCTGATCATCCTGGGCGTAGCGCAAAAAGATGACTCCACGCTCTCTGGCCTCGGTGTAGTACTCCTCACGGAACCCGTAGGTAATCAAGTCCTTGTAGAGGACGTAAACCTGGCAGTCGGGGTTGATCTGCTTGATGGTGATGGCGTTCTTCATCGTATTAGTGCAGCACGTGCGGCTGCAGTAGTGGACTTGCTGCTCAGGGGGATTGACACACTGGATCATGACCACCTGGCGAAGCTCCCGTGCTGCATCGACATTTTCGACGAGTTGCTTCTCGAGCTCTAGCTGCGTGACGACTCGAGGATCGTGGCCATATAGGAAAGTGTCACCCTTGTACTCACGCCCACCGGTCGCCACCACGGCCACGCCGTGCTCTATCTCCCAGCAGCGTGCGGGCTCGCCATCGCCCGCATAGCTCAAGCGGGCTCGGAAATTGCCCACATGGCCTTCGAATCCGATAAGCTCTGTATTATAGTGTAAGGCAATGCGCTCGTGACTGTGCACGCGCTTGATGAGTGATTGGAGCAGCCGCTGGGGGTTCGGTCCCTCCGCTGTCCTATATAGGTGGCGCAGATTGCCGCCTAGCTTGTCATCCTTTTCGATAAGGTAGACATCATATCCCTCGTCGGCGATGGCCAGGGCTGACGTCATACCAGCCAGCCCGCCGCCGATGACCAGGGCTGAGCGATTGAACTCGCGCTTCTCCTTGTGGTAGGGCTTCAGGTGCCGCGAGCGGGCAATGCCAACTCGCATCTCCTCCTTTGCCTTCCGCGTCGCGCCCACTGGATCGTCGGCGTGCACCCATGCGCAGTTGTCGCGAAGGCTCACAAACTCCAGTAACTGGGGATTGAGACCTTCTTGCTGGATCGTATGGTGAAACAGCGCAAGGTGCGTTCGGGGTGTGCAAGCTCCAATAACCACTCGGTTCAAATCATGCTCTCGAATGGCCTTGCGGATGACTTCTGGACCGCCGGGGAGACAGCCATATGCGATTGCCTCGGTGTGTACCACACCGGGTAGGCCCGCCGTCGCAGCCAGTACGGCATCCACATCTACAACCTCGTCGATAGTTGGGTGGCAGTAACAGGCAAACACACCGACTCGGGGTGCGAGCTCGCTCACATCACGCTCGGGCGGATACTGTGCTAGCGTGGTCTCTGTCCCGGACTTGCCCGACAGGAGTGCCATGCAGCGCGCGGCCGCCCCACTGGCATCCATTACCGTTTCCGCGATCTCTTTGGGGGTGGCAAATGCGCCGGCAACAAACACGCCCGGTCGGCTGGTGTCAACGGGTTCGAATTTGTCCGTCTTGCAGAATCCATATTCGTTGAGATCGATCTGCATATCCTCTGCCAGGGCAATTGCCTTTGGCGGGGGCTCGCTCCCTACCGAGAGGACGACCATGTCGAACGTCTTGCTCCGCAGCGTGCCCTGTTCATCTTGGTAGTGCAAGATCAGGTTGTGAGAGACCGGATCCTCCTTGATCTCAGAGATCCGGCAGCGGGTGTATTCGACATTCCACAGGTCCTTTGACTGCTCAAAGTAGGCGGTGTATTCTTTGCTAAAGGCCCGCTCGTCCATGATAAAGACTTCGCAGGTGACGCCCGGCAGGCGCTGTTTGGCTAGTACGGCCTCTTTCGTGGCATACATGCAGCAGATCGATGAGCAGTAGGGGTGTTCCTGATCACGCGAACCGATACACTGCAACCAGGCGATTCGCTCCGGGATTTTGCCATCCGATGGTCGCTCGATGATGCCCTCGGTGGGCCCTGAGCGGCTGGCCAAACGCTCGTATTGCAGACCTGTCACTACATTGGGATAGCGACCATAGCCCAACTCCTCGGCTGGGCTGGGATCGTAGAGCTTGTAGCCAACTGCCAGGATGATGGCCCCGACATCAATCTCCTCGAACCAGTCCTCTTGGTCCAGGTTGATGGCCTTGGTAGGGCAGATCTCCTCGCACTTGCGGCACGGATCGCAGTAAGGTCCCCTCTCGATCACGTAGGCGTTGGGTGCGGCCCGCACCGAAGGCTTGTAGGCCGCTTTGCGGGTCACCAAGCCTGCCTGGTACTCGCTCGTAAGGTCCACCGGACAGATCTGTGAGCACTCGTCGCAGTTGATGCACAGGTTCACGTCGACGTAACGCGGCCGGTGGTGAACCGTGACTCGAAAGTCGCCCGGCAGACCGGTGGCGCCCACTACCGTGCTGTTGGTCATGATCTCAATATTGCTATGCTGGCTGTGATCGAGCAGGAACGGGGAGATCGAAGGGCGCGAGCAGCCATAGCCATGGTCTGATGTGCCCCGACAAAGGACGCAGTCGTGTGTGGGGAACATAAAGCCCAGTTGTGAAACGATCCCTCCGATGCTGGGCGCCGAATCCAGTAGGTAGACCTTGTATCCCGAGTCGGCAAGATCGACAGCTGCACGCATGCCGCCCACCCCAGCGCCCACGACCATCACTGAACCGCGCATTCTACGTTGAACCACAGTAGCCCTCCATGTGCCAGAAATGAATAGAGCCCCTGCATGTCGCCCGGGGCTCGAAGGGACGCCTTGATTTGGGTATCGCGCAAGTCTCCCACTCCCAGACCGAGATTTGCGCTCTGCGCTGGCCCGGATCGCAGTCGTTACTGCGAAACGATTGCGCCATACCAGGCAACTCCCCTTCGAGTCGTCTCCTCCTCCTGATGCTCGGCCAACTACGGCCTCGCAACCGGAAGGCATTATACTCGATCTTGTACAAGAATGCAAAACCGGCGAATCGTATCGGACAGTTGGTTCCTTCCTTGCTGCACAGCGACTGTGTGAGCAATCGCGTGGAATTGTTGGAATTCAGCCTGCGTGGTATAATTCCGGAGTTGGGAGGTGTTCCAGGTGGCGCGTAAAGAGACGGTCACGCGAATTGAACACGGGCTTTCCACGGTCGCTTCCTCGCTTTCACAGAAGCCAGGCTGGCTGGCAGCAGGTGTGTCAGTCTTGTCGCTTGTGGTGTACCTGGCAACTCTTGCACCCGATCTCACCAACGCGAATTTTGGCACTGACGGGGGCGATCTGATCGCAGCAGCCCGCACCCTGGGAGTGCCACATCCATCCGGCTATCCAACCTATGTCCTTCTGGCCTGGCTCGCCAGCCATCTGCCGGTCGGTTCGATTGCCTATCGCGTCAATCTGCTATCGGCGGTGTGTGCTGCTGTTGCGGTTGGACTCTGTTTCTCTGTCTCGCGGCGCGTGCTCCCGCCAGATAGATATCCCCTTCTTCTTCCTGCACTCGCAGCCCTGACGCTGGCCTTCTCTTCACTGCTTTGGTCGCAGGCAGTGATCGCAGAGGTCTATGCCCTATTGATGCTTTTCTCAGTCCTCCTGGTCTGGTTGCTTGTTCGCTGGCGTGCCGAGCAGCATGACCTTTATCTGTGGCTGGCTGGGCTGACTCTGGGATTGGCGCTGGGCAATCATCTGACCATCGTGTTCTGTGCGCCAGCAGCCCTGGTGTATCTGTGGCCTGATCGCCGCGGTTGGCTGCATTTCAGGACGCTGTTGCCTGCGGTTGCACTCTTTGTCGTTGGGCTGAGTGTCTATGCCTATCTGCCACTGGCAGCAATGCATCGCCCACCCATGAACTGGGGCAATCCGCAGACGTGGGACGGTTTTCTATGGGTGGTCAGCGGCGAGCAGTACCAGCAGTTCGTCTTTGGCCTGGAGACCAGCGAGATAGCCGGTCGTGTTTCTGAATGGGCCGAATTGCTTGGCGGCCAGTTCGGCTGGTGGGGCCTGGCCATTGCGCTTATCGGGGGCTGGGGACAGTGGCAGCGTCAGCGGCGGTTCTTTCTCTTCACAGTCACCTGGGCAGCTTTGGTAGGCACATATGCCTTCTTTTACGATACGTCCGATTCATACATGTATCTCCTGCCAGTCGTGATGTTGATGGCTCTGTGGTGGGGCGAGGGGGTCTACCTTTTGTTGGGTATGATGCGTCGGCAACGAAGGATCTGGCAGCGCCTGGCTCTCACGATCTTGATCTTGCTGCCAGCGGTTTCTGTGGCATTGCACTGGCAGGCGGTCGATCCGGATGATGACTGGGAATCGCGCATCTACTTTGAGCAGGTGCTCGAGACCGTCCCGCAGGGTAGCCTCATCATCGTCCGGGCTGATCAGCCTACTTTTGCACTGTGGTATGCTGTCTATGCTGAAGGCATGAGATCTGACGTGCGTGTGGTCAGCGGCCCAATGCTTGCTTTCATCTGGTATCGGGACCACATCAGAAACCTATATCCTGGCCTCGTCGTCAACGTGCCCAGGGGCAAGAATCTCACCTGGGACGACCTTGTCTATGACCTGGTCGTACGTAACTCAGACCTGCCGACCTATATGACAGATTTCAAGGAAGAGTGGCGGCAATGGTTTGACCTCACCAAGGTAGGTGAGAGCCCAATCTACCATGTCGGGCTGGCCGGATTGTCAGAGCGCTGATGGAGAAACGCATGGTTGTACTGGAACTGCCGCCATCCCTAAAGCCCCGCTTGAGCAAAGGACACCCCTGGGTATACCGCAACCACGTGCGCGAGCTGCCCGAGATGCCATCGGGCACCTGGGTGCGGGTCACTTGTGGCGGCTTCTCAGCGATTGGCCTGTGGGATGCTGATAGCGCGATTGCCGTTCGGATCTTTTCCCGACATCATGTTCCCGACCAGACATGGGTAGCTGATCGGGTCCGTGAGGCATGGAAACTGCGCGCAGCCGTCCGCGCCGGGGCGACGAATGCTTACCGCTGGGTCTATGGCGAGAGCGATGGTCTTCCTGGCATCGTCGTGGACCTCTATGATCGGTATGCTGTGATTGTGGCGTACGCCGAGAGTGTCCAAGGGTTGGTACCCTGGATAGCAGAGGCGCTTCACGCACACGTCGATTTGCAGGGGATCCTCTTGAGGCCGGCGGATGGTGGCAGGTTGCGCTCTCTATGGGGGCGGTTGCCTCCTCCCGATCTTGTCGTTGAGGAGCACGGTATCCTTTACTATGCCGATCTGGAGGCTGGCCAGAAGAGCGGTCTCTACTTCGACCAGCGGGAGAACCGGCTGGCCGTAGGGCCCTGGTGCCAGGGAAAGCGTGTTCTCGATTGCTTCTGCTATGTCGGAGGCTTTGCTTTGCACGCCGCGCACAGAGGTGCGCAGCAGGTGATCCTGTGCGATGCTGCAGCCGCTGCCGTGGAGGCTGCGCAGAAGAACTTTGCTTTGAATGGATTGGAGCCAACGCGTCACGAGTTTATCACGCAGGACGGCTTCGAGTTGCTGGGTGATTTCGCCGCAGAAGGGCGGAAATTCGATGTGGTCATTCTCGATCCTCCCAGCTTTGCCCGGGATCGTAAGAGCCGCCGCGCAGCCGAGCGAGCCTATGTGCGTCTCAATCACCTGGCTCTTGGCTGTGTCAGACCAGGCGGCCTGCTGGCCTCGGCGAGTTGCACAAGCCAGGTTTCGCCAGAGATGTTCCGCGAGGCACTCGCTGAGGCTGCACGACGCGCAAACAGGCGGCTGATCACCGTGCACGATGCGGGCCAGCCCGTCGACCATCCGGTCCCCGTACATTTCCACGAGGCTCGCTACCTCAAGTTCGTCATCAGTCGCGTGATGCCGCTACTCTGAGAGCGTCTCAGCCAGTATTCATGATTGGGGATACGCTTGCCATCTGTGGACCAGTTGGCACAATGGCTGCCTGCGCCATCCCGCACGTTCCCAGACTCTCGCCTGTGGTCTTGCGTTACACAGGCTGTGGTGCTATAATGGCTTCGATTTCAACATGACAATAGGAGGGCTCAATGCTCGAGCGAGCTCAAGAACTGGCCGATCTTCTCGTAGAGTTGCGCCGGGATTTCCACCGCCATCCGGAGCTTTCGTTCCAGGAGTTCCGTACTGCCCAAAAAGTGGCTGACAGACTGGGCGATCTGGGTATTGTCGTCCGCACAGGGGTGGGCAAGACCGGCGTAATTGGCGATCTGGGCCATGCAGGCCCTAGAATCGCCCTAAGGGCAGACATGGACGCTCTACCGCTCCAAGAGGCGAACGATGTTCCTTACGCTTCGCAGAATCCAGGGGTGATGCATGCCTGCGGGCACGACGTGCACGTAGCCTGTCTCCTGGGTGCTGCCCAACTGCTGGCGGAGGAAGCCTCTGCTGGACGCCTGCCGGGCCAGGTGCGGTTTCTGTTCCAGCCCTCAGAAGAGGCTCAGGATGACGAGGGTCTGAGCGGAGGGATGCGCATGGCTGATGAGGGGGCGATGGAGGCTGTGGATGCAGTGGTCGGTCTCCACGTCTGGGCTGAGCTGCGCGTTGGTGCTGTCAGCATGCGCGAAGGACCCATAACCGCGTATCCCGACAAGTTCAAACTGGTGATAGAGGGCCGGGAAGCTCACGGTGCCTTTCCGCACGAAGGCTTTGATGCAATCACACTGTCTGCGCAAGTGATCAACGCTCTGCAGACAGTGATCTCTCGCCGGCTAGATCCCACGCGCGGAAGGGTCCTCACCATTGGCACGATCCAGGGCGGGACGAAGGAGAATATCGTCGCCGGCAAGGTGACCATGACTGGAACTATCCGGACCTTTGAACCAGAGACGCGTGAGGCGCTGTTTGAAGAGATGGAGCGAGCCTGCGGGGTGGCGCGAGCCTTGGGCGGCGACTTTGCCCTATCTATCCATCCTGGTTACCATCCCGTTGTCAACGATCCTGACTTGACAGCTTTGGTACGCCAGGCAGGTGCGGACTTGCTGGGGGCAGAAAATGTCTGCGAGAGCCCGCTAGAGATGGGCGGCGAGGATTTCTGCTACTTTGCCGAAAAGGCCCCTGGCTGTTTTGCTTTCCTTGGCGGGGCGTTCCCCGGTGAGGAACCGCGGCGGCATCATCATCCCCTGTTCGACGTGGATGAGCGGTGCCTGCCCATTGGCACGGCTCTCCTCGCAGAAACAGCAGTCCGTTTCCTGGAGGGGGCGAGCCGTTAGTGATCTCTCAAGTCCACCACGGAAACGCCCTTGGCAAGGGTTCTCACCACGCGGGCAACGGAGGAGCACTTGTGCGATGAGCATTTCCACGTTTGACGAGATGGTCTCTGAAGCGTGCCGAGCTGGCCCGGTTCGCATCGCTGTGGCAGGTGCTCACGATCCCGAGGTGCTCCAGGCAGTCGCACAGGCCCAGCGAGAGGGCATGGTCCAAGCCACCCTGGTGGGTGATTGGCCTGCCATCGAGGCCTATGCCGCCCAGAAAGGGGTTGATCTGGGCGGGGCGACCCTGTTCCACGAGCCAGATTCGGTACAGGCAGCGCAGCACGTGGTGGAACTGGTGCGCCAAGGGCAGGCCGATGTTGTGGTCAAGGGGCAGATCAAGACCGCGGCTCTCCTGGGAGTGGCGCTGAACCGGCAGAGTGGCATTCGAGGGCAGGGCTTGCTGACTCACGTAGGGATCTTTGAGCTACCTGGCATTCAGCGTCTGGTCTATCTGAGCGATTCCGGTGTCGTGGTCTATCCTGATGTGTACCAGAAGCTCGAGATCATCAACAATGTGGTCCGGGTGGCGCACCTGTTTGGCTTGCCTAATCCGAGGGTTGCCATCCTGGCGGCTAGTGAGCGGGTGCATCCCAAAAGCCAGGCGAGCATGGATGCCCTGGCTCTCGCCAAGATGGCCGAGCAGGGTTGGGTGGAGGGCGCGGTGGTTGATGGCCCCTGGCACTAGATCTGGCCATCTCTTCGCGCGTCAAGGTACTGGCGGAGAGCCAGTCGCCTGTCGCTGGGCAGGCTGACATACTCATTGTGCCAAATGTGGAAGCGGGCAACATCGTAGCCAAGGGGCTACAGTACTTTGCCCATGCGCGAATGGCTGGTCTGGTGGTAGGTGCCAGGGTACCAATCATCATCAGTTCGCGAGCAGACAGCGCCGAGACGCGGTACCTTTCTCTGGCGATGGCAGCCATACTGGCCAGGGGGCAGGGCGGGCACTGAATTGGAATCAGAGTGAGAGGTAATGGTAGAGTGATGGGGACCTAAATCCCCGTACTAGCCGCCGCCTACGGGGGGGAAAATACCTATTTCGTCGCCGTCGGCAAGGCCATGCTCCAAGTCCTGGAATAGACCGTTCACAAAGATGAGCTTGACCTGTTCTTCAGGCAGTTCGAGCTGTCGCGTCAAGTCACGCACAGAAGCGCCATCCGGCAACTCGACGGGGAAGCGTTCACCAATGCCGAGGCCAGGCCTGTGCTGGCGCAGCGTGGCAAAGAGCTTCACCTGGACGGTTATCATCAATCCTCGCTCCGTGCAAGCGAGCCGCCGGGCGCTACAAGCACCCGGCGGCTCGGTTAGTAGTTAGGAATCTGCTAGGACTCCCATACAGCGTCCAGGGTCTCGTCAGGAATGTCCCAGGTGACGTCGTGGGGTGGCAGCGTTTCCATTTTCATGAACTCGGGCATGCGGTCGTCTTTCTTGGTGATACCCGCAGCCTCGTTGAACGCTCGCTCCTTGGCTAGGATCTCCTTGCCGATGCGGCCTACGTCATCCATCGTCCAGTCTGTGCCCAGCACGCCATTGCACTCTTCGACCACGCCCTCAAAACCGCTGGCGATGTCTAGGATGGCAAAGGCGATAAAGAGGCAGTGCCCGCAGCTATCGATGAAGGCTGTAGCTTCGAGAAAGCCGCGAGCCAGGTCGGCCTTGTCCCTATCGAACTGGTCGACCTTGCCGCTAACGCCGAGGATCTCGGGGCAGATGGTGTAGCCCTGCGTATGGTCGGCGCCCATGGTGCCCGTGGCATAGACCATGCCGATCCCCTTGACTGCACGAGGCTCGTATGCTGGCATAGACTGGCCTTTGACCACCGGCGCGCGGGTAACCCCTAGTACCTTGGCAGTGGTGGCTGTCCCGGCGCCCAGGATGCGACCGACGGGGGTGCCTTTGCCGACCTGCCGCAGAAGGTCAATCGCCGCCTCGCCGTCGCCAAAGTCCGCCAGACCGCCTTCCATAGCGACAGCCATCGTCGTACCCATCTCGATTGTATCCAGGCCATAGGCGTTGCACAGGCGGATCAACTCCCCAGTCACATCCAGGTCGTCGATGCCGCAGTTGGCGCCAAAAGACCAGATCGATTCGTACTCCTGGCAGGAAACCAACTCGGTGCCGTCTTCCTTGTGCCAGGTGTTGGAGCACTGGATGATGCAGCCAGGGCTGCAGGCGTGGTTGTACAGCTCCTTGCCCAGGCGCTCCTTGTTGCCCTCAAAAATGGCCTCCCCTGCGATCTTGGCCGCTCCCTCAAACCGGCCGCTGGAGAAGTTGCGTGTAGGCAGGCCGCCAGCCTCGTTCAGGATGTTGATCAGTACGGCGGTGCCATAAGTGTTCAGCGCACCCTTGGGCTTGGTGATATCGTGCTCCATCAGGGCTGCGGTTACCTTCTTGCGTCCCTGATTGAACAGTTCCTTGTCGGCCATCTCAACGCCTGGAGCACCATCACTATCCAGGATGATAAACTTGAGGCCCTTGCTGCCCATTACGGCGCCCAGTCCGCCGCGACCGGCATAGCGAGCTGGCCGTCCCTTTGTGTCATCAAAGACCAGTCCCGAGTTGCCGTAGCGGAACTCGCCCGCGACGCCGATGCCGGCGATGTTGACCTTGCCGAAACGCTTGAACAGCTTGGGGAATACCTTGTAGAGGTTCTTGCCCAGGTACTTGTCGGCAGGTAGGAACTCGACACTCGGCTGGCCCACTTCGCTGTCCCAGGTCAGGTGCATCAGCCAGTACTCGTCCTTTTCCTCAGGCTGTCCTTCGACGATGATCGCACGGATCCCCATGCGTGCCAGTGACGGCGGGAAGCCGGAACCAGCATTCGCCTCTTTGATGCCGCCGGTGAGGGGCGACTTGGCACCGACCGAAATGCGAGCGCTCGTCGGCGCGCTCGTGCCGGTGACATAACCAGGGGACAGAATGAGCTTGTTATTCGGTCCCAACGGGTGACAAAGCGGATCCACCTCATCGTGGATGATGGTGGACGTGAGCCCGCGCCCTGCGAGGAGCTTGTACTTCTCAGGCAAGTCCTCGATGGCGTAGGAGCGGTCTGTCATGTTGACACGCAGTATCTTTGGCATTTCTTTACCCTCCTTGGTTAGGTATCGATTNTGAACTATCCACAGCAGGTGCTACAAGCACCTTGTCNTANATNNNGAACTGGCTTATTCGTCGAGCTTGGTGTAGGCGTGGTGAATGCCGCGGTCTGGACGATCGCGAAAGGTATCCTGAACCTCTTTGGTCTGGCTCGCGCCAAAGCGGTATTGAAATGGCCACATGCTCTTGTTGTGGGAGATGCCTATCCGGTCGCCATCATGCAGCGAGATATCAAGGTCTGCGTCCAGGCCGGGCAGGGCTGCCAGCTTGCCATTGATAAAGGTGATGCCCCTTTCCTCTGGCGGCAGGCCGAGCTGCTCTAGTAGATCNCGCATAGTANCACCANCCGGCAAGTCCAAGTTGAGTTGGGCATGGCTACCCTGACTCTGCTCNCCAGCGTAGCGGGCCAGCGGCCCATATAGCCATAGCTCGATACTAATCATGTTCATGGTCTCCGTTTGCCTGAAATTGTGACTGGCAGACCCCCTTTCGTGTCACCACAACGAAAAAGAGGCGGCTGCCGGTGCCGCTCAGGGCGACACAGGACACCCAGCCTCCTTTGCACAATGGCGGGCAAGGGAATCGCTTCCCTCACCGTATCGCTCGCACTTCCCGGTGGGATCAATGCGAGTCGGAGGACGACCGCGTCCAACCTATTGTGAAACTGTACACATTATACCATAGATGGCCCTGTCTGTCCAGTGTCGAATGTCTGCGCGACTTTAGCAACGGTCGTGTTAGCGCAAAACCAACTCGCGCTGCGGCGTGCCCAGGTACTCTGCGCCGGTCTCTGTGACCAGCACGTCCTCCTCCAGTCCGACGTACCCGTAGCCCGGCACCGCCAGACCCGGCTCGACTGTGTACACGTGACCCGGTTCGAGGATCTGGAAGGGACTGTCCCCGTAGCGCTCCCAGGCAGGCCCAAGAACACCGCCTCCATCGTGAGCCAGTCGCCCCAGGTGATGGCCTGTGGCATACTTGTACTCAGGATATCCTGCGCCGGTCACGACACCCCGTGCGGCATCGTCCACGTCCTTTCCGGTCACGCCGGGCTTCATGGTGTCGACGGCAGCCAGGACTGCCCGGACAACTGTGTCAAAGCCGCGCTGCACCGGCTCCGGGGGCTCGCTCTGACCGGAAGCCAACAGGTAGACCACGCGCTGGATATCCGAGCAGAAACCATCCTGCTGGACGCCAAAGTCAAAGTGCAGGAGTTGCCCGCGCTCGATGGTCTGCTCCGTACGCCCGACGTGGCCTACGGGCGAGTCGGGTCCGGCGTTNACCGTAGGGCAGTGCCCGGCGTGCCAGGCTGGGCCCACGCCGAACTTTTCGAGTTGCTCTTGCATGAAATCGCCAATCTCGATCTCGCTCATCCCTGGCTGAACGTGGGCAAAGGTCCGATCGTAGATCTGCAGCGTTGTGTCTATGGCGGCCTTGATACGCTGGATCTCGCCCCGGGTCTTGCGACCGCGAAGCGCGCTGATGGCCTTCTCGGCTGAGCAAATTCGGTTGGCGAAAGGTGTGTCCTGCAGATAACCCTGCAAGACCTGGTACAGCCCGTGGCTCAGCCCGTCGGCAAGCACGTCGTCGGCCGAGTAGTTCAGGGCAATGCACTCAGGATCCAGTCGTTCCAGGATGGGAAGCAGCTCCTGGCGCAGGGACTCGTCGTAACCGATGACTGTTTCGTAGGCACCGATGCCGCGCGCCGTTTCCGCGTCGAACCGGCCCACGATGGCGATGCGCTCGCCCGTGCGGGTCAGGATCAGGGCACTCTGCCAGGTCAGATCGGCATCCCCATAGATGAGGGGCATTACGGGATCGCCATTGGCTGACGTCTCGCGTACAAAGGTCAGCCAGAGATCGATCTCTTGTTCTTCCAGAATCCCAATGGCTTGCTCAACTTTTTCCCGGGTCAGGTTTGACATAGAAGCCTCCGTGTGTGCAGCCGTGCAAGATATACTAGCCTTTGCGGCTTGTTCTGCGTTCTGTTGCCCTACCCGCCTGCCAGGCTGTCGTCCGCGATCTGCAGCGCCGAATCGATGATGGACAGGCCGTCGGCGATCTGGTCGGCGCTGATGCACAATGGCGGCACAACAAAGAGCCAGTTCCATTTGACAAAGGTATGGAGACCATGCTCACGCAGGTAGCGAGACAGGGCGGGCGTGGGACCCAGCTCTGACGGTTTGGCATTCCACGGGACAAGGGGCTCCCGTGTATCCCGATCTTTCACCAGCTCGATCACCCAGAACAGGCCGAGTCCTCGCACATCTCCGACAGACGGGTGGCGGGTCTTGATAGCTTCCAGGTGCTGGGCCATCACTCGCTCCATCCACCGTGTATTCTCGAGCAGTTTGTCCTCTTCGTACACGCGGAGGGTGGCGATTG
>P_2C_Sed_3_UnCtyDRAFT_1000006_pt1 | contig 24950 bp, 29 predicted proteins | sample Pon2CUnioCityCA_4_FD_10232 | JGI IMG/M metagenome (IMG submission 10232)
CCTCGTAGGCATAGACCAGGCCCTTGTCGGCCATCGCTTCGCAGCGTTCCACCACCTCCTCAACCGGCAGGCCGGCCTTCCGCGCGATCGTTGAGGCGCGCGTCGGCCTGTAAGGCAGGTGAAGCGCCGTCGCCGCCTCTTCCGGCGTGAATAGGATGCGCAGGATCTCGCGTATCTCCTCCCGGTCGGGGGCTCCCATAGGGTGGGCCGCCAGCTTGGCCCGCAGTTCCTCGTATACGTCCATTGCATCCTCCTCATTTGTGCCATCCTGTATATGCAGCAAAGCGCCGCCCATTATAGCACTCCTGCGCTGTGCTGGCAACGTTGGACGGCTGACGGAGGTGTCGTGCGGGTCTGCCATGCCGACGAGATTGACCGAGAGCGGCGGCGACTCGGTGGTGACCAAGTATTACTTCCCTCCAACGGACCGGCACCGGGCTGGTGTAGAAAACCTCCCCAACGCCGGCAAACAACAAAAGTCCCACAGCCCCTCCCCACCTTTGAATCTACAAACGCCCCATGTAGCACCCGCAAAACGATGTCATAGCGTCACAGTGTCACAGTACCCCTGGACCTTTAGGTTTTTCCGCATCCTGGACAGGCTCCACATCTGGCGGCCAATGCAGCGACACGGCGCACAGGTAGGGGTCAGGCATCCCTTGCAGCCTCGTGATCTGGCAGGCGCACTCCACTCATCGCCAGCTTTGCCCGTCGACCAAGCATCTACCGGGGATGCCTGACCCTTACAGACTGCCATCCCTGCCAACACCTACCGGCAAATCCCTCGTCGCTTTCGATCTCCCCCACCTTTGAAACCAAAAACGCCCCATGTAGCACCCCGAAAACGCTGGGACAGTGGTATAGTGGGATAGTAGCCAAGCCTGTATTCGTTGCGGGAGAGTTATCGGGTTGGTCTACTCTCTTGGAAGCCGTCGGATTCTATGTCCACCTGCTTCGATGACCACAAAGGCCCTGGCGAGCTCTTCTTCGGAGTAGGTGTTCAACACGTTCTCAAGTTCAGCATGGACAACGTTAAGCGTAGACGGTAGTATGTGGAGGTAGAGAACCCCAGCACCCAGTGCCTGCACGAACACCAGGTTGCCAAAGTCTCTGTCACGAGCTACGACGATGCGGCTCTGCTCCTGAGCCACACGTAGGATCTCCCTGTCTTTTGCAACCGCAAGGCCGATCTGCCCCACTGGGAGAACATCATGGCCGAGATCACTCAGGAAACGTGCGGTGACGGCATACACGTCCTGATCGAGCAGAAGTCTCATGCCGGAACTGCCGTAAGATGAATCTCCTCGGCGGCTACAAGGGCAATCGCATACTGGATGCAGGCCTGGATGTCCGGTATGGCTAGATCCGGGTAGTAATCCTTGATGATCTCGTCAAAGGAAAGGCCTTCGTCGAGTAGCTCGAGGACGCTCTGCACGGTGATGCGCGTGCCGGCAATGAAGGGTTTACCAAAGTGCACATTCGGATCAACAGCTATCCTCTCGATCATCGTACCCTCTCATAGAAACATGATGGGTGTATTATACACCAGTTGCATCGTGTAGGCAATGATGCCCGGCAGGCCGGCTGCAGGCTAGCTGCCTGGCTGGACCACCCCAACATCTGACTGCCTGCCGGCCTCTGCCCTCTGATCCCCGACTTGACAGCCCGCGGACTTTGCGGTATAATGACTACCGGTCAGTGAGTGACCGCGAGTTCGGTTCCCCGTCCATAGAGAGAGGAGCATGCCTTGAGCACAGCCGCTCGACGCGCACGCGAGAAGGCGCAGCGCCGCCGGGAGATCCTCAACGCCGCCAGGCGAGAGTTCTTTGAGCGCGGGTTCCACAGTCCGACCGTGGACGACGTAGCGGCCCGCGCCGAGGTCAGCAAAGGCACAATCTACCTGTATTTTGAGAGCAAGGAGGGCATCCTTGCTCATTTGCTTTTAGAGGGTCTCGATCTGTTAGTGGAGCAGATGGAGGCGGTTTCCAAGCCGGACTCGCCCGCGGCGCCAGAGTGTACCGTGCGTGAGCTGGCGAGCGCCTACCTGCGCTTCTGCCAGGAAAACCCCAACTACTTTCGCCTCATCATGGCCTTTGACCGCGGGCGCTTTGAGGAGTCGATCTCGCCAAAGCTGCACCAACAGGTGATGAACAAGAGCCTGGAAGGACTGGATATGCTGGCCCGGACGATCGAGCAGGGAGCCAGCACAGGCGTGTTTTGTGTGGAGGACCCGTGGCAGGCGGCGGGCTCGGTGTGGGCGGCGCTCAACGGCGTGCTGGTGCTCATGGGCCACCCGCTGCGCCAGCGGTTGTTACGAAACGACCTGGAAACAATGTTCAACGTGACTCTGGACCTGGTCTTGCGCGGATTGCAGGACTGCAGGCAACAAATCGAAAAGGAGGAACGGGCATGAAAGAAGTTGTCATTGTCGGTGGCGTGCGCACACCCATTGGCGGGCATGGTGGGGCGTTCCGCACACTCACCGCCCATCACCTGGCGGCCCTCGTATTTCGGGAGGTCATCGACCGGGTAGGCATTGATGCCAAGCTGTTCGACGACGTGATCCTGGGCTGCATCGGGCAGCAGAGCGACGCCGTCAATATTGGGCGCGTGGCGGGGCTGCTGGCTGGCGTGCCGGTGAATGTGCCGGGCTACACGGTGCAGCGCAACTGCGTGTCGGGCATGGAGTCGATCAGCGGCGCCTACCAGGCCATCCAGGCCGGCGACGGGGAGGTGTACCTGTGCGGCGGCACGGAGAGTATGAGCACCGCGCCCTATGTCGTGCGCGGGGCGCGGTGGGGGCTAAAGCTGCGCCACGACACCTTTGTCGATACCCTGTGGGAGGGTCTGACCGACCCGGTATGTGGCATGATGATGGGCTACACCGCCGAAAACCTGGCCATGATGTACGGCTTTAGCCGGGAGGATCAGGACAAGTTCGCGGTTATGAGCCACAAGAAGGCGTTCCGCGCCACGCGCATGGGCCGCTTCCGCGATGAGATCGTGCCGGTACGGGTCAAAAAGATAGCGGCGGGGCAGGAAGTGGGCTACGAGGATATCGTCCAGGACGAGAATATCAACGCCACGCTGAACGAGCGCAAGGCAGCGCTGTACCCGACGGTATTCAAGAAGGGGGGCAGCGTCACACCGGCCAATGCCTGTCCCATCAGCGATGGGGCCGCTGCAGTGATTATCATGACTGCCGACAAGGCCAAGGAGCTGGGGCTGCAGCCGCTGGCGACGATCCGCAGCTACGCCTACGCTGCCGTCCCGCCGGAGATCATGGGTCTGGGTCCGGCCTGCGCGGTGCCAAAGGCGCTGGAGAAGGCTGGCCTCAATCTGACCGACATCGATCTGATTGAACTGAACGAGGCATTTGCTGCCCAATCGCTGGCTGTGGGTGTTGAGCTCGAGGACCAGGGCTGGGACTGGGACAAGGTCAACGTGAATGGTGGGGCCATTGCCCTGGGCCACCCGGTGGGCTGCACCGGCACCCGCATTGTGGTAACCCTGCTAAACGAGATGATCAAGCGCGATGTGCCGCTGGGTGTGGCTACGGCCTGTGTGGGCGGCGGCATGGGCGGCGCAATGATCATCGAGCGCAAATAGGGGGATGATATGGCAGATGTGACGATGTGGACGGACAAGAAGGTCAAGGCGGAGTTTGAGGCCAAGGCCCGGGCGCGCCTGGAGGAGTTGCAGGCGGAGCTGGCGGGCAAGGCTGGAGTGGTGGCTATCGAGCCGGAGAGCGGCGAGTATTTCCTGGGGGAGACGCTGGGCAAGGCGGATGCGGCGGCCTATGCCAAGTACCCGGACGAGTGGGTCTATTTCGCCCGGCTGGATGACCCCGAGGCGGCTATCGCCCTGGCGACGTGGTGAGGGTGAAGAGCCTGTGGGAGCGCCCTTCGACAGGCTCAGCGTGCTCCCAGTGGACTACAGTCCACCGAAGAGGGTCCGGACTGTGGTCCGGACTGAGCGAAGTAGAGGTTGGGGAGGGTCCGGACTGTGATCCGGACCGAGCAGGATAGAGGCGCGTGTCATTGCGAGGCCCGTCGTTTGGGCCGACGCAATCCCCGGCTTTGTCATAGGTGGAGATTGCTTCGTCGCTCGCAAAGGGCACTCGCTCCTACTAATGACACGGGTTCTTTCACCGTGAGCATCAGCGAGGCGGTCTCCTTGGTCACAGTTGGGGATTGCTTCCTCGCTGCGCTCGTCGCAATGACAGGCTCTGTCATTGCATGCTGAGTGGCGCCACGCGCCATGGTTTACTAATGACGACTATGCGACAGCTCTGGGAAAAACAGTATCGCTAATTGACAAAAAAGGCACAAACGGCTATAATGTAGAACGCTTTGCAGACCTTCGCTCAAAGGAGAGTGGCAGCATGAGTGACGAGATCACGGTGCCCGACGATCTGAAGGGCAATGTTTTTATCACCAAGTTGAGCCAGGTGTACGGTTGGGGCCGTAAGTACTCGCTATGGCCGATGTTCTTTGGCGTGGCCTGTTGTGCCATCGAGTTTATGGCCGCNTCGGCTTCACGCTTTGATACCGGCCGCTGGGGCATGGACCTGGCCCGTGCCTCACCCCGCCAGGCTGACCTGATTGTCATTTCGGGCACAGTCACCAAGAAGATGCTCCCCAGGATCGTGACGCTGTACAACCAGATGGCTGAACCGAAATATGTCATCTCCATGGGCGCTTGCGCTACCGGCGGCGGGCCGTTCAAGGAGGGTTACAACGTCATCTCGGGGATCGATCAATTCCTTCCGGTGGATGTGTATGTGCCTGGCTGCCCGCCCACTCCCGAGGGCCTCATCACGGGATATATGGCTGTGCACGAGAAGATCCAGAACGAAAAGATCAACGAGGTTCGCTGGTACCGCAAAGACCCTGTGCCGGAGGTTCCTGTCCCGTTCCTTGGCGGTCCAGACATGATCGACCCGCGCCTGGTCCCGGAGATCAGCGCCGCGGCACGGGAATCAGAGGGGGAAGAGCCTTCAGCGGATCAAGAGGAAGCGGTGGCTGAAGCGGAAGCTGCGACGACAGCTTGACCATACGACTCAAGGGAGAGAAGCATGGCAGTTGACCTGGCGGCCATTGAGGCCCAATTGAATGAGACGTTTCCCGGGGCGGTCACCGATCGCGACGGAGAGTGGTTGGTCGTAGACCCCGGCCAACTGGAGGCGGTGGCGGTCCATCTGCGCGACCAGATGGGGTTTGACTACCTCACCCATCTCTCTGCGTCTGACTATCCCGACCGAATTGAGGTAGTCTACAACCTGTACTCCACGCGGCCCGAGCTGCAGGGGCCAGGCATCCCCTTCAAGGTCAGAATTCCGGACAGGGAGAATCCACAGATTCCCAGCCTGACGCACGTGTGGCCCAGCGCCAACTTTCAGGAGCGAGAGGTCTGGGACATGTTCGGCGTCCGTTTCACCGGGCACCCGAACTTGAAGCGCATCCTGCTGTGGGACGGTTTTGAGGGGCACCCTTTGCGCAAGGACTGGCACGAGCCGTACTACGAAGAGGATCACAAGCCCTTTAGCAGCCGCTGGCCCCACGCCGAGTCGCCCAGGCCCCGCTTGGCAGAGGAACGCGTGCGCTGGCGCGCAAACCTGCAGTACCCGAAAGGTTTTGACCCCGATCCGGAAAAGTGGCAGCCGCTGCCCGAGGTTGATCTTTCGGCCAACCCGGAGATAGATCTGGGCGAGCTGGAGACCGACCAGCTCCTGTTGAATATCGGCCCGCACCACCCCAGCACGCACGGCGTATTCCGCATGGTGGTGGGCTTGCAGGGAGAGACGGTCACCAGCCTCTATCCAGTGGTCGGTCACCTGCACCGCAACCACGAGAAGATCGGCGAGCGCAACCTGTGGACCGGCATGATGCCCTATACCGACCGGTTGGACTATATCGCGCCCATGTACAACGGCTTTGGCTATGCGGTCGCCGTGGAAAAGATGATGGGCCAGGAGGTTGCGGAACGGGCCGAGTACCTGCGCATTATCCTGGGCGAGCTGACCCGCATCGTCAACCACATGCTCAACGTCGGTTTTCTCTTTAACGAGCTGGGGGCGATGATGACGCCGATGCTCTACGCCTTTACCGAGCGGGAGCATGCGCTCGACCTCTTTGAGGAGGCAGCCGGATCGCGCATGATGGTCAACTACTGCCGCTTTGGCGGCGTGTCGCGGGACGTGAGCGACGACTGGCTCAAGCGGTGTCGCAAAGTGACCGACCGCATGGACCGCAAGATCGACGAATTCGAGACCCTGCTGACGGACAACGAGATCTTTATCTCCCGCTCGCGGGGCGTCGGTGCCTTGACGTGGCAAGAGATGGCCAGCTATGGGGTCACAGGCCCCATGCTGCGCTCGGCTGGACTGCCGTACGACATACGGAAGGTAGAGCCCTACTCGATCTACGATTCGTTCGATTTCGACGTGCCGACGTACGAGAGCGGCGATCTCTACGACCGCTACCGGCAGCGGATCGCCGAGGCCAGGGAGAGTGTCAAGATCCTGCACCAGGCGCTCGACCGCATCCCGGCCAACGGCTCGATCCAGGCCGGCAGGAAATCGTGGAATCCCAAGGTGCCGGCTGGTGAGCTATACACTCGCGTCGAGCATCCAAAGGGCGAGCTGGGCTTTTACCTGATCAGCGATGGGGGCACCAATCCCTACCGCTATCACGTGCGATCGTCGTGCTTTGTGAACCTGACCGCACTGGAGGCAATGTCCGTAGGGCACCTGCTGGCCGACGCTATCGTCATCTTTGGCACCATCGACACCACGATGGGGGAGGTGGACCGCTAATGTTTGGACTCGGATTGATCAAAGGCCTGGGCGTCACCATGCGCCACTTTGTCGAATCATTCACATACGACCGGAATCCACTCAAGTGGTTCTCCCTGAAGGGTAGATACGACCAGGACTGGCTCGAAAAGCGGCAGGAGATCGACGGCAAGGGTCTGTTCACCATCCAATACCCGGAACAGAAGCGGAAGGTGACAGAGAATTTCCGCATGACGCCGATGCTGATCTACGACGAGACGCCGGACGAGCCGCGGTGCACAGCGTGCGGCATCTGCGCGCGTGTCTGCCCGCCCCAGACCATCTGGATCCAGCGGGCAACGGACAAGCGCGGGCGCCCCCAAGCCCGGCCCGCCGTTTTCTGCATCGACGCGACGATCTGCATGTCCTGCGGCTTTTGCGCCGAGTTCTGCCCCTTTGACGCGATCAAGATGAACCAGGAACACGAAAAGGTCTACACCGACCGCGATGAGGGCATGTTCTTCACGATGGAGAGGCTCTTGAAGCCGGTCGAGTATTACGCCAAGCTGCACCCCACCGATTACGCCCGGGAGGAGGCAGCACGCAAGGCCAAGGAGGAGGCCAAGCGCAAGGCTGCAGAGGCGAAAGAAGCAGCGGCAAAGGCAAAGAAGGAGCCCCCCCCAGAAAAAGAGGTCAAGGCGCCAGCACCTGCCAAGCCGGATGATCTGAAGCGTATCGAGGGAATCGGCCCCGTGATCTCCGGGGTGCTCCAGAAAGCGGGCATCCAGACCTTTGCGCAACTGGCCGACACCAAGGCAGAAGGCATCAAGGAGATCCTTGAGAAAGCCGATCCCAACCTGCTGCGCCTGGCAGATCCGACCTCCTGGCCCAAGCAGGCAAGGCTGGCTGCTGCGGGCAAGTGGGACGCTTTGGGGAAGCTGCAGGACAGGCTCAAGGGCGGCAAGGAAGCCTGAGCGGGCCAGCGAAATTGCACGAGCAGAGTAGTATAGGGAGGCTGACGCCCGCTACGAGCCGGGTCGATCTTCATTGCCACACCACCGCCTCCGACGGCGGGTTGAGCGCCAAGGAGCTGGTTGCCCGGGCGGCGGACCTGGGCATTGAAGTACTGGGGATCACCGATCACGATACGACCGAAGGCGTGCCTGCAGCGCTGGACGAAGCAGAGCGCAAGGGGATCGTGGTGGTGCCGGGCGTCGAGATCAGCGCCGTCAGCAAGCGTGAAGAGATCCACCTTTTGGGCTACTTTGTGGACCCGGACAACGAGGAGCTGCAAACGCTGCTGGCACGCGCCCGCGAGGCGCGCCGCGAGCGCGCGCAAAAGATGCTGGTCCGCCTGGCAGAGTTGGGACTGCCAATCGAGTGGGACCGGGTCATCGAAGTATCTGGAGGTAGCGGGTCGATCGGCCGCCCGCACGTGGCGACTACACTGCTCGAGGCCGGGCACGTTAGCAGCTACGACGAGGCCTTTGATCTGTGGATCGGGCGCGGCGGCCCGGCCTACGTGGAGCGGTACAAGCTATCGCCGGAAGAGGCAGTCGGCCTNCTAAAGGGGAGCGGCGCGCTGCCGGTGGTTGCCCACCCGTATATCTATGGTCGCAACGGCGAGCGCAGGTTGGGTCTCGATCTGAAGCACTGGCTGCCGCGACTGCGGGAGGCCGGGCTGGAAGGGATCGAGGTCTACTATCCCAACTACCCATTATCCGCCCGCCGCCAGTTGCTGGCAATGGCTGTCGAGCATGGATTGTTGATTACCGGCGGCAGCGACTTTCACGGCGGTATGCTAGGCAACGGACTGGGGAGTGTGGCTGTGCCCTGGGCAGTATGGGAAGGACTGAAGAGGCGCTACGAGCTTNTACAGGCCAGGTCAGGCGCCAAGAAAAGAACCCATCGCACCCAAGTACAGAGCACGCACCCGACTGGATGAATGAATGACGGTAAATCCGAGAACTGAGCTGCTTTTCCCGCCAAGCCTGATCCCCGATCTCAAGGATCTGCGGGGCCAAGAGTGGCGGGAGTTGGTCGAATATATTGCCAGCCTGCCTGAGACCCATGACGATACGCTGGCGTTCTGCCTGATGATGATCAGGCTGAATGCCTGCATGGGCTGCGTATCGGGCAGCTATCGCTTTATGCGTGGCTGCGAGCTGTGCTCCCAGCAGACGATTGCGAGATATCAAGGCACGGACGAGGAGTTGATCGCGCTCTACCACCAAGCCCGAGAGGACCTGAAACGTCATGGTGCTGGTGAGATCGAATTGATTGCTGACGCCCCCGAGCCAGAGCCTGAGGACGACGAATGAGCCGAGCTCGCATCGGAATCATCGGCGGCGGCTATGCGGGATTGACGGCAGCCTACGAATTGCAGAAGCACGGCTATGCCGTCACAGTATTGGAAAAGTACGGCACCTGGGGCGGTCAGGCCGCCACAGTCCCCCTGCTGGATACGCGCATCGAGTACTTTTACCACCATCTCTTTGGCAGCGATGCCTATATCCTGGGCTTGATGGATGAATTGGGCATCAGCGATCAGTTGCGCTGGATCGAGTCCAAGGTGGGGTGGTATAGTGATGGGCAGATCTATGACCTGGTCAGCCCGCTGGACCTGCTTCGCTTCAAGCCCCTGAACCTGTTCAACCGGATCAGGTTGGGGCTCATGTATCTCTACCTGCCGCGTATCAACGACTGGCGACGGCTGGAGCGCATCACGGCGCGGGATTGGATCCTGCGCTACATGGGCCAGGATATCTACCAGCGGTTCTGGGGGCCTCTACTGCGCGGCAAGTTCGGCGACATGGCGGATCAGGTCAGCATGACCTGGCTGTGGGGCAAGATCAAGGTGCGGGGCAGCTCGCGCCAGGGGGCATCGGCGAAGGAGCTGCTGGCCTATCCCCAGGGCAGCTTTGAGATCATTACCCAGGCATTGGTGGATCACCTGCGGGCAAACGGGGCAGAGCTGCACCTCAACGCGCAAGCCACAGGTCTGACGACGGACCCGGACAATCCGCGAAAGGTGACTGGCGTGGTCACTTCCAAGGGGACCTACCCCTTTGACGCAGTTATCGCGACTGTGCCCGCGTACACGCTCCTGGATATCGCTCCCCCCGCATTGGATGAGGCGTATGCCGCCACCCTNCGGTCGGTGCGCTACCAGGCTGCCCTGGTGCTGCTGATGGTGAGCAAGCAGAGCCTTAGCCGCATCTACTGGATGAATATCGCGGACCGGACCATGCCCTATGTGGCGGTCATCGAGCACACCAACTATGTGCCACCCAGTGAATACCAGGGCCGGCATCTGATCTACGTGTCCAATTACCTGGAACGAGATGATCCGCGCTTTGGCATGAAGGGCAGCGAGCTATTCGAGCTCTATCTGCCGCATCTGAAGCGGATCAACCCAGCTTTTGATGCCGACTGGATCGAGCGAAAGATGATCTTCCGTGCTGCGGCAGGCCAGCCGGTCATCACCCGCAACTACTCGCATCGTATCCCAGATCATCGCACGCCGCTCGGCGGGCTTTATCTGGCCAATACGCTACAGATCTACCCGGAAGACAGGGGCACCAACTATAGCGTGCAGTTGGGACAGAAGATCAGCCGCATTGTCCATGACGATATGAGTGGCGAAGAGTAAGTCATTGAAAAGAGTTGTTATGAAAGCCAAGATCAGGAGGAAAAGACTATGGCGTACGTGATCACCGAACCATGTATCCGCGACGGAGCCTGTGCCGAGGTTTGCCCGGTCGAGTGCATCGTGGCCGGTCCGGAGGACGAGGGCTGGATGACCTACATGATCGATCCAGATGCGTGCATTGACTGCGGTGCGTGCGCGCCCGAATGCCCGGTGGACGCGATCTACCCGGACGACGAAGTACCCGCCGAATACGAGGAGTGGATCGCCAAGAATCGGGCCTTCTTTGAAGAAGGCCCAGGCTACAACGCAGCCTGACCAAACTCGCAGAGAGCCTACCGAGCCCCGCAGTTGACTGCGGGGCTCGGTCGTGCATGGGTAAAGACGCAAAGGTTGCCCCATATGACGTGTCCGGAAGACTGTTTGACAGAGACGGGGCAAGGTGATAGAATGACTGGCTATCAGTCGCCACCAATCTTGCACGTGCAAGCTGTTTGCTGGCTACTGCTGAACAGAGAGTTTTGATCCTAGAGAGCAAGAGATGGCTGAGTTGGAAATTCTGACTGTACGAAATCTCGAGCACCAGAAGATACTGCGTACAAAGTCAAGAAAAGTGCAGGCCGTGACGCCAAAGATGGTCGCACTGGCTGAGCAAATGCTCGAGACGATGCGGGAAGCCAATGGCGTTGGGCTGGCAGCTCCGCAGGTAGGCGTGCTTCAGCGGCTGTTCGTGGTCGAGGTCCCTGAAGACGAGGAGAACGACGAGCCCGCGCAGACCTTTATTTTCTTCAACCCAAAGATCATCAAGGGACGGGGAGAACAGATCGGGTACGAAGGCTGCCTATCGATCCCGGGATATATTGGCGAGGTAGCCCGTCGCGAGCGTATCACGGTAGAGGGCGTAAACGAAACGGGCGATGCGGTACGCCTGAAGGCGGAGGGCTATCTGGCCCGAGTCTTCCAACACGAGATCGATCACCTCGACGGCATCCTGTACACCGATAGGCTGACCGACCCTGGAACCTTCCAGCCGGTGGAGGTTGGGGAGGAGGAAGCCGCCGAGCTTCAAGCGGACAGAGCGGGAGCGGGGATGTCATAGGTTTGGCAAAACCGGCACAGCTTGAAAAGCTGGCCGGTTCATGATATAATGTCGGTGAGTTGGAGGGAAGCGAGAATGGCTATGCCTGCTTCTCAGAAGATCATTACCAAATTACGCGAACGAAGGCAGATCGAGGCCGGCCTGCGCGAGATGCTCGCCGTCAGCTCCGAACTCGAGTTCCGGCAGCGAGCGCTAGAGATCGCATCGATTGGTTCCCAGGTCATCCCAACGATCATCGACAATCTGGATGACGCCGACGCGCGCATGCTGGCGGCGATGGGCACTGTGGCATCTCATCTTGATCGCAAGGAAGCCATCAATGCCATGCGCCGTGCCGTGATCCAGCCGCAGCGGACCGACAGGGGCCGCATTGGCGCCATGAGGATCCTGGAGCGATTCCTGGGACAGGCGCCGGACGACGATCTACTGGCCAGCTTGAACGATCCTGTGGGCGCGGCTATCTCCTCACTTGACGAAGTATTGGGCCGGGTGGAAAGCAGTCCAGCCACCATGATCCACTACATCGAGGGATTGGATCAGCAGGAGCCGCACATCGTGCTGGCGGTGATCAGATCCCTGGAGGCCAAAGGCAGCATTGATGAGCCCGAACGGCAGCCGCAGCGAGTGGTCGAGCCGTTGAGGATGATGGTCCAAGATGTCCGTGAGGAGATAGCGGCTGAAGCGCTGCACACCCTGGGCAAGATGCGGCTGCCAGAGGCGGTACGCGCGCTACAGATCCTGGAGCAGGCCGTTTGGCCGTCCCTGCGACCGCAGGCAGAGCGTGTGCTGCGCAAGCTCCAGTTCAGTGGGGTGCAGGTGACGCCGCTGCCTCCCGTAGAGCCTGACTGGCGGGCGCTGGTCAGTCCACTCAACGGGCTGGGACAGCAAAGTGTATGGTTCGTCCAGGGAAACCGGGGAGCTGAACACACACGATTTCTGAACATCCTGTTGAGCGACCGGGCTGGCGCGGTAGAGGCGATGGGGCACACGCGGGTGCCGGTGCACATGCTGCCGCCCAGGCAACCATCAGGCCAATTGCACGACATCGCCCTGCCCGACGGCTCCGGGGGCATGCTGATGCTGGAGGCGTCATTTGACGTGGGCCGGCGGTTGGTGCTCGACGCACTGGCCCACAACCGGAGGACACAGATCCCGGTTGCCGGGCCGCTGCGGTTGCTCAGTCCCTGGCTGTGGGGATATGCTGGCGCGGGCTCGCTGCCGCCCAGGAAGCTGCCACATTTGTCCGCGGAGGACGAGAGTTTGTTATCGGCATCGGACCAGCTATTGCAGCACCCTGCCTTTATCACATGGACGGCGCGCAGCGAGGCAACCCTCCAGGCGGCAGAGGAGGTGCTCCGCCATCCTACATGGGACCGGGAGCTCTGGATCAAGCGCTTGACGAGCGAGCTGTTCGAAGAGCCGGCAATGGTCGATGTGCTCAGCAAGCGCCTGGAGGCAATGAGTGAGTGGTTCCTGCTAGCAGGCGACGAGCAGCGGGCCCGGCTCGCACTGGTCGCTTCGCGGTCGATGTTGGATGGGCCTCCGCAGGATCAGCCGTTCCTGCAGGGGGTGGTCCGCCGGGACCTTGATTCGACACTGGATAACCTGGGGAGAAATCTCAGGCTAGAAGACGACAATAAAGAGATAGGCTAAGGAGTGTTAACATGGCAGGATTTGGTTGGCCAGAGATCCTAATCATCGCGGTGATTGTGGTTCTCATATTCGGCGTAGGCAAAATTGCGGACGTTGGCCCAGCATTGGGCAAGGCAATCAGCGGTTTCCGCGAGGCAGTGCAAGAGGACCAGAAGAAAGAAGAGGAAGAGGTTTCGTCTGACGAGACGAAAGACTAGCACTCGGGAAGCACAGCCTTTGTAGGCAGAGTAACCTTGTGACCTGCCGAGGACACAGGTTTCTCGAGTTGCCCTCAAACGAGGCTGCATAGCTGTGGCTATGTGGCCTCGTTTGCTCTGACGTCGTCTGGCTATCGGCCGATGACTATCGGCTGTCGCTGTGCGAAGGGCAGATCACCATCACCGGCGCACAGATTGGGGCGTGGCCTGCAATACCAACTGGGGCCTGTGCATAACGCCAGCGGCGGTGGAACTGACTATCCGCCGCGAGCGACTCGAATGATTGCTTTGACTTTGCAGCAGCCGTGTGGGGTCTGGCACTACTTGTTGACAGATCGCCTCTTTATGGTATAATCTAACAAAGCGACATATATCGATACGAGCCATGTCTTCCGCGAAAGCAAGTTTGCGCTATTTTGTACTGGGATTGTTGGCCCGGCAGCCAATGTCAGGGTANGATGTCAAGCGCTTTGTCAAAGGTCTCAGTTGGCTGATCGGCAGCCCAAGTTCCGGCAGTCTCTATCCCGCCCTCCGCAGCCTACTGGAAGAAGACCTGGTGAGCGTTGAGATTGTGCCAGGCGTGGACAAGCCACCGCGCAAGATCTACAGCATTGAGCAGGTTGGCAGGGATGCGTTGGAGGAGTGGCTCGAGAAACCACTGGCTGTGGATGCTTCGCTAAAAGCCTTTGTGATGCGGCTTCTCCTGGCGGACAGCTTTTCCACCAACAGCTTGGCAGCCTATCTCCAACAGAGACGCAGCCAGGTTGCCACGCATCAGTCCGACTTGAGCAGAATGACCGAGTCGGTGAATGGCGAGACAGACCTGGGCATTCAGTTGGCCCTGGACTATGGGCTGGAGTTGGCCTCTGCGGAGATGGCATGGCTGGATAATGCCCTCATCAAGCTGGATGAGAGGCATTAGGGCTCGTGATCTGGCATTTGCAAGGAGACGCTCATGGAATTTGCAGTTGGTGACAAAGTAGTGCACCCTTATCACGGACCGGGCGTCATTACCCGCGTAGAGCAGAAGGAATTCATGGGAGGGCAGGAACGGTATTACGTGATCGACATACCGGACCAGGGGTTGACCCTGTATATCCCCGAGCCGAGAATGAGCATCACGGGAGTCCGCCCTGCCATGTCGGACAAGCAGCGCCGACAGGTACTGAACACCCTCGGTGGCAAGCCCGTTCAGTTGCCTGGCGATCACAAGGAACGCCAGGAACAAGTGTGGGAGAAGCTCAAGACGGGCGAATTCACACAGGTTGCCGAAACTGTGCGCGACCTGATGTGGCATGAGCATCAGGCCCATCTGACCAAGAAGGACTCTGATTACCTGGACCGTGCGCGCAAGATGCTTGCCGCAGAGATAGCACTGATAGACGATTGCGAAGTCGCCGAAGCAAGCAGAATTATCGAGGCGATCATGGCCGATACGTTGGACGGTGCTGAAGCATAGAAAGAGGAATGCCATCATACGCGAGATAGCTCCAAACGTTTTTGTTGAAACCGAATTCCACGGCGCCAATATTGGTTTTATCGTTACCGATGAATGCGTCATCCTCATCGATACGCCGATGCTGCCTGATGATGCGAAAATCTGGCATGAGGAAATTCGGAAGCGGACCGACCGGGAGATCCGGTATATCATCAATACCGATCACCACCGCGGGCACATCATCGGCAACCAGTACTTTCCCATGGCGACGGTCATTGCCCACGAATTCGCCTGGAAGAATATGAAAAGCTATGGCGATAGCTTTCGCACGCGCCTGCTGAACCTTTATCGCAACCGGATGCCCGAGGCCGCCGAAGAGTGGAAGCAGAACCTGCGAATCATTGAGCCTGAGATCACCTTTACAGGGCGCACCTATCTGTTCAAGGGAGATAAGGAGATCCAGCTCCTCCCCCTGGGCGGTCACACACCCGCGACCACGGTGGTCTATATGCCAGAAGACGGGTTGATCTTTGCCGGTGACCTGGTCGTCACCGACCGCCCTCCATTCCTATCCCAGGGGGACACGCTCGAATGGCTCCAGGCGCTCACTTACCTGCGCAAGCTTCGCTACGACATTCTCATTCCGGGTCATGGGGAGCTGACGGGCAAAGAGGCGACCGAGACGATGTCCGAGTTTCTGCGCGTCGTCCGCCGCAAGGTTCGTAGCGCGTATAGGATGGGCCTATCCAAGGCCGATACGGCCCGGAGCTTGAAACACCTGATCCATCACTGGCCGATTCCTCCTTTCGAGAAACCCAAGGCCGATCGCCGCTTTAAATCCTCGTTGAGCCGGGTGTGGAACGAGATGCGCGATGAGGCAGCGGCCAAGGCCAAGGCAAAGAAGAAAAAGGCCAAGAAGTGATCTGGGCCCAAAAAGATGGGTGAGGTTCCAGGAGGCAACCACGCACCTGCCTACCCACCCCATTGAACGAGGAGTGGCGCGGAGATGCCGAGTACCAATGCCAGAGCTGTTACCTGCCAACGGTGCGGATGCGGTTTCATAGTCACCGACACCTACCTCAACCTTCTCCTAAGGCGCCAGGTCAACGTGATCGTGCCGGTTCTATGCCCTACCTGTTTTGTGATGCACGGCCCACTGCCCAAACAGCGCGGCGAGGTCAAGTGGTACAACCCTGGCAAGCGGTATGGATTCATCGTGGACGAGAGCGGTGAGGAGATCTTTTTCCACCAGCAGCAACTTTTGGTGGACAAGCGCTCCAGATTGCCCAGCGGGCAGAAGGTACGCTACCACGTGCGCTATCGTACCAAGGGACCCGAGGCGTTGAATGTAGAGCTGAAAAGGTAGATAGTCTACACGGCCTGCGGCGCGACCTGTTACACCACCCGGGGCACACGGGCCAGGATTTCGCTCACGACTTCATAGTTGATGGTCCCCAGGCGTTCAGCCACCTCTTCGGCAGTGATGCTCTCGCCTCCCTGCTCCCCAATGAGCACGACCTCATCGCCCTGGCGCACATCGGAAATTTCGGTCACATCGACCATGGTCTGATCCATGCACACGCGCCCGACAATGGGCGCGCGCTGGCCCCGTACCAGCACCTCTCCCCAGTGACGCGGTGCTCGGCGAAAGCCATCGGCATAGCCGACGGGGAGCACGGCGATGCGCTGCCAACCCGTGGTCTGGTAGGTATTGCCATAGCTGACATAGCTGCCCGGTGCCAGGTCCTTGACCTGAGCTACCTCGGTCTTGAAGCTCAGCGCCGGTCTAAAGTCGGGCGGGCAACGAACCTGGGACGACGGGTGCAGGCCATACATGGCGATCCCGAGTCGCACCATGCTGAAATGGCTCTCGGGATGGGTCAGTATCGCCGCCGAGTTGGCAGCGTGTACCATCGGGAGGTCAATGCCCTCTTTTGACAAGGCCTGCAGTACCTGTCGAAACCGGCCGGCTTGCGAGCGTGTATAGGCTGGGTCTGAATCGGCCACAGAAAAGTGGGTAAAGATGCCCTCCAGGATCAGATTGGGAAGCGATCGCAAGGCAAGGGCAAAAGGCACCACATCATCGGTCAGGAGGCCCAGCCGTCCCATACCTGTGTCCACCTTGATGTGGACTTTTACCTGGCTATCTAGCTGCCCGGCGGCCCGGCTCAGCGCCTGCGCCACGTCGAGATCAAAGACGGTGGCAGATAGCCCATTCAGCACCAGTTCTCGCGCTTGCCAGGCCGGCGTAAAGCCCAGGACCAGGACCGGGGCAGAGATACCTGCCTTGCGCAATATGAGGCCCTCGTTGATGCTCGCCACACCCAGGCAGCAGGTCCCGTTGTTGAGCGCAGTACGGGCAACCCGTACCGTGCCGTGCCCGTAGCCGTCCGCCTTGAGGACTGCCAGGACCTTGACCGCGGGTCCAACGATCTCGACCACGCGCCTGACGTTGTGGGCAATTGCTTCCAGGTCCACCTCCAGCCAGGTTGGCCTCCCCGGATGCTTGAGTCGCACTTTGCGCCAGCCCGCCGTCTGCCGGACCAGCAATGCAGACGCGCGCTCTGGCTGGGCCAGCAGGCCGGCAACCACCCGCTCCATGCGCGATTCCAGCGTGCCCTTGACCAGTACCGTGTCGCCCTCTTGCAGGCGTTCTGCCAGCCCACGGACGGCGTCTTCCGGGGTATAGGTCACCAGCACCTGACCGGCACGAAGCCCATGGCTCCGGGCATGCTGTGCGATAAGCCGGGCGCTGTCGCCGTGGGTAACCAGCAGGTCCGCTACCTGGGCTACACGCTCGCCGATGCGGCGATAGGCTTCCGACTCGAAACTCGCGTACCCGGCAAGCTGGGCCGGATGCTCCAACTGATCGGCCAGGACGGCGAGCCGTCGCCCGTCCGTAAAGAGTGACAGGGTGTCCAATGCAGCCATTGCTGAGGCAAGGCTGGCGTTAAAGGTGTCATCGAGGATCAGGCTGCCCCCAATCCCCGGCAACGGGCAGAGGCGTCCCGGCAGTGGCGCCACACTAGCCAGCCGTTCCAGCGCCTCCTCCAGCGGTACGCCCAAGGTCAACCCTACAGCCACGGCAGCCAGGGCAGCGTATATGTTGTGGTGTCCCAGCAACGGCAAACTGACGCGCAACTTGCGCCTGCCACTCCAGCCCGGGATGGGGAAAAAGTCTTTGACATAGACCGTGAACGATATGCCCGCAGGACCTGCGGTCACTGCCCCCGCAACCAGATCCGCATCGGGGTCCAGGCCGTAGGTCACAACCTGGGCCCGGGTGCGCAGGGCCATGTCACGCACCCTTGGATCGTCATAGTTCAGGATGGCAACCCCACCCTCATCTGCGGGCGGCAGTGCCTCCACCAGGCGTCCCTTCTCCGCGGCGATGGTCTCCAGCGAACCAAGATAGGCCAGATGGGTCTCGTTGATCACCGTCACCACGCCAATCTGGGGGCGAGTGAGAGCAACCAGCTCGGCGATCTCGCCTATGCCATCACAGGCCAGTTCCAGGACGGCCAGTCGCTGTTCCGGTTGCAGCTTTCCCAGGGCGATAGGCAGACCGTAGCGGTCGTTGTAGCTGCCCTGGTTGCGAAAGACTGTGTGCCGCTGCGACAGGACTGCCGCTGCTAGCTCCTTCGTGGTTGTCTTGCCACTGGAACCGGTGATGTCCACCACGCGAGGGCTTAGCTTACGCAGGATAAAGCGCGCCCAATCGAGCAGGGCGCGGCGGCTATCATCAACAACTATGCAGGTGACGCCATGGCTCGCCAGATCAAAGGGCCGCTGGCAGAGCACGCCAGCCGCCCCGTTGCGCGCCGCTTCCATGACGTAGTCATGGCCGTCGCCCTTGTCAGTCACGACGGCCAAGAACAACTCCCCTTTGTTTAGCAGGCGGGTGTCGTAGCAAAAATCGGAGAACTCACTGGCGACCACCGGCCCGTGGATCCGCCCGCCTGTTGCCTGAAGAATATCCTCCAGGTAGATCAATCGCTGGCCTCGCTCACCGGATCGTCCTCGATCTTGGGCACTTTTGGCATGGGTGGGGCAATCTCGGCCCAGTCGATGTCGGGTATGGGCGGCGGCTCTGGCATCTCGATCGCCGGTCCCTGCTCAGTGGCGGCCCACTTGTGAACCTCCAAGTGGGGCATGTCCAACGGCTCCGGGAACTCGACCTCCAGATCAGGGCCCGCCACCGCCGTGGGCTGGGCGATGACTGTTTCGCTGGGCTCAACCCCCTTGCCGATGTGCACCCGGCCTATGTCTACCTTGGTAACCTGGATCGGCTCGTCCAAAACGGCCTCTTCTAGCGCCGATTCCTGCACGGGGAGTGGGGACCGCCCGGTCTTGCGGGGTTCGACGAGCCGCGCTCCACACTTGCGGCAGAAACGACCAGACTGATTCTCGGCGCCGCACTGGGGGCAGCTATCCTGGGAAGTAATCTGCTCAGGTTTCTTGGCAGGGACCACAGTCGACGCGCCCAGCGCGGTGAGAAAGGTCTTGACATCGGGGTAGCGATCCGCAGGGTCGGCAGCCAGCGCCCTGACCACCACTTCATCCATGCGCTTGCTCACATCGGGATTGAAACGGCTCGGGGGCAGCATCTGCCCGCTGACCACCTGGGGTTTGCGTTTGGTGAGCATGCCATACAGGATCGCAGCCAGCGAATAGACATCGGCACGAGCATCGGCCGGTTTGCCCAGTACGCGCTCGGGGGCGACGTACGGCGATGCCCCCTTTTTGGCTCCCGCGCCGACCAGTTGCATCATCTCATCCAATCCAAAATCGGCGACCAGCACGCGCCCATTATCCTGTACCGATATACTCTCGGGGGTCAGCCCACCGTGGACCACACCCTTGTTGTACGCGTGTTCCAGCGCCAGGCCCACCTGGGACACGATGTCGGCCGCTGCGTCCACTGCCCACGGCTGGTCAAGCTTGGCTGCCAGAGAATGTCCTTGCTCGAGCGCACGGGTGATGATATAGGGCAGACCGGCTTCGTCTCCGGCCTTGCGCACCGTGGCGATGTTGGGATGGTTGAGATACCGGATGGAACGGGACAGATCATTGAAACGCTTGGCAATTTTGGGATCCGACCCGATTAATTTGGGCAGGATTTTGATCGAGATCGGCTGGGAACTCTCTGGCTCTTGCCCGCTGAACTGGACATACCCCTCCTCCTGGGCCTCCAGCTTCAGTGACTTGTATCCCTGCAATATCTGGCGAATCAGATCGCGCATATTCCGCCTCCTTCCACACCTGACAGGCCGTCAGGCGAATGTCCGTACTATCCCCTTAGTCCATCCCGTGCCAACCACCGTGCACTTCACCATCGATCCAGCGCAGGTAGCCCTTGCTACCACCCACCACAGGGAGGGCAATAATCTCTGGCAGGTCGTAGCTGTGGATAGCCTGTACGCGGTGCACCAGGTCATCGAGTACTTCCCGCGTGGTCTTGGCCACCAGAAGCCACTCCTGGTCGCGCTGCACCTCCCCCTCCCAGCGATAGACCGAGGTCACGCCGGGAAGGACGTTGACGCACGCGGCAAGCATCTCGGCGACCAGCGTATTGGCAATCCGATCGGCCTCCTCCTGCGACCCTGCTGTGATCAGGACCACCAGGCGTTCCTGCATGGCAACCCACCTCCCACACTATTGTATCATACGGCGCACGACGCTGTAAAGGCTGAAACCGGACCGCTTTCCGACGGCAGTCTGACAGGCTGCCCATGCCTGCATGACGCCGGGCGCTTGCTATGCGGCCTTACCTGGACTCCACGTGTCCATCCGGGTACAAGAGCCACCCGTGGTCGCCCCGGGTCCGCTGGTCGGTGACCCACAGCACCAAACCCTCCTCCTTCACCCGAAGAGAAGGTCGCACCAGGTAGATCCGCCCGCCCACGTGCAGCTTCTGTCCCGCCTCGTATGCTTCCCTGGCTTGCTGGTAAGCGAAGCCCGGAGTTTCCTCACTCATCTTTCACTCCTCGATTGGACGCCGGGCTCTCGTCCTCGTCCTCTGCACCCAGGTCGTAGTGGGCCTGCCGGCCCCTGAGCACCACAAAGAGGTTCAGAATCAGCAAGATGGCCAACCCAAAGGCCGCTTCTTGCCACCAGCCCAGTAGCAGCACGACGAAGAGCAGCAGNATTGCGGCCAAATTGGCCACGATCAGGTCACGGCGGCAATTCACGAGCCTGCATCTCCGATGACGGGCCAATCGTTGGCCCGCGCGTGAGCCAGGAGCATCTCGTCCGGATAGACAGCCACCGGGTGACCAACGAGGCTCAGCAGCGGGATATCGGTGTTGCGGTCGGCATAGGCGAAACTGGCGGACCAGTCTATCTCTACGTTCTGATCGGCCAGGTAGGCCTGGGCACGCTGTGGCTTGCCCTCGCTCTGGCACAGCGGCGGCACAATGCGCCCTGTGTAGCGTCCATCCCGAACTTCCAGCCGCGTGCCGATCGCGTGCTGGACACCCAACCGGCGCGCAATCACCTCCAGAAAAGGCGCAAAGGTGCCCGACACCAATGCCACCAAATGCGCCTGATCCCGGTGCTCACGCAAGCGTGCCACCATGTCGGGGCGCACGTTGGGCAAGACCTTTTCTTCGGTCAGCTTTTCAAACAGAGCCTGAGCTTCAGCCAGGGGCCAGCCTCGCAACAGCCAGCCCATGGTCTGCCCCCAGACGTGGAAATAGGTCTTTCTGCTCATGAACCCAAGCTTGTATACCGGGAAAGGAGCCATGTTCCAGAGCAGGTAGGCTGCCACCCACCGTCTATGGCGGCGCGCTGCCCAGTGATGCCGCGCCAGATCCTGCCAGATATGCCCGGTATACAGGGTGCCGTCAAGGTCGAACAGGGCGGCGATCATCGCTTCACTCCCCTACTCAAAACCCAAACCCCTCTCTTTCAAGCTCACGAACCGCTGCCGGCCGATGACCAGGTGATCCAGCACATCGATGTCGAGCAACGTACCTGCCTCGACGATCTGCCGGGTGACGGCAACGTCCTCGGGACTGGGCGTCGGATCTCCCGAAGGGTGGTTGTGGACGACGATCAGCGATGCACAGTTGGCACGGATGGCCTCGCGAAAGAGCTCGCCCACCCGGATCATGCTGGTATTCAGCGAGCCTACATAGATGGTTGGTGTCGATAGAACACGATTCTTGGTGTCAAGCAGGATGACGCGCAGTTGTTCCTGCTCCAAGACGCCCATCTCGGTCATCACCAGGTTGGCAGCGTCGGCAGGGGCGCGGATCTGGGGACGCTCTTCCGGGGATTCGACCAGCATGCGCCGGCCCAGTTCCAGCGCGGCTTTCAATTGCGCCACCTTTGCCGGGCCGAGCCCGCGCTCTGCGACCATCTCCGCGATATTGGCCTGCACCAGACCAGCCAGGTTGCCAAAACGGGCCAGCAACCGGTGCGAAAGCAGGATCACATTCTCATCTTTCGTGCCGGTGCGCAGGATAATCGCCAAAAGCTCGGCAGTGGAGAGGGCGCCAACCCCGTACTCCAGCAGGCGCTCGCGGGGCCGCTCGCGGCTAGGCAGTTCCTTGATGGTGGGGATATATACATCATCAGTGGGCATGGGCCTGGCTCCTTGGCTCGGGCGCAGCTCGGATCCGGTCAGCGGCCCCATAGGTAGTTGTCGTCCATGCTGGCGAGTTGGCAGCGGACCGTTGGACGCTAGTGCGGGCTGGCGAGGCACTCTGCCTTCGACCCGCCCCTCGCATGATTGTACCTGATGGAGGGACGGGTGTCAAAGATCTGGCATAGAGGCGAAACCAGACTATCCAACCCTGAAAGAGTTGCTTGCCGCAGGCTGGCTTTTGGAGTACAATATTCGATGTGCGGGACCAGCCGCGAGCTGTGGAGGGACTGAAGATGCTAATCACCAACGGAACCGTGGTCACGATGGAGAACCCCAACCGGATCATCTCCGGTGGGGCGCTGTACCTGGAGGAGGGGCGGATCGCTGACCTGGGTCCCAGCGCCGAGATGGAGGCCGCCTACCCCCAGGCCGAGCGGATCGACGCAACTGGACACCTGGTGCTACCGGGACTGATCTGCGCCCACACACATTTCTATGGCGCATTCGCCCGGGGGATGGCATTGGGAGGCGAACCGGCGACCAACTTTCCCGAGATCCTGGAAAAGCTATGGTGGAGGCTGGACAAGGCGCTGTGGCCCGACGATGTCCATTTCAGCGCGCTGGTTTGCCTGGTGGACGCCATCCGCCACGGCACCACCACGCTCATCGACCACCACGCCAGCCAAAAGCATATCACCGGCAGCCTGGATCAGATCGCCCGTGCGGTAGCACAGGCCGGCGCGCGCGCTTGCCTGTGCTACGAGGTGACCGACAGGGATGGGAAGCAAGCGGCGATGGGTGGCATCGCGGAGAATGTCCGTTTCATCCAGCAGGCCCAGATCCGCCAGCGCAAAGGCGACTACCAGATCGGCGCAACCTTTGGCCTGCACGCCTCGCTAACCCTGTCGCAGGCCACGTTGGACATGTGCACTGATCAAGCCAAAAAGCTGGGCACTGGCTTTCACCTGCACGTGGCAGAGGACGAGGCCGACCAGCGCGAGAGCCTGCGCAGGAGCGGGCTGCGCGTGGTGGAACGGCTGGAAAAGGCGGGCATCTTGGGACCGCAGACCATCGCCGCCCACTGCGTGCACGTGGACCGGATCGAGACCGAGATCCTGCTGGACAGCGGGACGATGGTAGTGCACAACCCCCGCTCCAATATGAACAACGCGGTGGGCACGGCCGACCTGCCCTGGATGCTCAAGATCGGGATACCGGTTGGGCTGGGCAACGACGGCTTTTCCAACAACATGTTCACCGAGATGGCAGCGGCCTACCTGGCGCACAAACAGGCCAGCGGCGATCCACGCACTCTGCCGGCCGATCAGGTCATCCAGATGGCCTGGGAGCACAATGCCCGCATCGCGCGTGTGTTTTTCCCCGGGCTGGGACCGCAGTTTGGCCTGTTGGCAAAGGGCGCGCCCGCCGACCTGATCCTGGTCGACTATGATCCGCCCACACCTCTGGACGCCGGAAACCTGCCCTGGCACGTGATCTTTGGCATCGACGGCAGCAGGGTGGACACTACTGTCGTCGGCGGGCAGGTACTGATGAGACACCGGAAACTGCTGACTCTCGACGAAGCCGAGATCATGGCCAAAGCGCGCGAATTGGCCGGCAAGCTCTGGCGGAGGGCCTGAGAGCGGCAAGCGCTATAGAGAGTAGGAGGTACTCGTTTGATCCAACGCTGGAAGAAACTGAGCGGTCCGCTAAAAGTCGGACTGGTGCTGGGCTTGATCGGCGCCGTGCTAACCGTGATCGGGCTCCTGATGGGGAATCTGGCCCCACTGACCGCACGCTCGCTGATCCTGGGCGTGGTCCTGGGCGGCGGGTCGTGGGGCGTGGTCAGTTGGGCCATTGCGGTGGTCGCAGCCGACACCGCCGATGCTGTCGACACTGAACCGGCACCGGAACAGGAGGCGTAGAAGACCGCGCTCAAGCCTCCATAGGCGTCAACCAGAGAAGCTCCGGACTCGGGCCCGGATATCTACACAATGCCTGCCAGACCCGTCCATAATCGCTCCACAATTTGGTGATACGCTACAGGCGAAAACCAAAGGAAAGGGAGGGACTGATGGACGAGAGGTTCAAAAGCAAGCGACCGTGGGTCGCTGTTGTCGCGGTAGGCAGCATCCTCTTTATGTGCGTGACACTCTGCTTCGTGGCTGCGCTGGGGACAATCTTCCTGCACAATTCTACAGCGGTTGTGCCCCAGGTACAGGTTCCCGCAGGCGGGGAGGGCGCCGCCGTGCCGCAGGTCTACTACGGTCACGGGGGCGGACGCACAGGTATCGGCCTGTTGGGTTTCCTTGGCCTTGGCGCGGTGTTGTTCTTCGGGCTAATCCTGCTGCTCGGCATCGGGCGGTTCCTGCACAGGCCCTGGCGCTGTAGCCCGAACGCGGTGGGTGGCAAGTGGAAAGACCATCCCCACCCCGGGTACCCGCGGCACTGGCATGGACACGGCAGGGGATCGTATGGAAGTGACGAGCCAGCAGGATCGCAAGAGATGGCGGACGAGGGCGGTCAGGCCCAGGAAGGGGCTGAATAG
>P_2C_Sed_3_UnCtyDRAFT_1000007_pt1 | contig 23653 bp, 16 predicted proteins | sample Pon2CUnioCityCA_4_FD_10232 | JGI IMG/M metagenome (IMG submission 10232)
CTTGGCGGCCTCTTTTGATCGGGAATACGGAATGCCCTCCGCTCTCAGCCCGCGAACAGACCAGGGCGGGTGTGCTCGGGTATTAGTACATTCAGCGCTCCGGGGACGACGGCACACTCGAGAGGCGTTGTGTCGAGAGGTTCCCCATCTACGTGTATGGCCATGGGCTTGTCCGCCTCCACACGGATCACAGAGCCACGATAAAAGCTGTGGCGCGGATCGCGGACGTGGAGACCGGTGACAACACCGAGCACAGTTCGGATGGCAGAGGCAAAACCTGTGCCGGCAAACACATTCACATCGAGCAGGCCATCATCCAAACGCGCGTCGGTGGCAATACGCACCTTGCCACCGTACAGCTGCGAGTTGCTTATGACGATGAGGATGGAACGGCGATAGATACGTTCTTCATCGATAAATATGCGGACCCGTGTCCCAACCAGGTTGGCAGCAGCTGAGATCCCTGCGATGATGTAGGTCAGGGTCCCGAGGCGCCTCTGCCGGCGCGTTCGTGGCTCCATGGCATAGGTAACATCGGCATCCAGCCCCAGGCCTGCCCACTGCAAGAAATACCGCCCGTTGGCTATGCCTAAATCGATTCGCCGCGTAGAACCGGGTACAAGCGCCCGCACGGCATCGACCAGAGGCAGCCAATGCCGGGGCGAACGCGTAGGCAACCCCAACTCCTTGGCCCACACATTCCCTGTTCCCCCCGGCAGCACGCCCAGGGCTACCGAGCTCTCGGCTATGCCGTTGACAACCTCGTTGATCGTGCCATCCCCACCGACCACGAACACGGCGTCGAGCCCCTCTTCCCGTGCCTGCTTGGCCAGCTTTGTTGCTTCCCCAGCCCGTTCGGTCTGGTGCAGGGTAGTCTGCCAGCCATGTTCTTCCAGGTGATTCAGGACCACCGGCAATTCACGCCGGATGTCCCAAGGACCTGATTTGGGATTGACGATCAGCTTGGATCGCATAGTCTGTTATACCCAATCGAGAGTCTGCAGCCGCTCGCAACGGCTGACCTTTCATAGCCCGCGGTAGCTTGTATGTCCAACAGCACAAGTACATGACCGCGCCATGGCACAGCATGACTAAACAGGAACATCGAGCCCGTGCCTATTATACCAAACGTCGCTGCCTTGCACCAGTCCCGTTTGTCACAAGTAAGATCATGGGGTACAATATCCCGTGGCAATCGAACGCCAGCGATAGTCAGTACACCGCGACCCGATCCCGCTGGAGCGTGCAACTTTCGCTTGCTGCTGGCAAAAGGCCGCTGGATCTGACCATGCAAGCCGTTGCGATCTATTGCTCGTTGGCGTCAAGGGCGGCATGATGGGCGAGCAGAAGGCACTGACAATTGAGACAGTCCTGGATGACCGCTTCCGCCTGATCTCGGAGGGAAGGCAGCAGGACCTCGGCACGGTATTCAGGGCCCATGACCTGCACGAGGACCGGCTGGTCGAACTGCTGGTGTTATCCCCTCAGCACGGCAAAGGGCAAGAGGCGCTCGATCGTCTGAAACAGGTCGAGGAAACAGTGCGTGGTCTTTCGACACCGGGCCTGAAAGCGAATCTGCATACTGGGATAGTGGATGAGCAGATCTATCTGATCCGCCCCCCTGTTTCAGGCCAGACGTTGGCCGCTTTGTTGGCACGCGAACGACCACTGCATAAAGAGACAGCGGTAGAACTTGCTATCCGGCTGTGCGAAACGCTGGCTCCGGCACATAGTGCCGGACTGACACATGGCAGTCTATCGACGCACGCTGTGTTGTTGACGGAAGCAACTGGCACCAGTTCCGGCCCAGAGATCGTGGTGCTCGATACGGGGCTCTTACCTGCACTGCGCCCAATCGGTAGCACCGACGAAAGAGCGTGGGGGCGTTTGCCATATATCTCACCTGAACAGGCTTCCGGGCAGGGCCTGAACCCTCCTTCTGATATCTATGTAATCGGTATGCTGCTCTACGAAATGCTGGTAGGCCGTCCCCCCTTCCGCGCTACAGATGAAACGGTCCTGGCGTTGCAGCATCTGCACCAGGAGCCTCCGTCACTCGAGGTCATGGACACCAGTATGCCAAGGCAGCTTTCGCAGATTGTGTACCGAACCCTGGACAAAGAGCCGTCTGCTCGATATCGGAATGCTGGCCAATTGGCGCACATTCTGCGAGCTCAGCTCGAGCCGCAACCTGAGCGAGAGGCCGAGCCAGAGCCCGCTATCGACGCACACCTGATTGTCCCCCCACCTCCCCTGCCTGCCGTACCCGTCGCCGGTGACACCTGGTTCCCTGGTGACGGCAACGAAGCGCAGAGAGATAGGGCTCGGGGCCAGCCCTCCCGGCGGATCGACTGGGTCATGGTCGCCCTGCTTATCGCCGCGCTGATCGCTGTGTTGGGACTCGTACCGCTGTGGAGCGCTGTATACAGCCGCTACGCCAGCGCGACCATAGGTTCATTGCACAACCCGCATCGACTCGGCGCTGAACCCATGCGCGGTCTGTTCGATAGCCATCATCCAGGCAAGCTGTCCAAGAGCGTCACAGAGTTGGAGAGGCAGGCAGTTGTCTGGTATAATACGGTGCTGTCCGGACTCTCTCCGGTTCCACAACGAAAAGACAGCTTGCGGGCAGGACATCCACCTGGGTACGCAGGAGAATATCCTGGTTTCGGAGTCCAGCTTACGGGTTGGAGAGAAAAAGCGTAGTAGAATTGCGTAAGCAATCTGCAGTGGAGGCAATTGGTGAACGTAAACTGGCGAGGCGCGCTGATCTACCTGCTCATTCTGGTCGCAGTGGGCGCTCTGGTTTTGGGGGTCTTTCCGATGGAGAGCGCCATGGAAGAGATCCCGATTTCTGAACTGGCGCAAGCCATAGACGACAGAAACGTGCGCTCGATCCTCGTTGAGGAGAACAACCTAGAGGTCACATACAGGAACGGCGAAACGATCGCATCCCGCAAGGAGTCGGGCGTCGATCTCCCCGAGAACCTGCTAGCATTGGGCGTCAGACGCGAGAACCTGGACCAGGTAGATATCAAGGTCGAACCCCCGAATCCCTGGGGGGACTGGCTGGCCATCCTCGGTAGTTTCCTGCCCTTTGTCTTCCTGGCAGTGCTCTTTATCTTCTTGATGCGCCAGGCCCAGGGAACCAACAACCAGGCAATGTCCTTCGGCAAGAGCAAGGCACGCATGTTCACTGGTGAAAAGCCGACAGTTACCTTTGACGATGTGGCCGGTGTCGAAGAGGCCAAGCAAGAGTTGTCCGAGGTGGTCGAGTTCCTGAGAGAACCTCAGAAGTTCATCTCCTTGGGCGCGCGCATCCCCAAGGGTGTAGTGCTCATGGGGGCACCAGGCACAGGCAAGACTTTGCTCGCCAAAGCGGTCTCTGGCGAGGCAGGCGTGCCTTTCTTTTCCATCTCTGGCTCCGAATTCGTCGAGATGTTCGTCGGCGTGGGCGCGGCGCGGGTGCGGGACCTGTTTGAGCAAGCCAAGCGCAACTCGCCATGCATTATCTTTGTCGACGAGGTCGATGCGGTAGGTCGTCACCGGGGTGCCGGGCTGGGTGGCTCTCACGACGAACGGGAACAAACGCTGAACCAGATCCTGGTCGAGATGGACGGCTTTGGCACCGACACCAATATCATCGTGGTGGCTGCCACGAACCGGCCCGATATCCTGGACCCAGCACTGCTTCGACCCGGTCGCTTTGACCGTCGCGTTGTCCTGGACAGGCCCGATATCCGGGGGCGCAAGGGCATTCTCGAGGTGCACGTGCGCGGCAAACCTTTGGCCAAGGACGTGGAACTGGAGGTGCTGGCCCGTGGGACGCCCGGTTTTGTGGGAGCCGACATCGAGAACATGGTCAACGAAGCCGCCATCCTTGCCGCCCGGCGCAACAAGAAGGCCATTGGCATGGATGAGTTTGAAGAGGCAATAGAACGAGTCGTTGCTGGCCCAGAGCGCAAGAGCCGGCTGATCACCGACGATGAGAAACAGATATTGGCCTATCACGAGGCCGGTCATTCCCTGGTACAGCACAAACTACCTAACTGCGATCCAGTGCACAAGGTCTCGATTGTAGCCCGGGGCATGAACCTCGGATATACGCTGGCACTGCCTGAGAGGGATCGATACCTCTACACACAGGACAAGTTCGAGGACGAGATAGCCGGCATGCTCGCTGGGCGGGCAGCGGAGGAGTTGGTCTTTACGGACAAGTGGACAGGCGCCAACGACGACCTCGAGAAAGCGACCAATCTGGCGCGCAAGATGGTCACGACCTATGGCATGAGTGAGAAACTGGGCCCGCTGACCTTTGGTGACAGAGACGAATTAGTATTTCTGGGCCGTGAGATTGCCGAGCAGCGCAATTACAGTGATGAGATAGCTGAGGAAATTGACGTCGAGGTGCGCAGGATCATCGATGAAGGGTATCAACGCGCCCGGGCGATCTTGATCACGTACCGCCAGAAGCTGGATGCCCTGGCCCAGCGCCTCATCGAGATCGAGACCCTGGAACGTCAGGAGTTCGAGGCACTGATCGCCTAGCACCTCGGAGGCCAGGCAGCCTTGATCCCATCTCCAGCTTCAGGACAGGCGCAGACCGAGCGACATATCTGACAGGCACCTTCTCTCCATGAGGAGGCGCCTGTTTTGCATTCAGAGCCGGGACAGGAGGATACGAGTGAGCAAATTGACCGAGGTCACCAGAGATGGACTGGGAGAGCATGTCGCGGGTTTGATGGAGCAGACCGGGGTACCCGGCGTTGCCGTTGGCATCCACCACAGAGGCGAATCGATCGCCTATGGATATGGAGTGACGAGTATCGAGCATCCCCTGCCAGTCAGCGACGATACGCTGTTTCAGATCGGCTCGATCACCAAGACCTTTACCGGAACAGCCATGATGCGTCTGGTCGAACAGGGAAAGCTGGATCTGGACGCCAAAGTGCAGAGCTACCTACCGGAATTTCGGGTGGCAGACGAGATGGCTAGCAGCGAGGTCACAGTCCGGCAGCTTCTGACCCACGAGGGCGGTTGGGCAGGTGACTTTTTTCGCAGTACAGGCGCCGGAGACGGCGCCATTGCCCGGTACGTAACCGACATGGCTGACTTGCCACAACTTGCGCCCGTCGGCACGCAGTGGTCCTATAACAACGCCGGGTTCAGTGTGGCGGGCCGCATTATCGAGGTAGTAACCGGTAAGCAATTTGAGACAGCACTCGAGGAGCAGGTTTTTGGACCTCTTGGCCTTGAGCATTCCTTCTTTGATGCTGGAGACGTATTGACCCATAGCTTTGCTGTGGGACACAGTGTAACCGGAGGGAAGGCGCAGGTTGCCCGTCCATGGGCCCTAGAACGAGCCATCTACCCCGCCGGCGGCATCATATGCCCCGTGAAGGATCTTTTGCGCTATGCACGCTTCCACCTGGGAGATGGCCGGGCAAAAGACGGCGTGCGACTTCTTTCACCCGAATCCCTGTCCCTGATGCACTCGCCCCAAGTTGCCGTGTGGGAGGGAGAAGCATGGGGACTCGCATGGAGCATCCTCGATGAGCTCGAGGGAGCCCGACAGGTGCGCCACGGTGGTGGTACCAAAGGCCAAATCTCGTCTTTGGTACTGATACCGGAACATGACCTGGCAATCGCCGTCTTGACCAATGCCGACCGGGGTGGCGTAATCACTGACGAGGTACGCCGTTGGGTGCTGAGGGAACTCATGGGGCTGGAAGCTCCAAAACCCGAACCGATCGAAGCCGAGGAAGAGGAATTGGCCGGGTATGCAGGACGCTACCGTGGATACTTCACCGACCTGGAATTGGGCATCCTTGCCGGGAGACTGGTGGGGCAGGTGACCTACAAGCGAGGCTTTCCAAACGAGGATGTGCCTCCTTCGCCTGCACCGCCGCCGATGTCGGTTGCCCCTTGTGGCAAGGACCGGCTCCTGGTGTTGGATGGCCCTGCCAAGGATGCAACGGGCGACGTGATCCGCCGAGCTGACGGCTCGATTGGCTGGCTGCGATTCAGCGGACGGCTCCACGCTAGGGAAGAGCCAGCATCCTGAATCGCTGGGATCCGGTCAAGGGACAGTAGGGACAAGCTGGGGTAGTGGCAACCGCCGATGGTTGCCAGAGCTGAGAGAGCATATGAACCGAAATCATGGAGGGGTCATGTCCTTTGCCAAACGGATCGGGCACTTGAGAGCTGAAGGAGCCTATGCGGTACTCGCAAAGGCGCAAGCACTGGAAAACCAGGGCCGGGATATCATCCACCTCGAGATAGGCCAGCCGGATTTCGAGACCTATCCCCACATCGCCATGGCGGGAATTCGCGCCATCGCAACAGGCAAGACTCGCTACAACCCACCCTCTGGCATCCCGGCCCTGCGCAGCGCGTTGGCAGAGGACTACTCCCGGCGGCGGGGCATACCCGTTGGACCTGAGCAGGTCGTGATTGCTCCCGGCACCAAGCCGCTACTGCTGCTGCCCATGCTGGCCCTGCTGGAGGCGGGTGATGAGGTACTCTACCCGGATCCCGGCTTTCCCAGCTACGCGGCAGCGATTGGGCTGACTGGTGCAACACCAGTGCCAGTGCCCCTGATTGAGGAACAGGGCTTTGACCTGGATCTGGCGGCCTTTGACGCAGCACTGAGCCCGCGCACCCGCATGATCCTCCTCAATTCGCCCAGCAATCCTACTGGCGGGATCCATTCGCCAGAGACCCTGACCCACGTTGCTGCAGCGGCCCGACGCCAAGACCTGTGGGTACTAAGCGACGAAATCTACACCCGGCTGGTCTACGAGAGCGAGGCACCTAGTATCGCCTCCCTGCCGGGCATGCTTGAGCGGACCATCATCGCCGACGGCTTTTCCAAGACATACGCCATGACCGGGTGGCGGCTTGGCTTTGGAATCATGCCAAAGCCACTAGCTGAAAAGATCGATCTGTTGCTGACTCACTCAGTTGGGTGCAGCGCCACCTTTACCCAGTTTGCCGGGCTGGAGGCAATCCAGGGACCGCAGGAGCAGGTCGAAGCCGTCGTAGCCGAGTTCCGCCAGAGGCGCGACCTGATTGTCTCCGGACTGAATGCAATCCCCGGCGTCCAATGCTCGACGCCGCGGGGTGCGTTCTATGCCTTCCCAAATATCCAAGCCTTTGAACGTTCCTCAACAGATCTGGCGGATCTCCTTCTGGAGAAAGCCGGTGTGGCTGTGCTTCCGGGGACGGCCTTTGGACGGTGTGGCGCCGGCTACCTGCGGCTCTCGTACGCCAATTCCATGGAGAACATCGAGGAGGCTCTGAGTAGAATGGGCGACGCGCTGGCAGCCCTTCGCTGAGCGAACCGCTGCTCGCACTCTCCGCGTGAGCGGCAGACTGCCCATTTGACAATCTGTCGAAAAACAGGTACAATCGCCCTCGTTTCACAATGCGCAACGTAGTTGCATGATATGGGACAGCGGACCGGGATTCGGCGCCTTTTGATGGCAAGGGCAAGAACTTGACAGAGAAACTGGGCTCCAGTGTGCAGGCAGTAGATCGAGCTATCGCCATCCTCAAGTCGTTCAGCCTTGAACGGCCCGAACGTGGCGTCGCCGAGTTGAGCCGCGAACTGGGATTGCACAAGAGCACCGTTTCCCGGCTGATGCAGACACTGGAGCGGGGTGGGCTGCTGGCCCGCAATCCGGAAACCAAGCGCTACCGACTGGGCATCGAGCTGATCGGCCTCGCATCACAGGTCGCTGGCTACATGGATGTCCAGCAGGTAGCGCGTCCCTTTTTACAGCGACTGGCAGAAGACTGTCAGGAGTCAGTCAACTTGGCCGTCTTGGAGGGCGGCCAAGTGATGAACCTGGAACAGTTTGTACCCCCAGCGCGCCAGGTAAAGAACATTGGCCGCGTGGGCAGGCGTATGTGCGCCCACTGCACCGCAGCGGGCAAGGCTATGCTAGCCTATCTCCCACCCGACAGGTTAGACAGAGTGTTAGCTGGCGACCTGCTGCGATTCACTGTACGCACCATCACGGACCCCGACAAATTGCGGCAGGAGCTGGCCGAGATTCCTACACGAGGCTATGCCGTCGCACAAGAAGAGCTAGAGGATGGATTGAACGCGGTCGCTGCACCGATCAGAGATCATACAGGTCGCGTGATCGCAGCAGCCGCCATCGCTGGGCCGGCATATCGCGTCCTGCCAGAGATGTTCTCCCATCTGGCAGTCCAACTTGTCGAGGTGACGGGCCAGATTTCGCGGCAATTGGGGTGTGCGGCCGGCTAGATCCACCCCAAGCACCTTATCAACTGAGACGATGGGCACCCTCTACAGGGTTGCAGAGGGAACACCGGTGGTGGCACGTCGCAAGCAAAGCATGTGCCCAGTCCGGGGCTGTCCCGCAACTGTCAGGATGGCTTCCGCCATCCAAGCCAGATACCTCTGCACCATCGTAAAACACTGTGACCTTCGAGGAAGGGGAACAGCTTGTGTGCGAGCAAGTTGTTCCCCCGTTTTTCGTTCTGTCTGCTTCAAAAAACACTGAGGAGGAAGAAAAATGGCGGACATTCTGGCAAAAATCGCATCAGAGCTGTACGAGGGAGAGGACGAGACCGTAGTAGAGCTGGTCCAGAAAGCACTGGATCAGGGTATGGCGCCCGCAGAGATCTTGCAGGGTGGTCTCATCTCTGGCATGGACGAAGTGGGCCAGGACTTCAAGTCAGGCGAGCTATTCGTGCCCGAGGTGCTGATCGCCGCGCGAGCCATGCATGCCGGGATGAACGTACTTCGGCCGCTGCTGACCGAGAGCGAGTCGGCTGGCGCGGGCAAGTACCTAATCGGGACGGTAAAAGGCGACCTGCACGACATCGGCAAGAATCTGGTCAAGATGATGTTAGAGGGCGCTGGGTTCGAGACCATTGATCTCGGCACCGATGTAGAACCTCAGGCCTTTGTGGATGCTGTGCGCGAGCACAAGCCGAAATTGATAGGCATGAGCGCCCTGTTGACCACCACCATGGTGCAAATGAGGGCCACCGTCGAGGCTCTGGAAGAGGCAGGCCTGCGCGACTCGGTCAAGATCATGATCGGTGGCGCACCGGTGACAGAGGCATTCGCGGCAGATATCGGCGCCGATGCCTACGCACCGGACGCGGCAAGTGCTGTGGATACGGCGCGGGAACTCGTGGCGTAGCGCACAGGGAGCGTCAGGTGCGCTCGCTGCATCCTGCGCTTGACCTCCTGTGCAAGGAGAACTCCTATGACTGCACAGTTTCCGATCGAGACGCTGCGTCCTGGTATACGGATGCTGTCTGATGACCAGATTCTGGCTATTCACAACGCCAGCCTGGACATCCTGGCGCAGACCGGCATCGTGATGAAGAACGAAGCCGCCCGCGATCTATTGCTGGCAGCTGGCTCTTGGCAGTCGGGCGATCGGATCAAGATACCCGAGTACCTGATCATGTCAGCCATCGGCTCCGCGCCCTCGCGGATACCGCTGCACAATCGCCTGGGCGAGCTGACCATGCCACTGGAAGAGGGCAAAGTCTTTTTCGGTCCTGGTTCCGACTGCATTTTCACGATGGACTTGGAGACGGGCGAGCGACGCAAGGCGACAGCTGAGGACATACGGCGCATCGCCCACCTCTGCGACGGATTGGATCAGATTGACTTTACCATGTCGATGGGCAACCCGTCCGATGTGCCTGCGATGGACATCTACATCCACGAGTTCATAAACATGATCCGCGGCTCAGTCAAGCCAACCTGCTATACCGCCAACAACCGAGCGGATATGGAGGACATATACCGCATTGCCTGCGCGGTGGCTGGCGGCGAGATGCAATTGCGCGAGAAGCCATTTCTGATCCTCTACGCCGAGTCCATCTCGCCATTGCTATATCCCGACGAGTCGGTCGACAAGCTGCTGTTCTGCGCCGAGAAGGGCATCCCCGTGACCTACCCCCCTTCGCCCAACACGGGTGGCGGTGGGCCCATCACAGTGGCCGGGGCGCTGGCACTGGGCAACGCCGAGTGCCTGGTGGGATTGCTGCTTACCCAGTTGGTGCGACCCGGAACACCGTTCCTTTACGGCATGAATATCGCCACCCTGGACATGAAATCGGCCATCGTCAGCTATGGCGCGCCCGAGTGGCCTTTGGCCATGGCTGCCTGGATCGATCTCAGCCGCTACTATGGGCTACCGGTGTGGGGTGCAGCAGGCGCTACTGACAGCAAGGTAGTGGATGCCCAGGCCGGCATCGAAGCCACAGTAACCGTCATGACGGCCTTCCTTAGCCGCTGTAATCTAACCCACGACGTGGGCTATATCGAGTACGGCACCACGTCCTCCATGGAGATGTTGGTTGTAGCCGACGAGATCATCCGCGGCGTGCGCTATGCGATGGGCGGTATCGAAATCAACGAGCAGACACTGGCCCGCGAGGCCATCCATCGCGCCACGCCGGGCGGCGGGTTTTTGGCCGACGACCACACGCTCGACAACTGGAAGTGGGCCCAATGGCGGCCGATGCTCATCGACCGGATGCGTTATGACAACTGGCTTGCCAAGGGCAGCAAGGATATGGCAGCACGAGCCAACGAGCGCGCTCGCAAGATCCTTATGGAGCACGAGCCTGCGCCACTATCAGAAACGGCGGAGAAAACCATCCAAGCCGTGTTGAAGCATCGCGCATCCTGAATGGGCAATATCATGCTCCCGGCAGGCTACAACCTGCCGGGAGCATGACCTTTGATTGCCACCAGTGGAAGGACTCTTGCCATACCGGCGCGATCGGTGCGACAGCAGTCTCCCACTGAGGCGCGTCATCCGTCGATTAAATCCCGCACTTGACACCTGGGCTGGTTCATGATATGATATTCTATAATTCAGAATATCTGATATTTGAGGGATCGATCCGGGCAGCCTCGGAGAGACTGATGAGTGTCCATCTCCAGCGAAGCACGCTGGTACACAGTGTCACTGAACAGCTCCGCCAGATGATTCTGGCGGGAGATGTTCAGCCTGGCGAGTACCTGCAGTCGCGGAAGGAACTGGCTGCTCGCTATGGAGTGGGCATCTCCACTATACATGAGGCGATCCAGGCCCTGACCGCGCTGGGGCTTGTGGCTTCCCATCCCGGAAAGGGAACCTGGGTTCGCAAAGACGCACTGAACACCATCCTCCATCGCTCCGAGTTTGAGAGCCGTGTCGGTGAAATGGATGCCCAACTCGTCTACGAGGCTCGATCCGTCATTGAAGTTGCTCTCACCGAGCTAGCTGCCCAGAGAGCAGCGTCAGATGATATACAAAGAATCTGGGATGCGCTGGCAGCGATGGAGGCAGCCATCCAGAGCGCAGCGGCCTTTGTCGAAGCCGACCTGGAGTTTCATCTGGCTGTAGCCCAGGCTGGCAAGAACAGCTTGTTGGAGCAGTTTTACCATCTATCCCGGAAGCTGCTTTCGAGCGCAATCGCAGAGTTGGTCAGACAGCCCGATGCCAGAGAGGAATCGATACGAATCCAGAGAATGATTGCCGAGGCTATCGAAGAAGGCGATCCTCACCAGGCACGACAGGCTGCCATCGACCACATGGCGTACATAGAAAAGCTGCTGGAAGCAGCCTAGCCATATTCAGTAAGGAGAAACAAAGGAGACAATGAATACTGCCAACTCCCTCGCGTTTTTGGCGCCGCAGTTTACGCTTCTTTCTGATAGCCAGATCGGCGATCTTCACCTCGCTGCACTAGAGGTACTGCGGCGGACAGGTATCCGTTTTTTTCACGCGGAAGCATTGGAAATGCTGAAAGCCGCCGGAGCATTTGTCCACGATGGCAACCTCGTCAAGTTTCCAGCCGCACTGGTGGAAGAGGCTCTCGCTTCTGCACCGGGCCGCATCATCATGTGCGACCGCAACGGCGATGCTACAGTGTGGCTAGAGGGCACCAAGGTCTGGTTTGGCACCGGATCTGACTGTGTGAACTTCCTGGACCCGGAGACTGGCGAGCATCGCCGGTTTACACAGGCTGACATAGTGGCCGGGTACCACCTGTGCGATGCGCTACCGAATATCCACTTTGTCATGTCGATGGGAATTCCTGCAGACGTAGATCCTGACGTTGCCTACGACCTGCAGATGTCCTTGATGTTAGAGCATACGACCAAGCCGCTCGTTTTTGTGACCGACGATGGAGCCTCCTGCCGGCGGGCGATTGAGATGGCCGCCGCAGTGGCAGGCGGTCAGGGGGCACTGGTCGAACAACAGCACATCTTGCTGTACTCAGAGCCAAGTTCACCGCTACAGCAGTCAGAGTCAGCGGTAGACAAGCTATTGTTGATGGCCGAGCACCGCCTGCCCATCGTCCACTCACCCGCTCCACTGATGGGCGGCACTGGGCCGATCACTATGGCCAGCGGGCTGGCCATGGCCCTTGCCGAGATCCAGAGCAGCCTTGTTGTGCACCAGCTCAAGAATCCCGGTGCGCCGTTCGTTGTTGGCTGTGGCCTGCACCACATGGATATGAAATCGGCCCAGATTTGCTACGGATCGCCCGAGTTCCAGCTCACCAAGGCCGCCATTGCCCAGATGGGTCGATGGTACGGGCTGCCCACCTGGGGGTATGCTGGCTGCACCGATGCCAAAGTCCTCGATGAGCAGGCAGCAGCCGAGGCGATGCTGTCGGTCCTGATGGCCAAACTCAGCGGAGCGAACCTCATCCACGATGTGGGCTATGTGGAAAGCGGCCTGACCACCTCCTTTGAGATGATCGCCTTGACCAACGAGTTGGTGGCCCTGGCCGATAACTTGATGAAGGGTATCGAGATCAATGATGAGACGTTAATGCTGGACGAGATCCATGAGGTCGGCCCTGGCGGTCACTTTATGGATACAGACATGACCCTGAAGCATTTCCGTGATTTCTGGTATCCGGGCTTGCTTGACCGGGGTCGACGAGATCAGTGGCTGGCAGAAGGTGCGACGACCCTTGGACAGCGGCTCAATACCCGTGTCCGCGAGATCATCAAAGAACACCGTCCAGAGCCACTTAAGGCAGAAGTCAAACAGCAACTGCAGGAGATTGTGGGCCGGGCAACATAGAGAAGCAAATGGCAGTACCAGGCCCATGGCAAGCTAACTAAAGACGAAGAAGGAACTTGAAAGGAGGTGATGCAGTAGATCTCACAGATCGGTTGGCGTCAGGACACCGACAGCCAGTGCGCTACGAACTGAGTGGACTGGGGCTTTCCTGACATGAGTACCAGCATACAAGACCTTTAGGAGGAGTAAGCAATGGAAATCATCAAGAGGAAGAAAAGGGATGACGTGCACGCATACATCCCCGAGTTGGAGGACCTGTATCTGAAGGGCCGGATCACGCGCCGCGAGTTCCTGCGAAACGCGACGCTGCTGGGCATGACCTTTGCCAGCGCTAGTGCTTTCCTGACGGCCTGCGGCGGCACGGAAGAGCCCACCAGCCCTCCGGCGGTAGAAGAGGGAGGGGAAGAGGTTGCACCCACCGAGGCGCCCGCTGCTGGCGGTCCCGTACGTGGCGGCACCTGGACCGGTGCTATGCAGCTCCAACTCCTAGACCACCCTTCTCGACTCTCCTGGGTGGAGGGTGCCAACGTCGTCCGCCAGTTCGGGGAATACCTGACCGAGACTGGCCCCGACAACATCACGCGCCCCTACCTGTTGGACAGGTGGGAAGCCAGCGACGACGTCTTGACCTGGGACCTCTACTTGAAGCAGGGCATCACGTGGAATAACGGCGACGACTTCACTGCCGATGACGTGATGTTCACCTTTGGCGAGTGGCTCAACCCGGACGTGGGTTCCTCGATGCTCGGGCTTATGGCCTACCTGCGGGGCGTGCAGGACGTGGAGAAGGTGGATGACTACCACTTGCGCATGCACCTGCAATACGGCGACATCGCCGTGCCCGAGCACCTGTTCCACTATCCAGCCATTGTCCTGCACCGCGGCTTTGAGGGCGATATCATCAAGCAGCCGGTGGGCACCGGCCCCTTCCTGCTGGAGGAGTACGCCGAGGGCGAGCGCGCCGTGTTCAAGCGCCGCACAGACTACTGGCGCAATGGAGAGGATGGCCAGCCGCTGCCCTACCTGGACGAGGTGACCTACATCTCCATCGACAAGGACGCGGGCGTGGCGGCCCTACAAGCTGGCCAGGTAGACACGTTGTACGATCCGCGCCCCGCTGACTTCCAGGCTCTGAAGGACAATCCTAACCTGGAGGTGCGCGCAGTTAGCACCTCCCAGGCCCTGATGGGGCGTGTGCGCGTGGACTTGGAGCCCTGGGACGACGTCCGGGTACGCAATGCCATGAAAAAGTGCCAGGACCGGGCCAAGATTCTGCAGCTCTCCTACTTTGGCGAGGGAGAACTCTCCATTGATGCCCACATGGCGCCCATCCACCCCGCCTACTGCGAGAAGCCGATCCCCGAATACGATCCCGAGGGGGCCAAGGCGCTGCTGGAAGAGTACGCGGCGGAGAAGGGCCTCGAGCTGCCGCTCAAGGTCACACTGGCCACCAAGAACGACCAGTCCGAGCCCGAGATCGCCCAAGCCCTGAAGGAGATGGCACTGCCGGGTGGCTTTGACATCACCCTGGACATCACCGAGCCGGCTGGCTACTGGGATCGCTGGACCGAGGTCGACCTGGGCATCACCTCCTGGACGCACCGCCCGCTGGCCGTGATGGTGCTGCCCCTGGCCTACACCGAGGAGGCCATCGGCAACTGGAACGAGACGCGCTGGACGGACTCTGAATTCGAGGGGTTGCTGCGCGAGGCGCAGGGTACGCTGGACGTCGAAGCGCGCCGGAGCCTCATGTGCGATATGGAAGACATCATGCAGGAGCGCGGCCCGATCTTTAACAGCTACTGGAAGAACGTGTGGAATATCACCAACAAGAAATTCCAGAACGTCGAGGCCCACCCCACTGCCTACGACCTGCTCTATGACGTCTGGATCAAGGAAAGCTAACAAGTTCGCCAAGGTGCCGGCTTGCCATACGGACGTCATTTGTCCGCGCAAGCCGGCACCACAACTGAGTGGCTCAGCCAGAACGATTAAAACGGCGCAGCAAGCCCCTCTCACCGGGCTTCCTCTGTCCTCTGCGACAACGGCGTAGGCACGCTTGTGGCTACTCTCCCTGGAGAGGGTGCCAGCCGCAAAACGGTGTGAGGGGAGAGCTGCTCAGCCGGATTCTCATCGGTTAGAGTAGGTGCGAACAGGTAAAGGAGTGAACCTATGGCTCGGTTCATCATGCGCAGTGTCGTCTCGACCATCATCACCATGCTGCTCGTCTCTCTTCTGCTCTTTGTCCTCATAGACGTGGGCAGTGGCGATATCACCGTCAAAATCCTGGGCATTGAATCAACCCCAGAGCAGCGAGCGTCCTACCGCGCCCAGTTGGGCCTGGATGCACCGCTGTTACAGAGGTACCTCGACTGGCTGATCGGCAATGACTGGCGGGCCAGCGGCAAGGTTGGCTATCCGTTGGTGGCCGTGAGTAACCCCCAGAGCGGCGAGAAGGAGTGGTGGGCGGACGTGGACGGCCAGCTCACCCGCTGGAAGCTGGAGGAGGGCAGGCTGTCGGCCCTGAAACGCCAGGAAGACGGTTCGACTACATCTCACCTCGTAAGTGGCGCCTGGCAGACGGACGAGAACGGCCAGGAGTACTTCTGGGGGCTGGACACCCAGAATCGCGCGGTCAAGTGGGTGCGCGGCGCAGGCGCCGAGGTCTGGGTGCGGACCAAGGCCGGCTTCCGCAAACAGGGAGATGGTCCACAGGAGTACATACCGCTGCTGAAGGGGATGCTGCGGTTGGATCCGGGCAAGTCGCTTGAATTTGGCCGCCCTGTGGCACTAACGTTGTTCCCCCGCATCCGCAACACGCTCGTTTTGGCCGGTGTGGCCTTTCTCGTGGTGATGCCGCTGGCGCTATTTCTGGGCATCATTGCCGGCATCAACGAGGGTAAGGTGACGGATCGAATCATCTCCATCCTCGGGCTGGGGTTCACGGCAACGCCCGAGTTCGTCATCGGAGTCGCCCTGATCCTCATCTTTGTCATCTTGCTTAAGAAACCCGGTAATCCGACCCAACCATTCTTCCCCCTGCCCCTATTCATCACCGCCGATGCGATCTTTGAGACCCCCATAATGCTGGTGCTGCCGGTCTTGACGCTGACGCTGGTCGAGCTGGGGTACGTGTCACGCATGACACGGGCCAGCATGGTCGAGGTGATGGACTCGCCCTACATCCGCACTGCCATCATCAAGGGCATGCCGTACCGCCGGGTAGTCGTGCGCCACGCTATCCGCAACGCGCTCATGGCGCCGATCACCATCATCATGTTGCACGTAAACTGGCTGGTCGGCGGAGTCGTGGTCACCGAGGTGATCTTTGGCTATCCGGGGCTAGGCAACTATATCTACCGCGCAGCGATCTTTGGCGACTTTTATGCTCTCGAGGCAGCGGCCATGGTGACTGTCCTGATCGCCATCATCACCCGGCTTGCAGGTGACCTTGCCTATACGCTGCTCAATCCGCGCATTCGGTACGCCTGAGGGAGGAGGAGACTAACATGACTGTAGCAGCGACGACAAAGGCACAGGCGGAGCCAACCCGCTGGCAAAAGATGTGGAAGAGCATTTCTCTCATCTTTGAATCGCGCGTGGCTACCATCGGCCTGATCATGGTGCTGGTCTGGCTCATCCTGGGCCTGATCTCCCTCTTCTGGACTCCCAACGCCCCCAATTCTTCGGACTTTGCCCAGAATCTGGCCCCGAACGGCACAAACTGGCTCGGCACCGACCATCTGGGCCGGGACATCCTTTCCCGCCTGATGACGGGCACGCAGGTCATCCTGCTCAAGACTCGTCTGCCTGGAGATTCGAATATCTCGCTCCCCATCGGTGTTGCGATCTGGGGTGTGGTGGGCTCGCTGGCTCTGGGTGCTCTGCTGGGCTTGAATGCAGGTTACCGTGGAGGCTGGTGGGATCAGATCATNATGCAGGTGCTCGACGCCCTGATCGCATTTCCGCGGATCGTGCTCTACCTGGTGGTCATCGCCGCCCTGGGGCAGGGCGACTTGGTCGTGATCTTTGCCATCGCCATCACCGGTGCGCCGGGAGTTGCCCGTCTGGCGCGTAGCCTGGCCCTGGACATCAAGACACGGGACTATATCCGCGCCGCAGAGACACGGGGCGAGAATGCATGGTTCATCATGTTCCGCGAGATCCTGCCCAACGCCCGAGGTCCCCTGCTGGTGGATGCCATGCTACGGGTGGGGTACGCCATCTTTGCCATCGGCACCCTGGGTTTCCTGGGCATTGGCCTGCCACCGCCCGACCCTGACTGGGGTAATATGGTCAACGAGGCGCGGAGGAACATCTATGCCAACCCATTGGCCGTGATCTGGCCTGCATTGGCCATTTCCACATTGGTCATCGGACTCAACCTCTTTGCCGACGGTCTGAGCGAAGAGTTGAGCAGGTACCAGAGGTAGAGGAGGCGACATGACTGAACTAGGAACACAAAAAGCGCCCCCGGTCCTCCAACTGGACGAGGTAGCAGTTGCGTACAAGATACGAGGAGGGGAGATCGAAGCGGTTCAGGATGTCTCCTTTGATATCTATCGGGGTGAGACACAGGGCATTGTCGGCGAGTCAGGCTGTGGCAAGAGCACCGTCGCCTGGGCGGTCTTGAACTTCTTGGGAGCCAACGGCTACGTCAAGCGGGGTCACATCAAGTTTCAAGGCCAGGAACTGGTGGGCGTTGCCGGCGAGGAACTGCGCCGCTTGCGCGGCGACCAGATTGCCATGGTCTACCAGGATCCCATGCAGGCTCTCAATCCCTCCATGCGACTGGGCGACCAGTTGACGGAGGTGCTGACCGTACACCGGGGAATGGACGAAAAAGAGGCCACGAAGCGCTGCATCGAGATGCTGGATCGCGTCTATATGCCCGATCCAGCCAATGTCATGAAGCGCTACCCGCACCAGATATCGGGCGGGCAGCAACAGCGTGTGGTCATCGCCATGGCCCTGCTCAACAACCCAGCCCTGCTGATCATGGACGAGCCAACCACTGCCCTGGACGTGACCGTTGAGGCAGCTGTCCTGGACCTCATCGCCGAGCTGCGGCGCGACTTTGACACAGCCATCATGTACATCTCCCACAACCTGGGAGTCGTGGCTCGTGTCTCGACGCGCGTGGGAGTCATGTATGCTGGTGAGATGGTCGAGAGGGCGACGGTGGAGCAGATCTACAAGTACCCGAGCCATCCCTACACCCAGGGACTGATTCGCTGCGTACCAAAGCTGGGCGCGGACAAGGCAGGCAGCGTGCTCTACCCCATCCGGGGCCGTGTACCGCCGCCGAATAACCGACCCGTGGGCTGCATCTATGGTCCACGCTGTGACTATGTCCGCGAGCGTTGCCGGGAGGAAAGGCCCGAGTTGCGCGAGTTGCCCAACGGAAGTTGGGTGCGCTGCCACTTTGCAGAGGAGATTGACGCTGACGAGTGGACGCCAAGCGAGGACATCCTGCCGCCGAGTATCCAAGTCGGCGAGCACGATGCCGAGACTATCCTCGAGGTGAAGGACCTCAAAAAGTACTATGAGGTCGCAGGCAGCTCGTTCAAAGACGTTGTCGGGCTTGCCGAAAAGCGCTACGTCAAGGCAGTGGAGAACGCCAACTTTTCCATGAAACGAGGCAAGACCCTGGGCGTCGTAGGTGAGTCAGGCTGCGGCAAGAGCACACTGATCAAGACGCTCATCGGCCTGGAAGAGACCACAGATGGAGAGGCTACCTTCCTGGGGTTCGACATCACTGAAGACATCTCCAAGCGCGACACGGAGCTGATCCAAGAGCTACAGATGGTCTTCCAGAACCCCGACTCGACCATGAATCCATCCTACACCGTTGGCCAGCAGATCGGCCGCCCGATGCAGCGCTTCAAAACGGTACCCAAAAATCAGGTGCGCCAGGAGGTCATCAAACTTCTCACTTCAATGCGATTGGGGGCGAACTACTACGATCGCTTGCCCCGGCAGCTAAGCGGTGGCGAGAAGCAGCGCGTAGGTATTGCCCGCGCCCTGGCCAGCCGGCCCGAGCTGGTCCTGTGCGACGAGCCGGTCAGCGCCCTGGACGTCTCTGTACAGGCCGCGATCCTCAACCTGCTGTTGGAAGTACAGCATGACTTTGAGACCACCCTGATCTTTATCGCTCACGACCTCAGCGTTGTGCGTTTCTTCTCGGATGATGTGGCAGTGATGTACCTCGGCCAGATCATGGAGATCGGCCCGGCCGACGCCATCTACGCCCCACCCTACCACCCCTACACGGAGGCCCTGCTCTCAGCAGTGCCAGTCCCCGACCCGACGGTCGAGCAGAAGCACATCCGCCTGGAGGGCTCGGTGCCCAGCGCTATTGATCCACCCAGCGGCTGCCGCTTCCACACGCGCTGCCCCAGGAGGAACCTGCTGCCCGATGGCGGCAAGATCTGCGAAGAAGAGGTGCCGCCCTGGCAGTACGCTACTGACGAGCACCGAATCCTGTGCCACATTCCGATGGAAACTTTGCGGACGTTCGATCCGGTTGTCACCACCGGTAACTGACCAACGGAGGGAAACTGACAATGCTAGTAAAGGACTATATGACGCGACACCCCATCATGATCCCGCCTTCGATGGCCGCGGCCGAGGCACAAAAGATCATGAGCGAGAACAAAGTGAGGCACTTGCCCGTCGTGGGCGACGGCAAGCGCCCGCTGGGACTCGTCACCCGGCAGAGCCTGCGCATTCCGCCTGCCGAGCTAGGCAGCCTGAATGTGTGGGAGATCACGCGCTTTCTCTCCGAGTTGAAGGTTAAGGATATCATGGTGCCAGCCAAAGAGCTGTCCACTATTGGCCCTGACGCCACACTCGAGGAAGCAGCCCAGGTAATGGCTGACAACAGGTACGGTTGCCTGCCGGTGGTGGAGGAAAACGTGGTGGTGGGCATCATCACCGAAACCGACCTGCTGGTGCAACTGGCCGACCTGCTGGGCGGATATATCCCCGGCGTGCGTGTCACTGTACGCCTGCCGGGCAAGATCGGCGGATATGCCCAGATCATCAACGCTATCTCGGCCAAAGGCTGGGGCATGTACGCCACCGGCAGTGTTCGCGCACCCAAGCGCGAGGGATATTGGGATATCGTACTAAAGGTGCGGGATGTATCCAAGGACGATCTCCTGGGCGTGCTGAATCAGCTTGAGAGCTGCGAGATCATAGACGTGCGGGAAAAATAGGCATCGCTATCCCTGGCGTGTGACTATGCCGGCATCGGCATTGGAGGACATGGAGACGATGTCTCCATGTCCTTTCATTCTTGTGACACTGTCTCGTGGCGGAGCGAGGCAGCGCAAGTCGTAAATCGCACGTAGAAAGACCGCGTACCTGCCAGACTCCGCGTCGGACTCCTGGCTGCGGTTAGCGGTATGTGCCATGGAGCAGAACTGCACCATTAAACTTCAGCTCAAAGCGCGCTACCTACCCTATCTGGTAGCCCTCTTTTTGCTGCTACAGCTCATCGTCCCCTACAAGGGTTGGATGATCCTCCTGGTCGGCCTGGGAGGAGCGTGGTTGCTGAGCTACTTGTGGGCCCGCTCGCTGGCGCATGGTCTGGAGCTGACTCGCGAGATGCGCTACGGATGGGCACAGGTCGGCGACAAGTTGCAGGAGCGTTTCACCCTGGCCAACAAAGGACTTGCGCCATCTACGTGGGTGGCCATCCTCGATCGATCAAACCTACCTGGATACAACACCAGCACGGTAAAAGGTATCGGCGAGAGAGCCGTCATCCACTGGTTTGAGGAAAGCATATGTAGGCGTCGCGGGCTCTATACTCTGGGTCCCACGCGCCTGGAGACCAGCGACCCCTTTGGTTTCTACACCGTTACGCTGGATTCTACTGCCTCGGTAACGATGATGGTCATGCCCCCTGTAGTCCACCTGCCGAGGCTGGATGTCGCACCGGCAGGACGCGCAGGAGAAGGCCGGCATACAGCCCGTGCTCTGGAGCAGGTAGTGAGCGCGTCCGGTGTGCGCGAACACCAACCCGGCGACAGCCTGCGCTGGATCCATTGGCCCACTACCGCCCGCTGCAACGAGACCTTTGTACGCATTTTTGATAGCACACCTTCTAGCAACTGGTGGATCCTGCTTGACATGGACCGGCATGCCCAGGCAGGCCGGGGGCAGCGAGCCACGGAGGAGCACGGCGTGATCCTGGCCGCATCCCTGGCCGATCGCGGCCTACAGACGGGCAAGGCCGTCGGCCTGGCGATGCAAGGTGAGGAACTGACCTGGCTCCCGCCCCGGCTTAGCACCGACCAGCGCTGGCAGATACTGCGCGCATTGGCCTTGGTACAGCCTGGTCCATACTCCCTCGCCAAACTAATGTCTAGTACTGGACCTGCCTTGAAGCAGCGCAATGGCGTTGTGATCATCACACCAGACGTCGAGGGGAGCTGGTTGGACTCAGTAGCGTTCCTGTTGCGCCGGGGCGTGGTCCCCACAGTCTTACTGCTGGATCGTGCCTCTTTCGGCGGCGAGGGCGACGCCAGCCAGACCATTGCCTCCTTGGAGGCAATGGACGTAACCCACTACCTTGTCACCCCCGACCTGCTCGACAAACCCGAAGCCCGTCCAGGCCAGATTGGACAGTGGCGCAGAACCGCTCGGGGTCACTGGGAGCCCAAGTTCCACCCCCGCGAGTTGGTCTGGAGGGAGCTGACGTGATTCAGCAGGCGCGTGGGTGGCTCACCGCTCGTGTTGGGCGGGAGCTGTTGCTCTCCCTGGCGCTGCTCTTGATCCTATTGGGCAGCTTGGTCTATGGGGTGGCGGATACAGTTCAGGGCATTGAGCGTGGCCTGTTGTGGCCTCTGGTCTGGGCCGGTCTGCCTGTGGGATGGCTACTTGGCAATCGACGCATCCGGGCCTGGATCGCAGCTATGATCGCGGTGCTCTCGGGCATGGTGCTCCTGCTGCTACTTGTGGGACGGTTGGGAGATCCACTGTTAGCGCTGGCGAACGAGACGGCGAGCCTGATCTGGCAGTTGGTGCGGGGCATCGTTGGGCCAAGCACAGCGCCTATCCAGGCCGCATGGGCCAAACTGGGCGGCGATGCAACCGCCCTGGCAACCAGGCTCTACACCTGGACGCTGAGCCTGGCTCAAGGTCAGCCTGTTCTTGACCCCGTGCCCGTCGCCCTGCTGTGGGGTCTGGCCCTGTGGTGTACTGCTGTCTGGGCAGGCTGGGCCGTCCGGCGGCGCCTGGATATCGTGTGGGCCGTGGCCCCGGCTACTGGCCTCCTGGCGATCACGCTGGCCTACGTCGGCGAGCGTGCCTGGTATCTGTTGCCTGTACTGGCCTCTACGCTGGTGCTAAAGGCGCTGGCTGAGCACGAGACTCGCAGACGGCATTGGCAGCAGGGCGGCGTGCGCTACCCGCGGCGAGTGCGGTCGGACACCGTCTGGCTGGCGCTGGGGCTCTCATTGGCCCTGGTTCTCGCAGCAGCCATCACACCCTCCATTTCCGTGGCAAGCCTCGTCGAGTTAGCCCGCGATCTGACCGGGGCGCAGCCTGCCCAGGAAGAGATTGCTCGCTCGCTCGGGCTGGAACCCCAGACCACATCCGGATCAGCAGAGATGACTATCCTGGACGCCAGACGCTCAACCGGTCTGCCCACTCGTCACTTGATCGGCTCCGGCCCAGAGCTATCCGAAAAAGTGGCACTGGTCATCAGCATCGAGTCTGCACCGGATAGCACTGCGTCCAGCCCTGCAGCAGAGATTCGTCCGTACTACTGGCGCAGCCTGACCTACGAGCGCTACACGGGCCGCGGTTGGTCGGCAGAGTACGCCGGCAGAGTCAGGTACAATGCTGGCCAAGCGGCAATCGATCAAATCGGCGCCCGTCGAAGGTGGCTGCGCGTGCACGTGCGCCGGGTGGCGGATTCCAGCGCGTTGCTGTATGTGGCAGGCACCGTGGTCACGGCAGATCGAGAGTTCAGGATCGCCTGGCGCTCGCCGCCCAACGAGGAGGAACCTGGTGATCTCTACGGAGCTCTGGTTGACACAGGCACCTACCGCGTCGATTCCCTGTTGCCAGTCGTCAACGAGGTTGCTTTGCGCGCCGCCGGGCAGGATTATCCGGGCTCGATCGCAGACCGCTACCTGGCCGTTCCGGACAGCGTACCGGACCGCGTGCTGGCCCTGGCCCGTGACTTGACTGCCACAGAGCCGACACCCTACGATCGGGCGATCGCTATCGAGCGCTACCTGCGCCGCTTCCCCTACACCCTCGACATACCCTCCCCTCCGACCGACCGGGACCTGGTCGACTACTTCCTTTTCGATCTGCAACGAGGCTATTGCGACTACTATGCGACCGCCATGGTGGTCCTGGCGCGGGCAGCAGGCCTGCCCGCGCGCCTGGTGACGGGCTATGCCACAGGAACCTACGACGAGGCGCAAGAACGATACGTGGTCACCGAGGCAGAAGCACACGCCTGGGCCGAGATCTACTTCCAAGGATACGGCTGGAGCGAGTTCGAGCCGACGGCGGGCCGTCCAGCTATTGAGCGACCGGCA
>P_2C_Sed_3_UnCtyDRAFT_1000010_pt1 | contig 20722 bp, 17 predicted proteins | sample Pon2CUnioCityCA_4_FD_10232 | JGI IMG/M metagenome (IMG submission 10232)
CCGGACATGGAAATCGGACGATCTATGCTCTAGCGTACCAAAGATTATACCAGAACTGCGCCGGACGCACAACCAGCGCGCCGAGACCGCGCTCTATCCAAGGAGCACTGTCAGCCATCTGTGCAGGAAAAAAACCGGGTACCAGCCAAACACAAGCCAGTGCATAGGCTGCCCAGAAGGAATGGCCATGCCGCAGTGCAAGCACAAAGGGGACGAGGAAGAACATCTATTTAGCGAGAATATCACTTGGCGTCAGAGGATTCCTCGGTCGCCAAGCCGTCGCGTGCTCTCGAGCCGCCCGGTACGCACGGTGCATTCTATCTTTATCTCGGGCCTGGGGCAAGTAACCCGTCCATCGAGGTCCGCAGAAGAAGGACGGTCCGGTTCCTGCGGTTCGCCGTGGTTGCAGTGAACTCTGCTGCTGTGTTATACTGGGAGACAGCCTGGAAAAGCGCCGCCACACAGGGTGAGGGTGTGGTGGCGCGGTCCACCGGTGATTTTCGAACGGACCAGGTTGGCGCCACCCAGGACCTCATCTTGGCGTGCCATTGCTGACGGGGTGCGCAGGATGGTGGCTTCTGAACAGTAGAAGCCAGTTTGGCGTTACTTGTTTCGGATTATGACTGACCTGCGAGTGGGATGTGAGCAGGTAGGGACAAAGCGAGCATACAATGACTATCAAGAACAAGATCGTTCGCACGTTTGGCATAGTTCTTTTTGCGTTTGGCGTCCTGCTGGGAATGGCGCTCACGGCTGTCACCGTTTGGGCAGACCTGGAAGCATCCTTCTTTGATGCAGATCTGGCTAGCCGCGGTGGCGAGGCTCTGAAGACCCTGAGATGCCCTGTGCTGATGACCAGTTCAGAAATGGGCGTAGTGCGTGTGGATCTGGAAAACCCGGTGGAAAAGCCAATCGAGCTGAGGCTCCGCGCTCACATCACCGATGGCTATGTCACGCTGCTGAGAGAGGTCAACGCGAACGTGCCGTTGGAACCTGGTGAGGAACAGACTACCGAGTTCTATTTGACTGGGGACGATGTGACCTTCAACTGGCTGATCCTGGTGCGGGTGCTCCAGTTCCGGTACTATCCACTTCCCTCTCGGCAGGCTGCGTGCGGTGTATTGGTGTTGGATGTGCCATTCCTCACCGGGGGGCAGCTTCTGGCGCTCACGATCGCGGTCACTGTGCTGGGCCTGGCGGGGGGTATTGCCCTGTGGGTCGCCGGGAACTGGCCCCTGAACCGACCAACCTTGGCCACTTCACGCACGATGGGCGCATTGGCGGTGAGCCTGCTGGTCGGATTTATCGTCGGTGCCCTCGGGTCGTGGTTGATAGCCACGCTCCTGTTCGCTATCAACCTGCTCTTGATCTTTGAGATCGTCAGGCACGCCGTCGCTCGACCGTAAATTCGCACTTGGTCAGCCGCGTACCTATCCCGGTGCAAGTCTGGCAGAGTGCCAGGCCTGCTGAAGAATTCACGTCCGCTATCCCCTCGGGTGGTAGAGGGGCGTACTCGATGCTTTTCCCCTTGCGCATATCCGGGCGCGTCTTTTCTACTTGTCCGCGCGTAGCTTCTACGGTATAATGTGCCGACATGACCGGGAAAGCATTTAGGAGAACTCGATGACCGAAAATGCATTTGATGTATTGTCTCGACGGGGCTTTGTCGAGCAGGTGTCCGATGAGGATGGCATCCGCGCCGCGCTAGAACGGCCTGTTACCTGCTATGTGGGTTTTGATCCCAGCGCTCCCAGCTTCCACGTAGGTCACCTGGTACCCATCATGGCTTTGGCCCACTTGCAGCGCCACGGACATCGCCCCATAGCCATCATGGGTGGCGGCACCGGCATGATCGGCGATCCAAGCGACAAAGACGAGATGCGCAAGCTGCTCACATTGGAGGAGATCGACGCCAATGTGGCCCGGCTGAAGGTGCAAATGGGGAACCTCCTTGATTTTTCGGAGGGACAGGCGCTGATGGTCAACAACGCCGACTGGCTGCGCCCGCTCAACTACCTTGCGTTTTTGCGCGACATCGGTCGCCACTTTAGCGTCAACCGGATGCTCGCGGCTGAGGGCTACAGGCGGCGCTACGACAGTGAGGGTGGGCTCAACTTTCTGGAGTTCAACTATATGCTGCTCCAGGCCTATGACTTCCTGCACGTATTCCGAGAGTACGGGTGCACCCTTCAGGCAGGGGGAAATGACCAGTGGGGCAATATCCTTGCCGGGGTGGATCTGATCCGTCGTGTGGAGGGCGAGCAGGTCCACGCGCTCACCTATCCGCTCCTGACTACCAGTTCTGGCGCCAAGATGGGCAAGACGGCAGCAGGTGCCATCTGGCTTGATCCGGAGCTTCTGAGTCCGTACGAGTACTACCAGTACTGGATCAATACCGAAGATGCCGACGTGGAAAGGTTCCTGGCCCTGTTCACCTTCCTGCCGATGGAAGATGTGCGCGAATTGGGCCGGCTGAGTGGCGCCGACATTCGCCAGGCCAAGGAGGTGCTGGCCTTTGAGACGACCAAGATCCTCCACGGCGAGGCTGCTGCCGGTGAGGCGCGGGACACTTCGCGCAAGCTGTTTGGCGGAGGCGTAGTCACCGATGCGGTGCCGACTACCGAATTCGAGTCATCAGAGTTGCAGGCGGGCATCAGCGCGCCTGAGGTGTTCCAGCGAGTGGGATTGGCCCGTTCGCGCAGCGAGGCCCGCCGCCTGATCCAGCAGGGCGGTGCCTACATCAATGACGAGCCGGTGGGCAGTGTGGACGACCTCGTTACTGCCGAACACCTGGTGGATGGATCGATTCTTCTTCGAGCGGGCAAGAAGCGCTATCATCGCGTGGTGCTTGCCTGAACGCGTCTTCTCTCTGCATCTGATAGCGTACAAAAAAAGAGGGCTGCGGGAGCACGCTCCCACAGCCCTCGAGGCTCCGTTAGGACCCCTACTTTCTAGCCCAGGCCCGGTGCCACGTCTTTCTTGCTGTTCCAGACGGCCCAGACGACCATAACTGCCAGAATCGCGATAGCGATCCACCGTCCGGCTGTGCCCTGGCTCTGAATGATCAGCGGCGCTGCCAGCAAGCTGACCAGGTTGACTACCTTGATCATGGGGTTCAGCGCGGGACCAGCCGTATCCTTTAGCGGATCGCCCACGGTGTCACCCTCAACGCCGGCCTTGTGCGCTGGCGAGCCCTTGCCGCCATAGTGGCCATCCTCCACGTACTTTTTGGCATTGTCCAGCGCGCCGCCCGCAATGGCCATAAATACCGCCAGCAACTGGCCCGATAGGATGACGCCGGCCAGGAAGGTGACCAGGGCCGGAACCTTGAAGACGAGACCTACAAGTAACGGGACGCCAACCGATAGCGCCACCAGGCTGACCAGCTCCTTCTGAGCCGAAGTCGTAGCAATGTCCACGACCTTGCCATAGTCGGGCGTCGTTGTGCCCTCGAGCACACCAGGAAGCTTGAATTGGCGGCGGACCTCGTTCACTACCAAGTTTGCTCCGCGGGCAACCGCTCGCAGCGAATAGGCCGAGAAGAGGAAGGGCAGCGCCCCACCCAACAAGAAGCCTATGGTGCCGTCGAGGGTCGAGATGGGGATGCCGCGCTGCAGCAGCTCAGTCACCGGCACGCCAGGGTTGGAAAGAACCAACGCGTCAGCCACAAAGGAGAAAAAGAGGGCTGTCGCTGCCACCACCGCCGAAGCGATGGCAACCTGCTTGGTAATGGCCTTAGTGGTGTTGCCCACCGCGTCCAACTCGGCAAGCAGTTCCTGGGCCCTGGGGTCCGCACCGGCCATCTCGCCGACGCCGGCGGCATTGTCGGCGATGGGACCGTAGGAGTCCATGGCGACGTTGTTACCGGTGTGCGACAGCATGCCAATGCCAACCATGGCTACGCCGTAGAGCATGTAGATCAGTCCATCGTCGCCAAAGATGATGAGGCTGGCTGACATTGCCACCACAATGGCTATCAGACTCCACACGCTGGACTCCATACCTACCGCCAAACCGGACAGAATCGTCGTCGCCGACCCAGTCTGGGTGGACTCGGCGATCTCTTGCACCGGTTTCCGCTTGATGGAGGTAAATAGAGAGGTCAGCGGGTTAAAGACCACGGCTAGCCCGACGCCAACGGCGTTCAACGTTGCCAACTGCCACTCGCCATCAGCATAGATCAGCGAGAAGAGGAAGGCAAAGATGATCGTGTTGATAGAGGATACCTCGTAAGAACGGAACATCGCCCCTTCGGCATCGTCGGCCCGCAGGAATTTGATCGGGAACTTTTCCCAGATGGGCACCGTAAAGGTCCCCATGATGGAGGAGATGACTCCGATGGCGCGCACAATGAGAGGGTACACGATCCAGTAGGTGCTGCCGGTTTGGTGCATCAGCACGAGGCCGAGGATCAGTGTGGAGACGATGGTCACCTCATAGCTCTCAAAGATGTCGGCAGCCATGCCGGCGCAGTCGCCTACATTGTCGCCTACGAGGTCAGCGATGACCGCTGCGTTGCGCGGGTCATCCTCGGGCAAGCCCTGTTCCACCTTGCCTACCAGGTCAGCGCCTACATCGGCAGCCTTGGTGTAGATGCCGCCACCGATCCGCATGAAAAGGGCCACCAGCGTGCCGCCGAAACCAAAGCCGAGCAACGCATCGGGGGCTGCCTGACCAAAGACCATGAAGATGGTTGTGCCACCCAGCAATCCAAGGCCGTCCGTCAGCATCCCGGTGAAGGTGCCGGCGCGGTAGGCCACAGTCAGCGCGCCGTTATAGTTGTCCCGGGCTGCTTCAGCCGCCACACGGATGTTGCCCTCGATGGCAACCCGCATGCCCAGCTGGCCAACGGTGATCGAAAATGCCGCGCCAACAACAAATGCCAGGCTGCGACCCAGGCCCAACCACAGGCGGGCGGAAGCCTCATCCTCAAAGACGTGGATCGCTTCTGCGCTGGGCTCGACCACGTACACGCTGAAGAACAGCGCGATGGCCAGCAGGATCAAGATGGGCAACATGGTCCGCAGCTGCCGCTGCAGATAGGCATTCGCGCCAGTCTTGATGGCGTTCCATACCTTCTGCATCGCAGCCGTACCCTTGTCGCGCCGGAGCGTGTCGCGCCACAGCCAGTAGGCGTAGGCCAGGCTGATAAAGGCAACGACAATCACGCCCCAGAGCAGGCTCTGCTCCAAGCCAGATAGTTCCCTCATTGACTCTTTTCCTCCTAGAAGATTGTGTGTGAGCTGTATTGCGAGACAAGCTCGGTGACCGGAACCTGGGTCCAGGGACTTTCGGCGCCCCGGTCGGCTCAGGCTCAGTATTCTACAGGAACTGGGATGAAAAGTCAAATGCGAAATGCGTTTTACTGCTTTTCCGCTCTGGTTGAGCGAGAATTCTCGCTCAACCAGCTTGAAAATGGCGAAGAATCTTGGGAATTCTGCAAATTGGGGGGTACACAAATCCGAATTTCATGGTATAATAGCTGTTAGTCCGACACGTCCCACTCTTGGAGGGGACCCGTAATGCGAGAGCGTACCATATGATCCAGGTTGCGAACCTGAACAACCTTTGGACCGATCCGGTCGCCGTCCTGGGGGCGATGTGTACGGTCAATTTGGGGAAGACTCTGAGCCCTTTGGAACCCCGCCGGGGTCAGATATTCGCCTGTCGGCCCGGACATTTCCAGGCGTGCCCGCTTCTCATCCTGTAATCCCAGATAGAGGCTTGAACTGGCTCCTGGTTGGTGCTTGTCCTGCCTCATTTGGTGGTTGGCCTGAGTGAGCCAAGGTAGGCTTGCGAAGCAAAATGATCTTGAGAAGCGGACAGAGGCAGAGCTACCAGTAGCCACCCGCAAAGGTGTAATGGGGGTTACTGACGAAACAAGCCTGCCAGCCATAGAATGATTAGTCGAGCTAGCGTAATGCTTAGGTGGGGTTCTCGGAATGTTGGGGGAGGGGTTCTTCGGGAACGAGGGATTGCTGCCGCGGTACTCTGCACGAGGGAAGCAGGGCACGCGCCCCTGGAGCCGGAGAGCGTGACAGCGCATTGGGCGCAAAGTACAGTGATGGCAGACGGAGATGATGTCCTTGGGACAGGGCACGTCTCTGTCGGTGGGAGGCTCTGGTCAGTATGACCGATGTAGATCAGAAGGCAAACGTGACAGACGCTGCCCAAGAAGATGGGCAAAACGAACCTAATCCTATCGCTCGCCTTGTGGCGCTTGGGCGCAACCAGGGTTATGTCACATATGATGACGTGATGGAAGCAGTCCCTGAAGCCGAGTTGCATATTGAACAACTGGAGGACGCTTTGGCCACGCTTATCGAGATGGGGATCGAGATCAGCGATGCTGAACTGGAAGAACCGAGGGGACAGCCAAAGGATCGCAGGGAGAGGCAGACGGTGGAGAGCACAGTCAAGGCCAGCGACATTGATCTCACAGCAATCGACATCGACGATTCTATTAGCCTCTATCTCAAGGAGATCGGCCGCATCCCGCTGTTGACGGCGGAGCAGGAGGTTTCGCTGGCCAAACGGATGGAGGCTGGCCGGCTGAGCAAGAAGCGACTGAGTAATGAAAGAAATCTGAGTTACGACGAACGTGTGGATCTTTCTGCGATTGTCCGGGATGGCAAGTCTGCGCAGGAGCACTTGATCAAAGCTAATTCGCGGCTGGTGGTCAGTGTTGCCAAGAAATATGTGGGGCGGGGCGTGCCCTTCTTGGATCTGATCCAGGAAGGCAATATTGGCCTCATCCGGGCGGTGAACAAGTTTGACTACCGGCGGGGGTACAAATTTTCCACTTACGCTACGTGGTGGATCCGCCAGGCTGTCACTAGGGCCATTGCTGACCAAGGGCGCACGATCCGCGTACCTGTCCATATGTACGAGCAGATCAACCGCTTGGCTCGTGTATCCCGGCAGCTGGTTCAAGAGCTGGGCAGGGATCCTACGGTAGAGGAGATTGCCGGTGAACTGGGCGTAAGTCCCAAGAAGGTGGAACGGACGATCAAGGTGTCTCAGCGTCCGCTCTCATTGGAAATGCCCGTCGGAGAAGAAGACGATAGCTTCTTGGGTGACTTTATCGAGGACAATGATGCCCCATCGCCCACAGACCAGGCATCTCAGCAGTTGCTCCGGGACCAGATCGATGATATTTTCGTCTCCCTTACACCCCGAGAAGTGCGAATCCTGCAGCTGAGGTTCGGTTTGGTCGATGGCTACAGCTACACACTGGAAGAAGTAGGCAAGAAGTTTGGTGTAACGCGTGAGCGGATCCGCCAGATCGAAGCTCAGGCCTTGGGTCGTTTGCGGCATCCCAGCCGGAGCCGAAAACTACGAGACTTTTTGTCCTGATTCTACCCTGACAACTGAAGAGCATGCGACAACGGCGTTCCCACAGAGGGGCGCCGTTGTCGCATCATGTGAGGGAGCCTACTTGCGCTTTCTCCGATCTTTTGTATAATAATCGTTATAAAATCTAGAAAGGATAGATTATTGTGAGCAAAAGAAACCGTCGTCGCCGTAGTAGTGCTCGCACCAGGCGCCAGCAGGGCAGCTCGCTGCTGATACCGATTGTCGTCGGTCTCGTCGTGGTGGCTATGGTTGTCGGGATCATCCTCTCGGTTGAAGGCAGGGCACCCTCTGTCGCTAACTCGCTGCAGGACAACACCGCTCTACCACTAAACACTGGCTCAATGCCCAATCCTGACGTGCCGCGCATCAGCCTCGAAGAGACCCAAACCATGCTTGAGCAGGGTCAGGCCATCTTGATAGATGTCCGATCCAGAGACTCGTTCGAAAAGTCGCATGCCCAAGGAGCGATATCGATACCTGAGGAAGAGATGGGCGCGCGTCTGGACGAATTGCCACGCGATAAGGAGATCATCCTGTACTGCACCTGAAGTCAGGAGCAGCAGAGTGCCCGTGTGGCACAGAACTTGATGTCTCGCGGATTCGATAACGTGTCCGCATTGTTAGGGGGCTATGCAGCCTGGCAGCGCGCCGGGTTGCCCACGGAGGCCGGCAGCCAATAGCGCTTGCACAGGAGATAGACAGACTCGACCGCAGGGCGGGCACGAGCTATCCTCACCGATAGTCTGGTGAAAATGGCTCGTGCCCGTTGCATTTCTGCACATTCTTTGATATACTCTCAGCTGAGATGCAGCTCTGTCAAATACAGGGTGCCAGCCGGAGAAACAGGCAGGGCCCTTCCCCAATAAGGACAGGCAGATCTGACAGGGTGTGATCGCATCTGACCGTGTCTAGAATCGTCGCGATAAGGAGAGGATGTTGCGCCGACGAACTCTTGTATTGGCCGCGCTACTTGTGGTGTTGGCCGGATCGCTGGGGTTTGTGCTAATACAGCACCTGATCCAGTCCTATGGTTCACAGGACGAATGGTTGCCTGCGCGGGCGATACCCAACACCGATGTCAACCCGTATGGTGCCAACTTTTTTCTTGCCCGTGAGGTAGAATCCTGGAAGCGCGAGCGCACCGTGGAGATGGCCCAAAAGGCAGGTCTTGGATGGGCCAAGCAGCAGTTCTCCTGGGCAGAGATCGAAGCCCTGCAGAAGGGCGAGTTCATCGATCCCCTTGGAGGAGGGAGCAGTTGGGACAAGTTTGACGCTCTCGTAGATTTGTATCGTGCTAGCGGCATGCAGGTCATCGCACGGTTAGACCGCGCGCCAGCCTGGGCGCGGCCCCCTGACACCCGTCCCGAGACCCCCCCGACCAACCTGGAAGACTATGGGGATTTCGTCTATGCCTTCGTAGAGCACTTCAGTGGGCGCGTGCAGTATATACAGATCTGGAATGAGCCCAATATCTACCCAGAGTGGGGCGAACAGGCTGTGGACCCCGTGGCCTACACCGAGATGCTGCGCATCGCCTACCAGCGCGCCAAAGAGGCGGACCCTGATGTGCACGTCCTGTCTGCGCCATTGGCAATCACACTGGGGGAACCCCACCCGGAGCCAGGCAAGTGGCGTTCTATGCCTGACCTTGACTTTTTCGAAGCCATGTACCAGGCAGGTGCGGCCGACTATTTCGACATCCTGTCGGCCAACGCCTTTGGTTTTGATCTGCCACCCGATGACCCACCCGATCCAGACGTGCTCAACTTCCGGCGCGTGGAGCTCCAACGGAAGATTATGGAGCGCTATGGGGACGAGGACAAGGCTGTATGGTTCAACGAATATGGCTGGAACGCCGCACCGGCGTACTTTGACGAAGATGCCCTCATCTGGGAAAGGGTAAGCGAAGAGAAACAAGCTGAGTACACGCTGCAGGGCATCGAGCTTGCGCGCCAGAACTGGCCCTGGGCCGGCGTGTTCAATATCTGGTACTTTCGCCAGACGGGCCAGCAATACACGATCAACGATGCCGCTTATTATTTCCGCATAGTCGACGTAGACTTTACGCCTCGGCGCGTCTACGATGCGGTGCAGGATGCAACCAGCACGCTCTTTGTGGCGACTGCGGGACACTATGAGGAGATGAATCCTGCTGTCCTCGCCGACCCGAGTTGGCACGGCGCAATTGATCCTAATGCCAGTGGAAGAGGTCTCCTTGAGAGCAGCGAGCAGGATGCCAGGCTGACCTTCACCTTCTATGGCCACTCGGTGGATCTGATTGCGCGTCAGGGACCAGAAGAGGGCCGCCTGCTGGTGACGCTGGACGGTCGCAATGTGAGCGGACTACCCACCGACGAGCAAGGACGTTCCTATCTCGATCTTCAGGCTCCGAGTGTTGTGTGGCAGGCCCGGATACCTATTGCCAGCGGGCTGGCCCCAGATCAGCATGTGGTGAGATTGACGGTCAGCGATGGGCAGCCGACATTGGGCAACGTCGACGCTTTCGAAGTGAGTGCTGGAAGAAGGCCCCAGTTCCCCGCCGTGCCAGTGGTGGCTCTGGGCCTGGGTGCGCTGGGCGCAGCGGCTGCCCTTGTCTGGGATCTGCGCGCTCGGCCGCGCCGCGAACAATTCTTTTAGAAGCGCGCGATGGCGTTCAATGCAGGCAGAACCCGCGCCCGCGGTGCGGTTGCTCCGGCGGACGCAATGCCATATCCGGCGACCTATCCACGGCCCAGGTGCTCGCGGCAAAAGGCGACGACTCTCCGCAGATGCATCCGTACCTGCTCCTCGTCCTCTGCCTGCAGCACGTCAGGCCTGAGTTCCACCGATACCGCTCCCTGATAATGGGTTTGCCGCAGTCGCTGCAGAAAGTCGGCCAGGGGCAGGTGCCCTGTTTGAGGCAGCTTGTGTTCCTCTCCATCAAAGTTGGACAGGTGGATGTGGACGACGCGCGTCCCGAAGCGCTCGTATACCTCCCCGGGATCCAGCTGCCAGGTAGCCAGGTGCGTAGTGTCTAACGTAAGGTGGGAAAGATTGGAGAGCTCGTCCAGAGTGTTGAGGCTGTGGATGTCCAGATGCCTTCCCAGCACGCGCTTGGCCGGCATATTCTCCACACCGACCAGCACCTCTTCATCCGCTTCGAACTGGTCCAGTCCGTTTAGCAGGAAGCGGCGATAGTCACTCGAAACGGGAAATGGCACGGGTAGGAGTAGCGGTCTCTTGGACAGGCCAAAGAATTCAACTTTGGCCGCATGGATGCGCAGCGGCAGATGCGCTACGACGATGCCGGCTTTCAGCTCCCTTGCCAGGGCTGCCGAGTGCTGCAGTCGCCCCAGTGGATCGCTGGGCCAACCGGGTACGTGGGGTACAAAGGGGCTGTGGACGGCGACAATGGGCAACCCGCTTTCGCGGCTCAGCCGCTTCAGATATGCAGGCTGGCGAGAGTCCCAGCGATGGTCGATCAGAACCTCGACAGCCTCAAAGCCCGCCTCAGCAGCGAGCTCAAAGGCGCGAGAGATGCCATAGGTGTGTAGAGAACCGGTGGAGAACGCAATCGTAGCCATGTTCTATTCCTGGCGAGCGCGGCCATTCTAGCATAGCCTGACGGGCGCGACAAGCCAGCGCGCAGGACTGGCTGCTCTGATGAGAGCAAGGGGGATTGGGAAGATGATCGTGGAACTCCAGGTACGTACGCACGCGAGAAGCGAACTGCAGGATATCACATCCCAGGCTCAACGGGCTGTCGATGAGAGTGGCGTCGAGGAGGGCATCTGCCACGTCTTTGTACCTCACACCACAGCGGCCCTGACTCTGAACGAGAACTGGGATCCTGACGTGCGCGGCGACCTGGTTCGGGCCCTCGCAGCTATGGTGCCCGACGTGCCCTACCATCACGGTGAGGGCAATTCACCGGCGCACCTGATGTCCACTTTGGTAGGTGCGAGCGAGGCGTTGTTAGTTAGCAAGGGCAGGCTGCTGTTGGGCAGTTGGCAAGGACTCTACCTCGCCGAATTTGACGGCCCTCGACGGAGGCGTGTATTGCTCAGCATCGTATCGGGTCTGGAATAGGACAAAGAACGGTCCAGCTACGGATGCGAACCGCTGCTAATCAAAGACCACGACCTCTTTGCCGTGGAGCTTGTCCAGGACACGGCTCGCTATCAGCTCCAGGTGCGAGTTCACCTGCACAAAGTTCAGGTCATCGGTGGGGACAGTCAGCACCGGGCATAGCGTGAATCCCTCCACCCATTCCTCGTACAGGTCATTCAGCTGCGTCAAATAGTCCGTGCTGATCTCTTGCTCGTAGTCACGACCTCGCTGGCGGATTCGCTCCTGGAGAATGGGCACCGAGGCCTGCAGATAGATCACCAGATCGGGTGGGGGCAAGATAGTGATGACCGTCTGGTACAGATCCCAGTAGCTCGCCCAGTCCCGATCGCTCATGTGCCCCTGGCGNTGCAGATTTCGGGCAAAGATCTCGGCNTCCTCGTAGACGGTGCGGTCCTGCACGACCGTGCCGGGACGTTCGATGATCTGCCGGTGGTGGCTCAGNCTGCGGGAGAGGAAGTAGACCTGGGANTGAAAGCTCCAGGCGCACATGTCCTTGTANAANTCGGCCAGGTACGGNTTGTCNTCCACGGCCTCGTAGAATGGCTCCCAGCAGAGATACTCGCTCAATAGGCCGGTCAGGGTGGACTTGCCCACTCCCACGTTGCCTGCAACACCGATGAACCTCTTCATGCCCTTCTCCTCCCTGTCTGCTGTGCTTGTTGCCATACGTGGTTCCTGAAGTTGGCTATGTGGCTGCGCTTGGCCTGCCTGCTGCCGTGAACGTCAAGTCTGTGCCCAGGTAGATCTTGTCTCCCCAGCCCGAGGTGACTGTTACTTCCCGGTCCTCCCGGTCCATCTGCACCTCGACCTGGGCGGCGCCTGCCTGGCGGGCCTGGGCTGCGATCCAGGGGCTCATCTCCGCTTCTGCATGGGCTACTGCCCGCTCCAGGTCGTGAAAATCGCGAACCCCGTGCGGCAGATGGACTCGGAAAGCGTCGCCATCGTCCAGCGGGGAGATGAGCACGCGGTGGCGTTGGACAACGCCGCCGGCAACCGCCCCGACTGCATTGGCCACCTCGGCATGGGGTGGGATGATGAGGCGGGTGTGAAGCCGCTCGGCTGTGCGCGGCATGTACGCCTGGACAGGCGCGCCGATAGCTACCACCGGTCGCCGGAGTGTGATCGCGAGCTCGAGATCGCTGTCGCGATCGTTATTTAGCGACCGATCCAGCAGCATTGCGGCGGTGGGTTCCTGCTCCCAGTCGGGTGCGTGGGATTCGTCGTTCAGTGCTTTGGTGATCAATGCCAGGGCTGCCCGGTTGGATACACCCTGCACCACACTCTGGCAGAGATCCGTCACGCTGCGCCGGACCATGGCGGCGTATACCTGTGCCCCCAGTCTCGCAGCCTCAGCATCCCACAGATCGAGGCGCCCCAGCGCGTGAAGGGCGTCGGTCGGGGTAAATCCAGATACCATGATCAGGCGCTCTGCCACGAGACTCTCCACCCGGCGCATCACCAGGGACCCAAAGCGGGACTCGCGCACCAGAAAAGAGAGCGACACAGGGCCATGGACAAGATGCCTCAGGATTGCTTGCTCATCATCGTCGAGCGGGCGAGTGGGACGGCGGCGGGCGATCAGGAACTGGTTGGCAATGTCCATCCGGTGGGGCACCGCGGCCTGACTGTGCAACTCGTCCCTGATCTGCGGATATTGGCTGGCAAGCAAGCTCAGCGGCACTACCCGCCGCGGGCCGATGAGGAGTCGGCTGTCGCTGTCCAGGCGGACATGGCTATCGCCGCCCAGCCCCACGGTGTGGACGTCTACGGCCTCCACCATGGTTCGCCAGCGCCCGACCTGAGCGCCCTCGGGATTCAGCCGCGGGCGCCCGTTCCGCAGCACAGCGATGTCGGTGGTTGTCCCGCCCACGTCTATAACCCACAGCCCGCCATCTTTGGCAGCACTGCTGTTCAACTGAGCCAGGTGCCAGGCGCCTACTGTGCTGGCTGCTGGACCTGACAGGATGGTCTCAATGGGCCTCTGCATCGCCCATTCGGCCCGTACCAGCGAGCCGTCACCCTTGACGACCATCAATGGCGCGGTAATGACCCGCTCTGCCAGGGCGCGGCGCAACGTCTCTATCAATTCCCGCAGCAGGGGAACCAGGCGGGCGTTGAGTGCCACAGTCGTCGCGCGGCGGACTGAGTTGAGGCGGGTGGTCAGCTCGTGACCGCAGGTGACCGGCAGACCAGTGAGGTCCTCGATCAGATCTCGGGCCCGCAGCTCGTGGGCTGGATTGCGCACCCCAAAATAGGACGAAACAGCAAAAGCTTCCACCCGGTTCTTTCGCGACAGTACTGCCTCTCGCAACGCATCCTCGTCGAGTGGGGCAGCTTCATCGCCATGGATATCATGCCCGCCGGAGATATAGACTACATCGTCGGTCACCAGCTCGTCCTCAAAGCTGTATTGCTTGATGAGGTCGGCGTCGTAGCCGATGAGGAGTAGGCTGATGGGGCTGCCCTGTCCCTCAACGATGGCGTTGGTAGCCAGGGTGGTCGAGAGGGATACCAGGTTCACCTCAGCGGGTGCGGGCGCGCCTGGCTGGCGAAAGGCGGCGTCGATGGCCTGCCCGATGCCGATCGACAGGTCGCTGCGTGTGGTCAGGGCCTTGGCAGTGCACAGAACACCGCCTGTGGCATGATCCACCAGGGCTGCATCTGTGTACGTTCCGCCTGTGTCAATACCGAGGACGATAGTCATCTTGGATCCTCCCGCCGGCGCCAGCAGGTGTCTTGCAGCGCGCAGTACTTGCAGACTGAGCCCACTCGCGTCGAATCATAGTCCGGGCCGAGGCCAATGAATCCCGAGACGGACTTGTGCGGTTCCAGCACCGAGTGGTTGGTGAGCCGTACGCGGATCTCCTCCAGGGGCAGCAAGCCGCAGAGCTCGTGTTGGCCCCGCAGCGACCAGCCCACCAATGAACCGGGGCTGAGCGAGGGGCTGACCCCCCAACCTAGCTCCCCGGCAGCCTCCTCGGCGAGGCCGCGCAAGGCTTCGCCAGCGGATCCCAGGGCCACCACGCCCGCGCTATCCAGCAGGTAGGACAGGATGCCTTGCCCAGCGGCCTGAAGTTCCTGCACTTTTTGCTCGAGCGCCGGCCCAATGGTAGCCACGCCTACAAGGGCGCGCCGGGCAGGGGTGACCAGGTCTGCCTTGTGACCAATATGCAGTACGGTCTCGGTTCCGTCGGAGGAGGCGACGGTTGCTCTCTCCCCGTTGACCGATCGCACGTCGACCCAGTTATACACGCAGAGTGGTTGCCACAGAGTCTGCCCCAGGGCGATCGCTTCCTCGGCTTGCTGGAGCAGCTCCGGGTGGATCTGGCGTTTCCGCGGCAGGGCGAGAATGTCCTCAGCCTTCAGGTCAATTGGTATGTCTTGTAGTATAGGCATCTGTTCCCCATCTCGTTTCAGGACTGCTCAACTAAAGGGCGCCGCCGGGATTGTACCATGGTTCGCCGCACAGCGAAAATGCCCAAAGGGGTAGAGCCATTTGCATCCAAAATTCAGAGGGGTACACGCGGATGATCCGCCGCGCGCACCCCTCCGGGATGCTTTAGGGCCCAAGCCTTCTGGCTGGTTTGACAAGTTGATGGGCCGCCACAGCAGGCCCAGCGATCTAGGGCACCACCTCGATGCCCTCGCCCTCGACTACCTCGCCAACTCGCCAGACAGGCTGTCCAGCCTGGCGGTAGAGTTCCTCCAGGCGGTCGGCCTCCAGTGGCGGTAGGGCAATGAGCAGCCCGCCGCTGGTCTCGGGTGTGTAGAGCAGCTGCTGTATTTCCTCCGCGATGCCGTGAAAGGTTACCTGCTCCTCAAAGGTCCGCTCGTTGTTGCAGGTCCCGGCGGGAAATAGCCACAAATCGGCATAGTCTTTGGCACCTTCGAGGAAAGGCAACTGGTCCAACTTGAAACGGAGCCGTGCGCCGCTATGGTTGGCCATCTCGCTGCCATGCCCCAGCAGGGCAAAGCCGGTGATGTCTGTCATGGCATGGAACGACACCTGCTGGGCCAGCTCGGCGGCCCGGCGGTTCAATTGCATCATCGACTGGACTGCCGCTTCGATGTGGGCAGGATCGGCCTGATCTCCCTTGGCAGCCGTGGTGATGATGCCCACGCCGAGGGGCTTGGTCAACAACAACTGGTCGCCGGGCTGCGCGCCCCCCTTCCTGCCCACCCGGCTGGGATGGACGGTGCCCATGACTGCCAGGCCGAACTTGGGCTCCTCGTCGTCGACGGTGTGTCCGCCGGCAATGATGCCCCCGGCCTCGGCCATCTTGACAGCAGCACCCCGCAAGATCTCGCTGATGATGCTAGCCGGCAATTTGGGCGGAAAGGCAGCGATGCTCAGCGCCAGGACAACTTGCCCGCCCATGGCGTAGATATCGCTCATCGCGTTCGCAGCAGCTACCGCGCCATAGCTAAAGGGGTCATCGACGACTGGCGTGAAAAAGTCCGTGGTAAAGATGAGGGCCTGGTCGTCGCTGATGCGGTAAACGGCAGCGTCGTCGGGCGAGTCGAGTCCCACCAGCAAATTGGGGAACTGGGTCTCGTCAAAGGTCTCACGTAAGGGGCGCAGAACCTGCGCCAGGTCGTCGGGCGACCGTTTTGCCGCTCAGCCTGCCGCTGTAGTCAGCGCAGTCAGCCGGACGTTGTTCCAGTCGATCTTGGCCATTGACTCCTACCTGCAAACCTGCTCAAGAGTACGCAGGGATCTGGTGCGATTTTTCGATACCATCTCGTTACCGATCTTCAGGCTAGAGCGCGTGGATGCCATTGATTGGCACCTTGTGCTCAGCCAGAGTGCGAGCTACGTTGTCCTTTTCAGCGCGGTCAAAGCGCAAAGCCATACCGCAGTCCGAACTGAGCTGGCGTGGGGTCGGGATCATCTTGTTCGGGATGCCAACCTGCAACAGCACTTTTTCGGCGCGGATGGCATGGGAAGCAGAGTGAAATAGGACAACGCTGTACTCATCCATGTTACAGATTCACAACCTTGCCGGCTCCCAGTATCGTTTCAGCAATATCGTACATGTTGGATACCAGTCCCACGGCGAGCTTCTCAGTAAGCTCGAAATAGCCGAGGCAGGTGCCGCACACCAGCATCTCGATATCTTGGCTCTCCAGGTCGTGGAGGTCGTCCAGCACAGGCGAGTCCTCGCAGGCCAGTTTGACGCCTGCATTGTAAAAGATGATAGTCTGGGGCAGAGGTTCTACCTCACCCAGTGTATGGAAAAAGCCACGGACAAGGATATTGCCCAGCTCGGCTTCGCCGCGCCCCATGACATCGGACGATACTACGAGCACCAGTGGCCCGCTGATTGCCTCGGCCTTGCCTACTGCCTGTGGACTGGCTGCGGGCGCACCGTCGCCCTTTTGCAGATCGATCCGGTACTCGTCCTCTGCAGAAACCACGTTCACCTGCCAGCCAGCTTTCTTGGCCATTCTGCTGACATTGGTCATCGAGGTCTCGCTGTCAACCAGGGTCTGAATCTGATTCGACTGCTGCATAGCTTTCCGGGTCAAGATCACTGGCTGAGGACAGGCCAGTCCGCGTGCATCAACTGTCGTTGTCATTTTTCACCTCTGTGAACTCATCTACCTCTGCTCCCATGGTACTGCCCCCTGTCATGGACAGACGGTCAGCGAGACCGCACTGATAGTACTCTATCTGCCATACCTGGTCAATTTGGGAGCATAACGTCTGGGAATGGAAAGGCCCTCCCGCGCTAGGAAGGGCCTGAACTGGTAGGGCGGGTGGGATTCGAACCCACACGGGGTCTTACCCCAGCGGATTTTAAGTCCGCAGCGTCTGCCATTCCGCCACCGCCCCGGAACTAAAGCAAACGGCTGATAGCAGCTCGCTACCAGCCCATTTGCACAGAGGCGACGACGGGATTTGAACCCGTGATGGCGGTTTTGCAGACCGCTGCCTTTCCACTTGGCTACGTCGCCGCGACCTTACGGCCGATTGAAAGAGAGCGGGCGATGGGATTCGAACCCACGACCCTCTCCTTGGCAAGGAGATGCTCTACCACTGAGCCACGCCCGCATGCTACGATGATTTCGATTCGAGTGCCGCAGCCCAGACTTGAACTGGGGACCCCTTGATTTTCAGTCAAGTGCTCTACCAACTGAGCTACCGCGGCGACTGCACAGGCTATTTTATCGTAACTCCCGTATCTTGTCAAACTGTACGCCATCTTGGGCCAGTCAGCCGCATGACCGCGGCTACTCGCTGCTTGGGTTCTGCGAGCGCAGCCATGCGAGGTAGCGGGGCATGACCGTGNTATAGAGCCAGTAGCCCGGTCGGCTTGTCGGCAGATCCCAGGCTCCCAATCCACGGGCCAACTCGCCTCCCAGCCCCAGCTTGAAGCGTACCACGCCCCACATGGGATTCGACTCGTCGAGCTCGTCGGGAGCGCCCCACAGATCGTACAACGTGCATCCCTGCTCCCTTGCCCAGCGGATGGCCTCCCACTGGAGCAGGTAGTTGGGCATGCGCTGGCGCTCGCGCTCGGACGACGCGCCGTACATGTACCAGGCTGTGGCCCCAAAGCGGAAGAGCAGCAGCCCGGCCAATGCCTCTTCCTGATAGTCGGCGAGGAACAGGCTGGCAAGGCCGCAATCCACAAAGCTTCCCCAGGCATCGCGATAGTAGTCAGGCGGTCGAATGACAAAGCCGTCGCGGCGGCCTGTTTCGGCATAGAGCTGGTAGAAGAGGGAGAGAGCAGCGTCGCGCTCGTCCGTAGTGTTTTCCGCGCCTATCGAGCGGACGCTCACGTCACGGCGCGGCGCCAGTCGCACGTTGTAACGGGTTTTCTGCTTCATCGCGGCGAGGATCTCCTCCTCCTCGCGCCGAAGATCGATCAGCAACGTGTTACGGAACTGAATCTGCTCGGCTGAGAACCGCCATCCCAGCGACTCGAGCAAGTGGGCGATCTCTGTGGCCCGGGCTGGGCGCGGCGAAAAGCCAGGAGCGTCCTCTGCGTAGTAGATGTCGGGATCTATTTTGATAAAGAGGGCCCGCTGTTGCCGGGCAAGGCCAGCCAACTCGCGCAGCACGCGTTCCGCAAGCCGGGACCGGGTCCAATCCAGAGACGGCCCCTTGGGCACGTAGAGTATGGAGAGCGGTAGTGGCGGCACCTGGCGCTGCAAGACCGAGGCGGCAGCCAAGATCTCGTCGCGCTCTTTGAAGAGGAGGCGGGTTGCGTGCCAACCATGGCGCGATTTGAACTCACCCCAAGCCCAGCTCTGCAGGATGTGGGAATTGGGCAGGTTCAGGAGTGCCCTGTCCCAAGCCTGTGGGTCGTTGATGCTGACGGTCTGCATCAGCTTGCCTGCCTGCGATCGAGCCAGGCCACAGCCGCTGAGTAGAGCCGGTAGCGGAAGGGAGCATAGACCAGGTCCCATGCGCCGGCAGTACGCACCAGGCGCCCGCCAAACCCCCTCTTGAAGCGATAGACCCCCCACAAACCGTCGCTGCGTTGGGTGAACTCGTCTTCCAGAGTCGCCTCATCCTCGTCAGGCACGCCCCACAGGTCATAGTCCCGGCATCCCTGTTTCCTGGCCCAGAGCATGGCCTCCCACTGGAGTAGATAGGTCGGCATCAGATTGCGGTGATTGTCTGAAGAAGCGCCGTACATGTAACAGGCAGTGCCGCAGCGCCCACCCCCACCGAACCCCAGCACGACCAATCCGGCAAGAAGCTGGCTCTCGTATTCTGCCAGCAGCAGGCGGCCCTGACCGGACGGCACAAAGAGGTGGTGGGCCGCCCGGTAGTACGGCTCGGAGTGGATACCAAAGCCGTCCCGCGAGGCTGTCGTCTCCATCAGCTCGTAGAAGGGCGCCAGATCAACCTCGCTGCCCGCGCGGACAGTGACCCCCTTTCGTGCTGAGAGCCGGATATTGTAGCGGGTTTTCTGCTTCATATGTCGCAGCAATTCCTCAGAATCGGAGGTGAGATCTACCAGGATGGTGCGACGGGGCTGGATCTCCTGGGGGCTGGGGCGAAAGCCCAAGGCCGCCAACTTCCCGGTCAACGATTCAGCCTCTTCCAGGTCGGGTTCGATCTTCAGGCAGATGGCGCGCTCCTTGCGGGCAACGGGCTCGATAGCATCGAGCAGTGCCTGCAGGGCGTGTGGGTCGCCATAGTCAGCAAGTGGGCCCTTGGGCACGTAAGCAATGGTGCCCATGCCGCCTGGCAAAGGACGGAAGAGGACCTGGGCCAGTGCGCCAGCGGCTGCTATCCGCCGCACGCGCCAGCCAAAACGGGATTTGAGCTCGCCCCAGGCCCAACTCTGCAGGATGTGTCCGCCCGCCGCAACGACCTGTTCATCCCAGGCAAGCTGCCCTTCGAATTCTGTGCCCATAGAGGTCATAGGCAGCATTATATCACGGCTGCGACGGCTGCGAAAGTATCGTGATTCGCAGCGCAGACCGGCCAAAGTTGAAATACCTATGCTTACAAATGGCGGCGAATAGTCAGCAGGTGCGCGTTTGCCGTGGTCAGGCTCCTGGGGTATAATGCCTCTCTCTGGAGGTTGACTGTGCCCTCAAGGTTGAAGACACTGTTGCTTGCTACTGCTGTGACCATGCTCGTGCTGCCGAGCATGGGTCGGTCCCTGAGCGTGCAGGCAGATGGCGAGCGGCTGGTGCTGGCGTTCTACTATGCCTGGTACGATCAAAATACGTGGACATCAGCCCAGGTCCCGGACCTGCCGCTGGCCCCATACGTTTCTGCCAATAGGGAGACGATCGCGCGCCACGTCGATCAGGCCCAGAGAGCCGGGATCGATGCCCTTGTGCTGAACTGGTGGGGTACCGGCAATCAGACGGAGACGAATCTGAGAACGCTGCTGGACGTGGCCTCTGAGAAAGGGTTCCACGTGGCGGTGGACTTTGACATCAACTCGCCCTTTATGGGTGGGGTGGGCAGCTATGCGGACAACCTGCGCCATCTGCACACTGTTCACGCTGCCCATGGTGCCTACCTGCGGTACCAGGGGCGGCCGGTGGTCTTTTTCTACAACGTTTCGCGGCTGGCAGTGGCTACCTGGCGTGACCTTCGCGATCAGGTCGATCCAGGCCGAAACGCTCTCTGGATTGCTGAAGGCACCGATCTGGCGTACCAATCGGTCTTTGATGGGCATCATCTGTACAGTATCACCTGGCCCAATCGTATCCCGCCCTCGCGCACCCTGCCGAGTTGGGGCAACCGGGTGCGCAAGTACAACCTGAATCAGGGTACAGC
>P_2C_Sed_3_UnCtyDRAFT_1000011_pt1 | contig 20473 bp, 16 predicted proteins | sample Pon2CUnioCityCA_4_FD_10232 | JGI IMG/M metagenome (IMG submission 10232)
CTGGCCGGCGCCACAGCGGCACCTTCGATTCAGGTGATTGCCGATGCCACCAATACGATGGCGGCCTCGATCACCATGAGTACCGCCGGGGGGGTGGTAAGCCGTTTCGCGACGGATCTGGCTGCCGACCGGGGGTTCATCGTCCCGGAATTCATCGACTTTCGCAGCAATATTCGCTTCAACCCAACCCTGGATTTACGCGCCTATTCGATCCCTGCCCAACTAGGGTTCATCACCTACCAGGTGACTCTGGCCGTGGCAGCGTTGGGCCTGGCCCGCGAGCGCGAGCTGGGCACCCTGGAGCAATTGATGGTCACCCCTCTTGGGCGATTGGAGCTCACTGTGGGCAAAGGCGCCCCTGCCATCGCCATCGGTGGTGGGAACTTTGTCCTGATGTGGATCATCAGTCTGACTGTCTTTCAGGTGCCGATGAATGGCTCGCCCTCGCTGCTGGCGGCCCTGACCCTCCTTTTCATCACCGCCGAAGTGAGCTGGGGCCTGGTAATTTCTGCTATTTCACGCACACAGCAGCAGGCCATCCTGTTTGTGTTTATCCAGGCCATGGTGGACATGACCTTTTCGGGGTTTATGGTGCCGGTAAAGAATATGCCCGCCCTGCTGCAGGTCATCTCCCGTGTCGCCCCCCTCCAGCACTACCTATCCATCGTGCGCGGCATCATGCTCAAGGGGGCGGGGCTGGGCGAGCTCTGGCCCAATGTCGTGGCCCTGATCCTGCTGAGCGCAGGTATGGGGTTGATCGCGCTGCGCAGCGTATCCCGCCGGTTGGGGTAGAGCATCGAGATCAGGTTGCGCCTACTCGATCCAGCCGCGCGCTCTCCCGACAGCCCGCTGCCATCCAGCATACAGCACATCCCGCTGATCGCGGGACATGGCGGGCACAAACTCGGCGTCGACCTGCCACTGGGCAGCGATCTCCTCCAGGCTAGACCAGTATCCCACTGCCAGACCAGCCAGATACGCTGCACCCAGCGCAGTCGTCTCGGTGACCGCCGGACGCTGGACAGTCACGCCGAGCAAGTCAGCCTGGAGCTGCATCAGCAGGTTGTTGGCCGCTGCCCCGCCGTCAGCGCGCATCGCTTCCAGGTGAATGCCCGAGTCGGCAGTCATGGCATCCAGCAGGTCGCGGCTCTGGTAGCAGATGGCTTCGAGCGCTGCGCGGGCCAGGTGCCGGCGGTCGGTGCCCCGGGTCAGCCCCACGATAGCCCCCCGGGCATAGGAATCCCAATATGGCGCTCCCAATCCGACAAAAGCGGGTACAAAGTAGACGCCTCCAGTGTCATCTACCTCACCAGCCAGTACCTCGGTCTCGGCAGCATGGGCGATGATACCCAGCCCATCGCGCAGCCACTGGATAGCCGCCCCGGCAATGAACACGCTCCCCTCCAGCGCATAGGTCACCGCCGAATCCTGGCCCAGTTGCCAGGCGATGGTAGTCAACAGCCCGCGCTCCGAGGCAACCGCCTGCCCCCCGGTGTTGAGGAGAAGGAAACAACCGGTACCGTAGGTGTTTTTGACCTGGCCCGGCTCATAGCACGTCTGCCCAAAGAGGGCAGCCTGCTGATCGCCCGCCGCTCCAGCTATCGGCACCTCTGCACCCAACAGCCCACGCTCAGTGACGCCGTATACGTGGGATGAGGGACGCACAGTCGGCAACATGGCCTGCGGGATGCCCAGTCTATCCAGAATCTCGTCGTCCCACTGGAGCCCGTGTATGTTGTACAGCATCGTCCTGGAGGCGTTGCTTATATCAGTGATGTGGTGCTTTCCCCCACTCAGCCGCCAGATGAGAAAACTGTCGACAGTGCCAAAGAGCGCCTCGCCCCGCTCCGCCTTCTCGCGCAGTCCAGGCACGTGGTCCAGCAGCCAGGCGAGCTTGGTGCCCGAGAAATAGGCATCGACCACCAACCCCGTCTTTGCCCGGATCGGATCAGCCCAGCCATCGTCCCTGAGTTTGTCGCACAGATCCGCTGTGCGACGGCATTGCCATACGATGGCATTGTACAGCGGTTCGCCGGTTTCCCGGTCCCATACGACAGTGGTCTCACGCTGGTTGGTGATGCCGATAGCTGCGACCTGCGAAGCCTCCAGGCCCGCCCTGCCTAGCGCCTCCCTCGCAGTGCGCACCTGGGTGCTCCAGATGGCCTCCGGGTCGTGCTCCACCCAGCCCGGGTGCGGATAGATCTGGGGGAACTCTTCCTGCGCCGTGTTCACGACCGTCCCATCGCGGCTAAATACGATGGCCCTGGAGCTGGTGGTGCCTTGATCCAGGGCCAGGATATAGTCTGTCATCTTGGATTATGCCTCCTCGATCCGAATTTCGCTCAAGCAGACCATATGCTGGCAGAGCGAGCATTGGCAATGCGTAGCCTAGAGCTCCTGCCTCTCAAAGATCAGCCACGCAGCAATCAGGGCGGCGACGATCAGTCCGACACTCACCCCGACAGCCGCCCAGGCAGCATCTCCACCACCGGCAAAGAGGCTGCCCGCCCATGTGTTCAGCCTGCCCGGCATCCAATCGCCCAGCTTGGGCACTGCACCCAGGATGCTCAATACCACGAGAGCACCGAAAGCCAGTGCACCACTGATCACCTGGGACCGGGACAGCGTACTGCACAGTAAAGTCAGCGCTACGTAGACCAGAATAGACAGCAAGAGAAGCCCATTCAGCGCCAGCCAGGCCGTCAGGCTCAACGCCTCAAACAGCAGCATGGTGTAGAGATAACAGGCAACCCCTGCCAGGAATATGCCGGTGGAAAAAGTCAGTCCCAGGGCGACCATTTTGGCCATGAGGAACACCCCGCGCGGCATCGGTTTGACCACCATCAGGGCTGCTGTGCCCTTGTCTTTCTCCCGGGCTACAGTGCCCATTGTCATCAGCACTGCCAGCAGAATGCCAAACTGGCTGATATTCTTCAAATACTGGGATACGGCATCGGCAGCACTCGGCGAGGGGATGAGCTGCAGGATCGCTTCCCCTTCGGGCAGCGCTAGGCGCAGAATCTCGGGTACATATTTGGCCAGGATCGGCGAGGCAAAGCCAAAGAGGAGCAATACAGCGCCCACAATCACCAGTCGGTAGGAGCGCCACTGCTCGATCAACTCCTTGCGCAGGGCAACCCAGAATATCCTCACGCCAGCCCCTCACCTTCCACCAACCGCATAAAGACATCCTCCAGTGAGGGCCGCACGATCTGGTAGCGATCCAGGACCAGCCCTGCCTCGAGAGCAGAAGCCAGCAACTCGCGCCGGGCAGCCTCGAGATCGTTGACCATCACCCGTGCAGTGGTGCGCTTTAGCGACACTGACGCCACCCATGGATGGGCTTTCAAGGACGCTGCCCACGCGGCAAGCTGCCCCACGAGGCCATTCTCCACCTCGATTTCAAAGGCAGGGACCACGTAGCGCCCGAGCAACTCCTCCTGGGGTGCTTCAGCCAGCAAGCGGCCCCGATCGATAATGGCTACCGTATCACATACCCTTTCTACGTCGGCCAGGATATGCGTGGACATGAACACAGTGCACTGCCCGTGCAGGTGATCGATCAGCTGGAGAAGTTCCTTCCGGCCTGCGGGGTCCAGGCCGCTCACAGGCTCGTCAAGCAACAGTATAGGGGGGCGGTTGACCAACGCCTGGGCAATACCCAGACGCTGCCCCATGCCCCCGGAAAAGCCGCCGACGCGGCGGTCGGCATCCCTCGCCAATCCGACCAGATGGAGAAGCTCCTCGGTGCGATCCAGCCGCTCCTGCGCTGACAGCCCAAACACCCGGCCCACATGGTCGAGGAATTCCCGGGCAGTCATCCAGGGATAAAACGACGGATCCTGGGGCAGGTAGCCCATGCGCCCGGCTATCTGTTGCCGGTCAGCAGCCACCTCCAGCCCATCGATCCAGGCCTTTCCAGAGTCAGCGCGCGCCAGACCAGCCAGGATCCGGATGGTCGTTGTCTTGCCAGCCCCATTCGGACCCAGAAAGCCAAAGACCGACCCGGACTCGACGGTGAGACTCAACCCGTCGAGGGCCTGCACATCGCCAAAGCGCTTGTGCAGACCCTCTACTCGAATAGCTACCACTTCACTCCTCCCGGCCCAGGAGCAGGTAGAGAACCGGGCCGATGAGGTTAACGAACACGATCACCAGCGCCCAGGCCCATTTGGGACCCCGGGTGCGCTCGCGGCGAACCAGGTCCACCAGCGCCACGGCCATCAGCGCAAGCTCCAGTAGGATCACAGGGATGAGGAGCGGAAGCAGCTCCTTCAGCGTTTCCATTCCAGCACTTTACCTCGACAGACAGTCAAGAACAGGCTTTGCTATCCCAGCAGAGTCCTGATCCGCTACACTATCACAGCTTGCTAGCGATTGCGTGCGCCACGTCCAGGGTGCTGCTGTCGCCCCCCATGTCGTAGGTGCGGACCTGGCCCTCGTCGATGACCTCGGCCACTGCGCCCTCGAGCAGTGCCGCCTTGTCGGTCTCTCCCAACCAGTCGAGCATCATCTTGGCTGCCAGGATCGTGGCAACTGGGTTGACCACGTACTTGCCGGCGTACTTGGGCGCCGAGCCATGCGTCGGCTCAAAGACAGCATACTCTGCGCCGATATTGCCGCTGCAGCCAAATCCCAGCCCGCCTACCATCTGCGCGCACAGATCCGAGATGATATCGCCAAAGAGGTTGGTGGTTACGATGACGTCATAGTTGAACGGGTTCTTGAGCAGCCACATGCCCATGGCGTCAATATTCGCATTGTCAAACTGGATGCCAGGGTACTCGCCAGCCACCTTGCGGGCCGCATCCATAAAGACACCGTCGGTCTGCCGCAGGACGTTGGCCTTGTGGACTGCGGTGACTCTTTTGCGACCGTGCTTGGCTGCATACTCAAAGGCTGCTCGTACAATCCGCTCCGAGCCACCCGGCGTGATGGCACGGAACGAGATGGCAGCGTCGCGAGGCAGCTTCTCCGTGCCGGCGACAGCGTAGAACTCTTCCGGCACTTGGGCGTACTCCACCCCGATATACATCCCCTCGGTGTTCTCCCGAAAGACCACAAGGTCGATGCCATCCTTGTAGTTCAGCGGGTTGCCGGCATACGCCTTGCAGGGGCGCAGACATACGTACAGATCTAAGAGCTGGCGCATGCGCACGATCGGGCTGCGGTAGACATGGCCCTTGCCCTGGAGTTCGGGCAAGAGCTCTTTATCCGCCACATCCCTGCCCTTGGAAGTGATGGCCCCAAAGAAGGCGCAGTCGGTCTCGCTCATCATATCCAGCGTCCGCGGGGGCAGTGGTTCGCCCTCCGTGCGCCAGAATTCCCAGCCAATGTCGCCGTGGACATATTCGGCATCCAGCCCCAGCCGATCCAGCACGATCTTGGCCGCATCAGTCACATCCACACCAATACCATCGCCCGGCAACCAGGCGATCCTATACTTGCTCATTCCTCAGTCCTCCTTGACCTCTTGATACAAGATTCGGGTTAGTCTTGCTTCCAGCGCTCAACTCCAGCTCCCGGTGCGTGCACGGCAACCCATACGCCCGCACGTGCCGGGAGTTCAGATAGTACTCTCACACCAATCCGAGCTTCTGCTTGACGTGGGGCACCAGCCCGCCAGCATCCAGAATCTCCATCACCGAGGGCGCCAGTGGTGGGAAAGTGTACTCTCCACCAGGCGTGGTGACCGTCCCCGATGCAAAGTCGATCGTAATCTCGTCGCCCGGCTCGACCGAATCGACGGCATCACAGGTCACAATAGGCAGGCCCTCGTTGATGCAATTGCGAAAGTAGATGCGCGCAAAGGAGCGGGCCACGATAGCCCCGACACCTGCCTCCTTCAGAGCGATGACTGCCTGCTCCCTTGAACTGCCGCAGCCCCAGTTCTTGCCAGCCACGATGATGTCCCCCGGCTGGACATTCTCGACGAAATCGGGGTCCAGGTCCTCCAGGGCATGCTCGGCCATTTCCTTGCGATCGGAGATGCTATACGTATACTTGCCCGGAAAGATGACGTCCGTGTTCACATCATCACCGTATTTCCATACGCGACCCGTAATTCTAGTCTGCAACTGCCCCTCCTGTGAATCGGCTAGTATATCGGGCCCGATATGAATCCAGGCCCCTGATCCATCACGTGCTTGTACTCTCGCGGGACTGCCCGCCTACCACCAGGTGACCCACAGCCGGGCAAACTGCCACCGTGGCGCCACCCCGATCTGCCGGATGGTCTTCACTTCCGTTCCGTCAGGCCGCATCGCCCTGATGGCCCAGGCGGTGCCATTCTGATCGCTAAGAAAGTAAATATACTTCCCGTCGGGCGAAAAAACGGGCAGAGTATCGTTGCCCATGTTGTCCGTGAGCTGCTTTCGCCCTGACCCATCCAGGTTCACAATCCAGATCTCAGGGTCGCCACCGCCATCCGCAGAGTACACAATCCTGTTGCCACCGGGAGCCCAGGATGCCTTGCCCCCACCATCGCTGGTGACCTGTCTAAAGCCCTGCCCGTCAGGCTGGACGACGTAGATACCGCAACTCGTGCCCCGGCAGCTATCAAAGGTGATCAGCCCCCCCTTGGGCGACCAAGCAGGCCGGATACCCTGCGGTAGCTGGGTGCGACCGCTGCCATCGGCATTCACGATATACAGATTGACATCGGCGCTCCACCAATTCCCAACCCATTCGTGAAAGACCAGGCGCTGCCCATCCGGGGAAAATCCCCCGAACTCGGCATAGTTGCTGCCCACTATGTGGGTGTTCGCCTTGGTATCCAGATCATAGATCCAGATGCCGTTGAAGGGACGGTAGTACGCGATCCTTCTCCCGTTGGCGGAGAACGAGGGTTCTATGCCCGGGCGCAGCAGCTCGCCTGCCTGCTGACCGTCACCGCGCATCATCCACACGCTGTACTTGTACTCGTCCGATTCATCCCCGCCATCAAAGTTGCTGTAGACCACCCGATAGGACGAAAACGAAGCCTGGGGAGCTGCCGTCGGCTTTGGCGTTGGCGTAGAAACCGGCTCCTGCGGAGCTGCGATCTTGGTGGCTGGGGGAGAGGTCGCCTCGAGCGTGGGCTGCAGCGTCGCCGTTGGTTCCTCTTCCACCACCTCTTCTGGTTCCGAGGGCTGCTCGGTCGGGGTAGAGGTGGGCGATGCCTGCGCATCCGATTCCCCTCCCTCTGGAGTAGCAGTATAGGTAGCGGTGACCACCACTACCACCGGTTGGGGCGTGTACGTGGCGGTCACGATCAAGACCTCGGGTTCGGGGGTGGAGTCACTACCCCCACAACCCACAACCAACAGCATCAAGAACAGCGCCGCCAGAAGAACGGCCGTAGCCCTTTTCCATGGATACCCACTGCGGGGGGAAAGTGGTGCTTTCATCGATTTCTCCTTCCTGCATAAACGATCAGCATGCCCGGCAGTCCAATCTGCGCTGCCTCCGGACCTCGCAGCGTACTGTCCAGGGCTATGCTTCTCGCGGATCGGCGATTGCACCGGCAAGAGCTGACGCAGCAACGGTGGCTGGGCTGGCCAGGTAGATCTCGGCTTCACGGCTGCCCATACGTCCCTGGAAGTTCCGGTTTGCCGTCGAGATAGTGCGCTCGCCAGGGGCCATACAGCCTTCGTGCGCGCCCAAACAGGGGCCACAGCCTGGATTGAGGAGGGTTGCCCCGGCGGATACCAGATCGGTAACGATGCCGGCCTCAATGGCTTCCAGCAAGATAGCCCGCGATGCGGGCAAGACCAGCAGCCGCACCCAGGGCGCGATCTGCTTGCCGCGCAAGATATCGGCAGCCGATTGCAGATCCTCGAGCCTGCCGTTTGTGCAGGTGCCGATCAAGGCCTGGTTGATCGGCAGCCCGGCGATCTCTGTCACCGGCACCACATTGTCCACTCGGTGGGGCTTTGCCACCTGAGGGATCAGGCCGCCGACGTCATAATGGAGCACTTGCACATAGCTCGCATCCGGATCCGGATGCACCTCATTGTAGGGCTGTCCGCTGCGCACGGCCAACCAGGCCCGCGTTGTCTCATCAGGGGCAATATAAGCATTCTTGGCACCCATCTCAGCTGCCATATTGCATAGCACCTGGCGGCTGCCCACACTCATCGCCTCTATTGCAGATCCGGCAAACTCGACCGACTTGTAGTCCGCGCCATCAGCATGAATATCGCCAATGATGTACAGCACCAAGTCCTTGGCCGACACCCGGCTGGGCATCTCGCCCTCGACGACGATCCGCATGCTTTCCGGCACACGCAGCCAAATCTCTCCAGTCGCCATGACCGCAGCGGCCTCAGTACGGCCAATGCCTGCGGCAAAGGCGCCCAATGCGCCGTGACTGGGTGTGTGCGAGTCGCTACCGACGATGAGCATACCCGGGAGGGCATGCCCGTGCTCAGGCAGTACCTGGTGGCAAATGCCCTCGCCGACATCATAGAACGCAGAAATGCCCTGCTCCCGGCAAAAGTCGCGCGTTTCCTTGTGGCTCTGAGCATAGGTTTCGTTGGCTGCTGGAACGACATGATCCAGGATGATGACGTTCATCGAGGGGTTTGCTACTCGGTCCACACCGATCTTCTGAAAGGTCTTGGCAATAGCCGAGGTATTGTCGTGTGTGAGAAGCTTATCAGGCTGCACGGTGACGATCTGACCTGGAACGGTCTCATCCAGCCCGGCTTTGAGGGCGAGTAGCTTCTCAGCAAAAGTCTTGCCCATATCGATATCCCCCTTGATAGGCAAAATCAGATGCGGAACCAGCAACATGCTTCGCCAGGTTCCGACTTGGGCCCTATTGTATGCCATTTCGCCATTGATGTCAAAACCGTTAAGAGTGACGTTGCTGCCAGCGCCCAACCTCGGGTGTCACTTGCCAACCCATTGGGCTGATGCTATAATGGCTCGCTGCTGAGAATCCAAGCCTCAAACTGAGCAACCAACAACTCACAGGCTAGGACTTTGCATTAGGCATCTGGATGTGCCAAGTCTGTTCGGATAGGGAGCAAGAACGTGGAAGCTTTAGAGCACCAGCTCGTTGACTTTTTGATGAATCTGTTCCAGAACATTGGCTGGTTTGGTGTCGTGGTTATCATGGCGCTGGAAAGCGCCAACATTCCCATTCCTAGCGAGGTGACGATGCCCCTCGCTGGCTGGATGCTGGTACAGGCCAAGGCCATGTCGGCCTGGCATGCCGTAATGTTGGGCGGTCTCTGGGGTGCGGTGGGCTGCACCGTTGGCTCCATCGTTTCGTACGCGCTGGGAGCCTGGGGGGGGCGGCCATTGGTGGAGCGCTACGGCAAGTACATCCTTGTCAGCGAAGAGGATCTGGAAAAGGCCGACCGTTGGTTTGCCCGTTGGGGAGATTGGGCATCCTTTATCTCCCGTTTGCTTCCCATCGTACGGACATTCATCTCCTTCCCTGCCGGCGTGGTTCGCATGAACTTTCCCCGCTTCACCATCTACAGCTTTGTCGGATCTTTCATCTGGTGCGGGCTGCTGGCTCTGGGCGGGTTCTATTTTGGCGAGCACTGGGAACAACTGCGCGCAATCATGCGCCCATTCGATATTCCCATCGCCATCGTGATCGTGGCCGCCTTTGCGTACTATGTGTACCACCACATTCGCAAGCGCAAGGTTGAGAAACCCACCGACGCGTGAGTCTCAATCCGTTCAGCATGCGATTTGCCTCACGACCGGTAGACTGCCTGCTGGACCTGAACCGCTGGCCCATGTCTATTACAGGTGCACTGCCTGTCTTGAGCTCGGGGGCCACGATAAACGGAGTTGACCATGTCTCAAAGTACCTTACCCGATAGCTACGAGGGCATTCACCAGCGAGCGCGCACCTTGCTCCAATCAGGGGATATTGAGGACGCGATCGTCCTCTACCGGCGCCTGGTCGAAAAGCTAAGCCGTCTGACCGAGAGGATTCTGGACCGGCGCCCAAAATTGCGCGATCTGCATCAGGAGGCACGGCAGGAATTGACCAATGTGCTTGCCACCGAGGGGCGCTACGCGGAGGCGATGGAGGTTGTGCGGGTGCTTCTCAAGACACATCCCGACGAGGCAAGCACCTGGCGCCGGACCTTGGCTGTGCTGCGCATAGCCAAAGGCGAAGTGGAAGCCGGCCTGGCGGACCTGCGAGCACTGGCTGAGGAACCTCCTGACGACCCCGAGCACTGGATCGTCCTGGGGATGGAGTGCAGACTTGCTGGACGATTGCGGGACAGCCAAGCTGCCCTGGATCGGGCGCTCGAGGTATGCCGGGATGAGGACACTGACAACCTGGTCAACACCTACTTCCAGCGATTCCTCCTCTTCAAAGAAATGAAACAGGTGGACGATGCTCTGGCAGCATGGGAAGAGGCTGTCAGGCAAAATGACGAAGTGACCGGCACGGTGCGAGAGGTATATTCCATGCTCACTGACGAGGGGCGCTACGACGAGGCCCTTCGCTACGTCTCTCGAGACCCAAGCTCCCTGCAGGCTGGCTTCCAGAGGGGGATTGTGGCAAGCCTGACTGGCAAGATCCGCGAGGCCAAACAGGAATGGCGCCAAGTCGCCGAGCTGGACCCAAGCGAGTTCGAGTACGGACACGACGCTTGGGTCGAAGCGGTCTTGCGGCTGGGGGACCCCGATCCCGCCCTGGAGTGGCTGCAGGAATCGCTGCCACACTATGGCACACCCCGGCTGCTCGTGCTATCAGGCATTGGCTGGGCTATGCGCGAGGATCCCGAAGTGGCGGCACAACTCTTCCAGCAAGCCATCAGCATACTTCGCCGGCGCAGGCCCCCCAAGCAAAAGCTCGACCGGGCCGATTGGCAGCTTCTGAATTCCCTTGTTGCCGACGACGAGATCAAGACCCCGCTCAAGTCTTACTTTGCCGTGGTCGAGTCCCTCTGGGAATAGCTATTTTCTCGTACCAGGATGCCAAACTCCCCCGCATGGCATCGTTTGGATTGCCATGGGATCTGTGCTATAATGCCCCGGCGCTGCTCGAAGCAAGCTCTTGAGGTGTGATTGATGCATTTTGCAGAAGCGGAGTCCAAGTACCGCGAACTGGAGAGCAATCTCCTGAGCGGAGAACTAGAAGAACAGGAATTCATCGCCCAGGTCAACCAACTGAAGGTGACCGATGCAGAAGGTCGGCGGTGGATGCTGAACGCGAGAACCGGGCGCTGGATGGTGCACGATGGCCAACAATGGGCGTACGCCGAGCCGCCCGAGTTGGACACTGTAGCCGAGTTCGTGACGCTCGAGGAGGTCGAGCCGGCTGCCGAGCCCATCGCCGTAGAGCCCGTGCCAGTACTCCAACCTGCACAAGAGGAGGATGTGGAGAAAGCCACCGCAGAACCTGAGGCCAAGGTAGGGAGCCGACCCACGCCACGTAGCGGCCCCCGTCGCCTGACGGCCCGGCCATTTGTGTTGGGCCTTCTGACCTTTGCGATCTTGGCCTGCCTGATTGGTGGCAGCGTTTCGATCTGGGTTTTTGTGCTGCGCGACTTTGGTGAGCCTACCCCGGTGCCGGGCCAGGAGACGGATGTCAGCCTGGTCATAACCTACACCCCGCGCCCAGCCACACCAACCTACACGTCCACCCCTACACCCACGCCCAGCCGGACACCTACACCGACACCCACGTCTGTCCCCACAAAGACACCCACACCTAGACCAACCAGGCGCCTGCCCACAGATACGCCTACCGTTCCCACGGTGACGGTCGCCACTGCGACACGGGTTACGGACACGGACACACCCACACCTACTGCTACCGTTGCAACTTCCACCCCGGTGCCGCCCGTGACCTATGTTGTCCAGCAGGGAGATACGCTATTCGAGATCGCCCTTCGTTTCGACGTCACTGTGTCGGCTCTGGTCCGGGCCAACGATATCGCCGACCCCACACTGATCCGCCCTGGTCTGGTGCTCATCATCCCCGTTCCAGGAGCAACCGTGGTGGCATCCACCGGTAGCACGCCCACATGGACTCCGATAGTGGCAGAGACAACCGCAACAAGCACACCCACCCCCACCGCCACGCCCACGCCAAGCGGACCGACTCCGACGCCAACGCCAACCAGGACCCGGGCGCCGACGCCCACGCCCACCCCACTAGCCTCCCTGGAGGGCAAGATCGTCTTCACCGTTTGGGACATTTTCGAGAACAGATACGACCTTTATATTAGCAATATCGATGGCAGCGGCCGCAACCTGCTCGGCAACGGCTTCCGCCAACCTCAATTGCGGCAGGACGGCGCCATGCTGGCGGCCAATGGCGAAGGGGCACCGAATTACGAGCACCTGGTGAGAATGAATGCCAGCGGTGGAGAATTGGTCGAGATCAGCCAGTACACCGAAGATAGTTATCCCTCCTGGTCACCGACCGGAGACATCGTGGCTTTCTCGTCTACTGCATACGTCGATCGCGAGAGCCGCCTGGGCATCGTCCACGATATCTATGGCAAACAACAGGATTGGATCCGTGTTGGCACCACCGAAGTCCGTGGTGAGAATCCGTTCTGGATGCCCGACGGACAGATCGTTTATCACGGCTGTGACTTTTTGGTCGACCATGCTGCCTGCGGCCTATTCGTTGTGCCGTCCGGCGGTGGGGCGTACAGACGGCTGACCACCGATTCAAGCGATACCTCGCCCGCCGGCTCCGGGTCGAGAGTAGTCTTTATGTCGGCGCGTGATGGGAACTGGGAAGTCTATGCGGTCAATATGGATGGCAGCGGCCTGAAACGCTTGACCAACAACAGCACCAATGACGGCTTGCCCACTTGGTCCCCCGATGGCAAATCAATCGCCTTTGTCTCCAACAGGGGCGGGGCATGGGCCATCTGGGTGATGGATGCCAGTGGGGACAATCAGCGCAAGCTCTTCGATCTCGGCGGTGGTTACGGTAGCGGCTCCAGCGACTGGATCTACGAACGGATCTCCTGGTCACCCTAGTTGCATCAAAACAGGTATTCCAGTAGGTGTACATTGTGGGCCTGACCCGCAATGTACACCTTTGTTCGGCAGATGGCAGGCTATGGGCAAGTGTCGGGGAAGGAAATGAAAACAAGAGAAGCAAGTATTGCCTCCCTGGCGATTGTCGTCGGCCTCGTCTTGCTGTTGGTCATCAGCGGAGCGCCGATCTCTGCCCGGCCTGCGATGCTGGGTACATCCACGCCCACGCCGACAGCCACACCAACCTTCACGCCAACCGCGACGCCCACGCCCACCTGGACCCCGTCTCCCACACCCACCCCGAGCAATACACCCACGCCATCCATGACACCCACTATCACACCAACGCCGACGCCCACGGCAACGCCAACGCCCGCTCCCGCATCGGCTCATCTTTGGCTCGAGCGCCCGATCGGACCCGAGAGTGAAGGCGACCGCAACCCTGGCACCTACTTTCCCTATGGCGCGACGGGAGGAGGACGTTACCACCTGCACCATGGCGTAGACTATATGAACTCCACGGGCACTCCTGTGCTTGCAGCCGCAGCCGGGACGGTCATCGTCGCTGGCAACGACCTGGAGACTATCTATGGTCTCAAGCTGGACTTTTACGGCAACCTGGTTATCCAGGAGCTTGACCAGCGATTCCAGGGCAAGCCCGTCTACGTACTATACGGGCACCTTTCAGAGGTAACGGTGGTACCAGGGCAACACGTGGAATCAGGAGATACTGTGGGCCTGGTCGGCATGACCGGCGTGGCCATTGGCAGCCACCTTCACCTCGAGGTGCGCCTGGGTGCCAACGAATACGACAGCACACGGAACCCAGTCCTCTGGCTCCAGCCCGGACCCGACGAGGGAGTCATCTCCGGACTGGTGCTGGATGCGCAGGGTCAGCCGATCCCTGAAATCCTAGTGACCTTTTTCCGCGCGGCTGAGCCGAACAAGTGGTGGCGCCAGACGCAGACCTACGCCAACGCTGAGGTCAACAGCGACGATCAGTTGGGCGAGAACTTTGCCCTCGCCTACGTGCCCGCTGGCGATTATCTGATCAAGGTGAAAATCGGGGAGAAATCATACGTCCAGCCAGCGACAGTCGCGCCTGGGGGCATTGCCTTTGTCCGAATCGCGGCCGAGAACTGATCTATACAGGGTCGAGTTCGCGGCGCGCAGAATACATGGCGACGATGTTCTCCACTGGCGTGTCCGCCTGGATGTAGTGGGCCGACGTACAGATATATCCCCCGTCCCGCCCCAGTAACTCACATCTATCACGGACCTCCGACTGCACGTCGCCTGGCGTGCCGTGGGGCAGAGTATGCTGGATATCGACGCCCCCGTGGAACGACAACCGCGCGCCAAAATCCGCCTTGATGCGCGCCATGTCCATGCCAGCCGCACGCGGTTGGAGCGGGTTCAGGACGTCGATCCCCATCTCCTCGATAAAAGGACCAATGAGAGGAAAAACCGCGCCACAAGAATGATACATGATCTTGACCGGATATCTGGCGGCACGAATGGCCTCGTTCAATCTTTGGTGACGGGGTAGAATGTACTTGCGCCACATCCCCGGCGACATGAGCAGGCCACCCTGGGTGCCCACATCGTCGTACGTATACACCATATCCAGCAAGCCGCCAGCCGCATCGATGACGCGCAGGGTGTTCTCGATATAGATGTCTGTGAAACGATCCATGATGGCGCAGACCACTTCTGGCTCCTCCACCAGATCCACCAAAAAGCGTTCGAAACCACGCAACGCCCACGCCCACTCAAAGATGCCGCCCACTTCGTAGCGCAGGTGATAGCGAGTGCCGGCATTCAATCGTTCGCATTGCTCACGCACACCCGACACGTCCCAATCGTCTGGGCTGGCCCAATCCCAATCCAAGACGTCAGCCACAGTCTCGGCCTGCGCCAAGGGATGGCTGGCATACTCGTCATACGCGCCGAACTCGTTGGCCACCTGGCGGCGGTGGGTTCCCCAGGCATCGATATAGCTGCCGTCGGGCAGATCGCGTGCCTTGCCGCCCACATAGCGCGGGGTCACCATGCGGCAGTCGACGCCCAACAGGCGCAGGACCACCTCAGAGCCAGGTGAGGCCTCATCTGACGGTGAGGCCTCATCTAGCGATGAGGCATCTTGTTCCTCCACACCCAGCGCCGTCCGCAGCTTCTCCCATATCTCAGGCACAGCCCAGAAATCAAATGGTACCCGGTCAGGCTGGCGGTGCGCCAGGGCCATCTCCACCCGTTCCCAGGGAGAGATGGAGGCATCTTCGGGGCGTCCATAGTTTTCTTTCAGGAAGGCACGCAGCCTGCCCGGGTCGCCCACCACCGTCGCCAGCGTGTCAGATAGATCGCTCATAGCTCCTCGATTCATAGGCAAAAGGGCGGGTTAGCCCCGCCCCTGCACTTTCTGNCTGGTCTGTTGCATCATTGCTTCTCGTACGGCTTGCCCTCCGCTGCTGGCGGACGCGCTCTTCCGACAACACCTGCCACGACGATGATGGTCAGGAGGTAAGGCGCCATCTGCAGGAACTGGTGCGGGATAGGCTGATCGATGAAGGGCAAGATCGGCTGGATGATCTGTAGTTTGACCTGAATGGCATTGGCAAAGCCAAAGAGCAGGGCTGCCATGAACGCGCCGAACGGGTTCCAGTTTCCAAAGATCATGGCTGCCAGCGCCACAAATCCCTGCCCGCGGGTCATGCCGTCCTCAAAGGTTCCCACGACGCCCAGCGAAAAATAAGCCCCGCCGATACCAGCGATCAGACCGCCGAGAATGACACTGATATAACGCATCCGATTCACATTCACGCCCACTGTGTCGGCTGCCCGGGGATGCTCACCACAAGCTCGCATCCGCAACCCCCACGGGGTGAAAAACACCACATAGTTGACGAGTACCAGGAGGATGAGCATAATGTACACGGTAGGCTGGTTCTGAAACAGGATCGGCCCAACGATAGGGACATCGGCCAATACGGGAATGCTGATGGTCTCGAATGAGCCCGGAGTGCTCAATCCTGCTGGCTCCAGCACTCGAAGATTCAGGAATCGAGTAGCGCCCGCCGCCAGGATATTGATCACTGTGCCAGATATGATCTGGTCCACCTTGTACTTGACCGACAGAAGGGCATGCAGCGCAGCCATCAGCCCGCCAACGAGGCTGCCCGCCAGCAAGCCCATCCACAGGCTGTCGAACAAGCTGGCAAAGCCCACGGCCGCAAAGGCACCCGAGAGCATCATCCCCTCGATAGCGATGTTGATGATACCCACCCTCTCACACAGGACGCCAGCCATTGCCCCCAGCGTGAGTGGGGTAGCCGCTGTCAGCGTGGATTGGATCATGCCTGGCAGGTTCATGCTCTCGCCGCTGGTTACCCAGACCAGGAACGCAAAGGCTGCCAGGAATACCACGAGCCAGGTCAAGAGGCCTCGCAACGAGGCCACACTACGGAAGAGCCGCAGGCCGGCGATAAAGAGACAGACCGCGCCGATGGCGTAGAGCGTCGCCTGTGACGGAAGCGCAAAAAGGGTGCCCAGCATCTGATCGGTGAACTCGGATTGATCGCCCGCTTGGGTACCGAATGCACCCAGCACGATCAAGATAGCACCGACCAAAAGCACCAGTAAGGTGATCAGCAGCTCCCGCCAATTCAGGCCTGCGGCCTTGCGCGCTTTGATTGCTTGGGTTTGAACTGCCATGTTCTCTCCAAATCGGACTAGGGTAACTCGACACCAGCGATAGGCCTCGCTGCCAGATGCCAAGCCCCTGTCCCTAGTCTCGCTACGCCCCCCAACCACGCGAGAAGACGCTGACCTCTGCCTCTTCCTCCCGTGGCTTGCGCATTCGATAGACCGTGCGGATGATGGCCGGCGCGGCGATGAAGACAATGACCAGGGCTTGAACAACCTGTACGATCTCGGTGGGGATACCCGCCACCGACTGCATGCGCGCTGCTCCAGCGCGCAACCCGCCAAATAGCAAACTGGCAGCCACAACCCCTGCGGGATGGCTCTTGCCCAGCAGCGCCAGAGCGATCGAATCAAAGCCATACCCTGCCTGAAAACCGAGCGCGATATTGTGGGTGATGCCCAAGCCCTGCACCACACCCGCCAGCCCGGCCAGGGCCCCGCTCAGGAACATGGCCAGCACAAAGGCCTTTCCGACACTCATGCCACTGTAGCGGGCAGCATCGGGATTGGCACCCACCGTGCGCAACTCAAATCCCCAGGTAGTCTTGAACAGAAACCAGCCTGTCAGCACCGCAGCCACGAGCGCCAGCACAAAGCCCCAATGGATCGAAACGGGATGCTCCAAGAAGCGGGGCAGGAAGGCGCTGGCAGCGACATCCGGAGTACGGCAGGTGCCCACCGTCTTTTCCATCGGCCCGCACAGCAGCCATTCGCTCAGGCGGTACACCACATAGTTGAGCATGATTGTGGTAATCACCTCGTGCGCGCCAGTACGCGCCTTCAGAATGCCAGCGATCGCCGCCCAGAGCCCAGCCGCGACAGCCCCTACGAGGATAGCTAGGGGTAGGTGGACAAAGGCCGGTAGCTCGGTGGTGATTCCATACCCAACAAACACGGCTGCAAGCCAGCCGATTCCGATCTGTCCCTCGGCACCGATATTGAACAGGCCCGCACGAAAGCCCAGCGCCACCGCCAACCCGGCAAAGATATAGGGTACCGACTGGACCAGGCTATCGCTGGGACCACGCACTGCCCTCAATAGGGGCTTTAGCCCATCCTCTCCGCCTATCGTCTCGCCAATGGCCTGGATGATGTCACCCGGATTGCCAAAGGCTCCCTCATACAGCGCGCCATAGGCCCGCAGCAGGTTGCCCACACCAACCTTGATGGCCTCAAAGATGCCGCCGTCGCTCAGGGCATCGTATACTTGCTGGTCGGTAAAGAACATCACCAGGGCACCAATGAGCAGCGCCGTAAACACCGAAAGGGCCGGGATTACCAATCCCCCCAGCCGGCTGCCCAACCACTCCTTCATCCACGACCAGCCGCCATGCCATATCGATATCACTGCCAGAATGACGAAACCCAGAGCCAGCGTGATCGGCCAGAGCCCCAGTGCCACAAGCAGGATCAGCATAAGCCATTTGCTGGTCAGGACACCCACCGCGACCAGTGCCGCCAAGATGACCAGCCGGACCATAAGCGGAAGGCGGGCGACTCGCTGTCTCAAATCCGATTGCGAAGTTCGTTCGTCAGCCAACGCTCACGCCCCCTTTCTCCTCCAGGTGGGCCCCAGCCATAAGTAGACCCAGTTCCTCGCGAGACACCTTGCCCGCATCGACGGTACCCACGATTTTGCCCTCGTACATGACCGCAATTCGGTCCGACAAGGCCATGATCTCGTCCAGCTCGACAGACACCAGCAGGACCGCCACGCCTTCGTCACGTTTCTGGATGAGCCGCTTGTGAATGTATTCGATGGAGCCCACATCCAGTCCCCGTGTCGGCTGCGCGGCGATGAGCAGTTGGATCGGTCGCGAGAACTCGCGGGCGACGATCACCTTCTGCTGGTTCCCGCCCGATAGGTTCTGGGCTGGGAGCGCTATACTCGGAGTGCGAACGTCAAACTCCTCGGAGACTCGCGCAGCATATTCGTATACCTGATCAAACTGGAGCGATGCCCGCTCGGCGAAGGGAGGTTCATAGTACGTCTGCAGAATGAGGTTATCATAGATGGGGAATGGCAGAACCAACCCATCGCGCTGGCGGTCCTCGGGGATGTGGGCCACGCCGAGCTCGGTGATCTCACGGGGCTTGGCGTTGGTGACGTCCTGGCCCAGGATCCGAACTGTGCCACCTGTAGCAGGGCAAAGCCCGGTAAGCACCTCTACCAGCTCTGTCTGCCCGTTGCCCTGCACACCAGCCACGCCCAATACCTCGCCAGCGCGGACATGGAGATCCACACCACGCAAAGCAGGCTGATGGCGCTGATCTTCGGCGGTCAGGCCGTTCACCTCCAGCACCACATCCTCCGGTGAGCACGGTCCCCTGTCCACGACCAGCGTGACCTCGCGCCCGACCATCATCTCGGCCAGTTTTTCTTCCGAGGTCTCGGCGGGAGTCGCCTCACCGACGACCCGCCCATTGCGCAGGACGATGACCCGGTCGGCAACTGTCATCACCTCTTTCAACTTGTGCGTGATGAAAATGATCGACTTGCCCTGCGCGACCAGGCCGCGCATGATCTCAAACAGCTCCTCCGTCTCCTGAGGTGTGAGCACTGCCGTCGGTTCGTCGAGAATAAGGATCTCAGCCTCACGATAAAGGGTCTTGATGATCTCCACGCGCTGCTGCACGCCCACCGGTATGTCTTCGATAAGCGCATCAGGGTCCACGACAAGCCCATACTGCTCCGAGAGCTCACGAATGCGGCGACGCGCCGTGCGCCGGTCGAGCGCGGTCGTGACCACGTTCAGCGCTGGATAGGAAACCAAGGTGAAGAGCAAAGCCAAGAAGATGAACAGGGGGATCTGTCCCGGAGAGTCTGTGGTCAGGGCAAGGACCACCAAAAGGGCCGCACTCGCTATGCCTACGATAGGTAAGTATAGACGAGTTCCCAGACGGCCCAATAAACCCAACAACAGGAAGGCGCCGTAGAGCACGGCGACTGCCGCACCGCCCGCTAACCCAGCCAGAAGCCACTGCAGTGGGCCTTCCAGGCTAAAGATACCGCCCAGAAAAAAGAGCAGGGCACTTGCCCCGCCAGCAATCCCCATCGTCTTCCACGAAAAGGAAAAGCGGGTCGGCTCAGTGCCCATCACAATATTCTCGGCTACGGTAAAGACCGGCACCAGTTGAAAGTGCTGGTGGACCATGCCGATGCCCAGCTCGATGGCGTCGTTGGGCTCGCTGATCTCCACGGGACTCTGCCGAACCTCGATCTCGCCCTCGTCCTGCGCATAGAGGCCGTAGAGGATATTCATCAAGGTGCTCTTGCCCGCGCCATTTTCCCCCAAGAAGGCCAGAATCTCTCCCTCTTTGAGCGAAAAACTGACACTATCGTTGGCAAGCACCCCAGGGAAGCGTTTCGTTACGTTACGCGCCTCCAGGATTGGGACCATCGTCGCTCCCCTCCATGCCCGCGGATCGGCAGAGACAGAAATGCGCTACTATGCGCACTGCATCCCCTGCAGCCCGCCGTCCTATTGAGGGGCGGTGCGGGACTAATGCCCCACACCGCCCTTCACTCAGTCTGTTATGTCCTTGTGAAACCTAACGACTACTCCAGCGGCCATCCGGTGGAGAGACTGCCGTCGATGATGCCCGCCACAATCGCCTCGACTTCGGCGGTCAGCTCGGCGGGAATCTCGCCCTCGAAGTCGTGATAGGGCGCCAGCCCCACACCACCATTCTCCAGCGTGCCCACATACAGCGACCCGCCCGGGAACTCGCCGTTCACTTCGGCCTCGGTCACCGAGAACACCGCGTTGTCCAGCCGCTTCATGCACGACGTGATCAGGATGTCCTT
>P_2C_Sed_3_UnCtyDRAFT_1000012_pt1 | contig 20392 bp, 14 predicted proteins | sample Pon2CUnioCityCA_4_FD_10232 | JGI IMG/M metagenome (IMG submission 10232)
CGAACGCCTGCCCCTCCCCTGCAATTGGGGGGCTGGTTGCGGGCGCGCGCCATCCCCGTGGCGCTCCTGGCCCTGGGAGCAGTCCTTTCCCTCCTGGCGATCTTTATGATGCAGGACCGCGCCCTGAGCGACAGCACCTACGACGCAGTGTCCGCATGGGGCATTTCTACGGCTTGCGTGGTTCTGGCGGCACTGTGGCCCATGTCACGCCCACTGCCCCCTGTCCGCAAGTGGCGAGACTCCCTTCGCGCAGTCCCGCGCAGTACGTGGCTAGAGGCAGCTACCGTGGCGGCATTGACGCTGCTGGCCTTTGTGCTGCGCGCCACCGCGCTGGATAGCGTGCCCTATACTCTGGGAGGGGATGAGGCCTGGCACGGGCTGCTGGCGCGGCAGGTGCTTGACGGCCAACTGCAAAATCCCTTCGCTATGGGCTACATGTCGATGCCCACGGCATTCTACTGGCCGCTGAGCTGGTCGCTGCGGCTGGTCGGCAACACAGTCACCGGCCTGCGGTTCCCGGCGGCGCTGGTTGGCACTATCACCATCCCGGTCCTGTATCTCTTTGCCCGCGACCTGTGGGGACGGCGTACGGCATTCCTAAGCGCTGCCTTTGTGGCAACCTACGACTACCATGTCCACTTTAGCCGGCTCGGAGCCAACAACATCTGGGACCCCCTGTTCGTGGTCCTCATGCTGTGGGCCCTGGACAGAGGGCTGCGGGGCAACGCGGCTGAGCCTTCCCAACCACGGGAAGCAGGCCAGGTCGAACCCTCCCCGCTAAGGTACCGCTACTTTCTGCTGGCAGGGGCGGTGATGGGTCTAAGCATGTTCTTTTACACCGGTGCGCGGCTTCTGCCGGTCCTGGCAGGGATCTATGCAGCCTTTGTCTGGATGCGAAGGGGCAGGCAGGTGCCGCGTCTGGGCCTGCACCTGGCACTCCTGATCGTGGCCTGTGTCACAGTGGCAGGGCCGATGCTGAGCTACGCACAGTCGCACCCCGACCAGTGGAATGCCCGCCTGAACCAGGTCGGCATCCTCCAGTCAGGATGGCTGGAGAGGGAGCCCGAACTCACCGGCAAGAGCACGGGTGAGATCCTGGCGGACCAGTTCATCAGGTCTGCAGGTGCCTTTCACTACTACCCCGATCGCACAGCGTGGTACGCCATAGAACGGCCTCTGCTGGGATTTCTCGCCGGGGCATTTGCGATCCTGGGTATGGCCTGGGCCGTCGCTCAGTGGAAGGACCGCCGAACCTTCCTGGTGTTGCTCTGGTTCTGGTCGGTCATCATCACCGGGGGCATGCTGACCGAGAGCCCCCCCTCGAGCCAGCGGCTGGTGATCGCCATCCCTGCGGTGGCGCTGCTGGTGGCTTTTGGGCTGGAGCAGTCCGTGCGCCTGGCCTGCCGGCTACTGGACATCGGGCGCAGATGGGAAAAGATGGCGCTGGGCGCATTGGTCGCGGTCCTGGCCATCGGCAGCATCTACTTCTACTTTGTCGAATTCATCCCCACGCGGCGCTATGGCAGTGCCAATGGGGAAACGGCGACGATGATGGGGCACTACTTGCGCGACCTGAAAGACGAATGGAATGCCTACATCTTTGGGGCGCCAAGGCTCTATTGGAGCTTTGGGACGATGCCTTTCATGGCGCCCCGGGTGCAGGGCACAGACGTGGTGGAGCCATTGGAAGGGCCGCCTGATTTTCTCGATGAGGCAGACGGCCCTGTGGACGGTGGCACAGTGTTCCTGTTCTTACCAGAGCGTTCCGAAGAGCTAAACTGGGTGCAGCAGGCCCTCCCGGGCGGGCAGATCCGTGAATTCTACGACACCTCAGGGGTGCTGGAGTTCATCGCCTACCAATATCCGTAGGCAGGTTAGGGTCGAGAGACAGACAGGATTCACCATCCGCTGCCCTGTCCATAGTCGTGAGAATCAACTGTCCTCGTCAGGCTCGCCTTCAGTCGCCTCACTCGCGGCTGGCTCATCCCCTCCTTCAGGAATCGAAGGATCGGCTGCTGGTCCTCCATCAACTTGCTCATCGTCAGCGAGATCTTCCGGCTCGTCAGCAGCCTCAGATCCCACGGCACTCTCTTCTGTTATGTCCACCTGAGCCTCGTCTGCCGTGCGCCACAACCACCAAAGCACGAGCAATGAGACCCCTGCAGCAAGGGCCAGCACCAGATTCAACACCTGGGCAAGCCGCCATGGTCCTAAGTAGATGGCCTCGTCGCCACGAGTGAACTCGAGGAAGAACTGCAGAGCAAAGTAGAGTAGTCCGTAGAGCAAAAAGCCCGCACCGGCAAAGGGCCAGCGCCGCCGCATCAGCCAGACACCCAGGAAGAGCACCAGCGAGATGCCAAGACCCACTGCCTGGGTGGCAAAGCGCGATGCCTCCACGCCAAACAGGTCTGGCAGGATGGCGTAGCCCAAGCCCTCGCCCACTATGCCGTACGCGCATCCACCCAACAGGCATGCCGCCCAGCCAAAAGCAATGCCCAGGGCAAGCCCAGGGGTCAGGACATCAGCCAGCCGCCAGAAAGACACCGGCTCTTCGCCGCGCCCCTGAACGAAGGCAAAGACAGCGAACACCAAGAGACCGCCCAGGATGGCTCCGTGAAAAGCCAGTCCCCCTTCCCAGATGCGGAACGCACTGACCCAATCCTCGCTAAAGATGCGCCAGTTGGCCAGCACATAGGCGATCCGCCCGCCCAAGATACCGCCGATCACCGACCACAGACCGAGATCAAGGGCCAGCGTGCCATTTTCAAGCTGGCGCTTTCCCTCCAGGTAGGTCACCAGCAGCCCAAGGATCAACCCCAGATCCAGCAGGACGGTGTACGATGCGACACTGAATTCACCGATGGTAAACAGCGTTGGGTACATGGCTGCTCCTAGTACTCGTATATGGTCATCGGGTAACGCCCCCCCAGGCTCCTGGCCCGGCGATACCGACAGCTAGTCCTGCAATCCGTCGACGATGCGAACGTAGCGGTCGACGAGTTCCTGGGCCTCCGCGTCGGTACGTGCCTCGGCGTATACGTGAAACTTGGCATAGTCAGGATCGGGCAAGACCAAGACCCACTCGCCCTCACCCAGCAAGATCTTGATACCATCGATCAGTTCAGCCTGCCGATCCTTGTATTGCTGGTTCAACAAGCGCATGACGGTGCCCTTGGCTTCCCAGGGGCACGATACTTCGCGGTGCGCCACGTGAAAGGCCGGCAAGCCAGACACGATATCAGCCAGCGAGGTCTGCTGCGTAGCCAAGAACTCGAGCAGCTTGGCCGTGGCCATTAGCCCATCAATCGCTGCCTGGAACTGGGGAAAGACATAGTTGCCCATGCCATCAGCGGCCATGATCACACCTTCCCCGGCTGAACGCTTCATCAGCGCGTGGGGGTCCATCTTGCAGCGCAGGACCTGCCCGCCGTGCTCGGCGGCGATCTGTTCAAAGATACTCGGAAGATGAACCGGGACGACGATGGTGCCGCCCGGGTGAGCGCGCAAGGCCAGGCTGGTCACGGCAGCCGCGGCGACCGTCTCTGGCACATATTGCCCCTTCCCATCGACAAGGAAGATCTTTTCGCCACCAACGTCGAGCCGCACACCAAGGTCCGTGTCGAGCACCCCGGTAATCAGGGTCAGCTCTCTCACCTCCTGGTCGAACTCGGTATGTGTGAGCGACATCTTGTCTCCGTCCACATGAGAAGCAAGAGGCACAACTTCGACATCAAGCAATGTCATGATCCGGGGCAAGACGTCAGCAGTGGGAGCATAGGCATAGTCCACCACGATCTTGAAGCCGCGCTGGCGGATCGCCTCGACATTCACCACATTGAGGAAGCCATTGATGTATGTTTCGATCACCTCGGGAGCATAGTCAATGGTGCCGATGTCCTTCAGGTACACGCGCCGAAAGTCCTCCCGGAAAAAGACACGCTCGATCCCGCGCTCAGCATCCTTGCTCAGGTTCTGGCCCTGATCGTCAAAGAATCGAATGTCGACGACCCGCTGGTCAAAGGGCGAGAGCCGCACATGCACGCCGCCGACCGCATCCGTTGCCTTGGTGTAATAGCGGGCCACCGGAATGGGCATCGATCGCAGGTCGCTGGCGTGAATTCCAGCTGCAGGCAGACCCGAGATCACAGCGCGCTTGATCATGCGCGGACTGCGGTGCGGGTCCCGGTTGATGGTGACGGTGCTCCCTTTGGACAGGGTGGCGCCAAACGCAGTCCCCATCTTGGCCGCGAACTCGGGCGTGAGGTCCACATTCACCACACCCGTCACGCCAAACCGGCCAAAGAGCACACGCCTACCCCTTGCCCCCCAGATAATGCTCGTCTTGACTGTGGCGCCCGGCTCAATCTCTTTTTCGGGCCAGATCTTGACGTTGGCATGGAGGACCGCACCTTCGCCCACAGCGCAATTATCCCCCACGACGACGCCTTCGAATAGCACCGCCTTGCTCTTGATCGTGCTCTGGCGGCCCACAATGGCCCCGCGAATCTCGGCCCCCTCGCCAATATAATTGTTGCGCCAGATGATACTGCGATCGATATGCACCCGGTTGTCCACGATGGTATAATCGCGCACGACGGTGGGGCCGTGAATGATGACCCCGCCCTTGATCTTGACTTCGTTGCCCAGGTAGATGGGACCATAGAGCTGGGCATCGGGCGCAATCTCGACGCCCTCGCCCACCCAGACATCGCCGCCAATATGCTGGCCGATCTCCTCAGTCTGCACGTGACGGTGGAGCACATCGCTGCTGGCGCGCATGTACTCACCGATGTCGCCCACATCGGTCCAGTTGCCGTCAGCTACGTAGCCATACAGAGGGCGTCCCTCCGACAGCAGTTGAGGGAATACGTCCTTGCTCCAATCGGTGGACACCCCTTCCTCGATCAAATCCAACACGGAGGGATCGATCACATAGATTCCGGTGTTCACCGTGTCCGAGATCACCTCGCCCCACGACGGCTTTTCCAGGAACTGGGTGATCTTGCCATCGGGATCGGTGATGATCACACCGTACTCCAGGGGATTCGGGACCCGGTAGAGGGTCAACGTGGCCTCAGACCCTCTCTCCTCATGGAAGGCGACGACATCCTTCAGGTTGATATCGGTCACCGCATCGCCGCTGATGATTATAAAGGGCTCATCCAGGTACTCTTGCGCGTTCTTGACGCTGCCCGCCGTGCCCAGCGGTGTCTCCTCGATGGCATAGTGGATCTTCATCCCGAAGCTGCTGCCATCGCCAAAATAGGCCTGGATGACCTCGGGCATGAAGTACAGGGTGACCACAACCTCTGTGATGCCCTGTCGTTTAAGATGATCGAGAATATGAGCCATTACGGGCTTGGAAACCATGGGAACCATCGGCTTGGGACGGCCGATGGTCAGTGGTCGAAGGCGGGAGCCCTCACCGCCAGCCATGACGACTGCTTTCATTGGTTGCCCCCCTTTCGCTGTGCAATGTGGTGGAGATATAAGGCAGACGCGCGGTAGTACGCCGCTACCTGTGTCGCGTGCATTATACTTGAAAATCGGGGGCAAAGCAAGCAGTATTCGCTGCCGGTCACTCCACAGGCGCTGCAGGCAGCTCGGCTGCGAGGACGGGCGATGCCCTATCAATTGCCAAGAAGGCGTCGGGGACCACCAACCATAAGACCCGGCTGGCAGGTACGGCAGAAGTTGGTCGTCCTTCGCTGCCGGGTCACCTTGCTGATCTCGGTTGCGCAGTTGGGACATGGACTGCCGGCCCTGCCGTGAACGCAGAGAAAATCGCGTACCTCCACGTCGATGGCCTCGCCCACGCGCTCGCGAAGGATCCTTATGGCATCCCCGAGCACTTTATTCATGGCGGAGTAGAGGCGGGAGACCTCGCCGTCATCAAGGCTGGGACGGCGCCGGAAGGGATAGATGCCTGCGCGCCAACAGATCTCATCGGCGTAGGCGTTGCCAATGCCGGCGACAAAGCGCTGGTTGGTGAGGATGCCCTTGATCTCGCCGTGGTGGCGGCGCAGTCGCTCGCGAAAGAGGTCGGGGGTCAGGTCTGGATCTGTAGCATCTGGCCCCAACTCGCCAAAGGTCGGGATCTGGTCCAGATCGGTGGTCAGATACACCTTGCCCATATCCTTGGCATCGTGGTAGCGGAGCTCGCGCCCGTCAGCGAAACCGAGCACGAGTGCATCTCGCACGCGATGGCGTGGAAGGGGCTCGCCGTAGCGGATGCGCCCAGCCAACATGGGATTGATGACAAGCCACGTGCCGTCATCGAAAGGAAGGAGGAGGAACTTGCCCTTGCGTTCGGCACCCGTGAATCGGCGACCAAGTAGCAGATCGGCCATGTCCCCACCCAGAAGGTTGCGGGTCACCAGCGGACGACGCACCTCGACCGACGTGATCTCTACGCCGGTCAGGCGGCGATCCAGGAACTCGCGGATCACTTCCAGGTCTGGCAATTCAGGCATCGAGTCTTCCTCCCACTGTCCGCTCTGCCCTGACCAAGGCCAGCGCCAGCCCCACAGACTTCAGGCGACGCGCCTGGACAGGCTGCCGGACCCTATTCTACCTAAAAAGGCCAGTGTGCACAAAGAGGCCGCACCTGGTAATCAGGTACGGCCCCTGCTCGCTATATGTTATGGTGTCTCGCGCGCCACTAGCTCAAAACCGCGTTACACCGGCCCGAGAGACTACGGCATGACGCTGCCAGAAAGGTAACAGCCTAGCAGATGGCTGCCTCACCGTCAGGATTGCCGCCTGCAGCTGGATCATAGAGATCGTCTCCGCTGAGGCCCCCAGCAACCGAAAGCGCTGAAGCATCACATTCAGCCAGCTCGCCCCGGAGCTCGGCCACTGAGAACAATGACACTGCAGCCAGTCCACCAGCCGCCGGGTCGTACGCATCGTCCCCACTAAAGCCCGCGGCGAAGACGAGCGCGCCACGCTCAGGAAGGGCGCCTGCAGCAAGATCATAAGCGTCATCCCCGCTCAGACTTCCATCCACGCTCAGATAGAGCCCGGGGAAGCCGCCTGCGGCGGGATCGTAGGGATCGTCTCCGCTGTAGCTCTTGCCATCGAGGGAAGCTGCCGCCGCCAGCGGAAAGGCCACTACCAAGAGCAGGATCAAAGAACCTGCAAAGAGATAACGTGCATCGAATTTCCTACCCTGTTGTTCCTTCACAATATTCCTCCTTGGAAGAACGATTCGGACAGCTACTGCTGCCGATCATCGGTTAGCTTGAACGCATCGTTGGCTGAGAGACTGAGCCAAGTGAAGGGGGAACAGTTGTGACTTGTATCCCGGCTGAACTCGTGAAGTGGGGAAAGCCTTGCGTCTATACACTCTACTATACCATGGGGAGGAGTATTTGTCAAGTTAATATCATATAAATAATACTTTTTGATGGGGTGGTGGCTTCACAACCGAAGGAGAGCGAAGGCAGGCCATAACGCTAAGGGCCTTGCCTCTGATCGAAGAACTCTGGCAATGCCGGTTGCATCAGGCAACGCCACCTCCAGGCTGGTCTACACTCANATGAGGGATTTCAGCGCGGGAAGGAGTTGCTCCCCCTCAGCAGTGCCGTACAGGTTCACCTGCTCACGCGGATCCTCCTGCAGGTCAAATAGCCAGGGCTGCCGCCCCCGGTCGAACTCGACGTACTTGTAGCGCTGCGTCCGCACGCCAGTGTAGGAAGGGGTATTCTCGGGGAAATAACGCCAGAACTCGAGCATAAAGTGCTCCCGACCCTGCAGTCCAGCATCGGTGAGATAGGGGATCCAACTTTCACCGTCCATGTCCTGGGGGATAGGGAGCCCAGCGATGTCCAGCAGGGTCGGCGCGATGTCCAGATTGAGCGCCATCTGCTGCCTGAGTGCCCCCGGATCTGAGATCAGCCACGGCGCGCGCACGAGCAGCGGCAGCTTGATCGACTCTTCGTACGGCTCTCGAATGCCATGGCAGTCATGCGTGCCCCACTGCATGCCATTGTCGCCCATGTAGATGACGAGCGTGTTGTCCCGCAGACCTTCCTGGTCAACAAAGTCGAGCACTCGCACGATATCGCGGTCCATGGCAGTCAGCGTTTCGCAATACCGTCGATATTGGCCGTGGTAACTGCCCATCATGACACCCTGGAATACATTCTGGTCAGCTTTGCCGTACCACAACGGATCGACGTGATCGGGCAGGATGCCCTCGAGATCGGCATCCTTGTACATGCCGGCAATCCCCTCGGGCGACTGGAAAGGAGGATGGCCTGCCCGGTGGGATAGGTAGACACAGAAAGGCTTCCTGTCCCCCGCCTCGCGAGCCAGAACCTCCTGCATGAACTCGATGGCGTAATCAGTGACCTCCTCGCCGATGTAGGACTTTTTCGATGGGACCTCCTGCCCGTTGACGACCATGGGGCAGTCAAAGTAGGCTCCCTGTCCCTCGCGATAGGTGTAGGATACAAAGAGATCGAGGAAGGGCATCTCGGGCAGCCCCTCACCGGGCATGTGCCATTTGCCGATGAAGGCGGTCGCATAGCCGGACTGGCTCAGGTACTCGAGGAAGGTCGTCATCTGTCCGGTCCAGGGCGTGTGATTGTTCTTCACGCCGTGGTTGCGGGCATAGGCCCCGGTCAGGATGCTGGCTCTCGATGGGCTGCACAGGGCGGTGGTGTTGAACGCCGACTCGAACCGCACCCCTTCGGCGGCGATCCGATCCATACCCGGCGTCTGGATGAAGGGATGCCCGGCACAGCCCATAGTGTCGGCATTGTGGTTATCCCCGAGGATAAAAATGATGTTGGGAGCCGTCGCCGGAGCCTGCTGGCGGCTCCGGGCAGAGTAAAGGCTAGCCCGAGTCCGGCTGGTATCCGGGCCGGCAGCACGGGCCGGCGCAAAGCCATCAGCCCTACCGCCCTGTTGCTCCCTGGCACGGGGCCAGAGGAATGCCGTCAGACCCGCGGCAAGCGATGTACCTGCGAGCCTGAGGGCGCGCCGCCGGCTGATATTTTCACGTCCTGTTTCAGGGCCCGGTTTCGCGGTCATCGTCATATCCTCCCTCATACCCCTGAGCCAAAGAGCAGCCGGTACCCATCCAGAAAGATGACATAGAGGTTCTCCCCCTGGCCCCAGGCAAAGATGCCGCCGAAGGCGAGCGCGCCGATCACGATGGAGGCCACCGGCGCGACGGAGAACACCTGAATCTGCTGCCCGCGGCGCTTCAGGATATATCGGGCTATCAAGGTGCCGGCGCCCATTTCGATGGCGAGCAGGCAGACCATCCAGACAGAAAGAGGGTTGACGTACCAGTAGAGACATTCCACAAAGGGGTGAGATTCAGTCAGCAGTATGACATCTTTGGTTATCCACAGCAAGGGGACCAGGATGGAAGCCAGGATCCGGCCAGGCAGCGTGACCCCGCGCAGGTAGGCACAGGTATAGATGTACAGAGCCCCGAAAAAGATGGCGAGGAAGTAGGTCGTTCCAAACACTGCCGCCAGGACCTGCTGCACGGGCTGGTTCGTCATGCGGCGAGAGCCATAGTAGATCAGATAAGATATGAGGGCAACAAGAAATACAGTCAGCAGAGGCTTGACAGCGGGGCGAAATCCGCGTTTCTCCATTGGCACACTCCTGGCCATGTCTGTGAATAGGGCGACGGAACAATCAGATTATACTACCTGTCGCAGATATTGCCAAGGTGCTCGGGCACCGCATGTTCCGGCGGCGCCTTGCCGCTGAGGGGGCACCTAGCAGCTTCAGAATAGGTGACGGACAGCACCTCGAGTGAACGCTGCCTATCTGTCGCTTCCGCTGACCTGATTCAGCGTGCCACCACAATTCGAGTGGGCATCCAATTGACACCGGTGCCTCGACTTGGGGCTTGAGAAGACCACTTTGAGTCTGAATCGGTCCTGATCCCTGTCTCCGGGTGTGTGGCGTCCGGCACTGGAAAGACAAATGCTTCTGTCCTGCGTGCGAACCTTGGAGCTTTGGCACACTCTTATCTCGATAGGCACGAGCGAGAGCCTCTCGCAAGCGAGAGGCCGAATCTCCAGGCGGATACTGCTACTCTCTCACTGTATCACTGTCTCAAGGTTTTGAGGGTGCTATATGGGGCGTTTGTAGATACAATCATGGGAGAGGGGTTAAGGATTGTTCCGCTGGTTTTCCGAATCCAAATGCGTTTGTCCCAAGATACTACCAAAGTCCCATTGACACTTGGGACTATCACGTGGTACTATACTATTGCGGGTTGGTTTTCCCTAGAGGGAAGGATGCCGTGCCACAAGAAGGCTGGCTCGGAAACCGTTCGCTGCCCTGCACACACCCTGGACCGCAGAATGAACCTCTTCACACGGCACCCTTGACGGCAATCGCTTCCCTCCTTTTCGCACAACCGTGCAGGGTAGTCCATGATCGGACTCGATCTCGCATTGTGTGAACCAGCTTGACCCTCAAAGTCAACGCGACCTCGTGACCTACACACCAGCAGAAGATCGCATCGCTACCGCATTCATCGTGGATACTTCCCGCTCACCTGACGTCCGCACGCCTTCGGCCGGAATCAAGACCAGGCATCCAGGGCCTATTTAATGGCGGAACCGCAAGGAAGGAGGTGATTGCTAAAACCAAGAATGCAACCGGTCGTGATTTCCGGGACGTACATGTCGAGGAGGTAGTAGGACATGAGCGATGAACGAGTTGAGAAGGAACGGGTACAATTCAAGCAACTGCTCCTGGAGAACCCCAACTACTTTGGCACCTTCCCCGAATTCGACATCGATCCGGTAAAACCGATGAAGTTCAACATCCGGTACGAAGAGTTGCGCTGCGTTGGCTTCCTGCCGGAGCAGGACCTGTTGGAGGCCGTGCTCGAGATCAAGCTGCCCGGTGGCTACATGGGAGGGCTGTGCTCTGCCGGTTCTCTGGAGTACGTACGCTTTTACGTGGACTGGGACGACGACGGCGACTTTGATGAACCGGAAGAAGATGCCGGCGTGGTAGCCGTAAATGTCCACGACATTCTTAACGAGAAGGGGCCCTGCCGCGACCGGGCAAAGCCCCTGTCCTATGCGGTGAGGATCAAGCTAGACCCGCGAAAATATCCCTGCAACAGGCCGCAGATTGTAAAGGTGCGGGCCATCCTGGCCTGGAACACCATGCCCCCCGCTGGCTCCCCTGACTACCCGCCTGCCTGGGGCAACGTGGTGGAAGGCTGGATCCAGATCAAGCCACGGGAGTTCCTACTGGCCGACTTGATCAAAGCCATCAACTGGAGAAAACTCAAGCTCGATCCCACTCTGTTCAATGCCGACGTGCCTGTATCAGAGGTCGTGACACCGTCACTCGATGAACTGAGGAAGGTATACCGCGGCAAGAAGGTGCCCGAGCACCGGCTCAATCTGGCCCGCTTTGCTCCCCTGGTGGCGCAGATCAAGGAGCAGCCGGAGCTCCTGGTGCAGCTCAAGAAGGAGCCAGAATTCGTCCAAATCATGGAGATCATCCAAGACCTGCTGCTACCCAAGCCACAAACAAGGTACGAAGAGCTGCATTGCGTAGGTCTGATTTACGATCAAGACACGCTGGCCGCGACGCTAACGGTCAAGCAGCCATACGGGTACAAGGGCAATCTATGCTCCAAGGGCAGCACTGAGTATGTGGCCTTCTGGGCCAATGTGTACGACCAGATAGAGCAGCAGTGTGTGTGGCGCTATCTGGGCACGGCGAAGGTGAACGTACACGACCTGGAAAAGATCCCGAGAGGCGGAGTGCAGTATGCGGTCAGGCTGCCGTGCGACCTGGCCCGGTGGAAGCAACCTTGCTACGAGCCGGTGGTCCTGCAGGTCCGGGCTGTGCTATCCTGGGACCAGCCGCCATCCACGGTTGACCCCTACGACAAACCGATTTGGGGCAATGTCGTCGATACCCTCATCCAGCTGAGGCCGGGTGATATTGCCGAAGGTCCCCACGTGCCGTATCTGTGGTCTGTGGGCGACATGGCAGTGGAAAGCATATCTGGCAATCCCTACACGACGGTGGGCAGTGCCCTGGGACCTGGCTACGCCAACGGGCCCAGTATCGGTGGAGGATTCACTGCAGTAGAGAGTCCGTTCGGCGGGAAGGCCCAGATCACGGGCACCATCACCAATGCACCGAACAACCCACCTGAGGCCCTGAAGCTGAGGTACAAGGTCCAGTGGCTAAAGATCGGCTCTGGCACCGGCTGGCATGATATCGTGGACAAGTTCAGGATCTGGCTGCGGCATGACGGCGTGCCTGTAGGCTCGATGTGGCAGATCGCCATCGGCGGCTACTTCAAGTACCAGAAGGACCTGACCCCGCCGTTGCTGGTCGAGGTGCAGGACGATGTTCTGGCCATCTGGAACACGAACAAGGCCGAGGGAGACGGGCTGTACCTGCTGAGGGTGCTGCTCTACCAGCCCGGTGCGCCGCCGATGCCCGGAGTGCCGCCGGACCACTTGGCGAGCAAGATCATCCGCGTCATGGTCGACAACACGCGCCCCGAGGCCGAGATATCGCTGGATGCCGGGCCCTGCACCAAGTTCAAGATCGGCGATACCTTCACCGGCAAGTTCACCGCCACCGACGACCACATCTGGCGCTACTGGATCAGCATACATCCTAGCACACCCACGCCGCCGGTTATCGTGCCTCCTGCCAGCGGACACTACCCGTTGCTGGCACCACCGGGCAAGGTTAACGAGGCGTACAAAGTCCAAACCACGGCTTCGACGACTCCCTGTGGCTATGTCATCCGCCTGGACGTCAGGGACCGGACCATCGTGAATAACCACTTCCCGGGTCACTGGAATGGCGATGAGGTCGGTTTGTGCTTGCTGGAGGAGGATTCAGACTAGCCCGTCCATAGATCTCGAGCGCAACCCAAGGGTGCCTTTCCCTTGAAAACGGGAGAGGCACCCTCTTTGTGATGGAACGTGGTCAACAGGCAGCCTGCCCTTCACCCTGGATTGAGGCTGCCATCTGAAATTGGCAATGAGCCGAGTTCATTCGTGCCACAAGCACTGAGATTGCCAAGTTGGTTTACAAGTGATAGTCGCCTGCTGCCTCGGGCTGATAAAGGATCTCCTTGACTAGCAAGCGCCTCATGCCATCGGGAACAGGCCATTCGAAAGTATCACCGACCTGATAGCCCATCATCGCCATGCCAATCGGCGCCAGGATGGAGATGTAGCCCCGATCCGCATCCGCATTCTCCGGAAAGACCAAAGTGTAAGTCTCTTCCTGCTGGGTATCCATGTCCAGGAGTACCACAGTGGAATTCATGGTGATGACGACGTCCGACACCGATTGGGGGCGGACCACTTGCGCCCGCTCAAGCTCTGCTTGCAGGTGGGCCAGGTAGTCACGCCCGCGAAGATAGGTATGCGAAGCTTCCTCGATCAACTTTTTCAGGCGGTCGAAATCAAGCTCTGTAATCTGAATGGCTTTGCTGTTCATAGTTTTTGCTTTTGGATGCTCTATGTTTTCAGTTGCCAGTCTACCTGCCTGCCAATCTGCACTGCCGACGAAAGGCAGGGCTGTCCCATGAATTCGGGACAGCCCCGAGTCAGTTCATTGCCTGCTGTGGGGCAAAGGTCAAGCAGTGCTAGGGAAAGATGCCCCTCGCATGCACAGCCTCAGCGACCCGGCTGATGGCGAGCATGCTCGCCCCCAGGCGGAGGGGCACTTGCTTCTCCTGGGAAAAGTCCCATACCTCTCTAAAGCTGCGGACCATGATCCGCTCCAGCCTGCTATTGACCTCTTCTTCTTCCCAGAAATAGTTCTGCAAGTCCTGGACCCACTCGAAGTAGCTAACGATGACCCCACCAGCATTGGCCAGGATATCGGGCACTACCACGATGCCCCGCTCGTTCAGGATTTCGTCAGCCTCGGGAGTGGTCGGGCCGTTGGCCCCCTCAATGATAGATCGGGCCCGGATGTCCTGGACGTTGCCGGCGTGTATAGCGTGTTCCAGCGCGGCTGGTACCAGGACGTCAACGTCAGCGCACAGCAGTTCCTCGTTTGTGATCGGCACTAGCCCAGGTGCATCGTAGCCTTCCAGCAGATGTTTGGGGTTGTTTGCCACATGCTGGTTCAGGCTCGCGGTATCCAGGCCAGAAGCGCAGTAGAGCCCGCCGCTCACGTCGCTGACCGCCACGATCTTGCAGCCCATCTCCTGCAGGATCGTCGCAGCCGCCGAACCGACGTTGCCATAGCCCTGGACGGCGACGGTCGTTTCAGAGAGATTCCCCTGCTGGCGCTTGATCAACTCGGCGGTGGCAATGGCCACGCCCCGACCGGTGGCCTCCTTGCGCCCCAGCGATCCCCCCAGCGCAACCGGCTTGCCGGTGACGATCTCCATCACGGCCTTGCCCTCCAACATGGTCACGGTATCCGCCATCCAGGCCATGGTCTGGGCATTGGTGTTGACATCGGGCGCCGGAATGTCGCGCTTGGGGCCCAGGATTGGCAAGATGGCCGTGGTAAAGCGCCGGGTCAGGCGGCTCAACTCTATCTCCGACATCACCGAGGGGTCACATTCTACGCCACCCTTTGCCCCACCATAGGGAATGCCCACGACCGCGCATTTCCAGGTCATCAGGGCAGCGAGGGCTCTGACCTCGTCAAGGTCAACACTGGGGTGATAGCGGATTCCGCCCTTGCATGGCCCCCGGGCGCTGGAATGCTGGACGCGGTATCCATTGAACACCTCGATCCGCCCATCGTCCATCATGACCGGTACAGAGACGGTCAGTTCCCGCTCCGGGCGGCGCAGGATGCGGTGGATGCTTGGATCCAGCCCTATACGTTCTGCCACTTCATCGAGCTGGCGGAGGGTTGCATCCCACAGTGTCTGCCTTGGCGGTTCTCCGACCGTGAATTGGGGCAGAGATTGGGTTCTTTGTTCGGTAGCAATGGCTCGAGTCATAATTATCTCCAAGGGATCGGCACAGCAAGCGGCAGGGGGCAGGGCCCCCTTGCCGTTGGCCCGCGATCGCCTATCGCTCCCACAGCCTGATGGGCCGGTTGTACAGCGAATAGAGCAGAGCGGCGATGCCACGACGGCTTTCCACGTCTTCGTTGTCAATCACCTGTACATCCAAGACGTGCCCCAACCGGCGCGGGCCGATCATCTCGGTATAATCCTTGACCAGAGCGCGATCCAGCGCTGCAACCAGAGAGCTCAGGGCGCTCGTCTTGCGGTCGACCCAGACCAACAGATGGATCGGCAAGGACTCGGAACGCTCGCCTAGAACGCGATCCTCCGGCGTGGCATCGAACTCGTAAAGCGAGACCGATTGGACATGATCATCGAGGGCACCAAGTGCCACGGCCACCTGCTGTGCGAGTCGATAGTGGCAATACTCCAACGCCTTGCGGTCGCCCCCGCGAGCTCTCTCCAGGCTCTCCTGTGGGCTCGACAGATTTAACCTGCGAGCGCAATAGTCAAGGGCCTTGACCAGCGACCCTTGCACGGCGCTGGTGGCATCCGGCATTTGGAGTGGCGGTGTCACGGCTACGAAATCCGATACTTCCGGTCGATCCTGCTGTACTATCCTATTCATTTTTTCCTCCTCTACACATTAGGTCTCTTAACACGCCCACATCCTACCACAAAGTCCCCAAAAAACTCATAGGATAGCGGGATGCATTCCTGAAAAATCCATGAAAAATGGCGCCCCGTGGTGATGGGGCGCCCTGATAAGGGAGACTATTATGGCACAGCCTATCGAAAATCGCCTACCTACTCATCGTCGGGGCAAGAGAGCATATAGCCAACGCCTGGTAAGGTCTCGATATAGCAGGGATTCGACGGATCCGGTTCAATCTTGCGCCGCAGATAGCGCACGTAAGCCCTCAGATAGTCCAACTCATCCCGATACTCCGGACCCCAAACTGCTGTCAGCAACTCCGGATGGGAAAGCACCCGGTTGGCGTTCAGAGCCAACTCGCGCAGCAAGGCGTACTCGGTGCGAGTAAGCGAGACGGTCTTGCCGCCGCAAGTGACTGCGTGCCGAGCATAGTCTATCTCTAGATCGCCGCAAACAAAGGTCGCCGTGGTTGTCTCCTCCGGACGCTGGCTGCGCCGCAGCACAGCCTTGACCCGGGCAAGCAGCTCTTTGGCGTTAAACGGCTTCGTCAAGTAGTCGTCAGCCCCTGCGTCAAAGCCAGTCAGCACATCAGCATCGCGAGCCTTGGCAGTCAGCATGATAATCGGCACAGAGGAGAATTCGCGGAGGCGCCGGCAGATCTCGTACCCGTCCATGTCCCCGGGTAGCAGAACATCGAGCAAGACCAGGTCCGGCTGTTCCAGCGACACCATCTCCAAAGCCTGCTTGCCATCCCCGGCAACGAGCACCTCGTAGCGCACGGCCCTGAGAATCTCGCTTATCAGCCGCACCACCCGTGGCTGATCTTCGACGACCAGGATCTTGTCTGTCATACAGTCCCTCCCGCGATCGGGTCCCGCCCCGTGCCCTGTGCAGGCAAAGGCAGGGTGAAATACAAGGTGCTGCCCTGGCCCATTGCTGATTCGGCCCAGATGCGACCCCCATGGCTCTCCACGATGGCGTGTGCGATGGGCAACCCCAATCCCGAGCCGACAACATTCCGGATCAAGCCAGTCTTGGCCCGGAAGAACTTTTCGAATAGCTGGTGCAGGTGCTCCGGCGCGATGCCCACACCCTGATCGGCAACACTGATCGTTACCTCTGTGGCCTGTGCCTCGGCACGTACGATGATCAACCCACCGCCAGGCGAGTACTTGATGGCATTGTCAAGCAGATTGCGCAGTACTTGGGTGATGCGCTCGGGATCGGCCTCGATGACTGGGAGACGGTCGGGGAGGTCGACCACAAACTTGTACCCCACCGCCCGGCGGGCCATGTCATCGATCACGCCTTGCACCAAGCGCGGCAGCAGTACAGGCTGCAACTCTAGCTTGAGAAGGCCGGCGTCGATGATCGACGACTCGAGGATGTCGTGGATCAGATTTTGTAGGGTGTCGCACTCTTCGTCTATGATCTGGAGGAACTCTCGTTGCGACTTTGGATCAAAGGCCACCTCCTCCATCAACAGAGCGGTGGAGTAGCCCTTGATCGAGGTCAGTGGTGTACGCATTTCGTGAGCCAGGGTTGAGATCAATTCAGCCTTCAGGCGGTTCGCCTCGCCGAGGGCCTCAGTGTCACGCAACTCCTCACGCAGGCGGGAATTCTCAATAGACAGGCTGAGAAGGTCGGCCACGCGCCCCAAGAAGACCAGATCGTCATCGGTGAAACCGCCGGGTTGCTGCAAATTCAGAAGGACCAGCGTCCCGATTCGTGCGCCTAGCGTGAGTAGCGGCACGCCCAGCGCGCTCAGAACTCGACCCTGCCCGGCGGTAGCCTCTACAAAGGAGCGGCGATTGGCACCGGTCAGGTCAGCCATGACGGCCGCCGCCTCGCCCGGCGTGGAGCACAGCAGGGGTTCTGCGCTTTGAAACACCTTGCCGGCAATCGCTTCTCCAGGCGAAAGACGGATCTGCCGCAGCTTGGTCAGATCGTAACCCTGGGCACTCGCTGCCACCAGGCAGTCATCTGGGGCATCGTACAGCCACAGGCTACCCGCGTCGGCAGCTTCAAACGAGTCGATGATGCCGGACAGGAATCGGGCGAGCATGGTCTCCTGATCGTCTTCGGAGACCAAGATCTTGGCCAGCGCAAAGATCATTCGCAAGCGCTGGTCCTTTCCCTGGTTCTGGCGTTTGGGCAAAGTCTCCCCGATCGCTGCCGAAACTGGTTGGACTATCCCTCCTGTTCGCTCATCCATAGCGCACGACTCCTTTATCGTCTGCTCAACCATTTCGAGTATAGCAGGTTTCAGCCATTGTGCCAATTGGCTGCACGATTAAGGCCTGGATAGAGAACAAGTCGCCAGGAGCATGACAGAAGTCATGGACAACACCCGTGCCCGTAGGGTATAATGACAGTGTCAAGCATTGTAGTAGGTGGCTCGGCGGACTTGAGAACGGAAGAGCATCTGCCAAGGGCGCCGGCGACGCCGATGTACACGCACATTTCTCTGCCAAGTTCACTAGCCGTCAAGGCTCCGGCCCAGAATTGAACCAGTGCCCCAGACCTGAAAGGGTCAGGGACCAACTCACTAGCCGGAGCCAGCGCAAAAAACGGCTGGCGCCACGGGAGAAAGGAGGGAACAGAGGTCTAAAGCTGAGTTCGGACCCTTGTCTTCTGTCTGTAGAAAAGCCTGCTACCCAAGGAGGGGAGAAATGCACATCACTGACATTGTCTGGTGGGCTTATACGGCCTTTGTGGTCGTCCTGGCCCTGTTCATGCTGGTCTTTGCCGCCAAGGTGCGCGAGAAGGAGGAGTAGCCATGGACCACCGAGAGCGAAACTGGCTGTTCGTGCTCATCGCCGTGTTCCTGGTATTCAATATCGTCACCCTCTCTCCGCTGATCCCCTGGCAAAGGTGGATGTTCTGGTCCAGCCCCGCGCCCGAGCATACGGTTCGCGTCGAGTTCGGCGAGTACGAAATCCGGCTGCCGGCGGAAAACATTGAGGCTCGGGTTGGCGAGTATGTGGAGTTTGTCGCCACCTCGGATGACGTGACCTATGGTCTGGGCGTGTTCCGCAAGGACGGCAGCATGGTCTTCCAGGAGCAGGTCCTGCCCGGGCGCGAGAACCGCATCGTCTGGAAGTTCGACGAGGCGGGCCTCTACGACGTGCGATCCACCGAGTACTCTGGTCCCCGCCATTCGGAGATGTACATCCCCGACGCCATCCGCGTGACGCAATAAGGAGGAGATTGCGATGAAAGAACTCGGTTGGACCGAGAAATGGACGCTACGCTTTGCCGTGGTGGCCCTGCTATTCCTGGCGCTGTCGGGCTTTGAGGGGATGTTGATGCGCACGCAGCTCTACGACCAGGATGCTCTGCACGGCATGGAGGCACTCCTGAACAATGTGCGCCCAGGAGTCGCCGAACCAGGCACCGAAGAACTATTCTACTCGATGCTGACCGCCCACCCCATCGTCGGTGTCTATGGCTTTATCTATATGGCCGTCTTTGGCGCTTTTTACTTTCTGGTCCCCTACCTGCTGGACAAGCCGGTCCGGCACAGGAAACTGGTTGTGACCAATTTCTGGTTGCAGATCATCGGGGTGATGATCTGCTGGGCGTCGGGCTTTTTTGGGCTGTTCAACTCGCTCTACACCCTCTACTGGCCACTGCCGGTCAGCTTTGATCGCACGCCGGTGTGGGGAAGCGTCTTCTTTATGGTTGGCGCGGCGCTGATCATGGTCAACATCCTGATCTTTGCCTTCAATATCTTCAAGACGGTGCTCAGCAAGAGCGACTCAAAGTCCTACAGTTTTTTCCAGTTCCTGCGCTCGGCCTTTGGTATCCCGCGCCTGCTAAAGCTGTTCGGCAAGGAAGACAAGAACGCGCCGAATCTGGACTATAACGGGCTGCCAGTCTTTATCGTGGCGGTGGGCCGGGGATCGATCGATACCGTCATCAATGCCTTTGTGCTGCTGACGGCAGGAGCAGTCATCCTGGTCTATGGCCTGTTTGCACTGTTCGGCTCGCCTCTGAACCCCGCCGCCATCGACCCCCTGCTCTACAAGAACTGGTACTGGTGGGGGCTGGACATGGTGGCAGATGGCAACGCACTGATCTACACAGCCGGAGTGTGGTACCTGCTCATCCCCCTGCTGACCGGCCGCCAGCTCTTTGGGGCCAACGTGGTCAAGACGGTGATCATGGTCGACCTGCTGGTCAGCATGGGCGTATGGAGCCACCATCTGCTGGGTGACACCTCCCAGCCGATGTGGATGCGCCTGCTGTCGGGCCAGTTCATCACCTGGGGCGAGTTCTTTACCATGGGCCTGACGATATTTGCCTCGCTGATGACGGTCTGGCTGGCAAGGCCGGTCAAGATGACGGCGGCCCTCAAGTTCGCCCTGGGCTCGATGTTCGGCTTTATGATGGGTGGCGTGGCGGGACTGGTGCAGGCCAACCTGGGGCTAAATGTGGTGTTCCACAATACCCAGTGGGTGGTCGCCCTGCACGCCCACACCTTCCTGCTGACCGGGGTGGGCACTATGCTCTTTGCGGTGCTCTACGCCCTGGTGCCGATGCTGACCAAGCTGGAATTCAAGAGCAAGGGCCTGATCAACGCCCACTTTTGGCTGTGGATCGTGGGCTCGGTGATCATGGCCTACGCCATGGGCATGGCTGGAGCGCAGGGCATGCTGCGCCGAACTCTGTACGAGGGCGGCCAGTTCCAGGGCTACACGCTGGTGGCGATCATCGGCGGCTTGCTGGTCAGCCTCGGATTCGTGGCCTTCCTGGTCAATCTGGTGGGCACCTTGGGC
>P_2C_Sed_3_UnCtyDRAFT_1000015_pt1 | contig 17754 bp, 14 predicted proteins | sample Pon2CUnioCityCA_4_FD_10232 | JGI IMG/M metagenome (IMG submission 10232)
CGCCCACCCCAACCGCGACCCCCACGCCGACCAAGGTCCCGGCGGACAAGAGCAAGGCAGGCAAGTGGATCGAGATAGACCTGTCTCAGCAAAGACTATACGCCCATGTGGGGCAGAGTACGGTCTTCAGAGCCGTCGTTTCGACAGGCACGAGGTACTATCCAACGGTGGTGGGGCGATTCAGGATCTATGCCAAGTATCGCGCCACACACATGAGCGGTCCTGGATATAGCTTGCCCAATGTGCCCTGGACCATGTACTTCTATCGGGGCTATGCCATCCACGGGGCGTACTGGCACAACAACTTTGGCACGCCGATGAGCCATGGCTGTGTGAATATGAGGATCGCCGATGCCAAGTGGCTATACCAGTGGGCGCCCAAAGGCACGCTGGTCGTCGTGCATCGGTAGGGAGTGCGGAGGCAGTTTTGATCACACCGGCGGGACAGGAATGTCGCTATTTCTACGCCGATTACTTCAGAGGGCGGGAACGGGAAGAGTGCCGGCTTCTGGCGCAGAACCCGGCTTCGGAGCCGTGGCGCCCTCAGCTGTGTTCCAAGTGCCCGGTGCCCGGCATCCTGCGGGCCAATGCCTGTCCGAATCTGGTGCTAGAGGGGCGGGTGAAGAAGGGCTTTCTGGGCCTATCGCGCAGAGTCGAGGTGAGCGCAATCTGTTCCAAGTACCTGGTCGCGGTGGAGGAGCCCCACGTGGGGTGCGGGCACTGCCACGAGGAGTCGCCCGGTGCAGCCCTTTTTCGGTCTGGTGAGGGAGGGTAATCCGGTCGAATCGAGGAGCTAGAGAGTCCTTGCGAATGGCCTCCGATTCCGGGATGTTGCCGCGGGCTTGATAGAGCCGCGGTCACCCTGAGCCGGAGGCCTTTGTTGTTGTGCCGTACAAAGAGGCTAGGCTTCTACAGGTTCTGCTTCGTGACTCGGCGCCGGTTCTGGCTCCTCGGCTGACCCGGTCTCCTGCTTTTCAAAGGCTAGCTCATCGTCGTCGCCCACCTCTGCGAGGATCTTGTCCCCTGCTTCGAACTCGCCCTGCAAGATACGCCGGGAGAGGGGGCTTTCCAGGTAGCGCTGCAAGGTCCGCCGCAAGGGCCTGGCACCAAAGGCCCGATCGTAGCCCTTTTGAGCGAGCCACTCGCGGGCCGCCTCGGTCAGCTCGACTGTGATGCCCCGCTCCTCGAGCCGATCGCGGATCTCTTTCATCTGCAGGTCGACGATCTGTACCATGTGCTCCAGTGTCAGGGTGTGGAAGATGATGACCTCGTCAATGCGGTTCAGGAACTCGGGACGGAAGGTCCTGCGCAGCCCATCCTCGATCTTTTTCTTGTTCTCGCGTGCCTCTTCGTCGCCGTTAGCGGAACGCACAAAGCCCAGGGTCCCGCCCTGCTTGGCGTACTCGGTGCCGATGTTGGAGGTCATGATGATGACCGTGTTACGGAAATCGACCACGCGTCCCTGCCCATCGGTCAACCGTCCGTCCTCGATGATCTGCAGCAGCGCGTTCCATACGTCGGCATGGGCCTTTTCGATCTCGTCGAACAGGACCATCTGGTACGGCCGGCGGCGGACCGCCTCGGTGAGCTGGCCGCCCTCCTCGTAGCCGACATAGCCCGGCGGCGCGCCGAACAAGCGGCTGACGGTGTGCTGCTCGCGATACTCGCTCATGTCGATGCGGACCATAGCTTCCTCGTCGTCGAACATGAACTGCGCCAGGGCTTTGGCCAGTTCTGTCTTGCCGACGCCCGAGCTGCCCAGGAAGATAAAGCTGCCGATCGGGCGGCGCGGGTCCTTGAGGCCACTCCGAGCGCGGCGGATGGCGTCGGCGATGGCGACGATGGCCTCTTCCTGGCCGACGATCCGCTCGTGCAGGTGTTCCTCCATGGCGAGCAGTCGCTTCGCTTCGGACTGCAGGAGGTTGCTCACCGGGATGCCGGTCCAGGTGGCAACGACTTCGGCGATGTCCTCAGCCTCGACGGTCTCGTCCAGGCCGGTCTCCTGGCGCCACGCAGCACGCTTTTCCTTGTACGCGTCTTCGAGGGCGAGCCGCTCGGCCTTGTACTGGGCCGCCCGCTCATAGTCGCGGTTTGCCCAGGCTGCTTCTTCCTCGGTAGCCATTTTCTGCAGGCTCGCCTTGATCTCCTTCAAGTCTGGCGGCATGGAATAGATAGCCACACGCAACTTGCTTGCGGCTTCGTCGATCAGGTCCACGGCCTTGTCCGGCAGATGGCGGTCGGTAACGTAGCGCTGCGACAGCCGCGCGGCAGCCACAAGTGCCTCTTCGGTAAAGCGCACGCTATGGTGGGCCTCGTAGCGGTCTCTGAGACCTTTGAGCATCTCGATTGTCTCATCTACCGAGGGCTCCTCGACCCACACTGGGGCAAAGCGTCGCTCGAGGGCAGCGTCTTTCTCGATATAGCGGCGGTACTCGTCGGGCGTAGTGGCGCCAATGCAGCGCAGCTCGCCGCGGGCCAAAGCCGGTTTCATCATGCTCGATGCATCGAGTGCGCCCATGGCCCCACCCGCGCCCACGACGCTGTGGATCTCGTCGATGAAGAGGATTACGCGGCCCTCGGCGTTCTGGATCTCCTCCATGGCGCTCTTGAGCCGCTCCTCGAACTCGCCGCGGAAGCGCGTCCCGGCAACCATGGCACCCAGGTCGAGTTGCACGACCTGCTTGCCGCTGAGGATCTCGGGCACATCGTCCTCGGCGATCTTGCGGGCGAGACCCTCGGCGATGGCGGTCTTGCCCACGCCGGCGCTGCCGATGAGCACCGGGTTGTTCTTGGTGCGGCGGCTGAGNACCTGGATGACGCGCAAAATCTCGGCATCGCGCCCGATGACGGGGTCGAGCTTGCTCTCCCGGGCAAGTTGGGTCAGGTCGCGGCTGTACTTCTCGAGGGTGCGGTACCGTGCTTCGGCATGGGGGCTCGATGCCTTTTGCCCACCGCGCAACTCTTCGACGGCCTCCAGGATGCGCGGGCGCGTCACGCCGAATTCGGCCAGGACGCGGGCCGCCCCCGTGTTCTTTTCGCTAGCGATGGCCAGAAAGAGGTGCTCGGTCGAGATATAGTCATCCTTCAGCTTGGACGCTTCTTCGTTGGAGAGGTCCATCACCCGTTTCAGTCTTGGGGTGATATAGACCTGGTGCACGCCGCCGCCATAGATCTGGCTCCGGGCGGTGCGCTGCAGCTCCTCGTCCAGCCGCTCGCGGATGGCCTCCAGTTCCACGCCCATTCGCTCGAGGATCTGGGGAACAGCACCCTCTGGCTGCTCGATGAGTGCCAGCAGCAGGTGCTCGGTGTCCACCTGGCTATGTCCGTAGCGTTGTAGAACCTCATAAGACTTGGCGGCCGCTTCCTGCGCCCGCTCGGTAAATCGGTCAAATCGCTCCATGATATGGTACTCTCTTTCAAGGCTTGCTCTCTGGCAAGCTGTAACGTTCTATACGCCGATTCGCTCCTGGCGTTTCGTTGCAGCACTCCCGATGCTGTGATTCGCTGTAGTTATTATACCCATTATCTGGTTTTCAGACAAGCTCACGGTGCCGTTCAAAGGCCAGAGCGAGGGCGTTAGGCCTCCTGATCGGGGCCTGCGATCCGCTCAAAGGTGAGTCGTCCATCCCGGGCGTCCACCCGAACCAGATCACCCTCGGAAAAGTCGCCCTTTAGCAGTCCCAGAGCCAACGGGTCCTGGACCTGGCGCTGGATGACGCGCTTTAGCGGGCGCGCGCCGTAGGCTGGATCGTACCCCTCGTCGGCGAGATGGGCTTTGGCCGCGTCGGTCAGCTCGATGCGGAGCTGGCGATCGGAAAGCAATTCTCGCAGGCGGCGTACCTGGATCTCTACGATCTCCATCAGGTGCTCCTTGGTGAGTCCGTGGAAGATGATGATCTCATCGACACGGTTCAGGAACTCGGGCCGGAAATGCTGCCGCAATGCGGTCAGCACCAGGTCACGCTGTTGCTCGTCAGTTGTAGCATCGCGACCGTCCAGGAATTCGGTACCCACGTTGGAGGTCATGATGACCACAGTGTTCTTAAAGTCGACCGTCCGCCCGTGACCGTCGGTCAGCCGTCCGTCATCCAGCAGTTGCAGCAGGGTATTGAACACCTCGGGATGGGCCTTTTCGATCTCGTCGAAAAGGACCACGGTGTAGGGCCGCCGCCGCACCGCTTCGGTTAGCTGCCCGCCTTCCTCGTAGCCGACGTACCCCGGGGGCGCGCCCACGAGACGGGACACGGTATGCCGCTCCTGGTACTCGCTCATGTCGATGCGGACCATGGAGTTCTCGTCGTCAAAGAGGAATTCAGCCAGTGCGCGGGCCAGCTCCGTCTTGCCGACGCCAGTTGGTCCCAGAAAGATAAAGCTGCCTATGGGCCGGTTGGGATCCTGGAGCCCGGCCCGGCTACGCCGCACGGCGTTGGATACCACGCTGATGGCCCGGTCCTGGCCCACGACCCGCATATGCAGGCGGTCCTCCATCCTGAGCAGCTTTTCGATCTCGCCCTCCAGCAGCTTGCTGACGGGGATGCCTGTCCAGGTCGAGACGACCTGGGCAACATCCTCGCTGCCGACCTCTTCCTTGAGCAACTGCTGCCCGGTCTGCAGCGCCTTCAGTTGCTCTTCCTGGTCGGCTAGCTGGCTCTCCAAGCGGGCCAATTCACCATACTGGAGCTCGGATGCCTGCCGGTAGTCGTACTGCCGCTGTGCCTCCTCGATCCGGTGGCGCACCTGCTCGATCTGCTCCTTGGTGTCGCGCAGACCCTCGATTGCGCCCTTCTCTTGCTCCCAGCGGGCGGTAAGGGCCCGGCTGTCTTCTTGAAGGTCAGCCAGTTCTTTATCCAGCTTTTTGAGACGTTCCTTGCTGGCCTTGTCCTTCTCTTTCTTCAGCGCCTCGCGCTCGATCTCCAGTTGCATGATCTGGCGGTCGACGCGGTCCAGTTCCTGCGGCTTGGAGTCGATCTCCATGCGCAGGCGGCTGGCGGCCTCGTCGATGAGGTCGATGGCCTTGTCAGGCAGAAAACGGTCGCTGATGTAGCGGTCGGACATGGTGGCAGCGGCAATCACTGCCGAATCCTGGATGCGCACCCCGTGGTGCACTTCGTACCGCTCCTTCAGACCGCGCAAGATGCTGATCGTCTCCTCGACGGTGGGCTCATCTACCAGGACCGGCTGGAAGCGTCGCTCCAGCGCAGCATCTTTTTCGATATGCTCTCGGTATTCGTCCAGGGTGGTGGCGCCGACGCAGTGAAGCTCGCCGCGGGCCAACATCGGTTTGAGCATGTTGCTGGCGTCCATGGCGCCCTGGGCTGCACCAGCACCGACGACCGTGTGTAGCTCGTCGATGAAGGCAATGACGCGACCTTCGGCGTCCGTGATCTCTTTGAGGGTAGCCTTTAGCCGCTCCTCGAACTCGCCGCGGAATTTGGCGCCGGCAAGCATGGCTGCCAGGTCCAGTTGTACAAGTCGTTTGTTCTTGAGGCCCTCGGGAACATCGCCGCGCACGATGCGCTGGGCGAGTCCCTCTACGATGGCCGTCTTGCCCGTGCCAGGCTCGCCGATGAGCACCGGGTTGTTCTTGGTGCGCCGGCTGAGAACCTGGATGACCCGCCGGATCTCTTCATCGCGGCCGATGACCGGGTCCAGCTTGCCCGCCCGGGCCAGCTCGGTCATATCGCGACCGTATTTGTCCAGCGCCTTGTAGGTACCTTCCGGGGTCTCCGAAGTCACGCGCTGGCTGCCCCGGATGCCGGTGAGTGCCCGCAAGATAGCGTCCTTGGTCAAGCCGTGGGCTTGTAGCAGGCGCGCGGCATTGCCGGCCTGGTCCTCTGTCAGGGCAAGCAACAGGTGCTCAGTTGAGCAAAAGTCATCGCGCATCTCCTGGGCAAGCTTGATGGCCCGATCCAGTGTCTGTTGCACCTCGCGCGATAGACCGGCCTGGGTGGTGCCTCCGTAGACTTTTGGTTTGCGACCCAGCTCGCCTTCGATCTGCTGGATCAGCATATTGGTTTGCAGGCCGAGACCCTGCACGATCATGGGCACTACGCCATCGGATTGGCGTAAAAGGGCCAGCAGCAGATGCTCGCCCTCGATCTGCCCATGACTATACTCGCCTGCCAAGGTCTGAGCCTGGAGCAGGGCTTCCCGTGCCTTTTCAGTGAAACGATTCAAATCCATCGTCGAAACTCCTTACCAAATCCTGGCGATACGCCTGGCGCACGTCGAGTATGTCGAGGTTCTCCACTTGTTTGGATTACCTGGTATCTCCCACCATGCAGGCCAGGCACGTTTTCTATGCTTTTCGCCAAGCATATTGTAGCGTTACTGCATTAGAGGAGCATGTGACGAGTGTTAGAGATCTGTTAGAGATGGCCATGCGTTCGGACGGTGAGGGGTGGCAGGGAGTCTTTCTATCGTGTCTCCTGCGCCGCGGGCCGGCCCGGGCGTGGCCGCCGGCGCTGCCGCCGGACCTCGACAAGGAGGGTGCCCAGCCCGGCCAGGACCATGCCCAGGACCATGCGCCAGGTGGGCGTCTCGCCCAGGAATAGCCAGGCCAGCAGGGCGATCTGGATGAGCATGGTGTTGTTGATGATACTCGACTCCATGGCCGAGAGGGTGCGACGGGCGAACCTTGAGCAATACATGCCTCCGCATATGTCTGACGGGATATGCACCCGCTACCAACCACACGACGAACGCCGGATTGCGTGCCGCGGGCGCATCCTTGCCTGCATGTTGATCGATCCCTGTGTGCAGAACGGCCCAATCGTACCTGAGNAGGCTGCAGAGGTCAAATCGGTGCGGGCATGCCCAATGTTGGGGAGCTGGCCCTGTCTTTGGGCCTCTCCGGGAGAATAGCACGTATGTTTGACAATCTCTCCAAAATGGCGTATAGTTATGGGACGGTTGGGTTGGTAAACCTTTCCTGAAGGAAACGCTTCGTTAATCTTCCCGGTGGAGATCTATGGAGATCGGAACAGTTCGGCAAGTCGACATAAATGACGAGATGCAGGGCGCCTACCTCGATTATGCTATGAGCGTAATCGTATCGCGCGCGCTGCCCGACGTGCGGGATGGCCTGAAGCCAGTACACCGCCGTATTCTCTATGCCATGCACGATATGGGCCTGCGGCCCGACCGGGGCTACAAAAAGAGTGCCCGTATCGTCGGTGAGGTGCTGGGTAAGTATCACCCCCATGGCGATTCGGCAGTGTACGATTCGATGGCCCGCATGGCCCAGGATTTCAGCCTGCGCTACGTGCTGGTGGATGGACAGGGGAACTTTGGCTCCATCGACGGCGACAGCCCGGCAGCCATGCGCTACACCGAGGCGCGGATGGCCAACATCGCCACCGAGATACTGGCCGATATCGACAAGGAAACGGTGGATTTCGTCCCCAACTTTGACGATACGCTGAACGAGCCTTCGGTTCTGCCCGCGATTCTGCCCAACCTACTGGTGAATGGGGCCTCGGGCATTGCGGTAGGTATGACGACCAGTGTCCCGCCGCATAACCTGGGCGAGGTCGTCGATGCCCTGGTCTACCTGATCGACAACTATAAGAAGCTGGATGACGTGACGGTAGAGGACCTGACCAAGTTTATCCAGGGGCCGGACTTTCCCACCGGCGGCGTGATCTACCGCTATTCCGGCGAAGACGGCGACGGCGATCGCCTGGATCTGATCCGCAACGCGTACGCCGTGGGCAGGGGACGGCTCAAAGTGCAAGCCAACGTGCACATCGAGGAGATGAGCCGCAACCGCAACCGCCTGGTGATCACCGAGCTGCCTTACCAGACGAACAAGACGCGCCTGATCGAGCGCATTGCCGAGATGGTGCGCGATGGCAAGCTGGAGGGCATCACTGACCTGCGCGACGAATCTGACCGGCAGGGGATGCGCATCTGCATTGAATTGACGCGCAACATAGAGCCGCGCGAGATGCTTTCGCAGCTCTTCAAAGTGACGCCCATGCAGACCACCTTTAGTGTGGCGATGCTGGCGCTGGTAGACGGCGAGCCGCGGCTACTGCCGATCAAGCGCATGCTGCTGCACTATCTGGAGCACCGCCAGGAGATCATCACCCGGCGCACGCGGTACCTGCTGGAAAAGGCCAAGCTGCGCGCGCATATTCTCGAGGGATTGCTAAAGGCGCTGGACGCCATCGACGAGGTGATTGATACGATCCGCCGCTCCCAGAGGGTGGACACCGCACACAATAACCTCAGGAGGCGCTTTGGCTTCTCAGAGATCCAGGCCCGGGCGATCCTGGATATGCCCCTGAGGCGCCTGGCAGGGCTGGAGCGGCGCAGTATTGCCCAGGAGCATCAGGAGAAGCTGAAAGAGATCAAGGACCTGGAGGCGCTGCTGCGCAGCCCGACCAAGATCCGGGGGACCATTCGCAAGGACCTGTTGGAGCTGAAGAACAAGTACGCCGATCCCCGCCGGACGCAGATCGTGGATCGGGAGATCGGACAGCACACGGCTCGCGACCTGGTGGAAGACGAGGACGTCCTGGTAACGCTGTGGAACGATGGGAGCGTGGTGCGGACGGCGAGACCTCCGCGCGTCTCTTCCAAGGCGGTGCCTTTGGCCCAAATGTGGGGCAATACGCGCGACGATCTCGCCTTCTTCTCAGCCAGTGGCGAGGCGATCCTGGTCCCCCTGCACCAGCTACCGGAGGAGCAGAATACGCCCGTTAGCGATCTGAAGCGTCGGTCCGGCTCGGATCCGCTGGTCAGTGCGCTGGTCTTGCCCCATCCATTAGATGAGGAGGACCTGCCCGAGACCTATTTGACTATGGTTACCCGGGGAGGGCGGATCAAGCGCGTCACACTGGAGGATTTCACGTCAGCCGCAAGCCGCGGCGCGGTAATCGCCATGGGCGTGGAGGATGGCGACGCGCTGGCCTGGGTGGTAGAGACCGGCGGGCAGGAAGAAGTCCTGCTGGTATCCCGCCAGGGCAAGGCCATCCGTTTTGCCGAGGAGGAGGTCAGGCCGATGGGCCTGACGGCGGCGGGGGTGCTGGCCATCAAGCTGGGCGATGACGATGTTGTGGTGGGTATGGGCGTCGCCCGCGACGACGCATTTGTGATCATCTGTAGCGAAGAGGGGTACGCCAAGCGCACGGCTGTCCAGGATTTCCCGTCTCAGAAGCGGTACGGCGGCGGGGTGCAGGCGGCCAAGCTCACCAGCAAGACCGGGCTGACAGCAGTAGCCGCAGTGGCTGAGGAAAGGGATGACGTGGTGCTGACCACGTCCAAGGGCAGGGTTACCAAGCTGCCTGTGAACGGGTTCCACTCCCAGGGGCGTCCTGCGAGTGGCTACAGGATCCGGCAGGACACCAAGGCTCGCTATGCGGAGCCGAAGAAGCATGGGACACCTGCCATGCTGACCGTATTGGCCGGGACCAAGGCCGCGGCCCAACGCGCCCGCGCCGCGTTGACGGCCCCAAAGACACAGTCCAAGACCAGTGCGTCGAAATCGAAGAGCAGCGCGCGATCGGGGACAAAGAAGACATCCGGGCGCTCGACAAGCAAGTCGCGAGCTTCGTCGTCATCGAAAAAGACGACCCGCAGCCGTTCGCGAAAGAGCAAGACAACGCCAGCCCCAATGAAGTCTGCTCCGTCAAAGTCGGGGAAGAAATCCACACCAGCCAAGCCCAAGTCGGTACGTAGCGTACCGAAGTAGAAGATCGAGTCCTGCATGGCTGATCTCAGACTGGAGAAAGCAGAGATAACTATGAATTACCGAGACACACTTGTCACCTGCCAGGAATGCGGCAAGCAGTTTATCTTTACCGTGGAGAAACAGCGCCAGATGAGCGATCGGGGGTTGGACGTGTCGCCCCCCGACATCTGCGATGCCTGCACCCAGCGGGTCAAGCATGATGGCAAGCTTCATGGGCGGGTCAGATGGTTCGACCTGGGCAAAGGGTACGGCTTTATTGCCGACGACTCGGGAAAGGATCTTTTTTTCCACCGGACCGGCGTGGTGTTGACCGAAGAAGGCTCCCTGCCCCCGTTGGAGGAGGGCCAGGAAGTCCTGTTCGAGGTTACGGAATCCCCCAAAGGTCCCCAGGCTGTCCAAGTTACTGCCTACGACGGATAGCAGAGCACCCACATCCCAAAAGAAAAGCCCGCGGTACNNGTACCGCGGGCTGGCTCGCATAGCGCCTTCGTGCCTAGCGGCGGCGCAGCAGGCGCATGCCGTTGAGGGTGACGATGAGGGATGCGCCCACATCAGCAAAGACGGCCATCCACAGGGTGGCCACACCGGCAACGGCCAATGCCAGGAACACCGCCTTGATTCCCAGCGAAAGGGCTACATTCTGCCGGATGATTCGCCGCGCATCCTGGCTCAGCTTGACGGCAAAGGGCAGCCGGCGCAGGTCATCGGCCATCAGCGCCACGTCGGCGGTCTCCAGGGCGGTGTCGGTGCCGGCGGCGCCCATGGCGATGCCCACGCTGGCCCGGGCCAGTGCTGGAGCATCGTTGACGCCATCGCCCACCATCGCCACCGCACCGTGCAGATCCAGCAGTGCCTCGATGGCAGCTACCTTGTGCTCGGGCATCAGCTCGGCCCGCACGTCATCGACCTCTGCCAGTGCGGCGATGGCCTCTGCTGTAGCCTGGTTGTCGCCGGTGAGCATGACCGTGTGCTCGATGCCCACCTTACCCAGAGCCACCAGCGCCTCCCCAACCTCGGGCCGCAGCGTGTCGGCAACGGCAATATAGCCCCGCACCCCGCAACAGTCGTCTTGCACGACCATCGCAGTCTGACCGGCGGCCTGCGCTGCGTGGACTGCATCACAGAATGGCCCCTCGACCAGGTCAGGATCGTTCTCGTGGATATAGGTATGGGTGCCGAGGGTGAGGCTATGGCCATCCAATTGGCCCCGCACGCCGCGACCGGTAATAGCTTCGACCTCCTCGGCGACCCTGAGTGTTGGCGCAAGGCCCTGCGCCTGGGCCTCGGCTACAACGGCACGGGCCAGCGGGTGTTCGGACTGGCGCTCGATGGCCGCCGCGTCAGCCAGCATTTGGCGGCAAGTGTCGCAGCTACGCCAGTCCAGGCCCTCCTCGTGCTCGAGACAGCGCACTTCCACGACCTGGGGCTGGCCCATGGTGAGGGTGCCGGTCTTGTCAAAGGCCATAACCTTGAGCGAGCCTAATGACTCGAGGTGAGCGCCGCCCTTGATCAGGACGCCGGCTCGCGCCGCGCTGGCGATGGCGCTGACGATGCTGACAGGTGTGGAGATGACCAGGGCGCACGGACAGGCGATCACGAGGAGCACCAGGGCCCGGTAGACCCACTCGCCAAAGAGGGCGCCAAAGGGCCCAGCACCCGCCAACCACCCAACCAGCGGCGGGAGCACCGCTACTGCCGCGGCGATGGCGATGACCAGCGGGGTGTAGACCTGTGCAAAGCGATCGACAAAGCGCTGCGAAGGGGCCTTCTGGGCCTGTGCTTCCTCGACCATCTTGATGATGCGAGCGATGGTGGTGTCGGCTGCCAGGCGCGTAACGCGCACAGTCAACGCTCCCTGTCCGTTGATCGTCCCGGCATAGATCTCATCGCCGGCTGCCTTGTCCACGGGCACGCTCTCGCCGGTGATGGGGGCTTGGTTCACGGCGGATTGGCCAGTCAGGATTTCGCCATCCATGGGGATCCGTTCTCCGGGCCTGACCAGGATGAGGTCGCCGGTCCGGAGCTCCTCTACGGGGACCTGCTTCTCCTGAGTGCCATGGAGCACGGTCGCCCGCCGGGGTGAAAGGTCCATCAAGCTGCGGATAGCGTTGCGGGCGCGATCCATGGTGTAGCCCTCGAGTGTATTGCCCAGGGAGAAGAGAAACATGGCCACGGCGCCCTCTGCCCACTCGCCCACAAATATAGCGCCGATGGCGGCAATGCTCATCAGGGCGTTCATGTCCAGTGTGCGCGCGGTGCGCAGCGCGACCCAGCCGGAGCGGGCAATATAATAGCCGCCGACGGCGATGGCCGCAATAAAGGTGGCGGCGACAGCCCACTCGGGCAGATCGAGCCACTGCATCAGCACTGCGAGAGCAATGAGCAAGCCTGCGGCCACAGTGGTCAAGTCGCGGCGTTTCTGCCACAGGCGTTCATACCAAGGTCGGGTCTCTGCCTCTACAGCCGGTGCCGCCTCGGCCCTGAGCGAGTAGCCCATATCCCGCGCCACACGCTCCACAGAGGATTGGATCTCCATGCCATCCTGGGGCTTCAGGCGCAGACGCGCCAGGGAAAAGTCGACGCTGACCTGGGACACGCCAGCCGTGTTGCGCAGGGCTTCCTCCAGGTGTACTGCACAGTCTGCACAATCCATGCCCTCGACATCAAATACCATCTCATGGGGCGGGGCAGCACGATCGCCCCTGGCAGGCTCAGCGACGTCGTATCCCAGGCTCTGGATGCGGGCGACGATCTCTGCCCGGCCCACCTGCTCGGCGTCATACGCGACGGTCAGGGTGGAGGCGGCGAAATTGACAGAGACCCACCGCACACCATCCAAGCGGTCGATGCTGCTCTCCAGGGTTTGGGCGCAATCGGCGCAATCGAGCCCGGCGACGGGCATCGTTTCGTGGCGATATCGCCACTCCAGGAGAGCGCCCTCTTCGACTGCAAGGGCGCGGATATAGTCGAGGCTGATGAGATTGGGGTCGTAGTGAATACAAAAGCGCGGCGCATCACCCTCGAGGTCAAAGTGGGCCTCCTCGATGCCCCGGTACGACTGCACTCTTTGCTGCAGGCGCTCCTGGCATTCCTTGCAGCCGTCACCAGCGGTGAGCAGCAGATTGACTTCTATCTTGGTCCGTTCGGTCAATGTATCAGCTCCGAGATCAGGATTCGCGGCAAAGCCAAAGCACCCATACACTCATCCATGGGTCACGTGCTCCAGGCCGCGCTGAAATAGGTCGGTGACGTGCTCGTCGTCCAGCGTGTAGAATATCTGGCGACCCTCCCGGCGCCAGCGGACAAGCTGCAGGTCACGCAGGGTGCGCAACTGGTGGGACACCGCCGACTGGCTCATGTCCAGAGCAGCGGCGATATCGCAGACACACAACTCGGCCTCAGCCAGAAGGGACACGATGCGCACCCGGCTTGGGTCGCTGAGTGCCTTGAATGTCTCTGCCAGCCGCATGGCGGTGGTGTCCTCGAGGAGGAAGGGCAGGGCGGCCTGCACCCGCTCCTCGTGGATATAGGTTTCGGCGCAGCGCTCGTCGTTCATGGCACCTGTCCAATATATGAATGGTTGCTCATATATTCAGTATAACATGGGCCGCTGGCACTGTCAAATTTCGCATCGCCAGCTCTCAGGACCCGACGCCAACTCTATCTGCGGGACGACTGTCGCTCCCCTTGACTGAGCTGCAGTGTTGGAACGAAAAAAGCCGCCACAAAGGGTGGCGGCTCATTGGCATGGGCAGGCATCAGTCAGCGAGCAATGTCTCCAGGTCCCCGCCTGACTCCTCCAGGAGCAGATGGACGTCCAGGACATCATCAAAGGTGATGGGTTGCCAGTTGTCCGCCTCCTCGAGTTCCTCCGGGGTGAGGTCGGTGACCAGTTCTGCCCCGATGTCGGCGTCCAGCCGCATGAAGATGACCACGTGGCACGGCTGGTTGCAGTGGCGGCAGCGAGTGCTGAGCACCCACATGTCCTGCAGACTGTGGACCAGGGTAAAGTCATGGGGATCGTAGCGACGCTGGCATTCGACGCACCGCAGCTGGCCGACCAACTTTAGCACCATGCGGCGCTTGTCGCCCTCGCTCAAAGGTCCTGCAGGCGTAATCCCACCCTGGTCCATAATCGCTATTCCATCCTGGTGCTATTCTTCGCGCTCTATGACGACAGTGACTTTGGCCTCTGCGCCGGGAGCCAGGTGTATGGTGACGGTGTGGGTGCCCAGCTCCTTCAGCGGCTCATCCATCTCGATCTTGCGGCGGTCTACTTCCTGTTCCACCTGCTCTGATAGAGCGTCGGCGATATTCGCGTTGGTGATCGATCCGTACAGCCGGTCTGACTCGCCAGCACGGGCCTGGAACGTCACAGTGCGCCCCTCCAGGGCCTGGGCCAGAGCCTGGGCTTCGTCCAGCTCCTTGGCCTGGCGGCGGGCTTCACTCTCCAACTGCATTTCGACTTGTTTGACTGCCCCGGGCGTGGCGATGACTGCCAGGCCCCGCGGGATGAGGAAATTGCGGGCATAGCCATTGGCTACCCGCTTGATCTCGCCAGCTTCTCCCAGTTGATCTACGTCCTTCAAAAGCAGCACTTCCATGCTCAGAACTCCTCAGTTTCGGTCCAAAATTTAGGCAATGGCATTATACCTCAAAAGCTGCCAGACGGCAAACGACTTGGCTAGGGTGACGATGGGAAGCTGGAGGAGAGCCGTTTCCTGAGCTTATGACGCGCGCTGCCCAGGGTTTTTCGCACGCGCGGGATGCGCAGTACCAGAAGCAGAGCCAGGACGGCCCCATAGCGCAATGGGACGCGGATATCCTTGACCAGCCAGGCAAAATGGACGATGGCCAAGATGCCCGCCAGGTAGGCCAGGCGGTGGAGGAGCTTCCAGTTCTTGCCCAACCGCTTCTGCACACTCCTGGGGGAGGTAATGGCCAGGGCCAGCAAGATCAGGCCGGCAGCAAAGCCCACCACGACGTAGCGCTGGGCAAAGACTGCCTCGACGAGCAGACCCAACTCAAAACCATAGTCCAGCCACACAAAGGTGGCAAAGTGCAGGCTGGCGTAGATAAAGGCATAGAGCCCCAGTGGCCGGCGCAAGCGCAGGACCTGCTTGAAGCCGAATAGGGTATTAATGGGCGTGCAGGCAAGCATGAGCAGGAGCAGGATCAGCGCGCCTCTTCCGGTAAAGGTGGTAATCTCGCGAACCGGATCGATCAAGAAAAGGCCCTGTGCGTACTGCCAGCTGATCCACGCCAGCGGTATCAACGCGCCGGCGTGGACCAGGATCTGCAGCCACCGCGACCTGAGCCACTTGAGCACTAGAAGAACCATTCTCTCTTGCTCAAGTCGGGATAGAGATGGGCCACCTCGTCCGTATACCCGTTAAAGAGCAGCGTGTCTATACGCCTGGTCTGGCCAATGCGTCGTTCTGTAGCCTGCGACCAGCGAGGGTGGGCTACCTCCGGGTTGACGTTGGCGTAAAAGCCGTACTCGCGGGGCGCCGCTGCCATCCACAGGGAAGTCGGCATCTCCTCCACAAGGTCGATCTTGACGATCGATTTGATGCTCTTGAAGCCATACTTCCAGGGCACGACCAGGCGCACTGGCGCGCCGTTCTGCGGCAGGAGAGATTTGCCATAGATACCGGTAGCCAGGGTGGCCAGGTCGTTCATGGCCTCGTCCATGCGCAGCCCTTCCACGTAGGGCCACTCGTAGAACCGGCTCGACTGGCCCGGCATCTGCTCGGGATCGTACAGGGTCTCGAACCGGACATATTTGGCCTGCGACATCGGTTCCACCTGTTCGAGCAGCTTGGCGAGGGGAAAGCCTACCCAGGGGATGACCATGGACCATGCCTCGACGCAGCGCAGGCGATATACGCGCTCTTCTTGCTCTATCTTGAGCAGGTCATCGATATCAAAGGTCCTGGGCTTGTGGACCAGACCCCCGACCTGGACGGTCCAGGGCGAGGTCTGAAAGTCCTGAGCCAGCTCGGCTACACCCTCTTTGTTGGTGGTGAACTCGTAAAAGTTGCAATAGTTGGTGATCGCTTCGTAGGTCGTCAAGTCTGCCCCCATCTCGTCGGCATCGGCGCTCAGTGGAGGAAAGGCGGATGTCGCTGGCGCCGCCCCAGGGGTAGCCAACACGGTGGGGGAGGCTGTGGGCGTGGAGCTGGGGCTGCCGCACGCAGCAAGGATCAGCGAGCTGGCAGCCAGGGCACCTGCACCCTTTATGAATCGTCGCCGGGATAGATAGATGTGCTCTGGCGTGATCTCTGATGGTTTGATCTCTGTCATATTGTCTCCCTGTTCATCTACACAGTCCAGCATTGCGCTCAAACTGGATATCCTATCCATTATAACCGGGATCAGCCCGAATGCCAGTAGAGTCGATTACTAAAGGGCATTGTCAAGTTATTTGCAAGATCTTTGGGGTGGACAGGTAGATTGCCCGCGACACCCTGGAGACGATGGGCAACCAGGATAGAGCGGGTTCTGCTCAGAGGAGAGGGGGCCGTGGAACGGAACGCGCGGGCAGGTCAGGCCCGTTCGTCCAGCCACGCAGGCGTGCCGAGCTCGGCACGCCTGCGTAGAGCCTTGTAGAGCCGGGCCACCTCCAGCGGAGGGGCGTGGCTGAGGAATACCTCGCAGGGAAAATCGATGCACAGGCCGCAGTGCTCGAGGCCCCGCTCGACGATGCAGCACTCAAAGACAGGGCAGTCACCGCGGCGCGTCTTGCCCAGCTGGTAGGCGCAACCGCAGCAGGCGTCCTGTTGGTACGCGTCGCACTCGCCGCAATAGCGACCGCAGACGGCAGCCAGCCTGCGGGTGAGGCAGTCGCACTCGCAAGCAGCCTGGTTTATACCGCGTGCCTTGCTGAATTCGGTAGCCATCATCACGTGCTCGCCAGGTAAAAAGTCCTAGTGAGGTTGCTGGCAGCCGGTTGCTAGAACCGTCCGATCAGGTCGTCAAGCACTTCATCTTCGCCGCGCTCGGTGCCTGCGGTCAGGTCGGCGTAGGCATCCTGGAACTGCATTAGCTTCTGGTTGTACAGTTCCGGGTCGTCGAGCAAAAGGGTGTAGACCAGGGCGAAGAGGATGGACGCAATCCCTGTCAGGGAGGGCAGGTACCCCTCTTCGGTCGCTGAACAAGAGAGAAGGATGTCGGCTACGCCGCCGATGGGGCAATCGGCCTGGGAGATGATGCCCAGGGACATGGCACCCTTTTTCTGGGCGTATTCGAGCGCTTTGGTTGCCCCATAGGCATAGGTGGTGAAGCCGATGCCGATCACCAGGTCATCCGGTCCCAGGTCCTTCAGGGAAAGGGCCAGATCGAATGGCCCTTTGGTCAGCGCATAGGTCCCGGGCTTGATCATGTTGAGGTAGGCGGCTACGGCTACGGCGAGTCCGCCTCCCGCGCCCTCTGACACGAGGTAGATGCGGTTGGCACGGTGAAGTGCGGCGATGGCGGCCTCGGCCTGGTCGGGCGGGATATTCTTGATCGTCTTTTGGAGGTTGGCCCAATCATGCCAGAGGGTGTGGGTGAATGGGTCCTGGGCAGCCTCCAGCCGGTCGGTGACTGGAGCACGGGCTTCGCGCATCTCTTCCAGGACCTTTTCCTGGATCTCGCGGATCAGTTGGGTGTAGCCGTCGTATCCAAGTTGCTGGGCGAAGCGGGTGACGGTAGCCACGTCGACGCCGAGGTAGCGGGCCAGACGAGAAGCGCTCATGAATGCGACGCGCTGGTGAGAAGTCAGAATGAAGTCGGCTATCTTCCGAAAGCTGGGTGACAGCGACTGGTAATTACGCGTAATCTTTTCCCTAAACATAGTCGTTCCTTCCCTTTCTATCCAAAAACGCTGGACGTTTGGTACTCGTAGCATACCACAGTCTAGTGGCGAACGCAAGAACTGTTGCCAAATGGGTGAGGCGGAAGTGGTGATAGTTGCTCGGATGGGAGGTTGCGTCAGCTAGAAGTACATATATTTGTTCCACTCCTGGGGGGCACGGGTCCCCTCCAGGAGGGTGAGCGCCAGATACCGGGGCCGG
>P_2C_Sed_3_UnCtyDRAFT_1000018_pt1 | contig 17367 bp, 15 predicted proteins | sample Pon2CUnioCityCA_4_FD_10232 | JGI IMG/M metagenome (IMG submission 10232)
TTTTGCACGGAAGAGGACCTGTTGGCACGGCTTCAAGCCGCCAGCCAGTCCAGCGGTGAGCGCATCTGGCACATGCCTCTCTACGATGAGTACAAGGCCAGCCTGGAGAGCATGACTGCGGATCTGTCCAACACGGGGGGAAGGTTTGGCGGTGTCGGCGCTTCGGCCATGTTCCTCAAGCAGTTCGCAGAGGGGTATCCGTGGGCTCACCTGGACATCGCCGGCATGACCTTTGAGGAGCGGTCGTCCTCGCCCAAGGTGCCGGCGTATCTGCAAAAGGGTGGCACCGGCTTCGGCGTGCGACTGCTGGCTCAGTTGCTTCAGGACTGGAGCAGCTGAGGTTGGATTCCGAGGTTTCACGATAGGGAAGTCGCGGGGCTGATAATTCGCTGAGCTAAGGCCTGGGCAGTGGTGGCCCGGCGAGTGCCCTGGCTCCATCGCGACAGGGATACCCTTTTGCCAGGGCACTCGCAGGCTTGGCGTTTCTGCTGGTAGGGGCCCTGTTCCTTACGAGTTGATGGCATTCTCACAGGCGGGACGAGACGCTCATGTAGACCGGGGCCGTACGCCTTATTAGAGCAACGACAGTGTGGAGGAGGACTAGATGGCAATACTGACCGGAGAAGAGCTTATCGAGATCGCGATGCGGCTCGAGGAAGAGGGAGAGGCATTCTACAACGCTGCCGCCAAGCAGGCAACGGCGGCTCAGATCAAAGAGCTATTTGAGGACTTGGCAATCCAGGAGCAATATCACTATCGAGCGTTTCAGCAGATGGGGCGCGATATCGTACGCACTGCCCTGTCCGATGAGCAGTGGGATCAGTTCCAGGAGTATACGGGCGCGCTGCTCAACCAGCGCGTGTTCGACAAGCCGGACGGTGCCCTGTCCAACGCGGCGAGCGTGCAGGACGAGAGAGAAGCGCTGGAGACTGCCCTGGGTTTCGAGAAGGAGACCCTCAAATTCTACCAGGGGCTGCGCGACGTTGTGAAAAGCGCCGATCAGCACACGGTCGATCGCATCATTGGGGAAGAAGAGCAACACATCCGTCGTTTGTCCAGCGTGCTATCTGTGCGTTGAGGCAGCCGACTGGCATCAGCCAATGGCAGCGGTAGAGAGGGCTTCTGATGCCAGAATCTGCATGTGGCGTGCCGGCTTCCCGGACAGTGGACGGGGACGCACTTTCTCTGTGTGAAGTATACCCTATGCAGGCGCTATTGGGGAGGGCGGACCTCAGCAGCTGGCCCGGGGTGGTAAGAAGGTCTCTCGCAGTACCTGGATGGCATCATCCAATTGCTCGGCGTCGATGAGACAGGATATTGTTGAGACTGAGGTGCTTATGGAGAGGGTGTTGATCCCGGCGGCAGCCAGCGCCGTGAACATGGCGCCAGCTATGCCGGGACGCTCCCCGAAGTGAGGCCCGAAGATGGCGAGCATAGCTACTGTGCTGCCGTGGTTCATGGCCTGTGCATCGACGCGAACACTTACCCTTTTGAGGATGTCAAGGGCGGCTTCAAGCTGGCTCTGAGCTACGCAGAGGACAACACTGTCCTGTCTCTCGGCGTTACTCATTTGGACGATAAAGGGGCAGTTGATCCTCTTGTCCCCAAGGGCGCTGAGAATGGCGCCAGCTACACCTGGGCGATTGGGGATGCCCAGGATGCCGATGCTGGCCAGATCGCGCTTTTGGATGATGCCGCCGATTCTGAACCTTGGGGGCTTCATTTTCCGACTGTTCTACCGACCTGCCGGAGAACCTTTACCTGACTGCTCCTGCGGCAGGTGTATAATGAAGGTACTTCCTTCTCCCACTTGGCTGCGTACCGAGATGCTACCTCCATGCTGTTCGACTACGTCCTTGGCGATAACCAGGCCGAGGCCAGTCCCATCTACCTCCATATCCTTGGCGTTTCTCGCCCGGTAGAACTCGGCAAAGATACGCGGCAGGGCCTCTTCCGGGATGCCGATCCCGGTATCAGAGACTTCCAGTCCGATCTCGTCGTCCTCGCACCAAGCCTTGACTGTGACGGTGCCACCGCTAGGCGTGTATTTGATAGCATTGCTCACCAGGTTCATGACCATCCGTTCCAGGCTATCCTCGATCCCAGAGAGCGTCAACGGTTCCGTTCCCAGATCCACGCTGTATTGGATGCCCCTCTCTACAGCCTTGAGCATCATCGTTTCGCTAACCCGGCCAATGATGTCACTCAGACGCACCGTTCGTTTCTCGGTCTGGAGCAACTCCATCTTGCCAGCGGCCAACTCGAGGAGATCTTTGACAAGGGCGAGCAGATGTGCGATTCTCCGCTGCGAGCGCTGCACGAGGTCCTTCTGCTGCTCGGTTAGCGGTTCGACAATGCCCAGCTCCAAGAGGCGGAGCATACTCTGCACTGCGGAAAGCGGGGAGCGGAACTCGTGGGTCACCATCCGGACAAAATCGGATTTGGCCCTATCAGCAGTTTGCAGGGCCTCGTAGGCACGGGCGTTTTCGACGGCTGTAACCACTGCATTGGCCAGCGCTGTGAGGAATTCGGCGTCAGGCTCGATGAAATGGCCTGGCTGGTCGCTGTAGACGCAGAGCACGCCTCCAGGCTCGTTCCTGATGAGCAAAGGCACGCAGAGGATAGATGCAAGACCCTCAGCTCGCGCCGCCTTGGCGCAAGGCAGTTCGTCCTCTTTCGAGGTGTCGGGCACGATGGTCGGTTGGCCCACCTTGAGTGCTTTGGACACGTAGTTGATCTGGTCCATATCAACGGGGCCGGCGCCTACGTACTGGTCGCCAAGTCCAAAGGAGGCAACCGTGTCGATCGTGTTGCCGTTCTTGTCCACCAGCATGATCGAGCAGGCGCTGGCCTGCATGACATCCGCAGCACTCCGGGCAATGAGCTTGAGCACCTCATCTAGGTCCAGGGTAGAACTGACCGTCTTGGTCACATTGTACAGGGTCTGNATGAGTTGATAGGCATCGGACAGGCTCTGCTGCAAGCGCAGCATCTGCTCGTCGCGCTGCCGGAGATACTGGCTAAGGCTGGTGGAGAGGTACACAGACATGTACATACTGATGGTGAAGAAAGAGATTACGGCAGTTACGTACAACCCGTCGTGGTGGAGTGCTTCTGTGGTCAGCACGACGGCCATGTGGGGGATAGTATTTGTATACTCGAGCAGAGCCAATATGGCTACAGCCAGGGCAGCCACGGTGGCGAAGATATAACAGGTCCTGCGCGAGAGCAGAGCAGAAGCTACAATGAGGTGGAAGACGAAGAAGAATAGTAGCGGGCTTGTCACACCACCGGTAAGGTGTACCAGTAGGATCATGGCCAACCAATCCAGGCTGAGTTGGACCTGGACAAAGCGATCGAAACTGGTCGCCTCGGATATGCCGCGGCTTTCTCGCTCCCGCCAGTACAACTGCAGCAGACCTTCGTACTCACTGCCCGGTGCTGAGGTCGGATAGGTGAATTTGCGCTCCAGGTACCTGTGCAGGAAAAAGTTGTAGACCAGCATGGAAAAGCCGATGGTGTAGAGGGGCCAGGCAGGTACTGATAGCTCGAGCACGGTGTCCAGCACCAGGGTTGCCAGCAGTACGGATGCTGCAGCTATCCATCTCAGCCGTATTTCGAGGACCCCTACAAAGTAGAACCACCGGAGACGGACTAGCCAGGCGTGATTCAGCCTGTCATTAGCCTGCAAGTCGGCAGTTGGCGGGCTGCTATCTTTCATTTGGGGTTCCATCCTCTGGGTATCAGCAGATCGCAATGACTGACAGCCGATCGCCAGATCCACCCAGTTCTGTCAGAGCGGGCGATCCAACTGAAGTGCGTGCGTTCCATTGACTGGCGGCGCCTGCGGTTCTACTATACCCGGTTGACGTGCTCGGCGCAAACTCAAGGCGGAACGATGGACCAAGTGCTCGGCTATGCTTCACTCCCCAGTGACAGTTGCGGTAATTGTGCAAGCGTGCCGAGTTGATGGTCGCCTGTATATACTGTGCTGGCTAGGCCAGCGCCCGGACCGGCTTTGCAGGTCCAGGCCAGTGCTGGCCTAGCCAGGCTTGTTAATTTCCGAGGAGTTCCTCTACCTTCTTGACGAGCTCACCGGGTTCGAGTGGTTTCTCGGCAAAGCTGTCGACGGGTAGATAGTCACCCTCCGGCTCAAATCGCAGCGGGGTGGTATTATGTATCGCTGTGAGCATCAGGATCGGTATGCCGCGGTATTCTGCGTACTCTGATGCCGGATCGGGGTTGCGCAGCTTGAGAGAGACCTGAAATCCCTCGGTCGTATAGTCCATCATCACGTCAAGGATGATCAGATCAGGGTTGATCTCCTTGACTCTTGCCAATCCTTCCACACTGTTGGCAGCGCTGAAAACCTGAAAACCGCTGGCCTTGAGGGTCAGTCTGATAACCTCCACCAAATCCGGGTCGTCATCGATGACCAAGATCTTTTCATTTGCCATGGTTGCCTTCCTCCTATTCTTTCGCGAGCGTGCTGGGATGCGCGCTGGATGCTGAGTGATCTGCGGCATTAGCCTGGAGCTCGTCAAGGATCGAGCCGACGAGGACTGGGACGGTGGCTTCTACCTGAGGGCTAAGCCGATCCTCCCAGTCAAGACTGGCCGGTTGCACACCGTAGATGACGATCTCTTCGGGAAGTAGATTCAAGGCATTGGCCAGGAGGAGTGCGTCGCGCAAGCCGGCTTCGTGAGCGGAAAGGTGCTGGTCCTGGCCCAACAGCTGCGCTTCCTGCGGCGTGAAACGCACAAAGCAACCCGGAGCCTGACCCACATCTGCGGCGTCCACAAGTATCACACGCTGCCACCCCTCCATGAGGCTGACGAGGCCCAGTCCCCGCGTACTGCCATCCACAACCTGCACACCATCGGGCAGGTCTCTTGACATGAGCATCTGCGTCACGCGCACACCCACGCCATCGTCGCCGCGCATGAGGTTGCCAAGTCCAATGACTCGGGTGCCGCCAGACGGCCCAGGCGAGTCATTGGACGGTCGATTTTGGTGCACTCTGCTGGCGTGCCTGGTTCCTACATCGCCGACCATTATACAAACTCTACATCCAAGAGGTGTGTCGAGCAAGAGATGCAAGGATCATAGGCCCGCACCAGCATCTCCATCGTGTGCCTGATCTTGTCCTGGGGCTGATCCAAGACCTGTGGCAGCAGAGCCCGCATGTCCGCTTCGATGTTGGCGTGGTTCTGGTTGGTGGGAATGACGCAGTTGGCGCTCTGGATAAGCCCATTGTCATCGATGACATAGTTGTGGAACAGGATGCCCCTGGGCACGTCGCAGGAGCCGACACCCTCTCCGCCCTTGCCCTGGAACTGGTACAGCGGCTCCTCCTCGATGCCACGATCCACTAATTCATCGATGATCCGGATGCCATCTTCCACGCAGTGCACCATCTCAATGGCCTGGGCTGCCGAGTTGAGGAAGGAATTGGTGACGATCGGTGCCATGCCCAGCTCCTCGGCAGCTGCCTTGGCCCGCGGGTGCAGTTGCGCATAGTTGTTGTTGAATCGGGCGAGCGCGCCCACCATGTAGGTGTCGCGATTGTGTTTGGACCACTTGGCGGTCGAGTGAGGGACCAGATATTCGTTGGTCACCTTGCGATACTCGGAAAGCTCATAGGTAAAGCCATCGGTGGTAGCGATCCGCCCGTCGATGAAGGCATACTCATCGTCCTTTTGCAGCGACACGTACTCGGTCTCACGCTCGAACTGGGGCCAGGGCAGTGTCTTGAGCAGGGCGATAGTCTCGTCCATGTCCTCGCGGGCAGCGACGAGACGCTCCCTCATGGCAAGCAACTCTTTCACCGTTGGCAGATGGTTGAAGCCGCCGACGGTCATGGCGATGGGATGGGTGTGACGCCCGGCGATCATGGCACAGAGATCGCCGGAGAGCTTTTTGATGCGCAGTGCCCGCATGACTACTTCCGGATGGCTTGCAGCCAAGGGGAGCACACTGCCCGCGCCGAAAAAGTCAGGAGCGACGAGCATATAGACGTGGAGTACGTGGCTATCGATCATCTCTCCGTGGAACAGCAGCTTGCGCAACAGCTCGGTCTGCTCTGAAACCTCTACCTGCAAGGCGTTCTCTGTCGCGCGCAGTGAGGCGGTGGCATGTCCCACAGAGCAGATGCCACAGATGCGCGATGTGATGTGCGATGCCTCGGTGTAGGGCCGACCGCGCAGAAATGCTTCGAAGAAGCGCGGTGCTTCGACGATCTGCCATTCGCACTTGATCAGGTCACCGTTCTTGACGTCAATGACAATGTTGCCATGTCCCTCTACGCGGGTCAGGTGATGTACGTCAACATTTACGTTTACAGCACTCATGCTAGTTAGTCTCCTTAGCCAGACGTTTAACCTCAGCCCTGCGCCTCGATCTGCACCGGCTCATAGGCATTGAATATCGTCCTCATCGACATTAGCTGCTCGACGGTGAGTCCGGCGTCTTTAAGGACGTCCTTCATGGCGTTCTCGTTGGGTTTCGGGATCAGGCCCCGGCACCCTTCGCAGCCAGTGCCCACTGTCGGGCAGATTGCACCGCACCCGGCGCGCGTGATCGGCCCCAGGCATACGCCGCCCTTGTCGAACAAGCAGACATTCTCCTTGAGCTTGCATTCGACACACACGGGATAGTCGGGGATAGCGGGCGTCCTGCCCAACAGCACTTGCTTGACTACCTCGAGGAATTCAAATCGATCGATTGGGCAGCCGGGAATGAAGGCATCCACCTTGATGACGGCGCTGATGGGGCGGGCGGGGTAGGTGTTGTACCAATCCCATTTCTCGCCATAGACATACTCGCGAACATCCTGCAGTGAAGGCTGGATATTCTTGAGTGCATTGACGCCTGCCGTGTGCGCGCACGCGCCCAGGGCGACGACGATGGCGGCCTGCTCCCGGATCTTTTTCAGGCGTTCTTCATCTTCCTTCCGCGTGCACGAACCCTCGATGAAGGCAACCAGGTAATCCTCGCCCTTTTCGCTGATCGCCTCGCGGAACTGGACAATCTCGACCGCCTCGACCAGCTCCAGATGGGTCTGCAGGGCATCCACCACCGTGAGCTGGCAACCTTCACAGCAGGCAAAGTCAAAGAATGCAACCTTTGGCCTTCCGTTATCAGCCATTATAGCGCTTCCTCCAATCCCTTGATGTCGGCGTACCGGAAGACAGGGCCATCCTGGCAGCAGTACAAGCCGTTGATCTGGCAGTGACCACATTTGCCGACGCCGCACTTCATCCGCCGTTCGAGCGATAGGTAGATCTGTGTCTCGGGGATCCCCTTGCCCAGCAGTTCCATCAGCACAAAGCGGTACATGATCGGTGGGCCGCAAGTCGCCGCGACCGTAGCACGCGAGTTGACCGTGATCTCGGGAAACAGGGTAGTGATCACCCCTACGTGCCCTTCCCAATCCTCATCGCCTCGGTCGACGGTCAGGTGGAACTCGACGTCGTCTCGTTCGGCCCATTCTGCCAACTCGTCTTTGAAGAGCAGCTCTGCTGGCTGCTTGGCGCCATAGAGGATGATCACGCGGCCAAAGTGACCTCGCCGATCCAGTACCTCATTAATGAGTGAGCGCAGCGGTGCCAGCCCCAACCCGCCAGCGGCAAAGAGGATGTCTTTTCCTTTCATCTTGTCGATGGGGAATGCATTGCCGAAAGGGCCGCGGACGCCAATCATGGTGCCTGGTGCCAGTTGGTGCATAGCGTTTGTCACGTCACCTACACGACGCACACACAACTCAAAGGTGCCGTTGCTGCGGCTCGGGGATGAGCTGACCGAAATAGGTGCCTCACCGATCCCGAACAGGGAAACCTCTACGAACTGTCCTGGCTCATTGCCCAGGCCGTGGCCATTGGGAAGCTCCAGGGTAAATAGCGTCTCAAGTTCAGTGAGTTGCTCTACCCGTAGAACACGAGCCATCTCTGGCTTATATACAACTTCTCTATCAGCAACCATCGTCTACTCTCCCCGTACCCTGCACCCGTGCAACTCGTTAAAGACGTCCACGGGGGAGATGTCAACCAGGCAAGAGCGAGCACAGCGCCCGCAGCCTGTGCAACCCAGTTCTTGATACGTTTCTATTAGATAGCGTCCCTTGCGCATCAGGCGGTGCCGCAGGCGGGCAGCCTGGTGCTCCCGGAAGTTCTCGCCTCCAGCTACACGGGCAAATTCGTCCAACTGGCACGAATCCCAGCGACGCCACCTCTCGCCTTCCTGCAGATTCAATTCAACCTCGTCGTAGACATTGAAGCAGAAGCAGGTGGGGCAGACCAGGGTGCATTGACCACAGGCCAGGCAGATCTCGGCCAGCTGATCCCATATCGGATTGTCATAGGATTGAGCCATCAGCGTCGATAGCTCGCCGACGTCAAAGTCAAGCTTGTATGGGAAGCGGGGCCACTTGGCGCCCAACACCTTGTTGAGCTGCCGCATGTCTGCCTCGGTTGCCCGGCGGGCCGTGCCGTACTCTTCTAGCAAGGCCGTGCCTGACTCTGAGCCGGTGTTCACCGCATAGGAATCACCCAGATCAGTCAAGTGCAGGTCGTAGCCGGTACTGGCTGTGAGTGTGCCCATGCTCTTGCAGAAGGAGTGATCATCACAGGGGCTCAGGCACTCTATACTCACCAGCAGCGTGTTCTTCCGCCGTTCGAGGTAGTAGGCATCTGGATAGCCTTCGCTGAAGGCTTTGTCCAATACCCGTATGCCGTGAAGGTCGCAGGTATGAATACCCAGGATCACGGTGGGGGGCGCTTCGAGGACCACTTCTGCGGACGGCTTGCCGGTCCGTGTGAAGGTCATCATGCGCTCTTCCGGGGGTTGCAGATACTTCTTGGGCGGCAGGATTGAGGTGTCATAGCCCAGCCTCAAGTCGGCAGGATCCTCAATCTGGTCAAAGGCGTACTTGTTTCCTTTGGCCATCGGGCCGACTACCCGATAATCGCCCATCACGTTGGTGACAAAGGGAGCAACTGCTTCTTTGTCAAGTACCCATAGGCTCATTACGCCCTCCTGATATAGAATTCACCTGATCTATGAGGACCAGGTGTAGTCGAGAATCTCGCTGATGGTCCTCCGTGGAGAACTGAGGGCAGCCTGCGAGCCGGGGCGGTAAAGGTATAGACTCGCGTGGATCCAGGGTGTTTCGATCGTGTCACCGGTTCTGGTAACCAAGCTCCAGTGCCCGTTGCAGCTCCATCTACAATGATCCAGATCCATCGTCAATTTGTCCAGTTGGCGGATCATACCGTAACTCGGCGTGCGTGTCAAATTTCACAAGGGTTGTGAATTTCGTATCAAGTTGGGAGGGCGCTGTGCTGCACTTGTCCGGAGCAGCCAAAGCGTGTTGGGCAGAGGCCGACACCTGGGAGCCCGCGCTCAGAAGCAGGTGCGGAGCGTCAGCATATTCTTGTTAGAGGTGTTATCTAGCAGATTCGAGGTAGTTGCTCTCCCACGAGCATGTCTACGATGCGGCGAGCGCCGAGCGAGGTCTGCAGTACGACCCGTCCTGGATGGGTCTCGACCACGCGCCCAATGATGGTGGATTCCTGTCCATAGCGGTGAGCGCGGAGAGTTGCCAGGGCAAGATCTGCCGCTTCCGGCGCGACGATGGCAACAAGCTTGCCCTCATTGGCCACGAATAGGGGGTCCAGTCCCAGCAGCTCGCAGGCAGCGCGCACCGCTTCGCGCACGGGCAGCGATGTCTCGTCGATCTCGATGCCTGCCCGGGCGCGAGTCGCCAGCTCGTTGAGTGCCGTCGCCAGGCCACCTCGCGTGGGGTCGCGCAGAGAGCGGAGCGAGCCCGGAGGCAGAGCATCCAACAGATCGGCAACCAGGCCATTGAGCGGAGCGCAGTCGCTTTCCAGGGGGCTGGCGAACTGCAGCCCCTCGCGCTGGGTCATGATCGTCATGCCGTGGTCGCCGATAGTGCCACTCAGCAGGATCGTGTCGCCGGGCTGTGCGCGATCGCCCGAGATGGCGACGCCGGGAGGCACTGTGCCCACACCGGCTGTGTTGATGAACAGCTTGTCTGCGCTGCCCCGATCTACGACCTTGGTGTCGCCAGTGACGATCTGAACCCCAGCGCCTGCAGCAGTTGCAGCCATGGAGGCCACAATCTGCTCCAGGTCGTCCAGCAGCAGTCCCTCCTCGATGATAAACCCAGCGCTGAGCCATAGAGGCCGCGCGCCGCTCATCGCAATATCATTGACCGTGCCGCATACGGCGAGCTTGCCGATGTCGCCGCCAGGGAAGACCAAGGGGCTGATCACATAACTATCGGTAGAGAAGGCAATGCGTGGCTGCAGAGCCACCGGACCGAGAGTGCTGGCACCGGCGGGGGGGATGTCGACCACCGCCGAATCCTCAAGTTGAAGCAAGACCGGGTTGTCAAAGTGCTTGAGAAAGAGTTGTTCCACGAGGTCATGGCTTAACTTGCCGCCAGAACCGTGTGCCAGCAGAATCCGTTCTTCGCTCATCTCGTATCCTATCCGGTGTTAGCCTGCTATTGAGCAGGGTGAGTAGGTTCGTTCCTCAACGTGCTTTCTATTGCCACTACGACGGCACGTCCTGACCGAACTGGTAGTAGGCTGCGCACGCGCCCTCTGCTGAGACCATGCAAGGACCGATGGGCCGCACGGGTGTACAGGCCTTGGCAAAGAGGGGGCACTCGGGCGGGGTGACGGTGCCGCGGAGCACATCGCCACAGCGGCAGCCCCGGTGTTCCTTTGTCGGGCCAGGATCTACGTCGTAGAGACAGTCGGCATCGAATTGCTCCAGTTCGGAACGGATAGCCAAGCCGCTGGCAGGCACAATGCCCATGCCGCGCCAGTCAGCCGGGCTGCCTTCGAAGGCACGTCCCATCACTTCCATGGCCGTAGGATTTCCCTGTTGGCTCACACTGCGGGCGTAGCTGTTTGAAACTGCCGGCTCTTTGTCCTCAATCATGTCCACCAGATCGGCGACTGCACGGAGGATATCCAGCGGCTCAAATCCTGCTACTGCTACGGGTATGCCGTATTCTGAAGGCAAGAACTCCCACGCATCAGCACCGATAATTGTCGTCACGTGTCCCGGACCGATGATGCCATCCAGCGCAATCTCCCCAGAGTCCAGGATAGCGCGAGTGGCAGGCGGCGTCAGTTTGTGCAGGCTGAGCACAGAAAAGTTCTCCAGGCCCTCTGCCTGAGCTTGCAGAATGGCAGCAGCGATGGTTGGGGCGGTGGTCTCAAAGCCAACGCCCAGGAAAACAACAGGTCGGGCGGGATTCTTGCGGGCGATCTGGAGGGCATCCAGGGTGGAGTAGACGAGCCGCACGTCGGCGCCGCCTGCTTTGGCATCCTGCAGGCTCTCCCTGCTGCCGGGCACCCGGATCATGTCGCCAAAGGTGGTGAGGATCAGGTCAGGCACCTGGGATAGGGCAATGGCCCGGTCCAGATCGGCGTTGGCGGTCACGCACACCGGGCATCCCGGCCCGGAGCGGAGGTCCACCGTCGGCGGGAGCAACGAACGGAGGCCGTAGCGCATGATGGCGTGGGTGTGACCGCCGCAGAACTCCATGAGCCGGATGGGGCGCCGCGAGCGTCCCTCAATGCGGCTCAGGAGCTTGCGCGCCAGAGCTGGGTCGCGGAATTCATCGACATACTTCATGGGCTGTACCTCATTCAGGCTCGGCGCGGGCCAGCGCAACCTGGCCCAGGCTGATACCACCGTCGTTGCACGGGACGCGGCGGTGCAGCAGTACGGTGAAGCCAGCCCCTTCCAGGCGGGGCACGCACATGCTCAGGAGCAACCGGTTCTGGAAGCAGCCGCCACTGAGGGCCACCGTTCGCGGCCCGCTCTCTTCAGCGAGCTGCTGGCACACAGAGGCAATTAACTCGCTCATGGTCAGGTGAAAGCGCCAGCCAATCTGCGCCCGCTCGGCGCCTGTCTCCAGATCTGCCTGGATTGCGCCTATCAGCTCGTGCAGACCGACCACGATCCCTGCACCCTCGCGGTTGAGCGCAAAGGGGTAGGCCAATGCACCTTCTGAGGACTGTCTTGCAGACTGCCAATTGGTAGCCAGCATCTCCAGCTCGATAGCAGCCTGTGCTTCGTAGGTCACATGATGCCGCATGCCGATCAGGGCAGCTACGGTATCAAAGAGGCGGCCTGCCGCCGATGTCAGGGGCGTGTTCAAGTTGCGATCGATCTGGCGGCGGACGATGTTCATCTCCTGGTCAGTGATGCCCTGGTCCGGGCCGCCGGTACTGCCGCGCAGATCGGGCAGTGTCTGAGTTAGCGCGTAGACGTAGCCCAGGGCCAGCCGCCAGGGGTTGCGGATCGCAGCATCGCCACCGGGCATGGGCAGGTATTCCAGGTGGGCAGCCCGGCGAAAGCCGCGATAGTCGCCAACAAAGAATTCTCCACCCCAGATATGACCATCCAGCCCATAGCCGGTGCCATCCCAGGCGACACCGATCACCGGGCCGCTATCGACCGGCCATTCATTGTCGACCAGGCAGGAGGCGATGTGCGCCTGGTGGTGCTGCACGGGGACCAGGCATTGGGGGCTGCAGGGCGCCGAGTGGGCAAATCGGGTCGAAAAGTAGCCGGGGTGCATGTCGTGAGCGATCAGCTCAGGCTCGACGCGAAAGAGGTGCCGGTATAGGTCTACGGTGACCTCGAGATGTTCGAGTGTCTCGAGGTTCTCCATGTCGCCGATGTGCTGGCTGAGGAAGGCGAAATCATCGCGCGCGAGGCAGAAAGTGTTCTTGAGGTCGGCGCCGGTGGCCAGGATCGGTTGGGTGTGGAAAGGCATGCGTACTGGAAAGGGCGCGTAGCCACGCGAACGGCGGACGGGCTGGGGCGCTCTCAGGCTGGGGTGCTCGCTGATGGGCGACGGAGAGAGCCAGACTGAGTCATCGTAGCGGGCATAGATATCGCGGTTGTGCATCAGGAAGGCGTCAGCCAGGTGCGCCAGCCGTCGCCGTGCCTCGTCGTTGCCCCGGGCAATCGGTTCTTCGGAAAGGTTTCCGCTGGTCATGATCAGAGGGCGGCCGACATCCCGCAGCAGAATATGGTGCAGCGGGGTATAGGGAAGCATGAGGCCGAGGTAGTTGTTGTTGGGCGCAACGTCGCGAACGATGGGCGAGTCGTCGCGCCAGCGCAGGAGGACGATGGGGCACTGCTGGCTGAGAAGCAGCGTCTCCTCCTCTTCTGACAGGTGGCAATGGCGACGGACATCGTCCAGTGTGGCCATCATGACGGCCAGCGGTTTTGCCGGGCGTCCCTTGCGTGCACGCAGCGTCTGCACGGCCCCGGGAGCGGTTGCATCGCAAGCCAGGTGAAAGCCGCCCAATCCCTTGATGGCCAGGACCCTGCCAGCTAGCAGCAACTCGCCTGCCATGCGCATGGCGGCATCACCGGTACGCTGTCGCTCCTCACCTTGTTCCAGCCAGATGTGGGGACCGCACACGGGGCAGGCGTTGGGTTGGGCGTGAAATCTGCGGTCCAGGGGATCATCGTACTCGCTCTGGCAGTCAGGGCACATGGGAAATGGCGCCATGGTCGTCAGGGGACGGTCGTAGGGGATATCGCGGATGATGGTAAATCGCGGGCCGCAGTTTGTACAGTTGGTAAAGGGATAGCGGTAGCGGCGGTCATTCGGATCCAGTAGCTCGTGCAGGCAGTCGCTGCAGGTAGCAATATCCGGCGAAATCAGCTGGTAGCGGCCTTCTTCGGCGACGCTGTGCCGGATCTCGAACCGGTCATAGCCGGCAGGAGGCGCGTTGCTGACGTCCAGGCCGACGATGCGGGCCAGCGGTGGGGCCAGAGCTGTTAGGTTGTGAACAAAGGCGTCCAGCGCTTCTGGCGCGCCCTCTACCTCGATCTCAACGCCGCCAGAGTGATTCAGAACCCAACCCATAAGGTCGTGGTCGTGAGCCAGGCGATAGACAAAGGGCCGGAAACCCACGCCCTGGACCACGCCACGCACGCTGATCTGTCTGAGCTCGCGAGGCTCCACATTCACAGTCTGGTAACCCTCAACCTGTTGAGCTAGTGTCTCTGGCTCTGGGCCAGGAGCCACTCTGCCCACTCTTGTATGCCTTCGCCAGTCTTGCACGAGACTAGAAACTGTGGGGCGTCGGCGTTGAGTGCCGTGACTGCGGTGCGGAATGCTTCCAGATCAAAGTCGATGTAGGGCATAAGGTCGATTTTGTTCAGGACGAGGGCATCAACTTCTGAGAACATGCCAGGGTACTTGATTGGCTTGTCATGCCCCTCGGGCACGTTGGCGATCATCATATTCACATGCTCGCCCAGCGCAAATCCGGTGGGACATATCAAGTTGCCCACGTTTTCTATGAATAGCACGTCGATCTGTTCGAGGGGAAGCTGCTTCAGGGCGTTTTGCACCTGGGGAGCATCGAGGTGACAGCCACCGCCAGTGTTGATCTGGACTACCGGTATACCTGTCTCTGCGACCTTGTCCGCATCCACGTGCCCGGCTACATCCCCTTCGATGACGCCTGCCCGCAACTGCCCGCGCAGCGCCTCGATGGTGCGCAGGATCAAGCTCGTCTTGCCTGCGCCGGGGGAGGCCATCACGTTGACGGCCAGTACGCCGTGCTCATCCAGGAGCTTTTTATTCTCCAGCGCAACCATGTCATTGGCGCTGAGTATCTTTTCAACAACGGGCAGAATCTCTGGAGGCATGAGTCCTTCTATCTCCTATTCGATCTCGATGCTGGCGACAGAGAACTCTCTGCCAGCGATGACCTCACCGCCCAACGCACTGCATTCGGGACAGGTCCACAGGCGGCTGTTAGGCGGGGTGTACTCGATGCCGCACTCCTGGCACCGGGCTCGGGGCTGAATTCGCTCAAAGATCAACTGAGCATCCTGTGCAGGTGTATCCTTCGACATGAAATCAAAGTAGAATTGGATCGAGTCATCCACAAAGCCGGTCAACTCGCCGATCACAAGCGTGACCGACAGAACGCGCCGGGCGTTTGCCACTCTTGCATGTCGCAGGACGATCTCCAAGATGCTCTCAGTGACTGCCATTTCGTGCATGGTCGCCAGTATACCACAAAAGGCCTGCAAATGGGAAACCCTGATGCCGCCTTGAGAATGCTCTTGGAGATAGCTCACCTGACCTGCCCATCATTTCCGGTGTGCAGTGTGCAAGCACGGGGGCAGTCGAGTAACCAGCTAGCAAGTAACAGTCCGGAGATTTGCCAAATCGATGGCGCCATGGTAGGATAGCCGGCAGAAGGGGGAACAACGCGTGACCGCCGAAATTGCGTACATGCTTGTCATTCTAGCCATCACGATCCTGCTCTTCGTCACGGAATGGTTGCGAGTGGACGTGGTGTCGCTGTTGGTATTGCTCGCACTGCTTATCACCGGCCTGATCACCCCGGAAGCGGCGTTTTCTGGTTTCAGCAGCCCTGCCGTGCTCACGGTATGGGCAGTTTTTATTGTTAGTGGTGGGCTCTTTCACACGGGCGTGGCCAATCTGCTGGGTGATCGATTGCTGAAGATCGCTGGTAGTAGCCCCAGACGGCTGGTGGGATTGATCATGGCAACCGTGGGCGTCATGTCAGGTGTGATGAACAATGTTGGCGCTACCGCCGTGTTGATGCCGGCTGTTGTTTCGATCTCGCGCAAGGCGCGTGTTTCTGCATCAAAGCTCCTGATGCCCCTTGCATTTGGCTCTTTGCTGGGAGGAATGACCACACTCATTGGCACCCCTCCGAATATCCTAGTTAGCGATGTCCTCAGCCAGGCGGGTTACGAGCCGTTTTCTTTGCTCGATTTCGCTCCGATAGGGCTGGTGGCGCTGGTGCTGGGCGTGATCTATATGGCTCTCATAGGTCTGAGGCGGCTGCCGGAGCAAACCGCGGTCGAGATGATGGCCTCCACGGGCGAGCACGTGGATCTGGTCGACTCGTACCGGTTGGGCGAGCGACTGTTCCGGGCGCGAATCCCTGCTGGCTCCCGTTTGGTAGGGCAGAGACTGGCCGAGAGCGGGCTGCGGGAGGAATTTGAGCTGACGGTAATTGGCCTGGAGAGACGAGGCAAACTGTCCCTGGGTCTTGACAAGGATACCATCTTGCAGCGCGGTGATGTACTGCTCATCGAGGGGATGGTGGATAATCTGGTATGGGCGGAGGCTACAGGCTGGGTGGATGTGCAGCCGGAGGTCGGTGTTGAAGACCATGATCTGCAGTCCGAGGTTGTGGGCATCGCTGAGGTCCTGCTGTCACCCCGTTCCGGTCTTGTGGGCAAGACCCTGGCTGAGATCCTGTTCCGCGAGAAGTACAGCCTGACTGTCCTGGCTATCCTCCGTGACGGCCGGCCCCGACGCACAGGTTTGGTCGACCTTCCCCTACGCTTTGGCGACACGCTGCTGGTGCAAGGCCCACGCCAGAAGATCCGCATCCTGCAGCGCGAGCCTGATTTTGTCGTGATGGGCGATGTCGAAGTGGCACCGATGGTTCGCGCGCGCAGGGCGCCGGTGGCGATAGGCCTGCTGGTGCTGATGCTGGTGCCGGTCATCGCTGGCTGGCTGCCCATCGCTGCTTCGGCGCTGCTGGCTGGCATTTTGATGGTTATTACCGGCTGCTTGACGATGGATGAGGCCTACCAGTCGATCGAGTGGAAGGCTGTGTTTCTGGTTGCGGGTACCTTGCCCCTGGGCATTGCCATGCAAGAGACCGGCACTGCCGAGTACTTGGCGGGATTCCTCGTCGATACGCTGGGTGGCCTGCACCCACTGGCATTGCTTGCCGGGTTCTTTATCCTGACGAACTTGCTGACCCAGTTCATGTCGAATGCTGCCAGCACGATGCTCATTGCGCCCATTGCGATTGGGGCTGCCCAGCAGATCGGTAGCGAGCCCTATGCTCTACTGATGACCGTCGCCGTGGCGGCATCGGCGGGATTCCTCACGCCCGTCGCCCACCAGTCCAACGTCTTGGTGATGGGTCCTGGGGGCTATCGCTTTGGTGACTATTTCAAGTCCGGTTTGCCTCTGGATCTTCTCACTTTTGTCGTCACAGTATTGATTGTACCCCTGATCTGGCCCTGGCCCTGATCCATCCCCCTGCCAGAATTTGCACCTTTTCTCCAACTGCGGTATACTTTGTCCTGCGTTAGCACTCGTGTGTTGTGAGTGCTAACGCGCTAGGTGTGCCACCCCAGGGTGGCAAGAGAGAAGATGAACATTACTGGATAGGAGGAAGGCAAGATGGATCTGAAATTGAAGCCTTTGGCAGACCGCCTGGTGGTCGAGCCCACCGAGCGTGAGGAAGTGACCGCCAGCGGCATCTTTGTGCCGGAGACGGCCAAGGAAAAGCC
>P_2C_Sed_3_UnCtyDRAFT_1000020_pt1 | contig 16585 bp, 15 predicted proteins | sample Pon2CUnioCityCA_4_FD_10232 | JGI IMG/M metagenome (IMG submission 10232)
CGACCGGATAGGGCGCCAGGAAGAACTCAAAGCACTCCATATATGTGACCGGGGTACCGACGCCCTGTTCCATGTTCCGGCACCCGATCCACTCGGCTCCCGGGGCCATGCCGATCTGGTGCGTGGCGCCATCGTCGCCGACCATAATGCCCATGGTGTGCGTGCCGTGACCGTGATCGTCGCACGGTTCCGGGGAGTCAGAGCCGCAGTCATTGGTCGGATCATCTACGTGGATGGCATCGTGCCAGTTGTAGTCGTGGCTGGCGGTTGCCCCGTCCCAACCCCGGTATTGGTTCACCAGGGCGGGGTGGTCCCAGTCGTAGCCGGTGTCCTGCCCAGCTACGACGATCCCCTGTCCAGTGTATCCCAGAGCCCAGACGTCGTCGGCGTTGACGCGGATCAGGTTCTGCTCGATGCCATCCACAGCGCGGATGCTGGGCGGTGCCTCTGGCTCCGGCTCGGGCTCGTCCGGTGGTACGCCCTGAATCGGCGAGTTGGGCACGATTTGGGCCACGTCGCTCCGAGCCGCTAGCGAGCGCACCAGTTCGGCGCCGGCGCGTGCCTTGATGGCGTTGACGATGTAGAAAGCCTGGTAGTCGATCCCCTGCGCGTCCAGCGTGGCCCGCAGGTCCTGCTGGCTCTGTTGGGCCAGCGTCCAGAGCGCCTCGTAGACGTATTGGCCTTTGGCCTCTTTTGTCCGCAGGGCGCCGGCCCCACGGAGATCTGCCTGCTGCTTCAGCAGGATCAGGATCTGGGCCTCACCCTCGACCTCGAGCGCTTCCCAGACTCCCGCGTGGACCTCGGCGGCCTGCGGCGGTGGTGCCGCTGCTGACGGCGGCGCCAGAAGGGCCAGCAGCAGTGCGACAGCCACGACCAGGGTCCAGGACGCAGATCTCCTCATCACGGCTTTTCCCTCTGCATTGTGCTAGTCAGCCCAACCGTCGGCCAGTCCCAGTAGCAGTCGCCGCAGGAACTCCAGGGACAGGGTGGTGGTCCACACCCTTGCGCGGCGGTCCCGGCCCTGGAAGCGGAGGCGGCGGGTGTCCACACCATCGTCACCGGCGATGGCCACCCAGGCTCTGTCGTCNTCGTCGCTGGCGACGGCCAATCCATAGGAGGCTTGCCATGCCTTGCGGATCCCCTCCGCCAGCGCCACGGCACCGGGCTGTGCGGTATAATCCCCATCTTCCAGAGATAGGAGGCGGGCCAGCGCGTTGCCATCGGCTGCGACNGCGCCCCCGCAAAAGACCTCGGGGTGGGCGCTCAAGCGCCGTGTCAGATCGCCGTGGGTGATCGTCTCCGCTATGGCCAACGTCGCTCCCCTCTGCCTCAGCAGCTCGGCGATGACGCCTTCCAGCGTGGCGTCACCGGTGGCATAAATGGCCGCCCCGAGGCGCTCGCGGACCGTGGCCTCGAACTGGGCCACGAGGGCCTCAGCCTGGGCCTCGGTCGAGGCCTTGCCCACAATGCGCACGTCAGTCTGGCCCGGGTGCGCCGACAGGCCGACAGTGGGGTTGTATGATACCTCCAGGTCGGACAGGGCCTGGTCGATGCGGCTCTCGCCAACGGCCACGGTGCGCAGAATGCGGGTGACGAGTACCTCCTGCCGGCCCAACCGCCGCTGCAGGTAGGGTACGATGGCATGTTTCATCAGGTATCGCATCTCGCTGGGCACGCCCGGCAGGGTGATGATCGTCCCCCGCTCGTCTTCGACGATGAAAGCTGGCGCTGTGCCAACGGGATTCTCGACGGGGATGCAGTCCTGGGGCAGGAGGGCCTGCCGCCGGTTGTTGTCGCTCATTTTCGAGCCAAAGCGGGCAAAGAAGGCCTCGATCTGGGCCAGCAGGTCCGGGTACGGCACCAGGGGCCGGTTGGTGGCCTGGCCCACCGCTTCGCGGGTTACGTCGTCCACGGTCGGGCCCAAGCCACCCGTGGTGATTACCAGGTCGGCGCGGTCCAGGGCCAGCTCCAGCAGCTGGGCAATGCGCTCCTGGTTGTCGCCCACGGTGCTCCGGAAAAAGATGTCAATACCCAGGTCGCGCAACTGGCGGGCCAGGTAGGTCGCGTTGGTGTCGTCAATCTGTCCCAGCAGTAGCTCGGTGCCTGTGGTCACGATCTCTGCGCGCATGGTCGCTCCTTGGTAGTGCAGCTAACGGCCATTGTACCACAGCAGGAGGGGAGAGAGCAACTTGGAACCAGCTTTCAGGATGGTGTTAGCGCTAGTCGGAGGCGACTACGAAAGCCACCGCATAGTCCCGGCCGTGCGACAGGCTGATGGCCCATTGGCGCAGGCCCTGCTCCTGGGCCAGTTGTCGCGCCCGGCCTGTAAGATTCAGCACCGGCTTGCCCAGCGGGTCGGGCAGTACCTCTACCTCCCGCCACCCGATCCCGTGGGCGCTCATGTGGTTGATGCCCACGCCGAGGGCTTTGGAGACGGCCTCCTTGGCGGCGAAACGCGCCGCCAACTCGGGCAGCCGCTGACCGTAGCGGGCAATCTCCTCCGGTGTGTAGAGGCGGGCCAGGAATCGATCGCCGTAGCGCTCCAGTGCCCGGTGGATGCGATCCAGTTCGATGATATCCACGCCAGTCGACAGGGTCATCGCGGACCTCTCTCCGTCCTATGCGGTGCCGAGCGCTGGCCCGGCAATGGCCAGCGCGTAGCAGTCCGGATCCAGGAACTTTTGTGCCGTCTCCTGGATCTGTTCTACGGTGACCGAGTTGACCAGGTCAGCGTGGTGCAGCAGGTAGTCGAGCCCCAGCCCGTGACGTTCGATGTCGAGCAGTGCGCTCACTACACCTTCGTTCGTCTCCAGCCGGAGTGGCATTGTGCCGGTCAGATACGCTTGGCTGTCGGCCAGCTCATCCTGGGGTACAGGCTCGTCGCGCAGGCGGCGGGCCTCGTCGAGGATGCCCTGGATGGCGCGCTCGACGTTGGCTGGATTTACGCCGGCAATAGCTGCCCACGGGCCTGCGCCCAGGCCGGCCTGTAGCTGGCTGTACGCATAGTAGGCCAATCCCTGTCGCTCGCGGATATTCTCGCCCAGCCGGCCCATCATGCCAAAGATGCCGAGCACAGTATTTGCCACGTAGGCTTTCATATAGTCGGGATCGCTGCGCGCCATGGCGGGCCAGCCCAGCACCAGGTCCGACTGGCTCTTGCCCCCGACGGTCGCGCTTTCCCTCCGTGTCTGATCCAAGCTCACGTGGGGCGGGATACTCTGGTCGGGTGAGGCATCAGGGGCCTGCCAGTCGCCCAGGGCGCTGCGCACCGTGTCCAGCACGGCGCCTGACGACACTGCCCCCACCACGGCGAGGACCATACCTTGCGGCGAGTAGTGGGCGCGGTAGTGGTCAAGCAGGTGCGCGCCCCTGAGCGCAGAGACCGTCTCCTCGTAGCCCAGGACGCTGCGCCCGTAGGGGTGGTCTGGATAGAGCAGGGCATCGAAGGTCAGCCAGGCCATCCTGCCGGTGTCGTGCGCCCGCCGCTGTATGGCAGTGAGGACTTGGCCGCGCAGCTTTTCCAACTCGGCGGCAGGAAAGGTGGGATGCTGCAGGCTATCTGCCAGGATGTCCAGCAGGAGGCTCAGGTCCTCGGCGAGCGCCTTGCCGCCGAATCCAGCGCTGTGCACGCCGCTGCGAAAGGCCAGTTGGGCGCCGACTGATTCCAGGGCGCCGTTGATCTGTCCAAAGGTGCGGTTCTCGGTGCCACGCATGAGCATCCCGGCAGTAAGGCCGGAGAGCCCGGCTTGCTGTGCGTCCTCGCTGATGGCGCCAGCCCACAGATAGCCGCCGATCACCACCGAGGGACTGTCAAAGCTCTCGTAGGTAAGCAGGGTGATCCCGTTGGGTAGCTCGGTGCGGGAGATGGTTTCGGCTGAAGGAAACGAACTGCTCATTAGATCTGCCTCCTACAAGCCCTGGGGGATGTAGCGCCCCACCGTCCGGTTGCGCCTTCTGAGATACTTGTCGGCTGCCCGGGTCAGATCCTTGACGGTGACTGTCTCCAGGCTGTCGATAAATCCCTCGAACCAGCCAACGTCGGCCACGATCGATGCATAGCCCAGCCAGAATCCCTGGTTGGTTACGCTCTCGCTCGAGTAGGCGAATTGCGCCTTGGACTGCTTGATCGCGGTCTGAAGCTCTTCCTCTGAGATGGGCTCCGCCAGGATCTGGGCCATCTCCCGGTTCAGGGCTTCCTCCACTTCGTCCACGGTGCGCCCGGCTCGCACGGTGGCTGTGATGTTGTACAGAAAAGGATCGACCATGGGCGACAGCGAGCCCGAGACTGCTGCTGCCAGCTCTTCCTCGACCAGCGCTTTGTAGAGGCGCGAGGTCCGGTTGGGCGGGCTAGACATCGAGAGGTTCATGCCACTGGCTCCGGTGAGGATAGAGCTCAGGATCACCATCGGAAAAAAGTCGGGGTCTTTGGCTGCTGGTCCCCGGTAGGCTGCCTGCAAATACGCAGTGCTGCCAGGTCCTTCGAGATCCAGTCGGCGCTCCCCTCGCTGCGGTGGCTCGGTTCGAGTCACCGGCGGCGGCTCGGCCCGAGCGACGAGGGGCCCGAACAATTGCTCGATGCGGGCCCGCATCTTTGGCGCCTCGAAATCGCCCACCGCTACGGCGATGGCATTGCTCGGACCGTAGTACGTCTGGTAGTGATGCCACAGCTGCTCGCGGCTGATCGTCTCCAGGTCACACATATCACCGATGGTGTCGTGATGGTAGGGGTGGACGCGAAAGGCCGCCCCCATAACCTCTTCGCGCAGCAAAAAGGTCGGCTGGTTTTCAGCGCCCTCGCGCTCGGAGATGATGACTGTGCGCTCCCGGGACGCTTCCTCCGGATCAAAGAGGGCGTTGACCATGCGGTCGGCCTCGATCCGCAAACCCAGGTCAATGCGATCCGCCGGCAGCGTCTCGAAAAACGTCGTGAAATCAAGCCACGTGTAGGCATTTCGCACGCCCCCGTTGCGCGCGATCTCTTTGTGCACGCGTTCCTTGGGAAAGGCCCGGGAACCCTTGAACAGCATGTGCTCGGCATAGTGGGCAATGCCCGTGATGCCCGGCACTTCGTTACGGCTGCCGACGCGGTACCAGACCCAGAAGGTCGTCACCGGCGCGTGCCGGCTCTCCTTTAGCAACACCGTCAGCCCGTTGTCGAGTGTGTGCTTTTCAATCTGCATGCCAACTCCTGGCGATTCAGGCTTCGTCAATGTACCCCCGTCCTACGCCCCGGTACACAAATCCCAGGGCCTTCATCTGCTCAACTTCATAGATATTCCGTCCATCGACGATGATCGGCTGGCGCATCGCCTTCTTCAGTTTTGGCAGGGAGAGATGCTTGAACTCGTTCCACTCGGTGATAATCACCAGGGCGTCGGCACCTTGCGCCACTTCGTAGGCATCCTGGCAAAGGGTCACGTCGCTCAGGTAGTGATCGGCATTGACCATCGCCACCGGGTCGTAGGCCCGGATCTTGGCCCCTTCGCTCTGCAGTAGGTGTATGAGTTCTACCGAGGGAGCCTCTCGCATGTCATCGGTATTAGGCTTGAAGGCCAGGCCCAGCACGCCCAACACTCTCTGGTCGAGCCTTCCCAGCAGCTCTCGCAGTTTGTGTACTACCTGCCGTCGCTGGTCGCGGTTGATGTCCATCACCGCGCGCAGTAGCTGTGGGTGGCAGCCGTGAACGGCAGCCATGTGCGCCAATGCCTGCACGTCCTTGGGGAAGCAACTGCCGCCATAGCCAATGCCCGCATCCAAGAAATCGGGCCCGATCCGCTTGTCGTATCCCATGCCCACCGCCACTTCTTTCACGTCGGCTCCCAGCGCCTCACAGATGCTGGCTATCTCGTTGATGAAGGAGATCCGGGTGGCAAGAAAGGCGTTGGAGGCATACTTTATCATCTCGGCCGTGCGCAGGTCGGTGATCATGATCGGAGCCCGAAGCGACAGATACAGCTGGGCCACCTGCGCTGCTGCGTCTGGATCCAGCGAGCCCAGAACGATGCGATCCGGGTGCATGAAATCGTTGATGGCCGCTCCCTCCCGCAAGAACTCGGGGTTGCTAACCACGGAAAAGTCGACCGGCTCTGGCTGCTGCCGCCGGACAATTTCGGACACCCAATCTCCCGTCCCAATCGGCACGGTGCTCTTGTTGATGATGATGAGCGGGTGGTCCATGACCTCGGCAATGCTCTGAGCAGCAGCGCGGACGTATTTCAGATCCGCCTCCCCGCCGCTACCCTGGGGAGTGCCCACGGCGATAAAGGCAAACTCGGATCCGTCGATAGCCTCGGTGTAGGAGGATGTGAATTCGAGCCTGCCAGCCTGCATATTACGCCGGACGATCTCCTCCAGGCCGGGTTCGTAAATCGGCAGCACTCCGGCACGCAACTTTTCGATCTTGGCCTCATCTACGTCGACACAGGTGACTTGATGCCCCAGGTCGCCAAAGCACGTACCGGTCACCAGACCGACGTACCCAACCCCAATCACGCATATCTTTCTCATCGTGTACTGTCCTCACTTCTGATTTCTCTTGGCTCCAGTCGGGAAGACCTGTCATTCATGAGCCGGACTCTTGGGCATGGCGCCGGTTGCACGAAGAACCGTAACCCGCGCCAGGATTATAGGAGGCATGTACTGCGGGACGCGGCACGATCTTCACCGATCCCTGACATAACGGCCCCACTATACCACAAGATGCGGCCATCGACAAAAGACCGGCCCATTGGGGCCCGGCACCCGTGCTGCAAGCCGGTCCACAGGCGCGCTGTGGTCTTGGCCTATCGTCGGCGCCCCATCTCGGGGCGACGCATAGCACCGAGAGTGCACAACGTCCCCGAGACGGGGACTGAGCGTCGGTCGATGCCTGATGCTGGACCTTGTAGGCCGTACTTTGAATTGCCGCGTCGATTGACAGCGGCAATGCCGGCCGTTATAATGGGATAGCCAAGGAGGAGGAGTCTGAGCAGATGACGACCGAGCTAACCCATCAGGAATGGGACGAGCAATTTGCCCGGCAGGCTGGCTGGACACGAGGCACGCGCGCCCATCTATACCGCAGGGCCAATCTGCTGCGAGCTCAACGCGTCCTCGACGTCGGCAGCGGCACTGGCGTCGTGACGGAAGAGTTGGCGGAACGTACCCAGGCTCAGGTGATCGGCGTTGACCTTGATCCGGGGATGGTGGGCTTTTCGAGAGGGAGAAGTGGCAAGGCCGAGTATCGAGTGGGAGATGCTCATGGTCTGGCCTTCGAGGATGGCTGGTTTGATCTGGTTGTCTGCCACTTTCTGCTGCTGTGGTGCGCTGATGCCGCGGCGGTGGCCCGCGAGATGGTCCGGGTGGCGAGGCCTGGGGGAGTGGTGCTGGTCTGCGCCGAGCCGGACTATGGCGGGCGCATCGACCATCCCGATCTACCGTTGGGGCGCTGGCAGAGGGAGGCGCTGCGCGGTGAGGGCGCAGACCCTGAACTCGGGCGCAGGCTGCGAGGCCTGTTTTCCCTCCCCGGAGTCCGGAGCGCCGAGATGGGGGTGATACCTGGTTTGTGGGATCTGGCTACCCTGCAAGCCGAGTTCGATGCCGAGTGGTCGCTGTGGGAGCGATCTCTCGAGGGCATCGTTCCTCCGGATGACCTGGCTCGCGTCAAAGCTGCTGACCGGGCAGCCATCGATGCAGGGGAGCGGTTGGTATTTATGCCGGTCTTTTACGCGCTGGTAAGGGTCTGACTGGCAGCCTGATTAGTCCTTGGTCAGTAATCCCCTGGCAGTGAGTGGGCAGCCCATGTCCAGGTGTCTCTATCGATCTGCGCGCCAATGCTTTTGGTCCGGCCCGTTGTGGTGGCGGCGCTTTCGTGCTATAATGGTCGCCTGGGAAGCCCATTCAACGAGGGATTGCTGTATTCCCGCCATGTGCCTGGTTGGCGAATGATGGCCCGCGATCCAGGGGCGGGTTTCCGTGAACTAGGCGCGGTCGAGTAGCGGAGGCTCTGGCCTGTATGTTTGTTCTCACAGTAGCGGCGCTGGGAGCGCTGATCCCAACGGTATTCTATGTCGCAGTGGTCTGGTGGCTCGATCGGTACGAGAAGGAGCCTCTGTGGCTGCTGGCGCTCGCCTTTCTCTGGGGCGCTATCCCCGCGGCTATCTTTTCTGTGCTCCTGGAGCTTGCTCTTGACGTTCCGATCGCTGCCATTGGGGGCAATACCCTGGTCGCAAATCTGGCCAGTGTGAGCGTGGCCGCGCCTCTGATCGAGGAGAGCGCCAAAGGAATCGCGCTCATCGGGCTGGTCGTCGTCTTTCGCCGCGAGTTCGATGATGTGCTGGATGGCATCGTCTACGGAGCGATGATAGGCTTTGGTTTTGCCTTGACTGAGAATCTGTTTGGCTACTTTATCCCGATCCTGACCGAACAAGGTATTGGATCCGGGCTCACAAATATCTTTCTGCGGACCATCGTCTTTGGATTCAACCATGCCTTCTGGACGGGGATCACGGGCGCTGCCGTCGGGTATGCCCGGCTGGCGCCGCGCTCAGCGCGGCGTCTGCTGGTCCCATTTTTTGGCTGGGCAGCGGCAGTCCTGGCCCATGGCATCCACAACGCGGGGGCAGTGCTGGTCGAACAGACTTTTTGCTTTTCTCTTGGCGTCAGCTTGTTGGTAGACTGGGGCGGCCTGTTGTTGCTGTTGATCGTTGCAGCCCTGGTGCTGCGAAAGGAGAGCCGGTGGATCGAGCGCGGTCTGCTGGAGGAGGTCCGCCAGGGGACGCTGAGTGCCGAGGAGTTTGAACTGTTGCGCTCGGCGGGGCAGCGCATGTGGGTGCGGTGGCATGCGTGGGGACAGGGTGGGCGCGCAGCCTACCGGGACGTAGGTCGATATTATCAGATCGCGACCGAACTGGCGTTTACCAAGCAGCATTTGCGTTCGCTGGGCGATGAGGGCGGGAATATCGCCGAGATCAAGAGGCTGCAGGATTCGCTGGCTGCCCGCCGCGCCACAGCTTGGCCCTGGCTTGGGCCTTCACTCTCTTCATGACCATTCAGCAATTACGGCGTTTTCATCCCTCCTTATCGTTTCTTGGCCATGCTTGCTTTGTTTGACTTTCGCGATTGATTCTGCTACAATGGGACCGGTTCTGAGTCACCATTGAGGTGAGCGAGGACGGGGATTGTGACCGACAAGGCAAAGGCAAAACCAAGGATTCTGTGTGTGGAGGACGAGGCTGGCATGCTCGATCTGCTCCGACTGATCCTTGAGGCTGCCGATTACGAATTCCTGGGTGCTCGCGACGGGGTGGAGGGCCTGGAGCTCATGCAGTCGGAACAACCTGACCTGGTGCTCCTGGACCTGATGTTGCCCGAGATGGACGGCGCAGAGGTGCTTCTCCGGAAAAAGCAGGATACAGCCATTCAGGAGATACCGGTTATTGCTGTGACAGCTCTGACTTCTCCGTTCGACCAACTCATGTGGAAGCGCCGCACAGAGATCAAGGACTATGTGACCAAACCGTTCAAGCGGCAGGAACTGCTGGACACGATCGCCCGGGTTCTCTCCAGCGGTGGGACTGAGACAGGATAGCACGGCCGGGACGCTCGGCAGAGGATGATCGTATGGCCAGGGCCAGGATCTTGTGTATAGAAGACGACCAGGACATGATCGACTACATCAACTTGATCCTGGGCAAGGCCGGGTTCGAGGTGATTGGGGCCGACGGCGGTGCGGAAGGCCTGGAGGTAATGCGCAGGGAGCAGCCTGACCTGATCCTCCTCGACCTGATGATGCCGGGTATGGATGGGGCAGAGGTGTTGCTGCAGAAGCGGGAGGATGAGAGCATCCGCGATATCCCGGTCATTGCCCTGACGGCGCTTGATTCGCCGTTTGATCAGATCATGTGGTTGGCTCGTACAGACCTCCAGGACTTTATCGTCAAAGCCAAACTGCCGCGCAAGGAACTGATTGCGCGCATTGAGCGGGCTCTGCAACTACACGTCCATTCCTCGGGTCAGGGTGACCCAGTTGATGGCTAGTGGCTCCCCCAGAACGTCCCAAGGGACGTGCCAGCGAGACGTCTGCATGTCAGAGGTGATGCTATGAGTTTCATAACTTCTTGGCTAAACCCATTCGATTTTCTGATAGCTGTGGCCCTGGTGGGCGGGGTGGCCCTGGGTTTCGTGCGGGGTTTGGTACGTATGGCTCTGAGCCTGATTGTCCTCTATGTGGCGGCTGCATTGGCCATGGTCTTGTATCCGCGCTTGGGCCGGTTGATAGGCCAGATGTCCGGCTTGCCCGTGGTGGTTGCTGAGGGACTGGCTTTCATCTTTATCCTTGCCGTAATTGCCATCCTGTTGAATTTCCTGCTGCATCGGACCTACAAGGACACGGAGCTACCCGGCCTGCGCCAGGTGGATCAGTTGGGCGGAATGGTCATTGGCTTCTTTTTGATCGTTGTTTGGGTTGGGCTTTGCCTGGTCGTGCTAGCTTTCATGTTGAGCGTGCCGGTTACGGAAGAAGATACCGTGCGGAGGAGTATGGTCAGCTTTTTCCAGGGCTCCCACTTGATCCCGATATTCTACAGGTTCCTGCCGATCGCGCTTGCGACCCTAAGGCCGTGGATGCCCAAAGGTATAGCGCCTGAGATCTTTACCTTCAGGCTGTAATGGACAGTAAGCACCTCGAAACCCTCGAGTTCCCCCAGATTCTGCTACGCCTGGCAAAGCATACCTCGTTTTCTGCTGGAAGGGAGTTGGCGCAGGCATTGCGACCCTCTCCCATTTTCGCAGAGGTCCAGCAGAAGCTCGAGGAGACCGGCGAGGCTCGCCATCTGTTGGAGGTGCGCGGCGGCATGTCGCTGGGGGGCGCGCACGATGTGCGCCCGCTGGCGCGGAACGCCAAGCGAGGCGCGGTTCTTCAGCCAACAGACCTGCTTGATATTTCGAGCACGCTTCGGGTCGGGAAGCGCATCCAGACCTTGCTTGGGCGCTTGCGCGGGCAGGCGCCGCTACTGGCGGACATAGCCACGCGCATCGAGCCGTGTGGGGCTCTGGCGGAGGAGATCGGGCGCTGTATCAGCGAGCAGGGGGAGGTACAGGATCATGCCAGCGCCAAGCTGTCCCGCATCCGGAGCGAGATGCGTACGGCCCACGACCGGCTGCAGGACAAACTCAACCGCATCCTGGCCAATCCACGCAACGCCCCGTATTTGCAGGAATCACTGATCACCCAGCGTGGCGGCCGGTACGTAATACCGATCAAGGCCGACTTCAAGGGGCGTATCCCGGGCATTGTCCACGATTCTTCGGCCAGCGGTGCCACCCTTTTCATCGAGCCCCTCTCTGTCGTCGAGATGGAGAATCGATGGCGCGAGCTGCAGCTCGAGGAGCGGAAGGAAGTAGAGCGCATCCTTGGCGAGCTGTCGGCACTCGTCGCCGATCTGGCTGATGAACTGGCCTGGACGGTTGAGGCCCTGGCAGACCTGGACCTGATACTTGCCAAGGCGCACTATGCCAATGAGTTGCTGGCTACAGCTCCCAAACTGGTTGCGTTCCCATCTCGTAGGCGGGAGCGCGGAACCAGAAAGAAAGCTGAGGCGGGGGAGCCGGCCCCCGCACTCTTGCATCCTGGCTCTGTCCTGGATCTGCGCCAGGCGCGCCATCCCCTGCTCGATCCCAAAGCCGTGGTGCCCATTGATGTCCACCTTGGTGATGACTATTTTATCCTGGTCATCACCGGGCCCAATACCGGCGGGAAAACAGTCTCGCTCAAGACGGTCGGCTTGATGGCAGCAATGGCCCAGTCGGGCCTTCATCTGCCGGTCGAGGATGGCTCGGCAATCTCCGTTTTTGACGGGATCTATGCCGACATCGGGGACGAGCAATCGATCGAGCAGTCCCTTTCCACCTTTTCATCGCACCTGACCAACATTATCCAACTTCTTGAGCGGGCGGGTGAGCACAGCCTGGTTCTGCTGGATGAGCTGGGCGCTGGCACCGATCCGGTGGAGGGATCAGCCCTGGCGCGGGCCATACTCTCTCACCTCCTGGAGCGGCGGATCACCACCTTTGTGGCGACTCACTATTCGGAGCTGAAAGCCTACGCCCATACCACCCCAGGGGTGGAGAACGCGAGTGTGGAATTCGATGTGGAGTCGCTGGCGCCCACGTACAGAATGCAGATTGGCCTGCCGGGCCGCAGCAATGCCTTTGCTATCGCTGAGCGGATGGGCTTGTCCTCCCAGATCGTGGGGCCGGCGCGAGCTTTGGTCTCTTCCGAGGAGCTCACCACCGAGTCACTGCTGGGCGAGATCCAGCAGGCCCATCGCGATGCCACTGCGGCGCGCGACGAGGTGTTGCTGGGCCAAAGCCGCATCGCCGAGCAGGAGCGACAACTGGCAGCCCGCCTGGCTGCTATTGAGGGCGAGCGCGCTTCTATCCTGGGCGAGGCCAGGGCAGAGGCCCGGCGGGAGCTGGCTGCTGTCCGTGATGAGATTGAGGCGCTGCGCTCTGAACTGACCGACCGCCAAAGCCAGGCGGAACTGGGGGAAGAATGGCTTGCTCAGGCCCAGGCGCGCCTCGCAGAGGTTGAGGAGGAGGTGCGTCCTGCGCCCATCCCAGCCCCACCAGAGCAAGTAGTGCTGTCGGGTGAGATCGAGGTGGGGGATACCGTCTGGATCCGGGGATTGAACACCACCGGCCAGGTGATGGCGTTGGAGGGGGATACTGCCGAGGTACAGGTGGGAAGTTTTGGTGTCCGGGTCGAATGCGGTGAGCTTGAGCGGCGCGCCCCGCCTGAGGCGCCTGCGCCCAAGCGTGCAGTACCTCAGGCAAGGGCACAGCCTTCACCCAGCGTCGAGCTGGATCTGCGCGGGCAGCGAGTAGAGGAAACGTTGCCGCAGGTCGAAAAGTACCTGGACGACGCCTTTCTGGCAGGGATGCCCTTTGTGCGTATCGTTCACGGCAAAGGGACGGGCGCCTTGCGCCAGGCTGTACAGGAGCAACTGCGGGTCCATCCGCTGGTCAAGTCCTTCCGAGCCGGGGCACAGGGCGAGGGCGGGTCCGGTGTCACCGTCGCCTACCTCGTCGAGGGGTAGTCCTGTCGCTGGCAGGATTCTCTTGCTGTGGGGGCACACCATGTTACGTCCGGTCAGCTTTTCCAGTGCCTGTGAGCGTTCCCTTCGCCTGGAGGGAGTTCTTCACATCCCGGAGCTTGAAGGACGATTGCCCTCCGCTGTGATCTGCCATCCCCACCCGCTGGGCGGAGGCTCCATGAACAATGGGATTGTTGTGGAGATGGCCCGAGCCCTGGCAGCGAGAGGCGTGATCGCCCTGCGCTTCAACTTTCGCGGTGTGGGGGCCAGTGAGGGTGTGCACGACGACGGGCGCGGCGAACGGGACGACGTAGCTGGTGCCCTCGAAAAACTCCTGGCGCAGCCCAACGTGGATCCCGATCGGGTGGCCCTGGTGGGCTACTCTTTTGGGGCCTGCGTGGGTCTTGCCTGCGCCCAGAAAGATCCTCGCGTCTCGGCCTTTGCCGCTGTAGGGCTCTCGCTCGAATTCTGTTATTCTGGCGGTATCGATGCCATCACAGAGGAGGATGAGGGCGACATTGGATCGGCAACGGAGTCACCCGCGTTCCCCAAGCTGTTCATAACCGGGGATCGCGACCAACTAGCGCCTCCCGGTCAGTTGCTCAAGCTGGTCGAGCAGCTTCCCGAACCCAAGGACGTGGAGATCGTTTCTGGCGCCGATCACTTCTGGTGGGGCGCCGAGCAAGAGGTTGCAGCACGAGTAGCCGACTTTGTTGCGGGTCTGTGAGTCAATTGCTGAGAGTTGTTGTCTGCTGCGCGCCCGGCTTTGACGCCTACAGCAGATTCTGCTATAATAATCGTTGCATCTGTGTTTGGATGAACCGCGGACGCAAACTGGCAAACGGTTGAGACTGCAACAGCGGCCTCGCCGGGGAGAAGAGACGCCATGTAGACTGTGAAGTGCCTGAAAGCCACCGCCCAGTCTGTGGTAAGGTCTCCAGGGCCCAAGGCTGTGAGAACAGGCATGCGGCTGAGGAAGAGAGCCAGAGCCGTGCTAGCCCGGCTGCCATCCAGTTCACGATGCGCAGACCGGGCTCTTGTATAGCGTTCGGCAAATTCAGTTCAATCTGGTGTCGGATCGAGAGGAGGTGAGTGGATTGGCAACGGTGTCTTTGCGTGACGGGGAGTCTCAGGAAAGCCTGCTCAAGCGTTTTCGAAAAGAGGTCATGCAGGAACGAATCCTGAGCGAGGCTCGGCGCAAGCGGTGGTACATTTCGCCTAGCGAGATGCGAAGGATCCAGAAACAGCGCGCAATTCGTCGTGCTCGACGGCGCCAGCGACAGCGAGACTCGCGCCGCTGATAGTGGTAGCGAATTGCGCAAAAGGAGAATCTCTTGGCAAAGGATACGAAGGACAAAATTGAATTGGAGGGGACTGTCATAGACTGCCTGCCTGGCACCCAGTTTAAGGTAGAGCTGGACAACGGACACGAGGTTCTGGCCTATCTGTCAGGCAAGATGCGCAGGTATTACATCCGCGTGCTGTTGGGCGACCGCGTTCTTGTGGAATTGTCGCCGTACGATCTGACTCGCGGAAGGATTACCTACCGCTTCAAAAAGAGGCCGGTTGGCGCATCTTGGTAGTCGCAACGGCGCCGGCCCCGAGCCTGCCTCGCTCTTTGCGAGTGGGCAGGTCCGAGGAGCCGTGAGTGACGGAGTGTTGCTCACGGCAATCGCCGCGACGGTCGGTAGTAGTTGGGAACCAGATCGCTGGCTGCCTGCTGAGTTGTTGCTAGTATGTTAGGATCGGATTGGTAGAGGTGCGTGCAGCGAGCGAAGCCTTGTAAAGCCAAGAGATACCATACTGCCTCCCCCGACATCTGCTCGGGGGAGTTTTCTTTTGGGGTAGGTCCACGTGAACCCTCAATGCGCTCAATCCCTTTTCGTGCCAGCTCTCTTGCGCCAGTCGCCAAAGCGTCCCAATAGCTCACCCATTTGCCAGTAGTAGCCACCGGCGTAGGCCAGAGGCTGCGCTTTTTGGTAGTCGATGTGCCCCCGCTCGTTGAGAATCGCCTCATCCAGCTGGACTGCCACGATCTCTCCAATGAACAGGTCGTGCACGCCAACTGTCAGCTGCTGTGTCACCCGGCACTCGAGCGCTACTGGACACTCGGCGATCAGCGGTGTGCGGATCTTGTGGGCGGGAGCAGGCGTCAAGTCGCATGCCGCCCACTTGTCCACATCCCGCCCAGATACCTGCCCACAGTAGTCCACGATGTCGACCTGGTGGGCGCTCGGGATATTGACCACGAACTCGCCAGTCTCCTCGATCAGCTGGTAGGAGAATCTCTCTGGGCGCACGCCGATGCCCAGCGAGGGAGGGTCAGAGCAGAGGGTGCCGACCCAAGCGAGCGTGATGATGTTGGGCTTTTCGACACCGCAGCTCACCAGTACGGCAGGAACGGGAAACAGGGCAGTGGATCCCGGCTTGATTACTTTCATAGTACCTCCTCGCACTATGTGGCAAACCTCAATGCATCGGTAATTCTTCGGTTACTTCCAAGAGCAGTCGATCGTCCAGCACCTCAGTCAGGTCAAGCATGGTGCCACCCTCGATGCTCTCTGAGACATCTTGGAGGATGTCGAATAGCAGCTGGACACTTGTTTCTGGATTGCCGAGCAGGATGCGGCGGTACTCGTGGTCGCGTGCCGTATCCGGCGCGACCAGAAGCACGAGTGTCTCCACACCGTGCGCTGTGGCTACTTCCTCGCCCGTCTCCTCATCGCTGACCACGATCTGAAGGCGGCGGGGTTCGTTGCGTGTTGTCATAGTGAATGACCTCTGATTGCCAGGATTGTCGAGTTCTACGGGCTGAACTCGCGCGGTATTGTACGTCAAAAGGTGGGGGACGGCAAAAGTGCGCGGTGCCTCTGCAGAAGGAAGATCTGCAGCGTTTGAGGGCCGTACGTTCCCTCCCGGTCAGCCTATGGCCCCGAAGCTCTCAGTCAGGGCCCCTGCCGGCGGGTGGCATCGCTGCCAGGACACGCTCCGGGGTGGCTGGCAGCTCGCGGACGCGCGCCCCGGACGCATGGTAGATGGCGTTGAGGATAGCTGGCGCTGTAGGGAGCGAAGCGGCCTCGCCCAAGCCCTTGGCGCCATGAGGGCCCCAGCGACTTGGCACCTCGACAGGGATCACCGCGATCTCGGGTGCGCTGCGGATGGTGGGCAGATAGTAGTCGCTGAATCCGGTGCTGATGCCGGGGAGGTACTCTTCCATGAGGGCTGAACCCAGGCTCATGAGGACGGCGCCCTCAACCTGCCCGCGCACGCCCTGGGGGTTGATGGCCCGTCCCACGTCGTGGGCAGCCACGATGCGCAGCACCTGGACCTGACCAGTATGCGAGTGCACCTCGACCTCAGCCAGGTGCGCGCCACTCACAAAGAAGGGCAGATACTCGGGACGTGGGTCCGCCAGGGAGCCTGGATCCAGGTTAGGTGCGAAGACGCCCCTGATCTTGCGAGACTGCCCAATACGCTCCATTTCGGCGGCGACATCCGCTAGCGGCAGGGGG
>P_2C_Sed_3_UnCtyDRAFT_1000025_pt1 | contig 15416 bp, 15 predicted proteins | sample Pon2CUnioCityCA_4_FD_10232 | JGI IMG/M metagenome (IMG submission 10232)
TCCTCGAGGGAAGACCCATCGTCAGCAACCTGAACCCCGTTCACATCGGTGCTGAGGTCGCAACCATGCACAAGAACGACTGGCAAGCCGAGCGGGACGCCATCGATAGCTACAACCAGGGCATCCGCTTGGCAGCCGAGGTCGGTGACAATGGCACGCGCGAGATGCTCGAATCGATCCTCGCTGAAGAAGAGGAGCACATCGACTGGATCGAGGCCCAGCAGGACCAGATTGACCAGATGGGTATCGAAAGATATCTTGCCCAGCAAGTAGACTAGCATCTGAGCAGAGCCGGAGGATATTGGTGTCGTCTGTATCGTCTGAACGTCCGATCACCGTGTATGGCGCGATTGCTGCCAACACGGTGATCGCCGTATCAAAGTTCGCGGCGGGCATTACAACCGGCAGTTCCGCCATGCTGTCAGAGGGCATCCACTCTGTCGTGGACACGGGGAACCAATTGCTGCTGTTGCTCGGCATCCACCGCAGCAAGAGACCCGCTGATGAGCTTCATCCCTTTGGTCATGGCAAGGAATTGTACTTCTGGAGCTTGATCGTCGCCATCCTGCTCTTTGGATTGGGGGGCGGCATGTCGATCTATGAGGGGATCACGCACCTTGAGCATCCTGCCGTGATCCAGGATCCAACCTGGAACTATGTGGTGCTGGGTATCGCCTTTGTCGCCGAGGGCGCGTCCTGGGCGATAGCCTGGAAAAAGCTCCTGGATAATCGAAAACAGGGCCAGGGCTTGTGGCAGGTGTTGCGCGCCAGCAAGAACCCGGCGGTCTTTGTCGTAGTGGCTGAGGATTCGGCTGCACTGGCAGGCATCTTTGTTGCCTTCTTGGGCGTGCTGCTGGGCCACTCCCTGCAGAATCCCTACCTGGATGGAGCGGCGTCCATCGTCATCGGACTGATCTTGGCGGCAGTTGCAGGGTTCCTGGCCTACGAGAGCCGGGACTTGCTGGTGGGCGAAGCCGCTGACGCCGACGTGCTGCAGTCGGTTCGCAGGCTGGCCGAAGCCGATCCGGCTGTAGTTGGTGTATCGCGCCCACTGACAATGCACTTCGGACCCGAACAGGTGCTGCTCAACCTTGACATCGAGTTCCGGCCCGATCTGTCCGCCGCAGAAATCACGGCGGCTGTTGATCGTCTGGAGGCAGGCATTCGCGAGGATCGCCCGAGCATCAAGCGCATCTTTATCGAGACCGAAGCGCTCAGGGGGGATCGCCAGTTTGATCGCCCCGACGTGAATGCGCTAGAAATGAAAGACTAGAGGGAGGTAGGTCACCGTCAAACTCTAGCTCTGGCTGGGAGACAGAACAGGCCACCCACCTGGTGCTCAACAAGGGGCGCTTTGGGGGAACAGAAGGATGCAGGGCTAGCGGGGGATGCCGCGCTTGTCATCGTTCGCCTGATCGGGTAGAATGCATTATGATGTCTAGAGTCTCTCATCAGTGTGACGACAATCATGGTTCGCGGAGGCAAGCATGCCCTCAACTCACATCCTGCTGGTGGACGACGACGCGCTCTTGCGGCGTAGCCTAGTACTGAACCTGGAGGATGCGGGTTATCGGGCCAGTGCCTCCGAGACCGCTGAGGAAGCNCTCGATCTGGCGGAACGTGACCGGCCTGATCTGGTCTTGCTGGACATCGGCCTGCCCGGCATGGACGGTCTCGACGCCCTGCGCCATTTCCAATCTCGCATCAATGTCCCGGTCATCTTTCTGACCGCGCGCCGGCGAGAGCTGGACGAGGTGCTAGGACTGGAACTTGGTGCTGATGACTATATCACCAAGCCCTTTGACAAGGATGTGCTCCTGGCACGCATCAAGGCCGTGTTGCGACGTTCCGCACGGTCTGAAAGAACAGCTCCGCCCAAAGGTGGAGCAGACTCTTTGGCTGTAGGCGACCTGGTGATCGATATCGGTGCGCATAGCGTCACCGTTGCGGGACAGCCTGTCGAGTTGACCCCTCTCGAGTTCGATCTCTTGCAGGTGCTAGCCGAAAACGCAGGTCGTGTCCTGTCCGTGGACGATCTTCTGGACCGCGTATGGGGAGAGGAGTACGTGGGGCAGCCCCAGGTTGTCTACGTGCACATCCATTGGCTGCGGGAGCGTCTGGAGAAGGATCCTCAGAATCCACGGCGTATCGTAACGGTACGGGGCGTGGGCTACAAGCTGGAGCCTGTGGAGGCCTGATGCTGCGAACCCTGCGCGCGCGCTTTGTTCTCAGCCACGTGCTGCCGCTGGCCATCATCATTCCGGTGATGGGCATTGCGCTGATTTACGTATTGGAAACCCAGGTGCTGTTGGATATGATATCCCATGGCCTGGAGGGACAGGCCCTACTGGCTGCCAAGGTTGCCGCTGGCCAGCCCGGGATTTGGCAAGATTCCGAAAAGGCTAGTGCATTTGTGGGCGGGGTAGGTACGGATCTGGGCACGCGGGTCATGCTGCTGGATGCGCAGGGCAGCCTGATTGCCTCCAGCGACCCGAACGATGCCGGGCGCCTTGGCTATGCCCTCGATCTGGATGGCTGGACGGCAGCGCTGACCGGGAATACCAGCACGCGCAGCGTCTATAGCCGTCAGATGGAGCACGAGATTGTCGACGTGTTGGCACCGGTTTTGGACGAGGATCGGCAGGTCGTTGGCGTTGTTCGTCTGAGTCACCATCTGACCAACGTCTATGATCAATTCGTGCGCCAGCGATTTCTCGTCGGTGGGATCTTGGTTGCAGGTTTGTTGCTGGGTACGGGAGCTGGCCTGGTGCTGGCGCTGAATCTGGAACGTCCGCTGCGAGACGTAACCCAGGCGGTTGATCAGATGGCCAGCGGCGAGCGGCTGACGCCACTACCGGAAAGAGGACCACTGGAAATCCAGCACCTGCTGCACTCGGTNAATATCCTCGTCGAACGTCTTCGCTCTCTCGAGCAGGCTCGCCAGCAATTACTGGCCAATCTGGTGCACGAGTTGGGACGGCCCCTGGGAGCTTTTCGTTCGGCCACGCAGGCTCTCTTAGGACGCTCTGGAGAGGACCCGGATTTGCGCAGGGAGCTGTTGGTGGGCATGGACGAAGAGGTGGATCGACTTGCACACTTGCTGGATGATCTGTCTGGACTTCACGACCAGGTATTGGGCACGTTGGAGCTACATAGACGCCCCATTTCTCTGAGCGAATGGCTCACCCACATCCTACCTCCCTGGCGCGAGGCTGCTCAGGCCAAAAGGCTGAAGTGGAAGGCCTCTATCCCGGTGTCTCTTCCGACGATCGACGTGGACTCGGATCGTCTGGCCCAAGTCCTGGGCAACCTGCTCAGCAATGCCATCAAGTATACTCCGCCCCAAGGCACGGTGACGCTCAGCGCGGGTGTCGAGCAGCAGGAAGCCTGGATCCAGGTAGGCGATACCGGCCCAGGCATTTCCCCAGAGGAGCAGGAGCGCATCTTTGCCCCCTTCTACCGCAGCCAGCAGGGCCGTCGCTTTCCACAAGGCATGGGATTGGGTCTGAGCATTGCCTATGCTCTCGTTGCTGCCCACGGCGGCAGGCTGGAGCTGGACAGCTCGCCGGGCTTGGGCAGCAGTTTCACTGTTTGGCTTCCCCTCGACGCTCAGAAGTCCTAGACGGGAGCTCGCCATTCCCCGAACCATGCCTTCCCCCTGGTGTGGCACGGCTTAAGACCAACTTAAAGTGAATCACAACCTAGCTTAAAGACAATCGCACCTCCAAGTGCTATACTGGACGTGAAGATTGGGCCTGGGCCGGGGTAGCATCTCGGAGACCAGGGGGAGGGAGGTTGTTTGTGAATCACACAACCCTGCGCCAAGCGGCATTGGGTGTCATTGCGATTTTGGCGGTGATGCTCATGCTGGAAGCCAGCGGCTCCGCGGGTGATCGTAATGGCGCGAAGATGGCTGCATCGCTGTAGATACGGAGCTGTGCAAGAAGAGAGTCGGGAGGCGTTGAACTAAGGAGAAGGTCATGAAGTTCTCTGGTGCAGTACCGCTGTTGATCAGCCTTCTGGTGGGACTTTTGCTGGGTCTAGTAACTGTGGGAGTCTTGCGACTTCGCAGCCACCCTGCCGAGGGCAGCTGGCCCGTAGCCAATGATGGGCTGCTTCTGGGGCTGTTGGCCCTAGCAGCCTTTGCCATGGGTGCATTCGTGACCTATCTCATGTTTGGTCTGTTGTTGTGAGGCAAAGGCATGGAACCCGATCGGCAGATGGCTCAGAAGCCCCAAATACCACGATGGGCATGGTGGGTAGCCTTTTTGGCTCTCATCGTCTGGAATATCTGGCTGTTCCGACCCCAAAGCCAGCCAGAAGCCAGCATCCCATACAGCATCTTCCTTGAGCAGGTGCGTGCCGGAAATGTGGCCAGCGTCAACATCTCGGGGGATCAGATCACAGGCAAGTTTGCGACAGCGGTCTCCTGGCCCCAGTCGACACTCAGCCCGGAGCCAACGAGAGTTGTTTCTCCTGAAGTCACACCCACCCCAGGCTCTTCGCCTGAGCCTACGCCGACGGCAGTCCCCACGTACACTGCATTCCAGACCACCTTCCCTGAAACGATAGGCGATCCGAACCTGATCGGTCTGCTGGAGGCCCAGGGTGTTGAGATAGATGTCGCGCCGCCGCCCAGCCCCTGGCTTTCGGCGCTGCTGTCCAATGCCCTGCCTGTGCTACTTTTGGTCGGGCTCATGGTGTGGATGGGGCGCCAGGCGACGCGCAGTCAAGCGGGCATCTTTGGGTTTGGAAAAAGCAGGGCTCGCCGTCACGAGGGTCTTCAAACCGATGTTACCTTTGAGGATGTCGCCGGCGCGGACGAAGCAAAGGAGGAATTGCGTGAGATTGTGGACTTTTTGCGGACGCCGCAAAAGTATCACGACATCGGAGCGCACATCCCCCGTGGCATCCTGCTCGTCGGACCTCCTGGAACAGGCAAGACGCTAATGGCTAGGGCAGTAGCCGGTGAGGCAGATGTGCCATTCTTTGACCTGAGTGCATCAGAGTTCGTGGAGATGTTTGTCGGCGTTGGGGCCAGCCGGGTCCGCGACCTGTTCGAGCAAGCCAAAACACTTGCACCAGCCATCGTCTTCATTGACGAGATGGATGCCGTCGGTCGCCGCCGCGGCGCTGGATTGGGCACCGTCAACGACGAGCGCGAACAGACGCTCAACCAGCTGCTGGTAGAGATGGATGGCTTTGACGAGCGGCATGAGGTTATTATTCTGGCTGCCACCAACCGACCTGACGTCCTTGACCCAGCCTTGCTGCGGCCCGGGCGCTTTGACCGGCAGGTGACCATCACACTCCCGGACCGCAGGGGCAGAGAGGGCATATTGCGCATCCATACTCGCACGCTGCGCCTGGCGCCTGATGTAGACCTGGGGCTTATGGCCCGTACGACGACGGGGCTCAGCGGGGCTGACTTGGCCAACCTCTGCAACGAGGCGGCGTTGCTGGCTGCCCGAAACGACCGCGAGCAGGTCACCATGGCGGATTTCGAGGAGGCGGTGGACAAGATATTGCTGGGAGGCGTGCGTCCCGTCTTGCTTGATGATCATGAGCGGCGCGTGATAGCGTATCATGAATCAGGCCATGCGCTGGTCGCGTGGTTGACACCTGCTGCCGACCCAGTACATAAAGTGACCATCATCCCGCATGGACAGGCTCTCGGGGTCACCGAACAACTGCCGGGCGAGGATCACTACAATTACAGCAAGGAATATCTGCTGGCCCGTCTGACGGTGATGCTCGGTGGCCGTACAGCTGAGGAGCTCGCTATTGGCGACATCACCACGGGTGCGGAAAAGGACCTGGTCGAGGCCACCCGCTTGGCCCGGCGCATGGTTACTAGATGGGGTATGGGCAGTATCGGCCTGGCAGCGTTTCAGGCCGACGAAGAACACCCCTTCCTGGGATACGAAATGGCCCAGGGGCGGGACTTTAGTGAGGAGACGGCTGCGCGTATCGATCAAGACGTGCAGCGTCTGCTGGAGCAGTGTCACGCAAGTGCTCGTGATCTTCTGAGCAGTGAGAGGGCGAACCTGGACAACTTGGCCCAATCTCTGTTGCATGAAGAGACGATCGATCAGGCGGAATTGGCCCAGATCCTTGGGCCTCGGAGTCAGATTGCGGTGGAGGGGAACAATGACTGACACACACAAGCATGAGAAGGTCGGCTGGATCGGACGTTTTGCGCGGTGGCTGTTTGGCTCGCCATTCCGCTCACTGCCGCCGGTCTTTGGCGATCAGACGCCGCCGGACCTACGGGTCTTTGAGGCAGAGGTCGAGGAAGCCCGGCATGAGGTTCAAGAAGCGCCGGCGCCGCCTGGCGCTCGCCGGGGGCGAAGCAAGCCGGCACGGAGGAAATAGCAGGTATGGGTTGCCGACGCAAGGGATCAATTTTGAGTCGATACAACCGAAGATAAACAATGAACACTGTAAGGACGAGGCGATAAAATGAAAGCGAAGAATCTAACGAAGAATCTATGGTTGGTAGCAGTAGTGCTGGTATCGCTGGTAGCGCTATCAGCGTGTAGCACGCCGCAAATCTCGGATGTGGCAGCGGCGCAGTCGACAACAGACACGGCGGCGACGCCCGTGACGGCTCAGGCGCCTGCCTCGGCAGATGCCGTGGCAGCGTTGGAAGGAACCTTTGAACAGATCTACACTCAGGTCAATCCCTCGGTGGTCAATATCCAGGTTAGCCTGACCGTGGATAGCACATCCCTGACCATCCCCCAGATCCCGGGCTTCCCGCAGTTGCCCCAGGAACCGCAGACGCAACAGGCGCTGGGTTCTGGTTTTGTGTGGGATACTGAAGGCCACATCGTCACGAATAATCACGTGGTGGAGGGCGCCGACAAAATTTCCGTCACCTTTTACGACGGCACGACCGTGCCAGCTGAGATAACCGGCACCGATCCCGACAGTGATTTGGCCGTGATCAAGGTCGACCTCCCGGCTGACCAGTTACAGCCGGTCCAGGTGGCAGACTCGACACAGGTCAAGGTTGGAGAGTTGGTCATCGCTATCGGCAATCCCTTTGGCTTGGAGGGTACCATGACCATGGGGATCATCAGTGCACTGGGGCGAACGCTGCCAGCTCAGTCTGCGGCGGTGGAGGGGCGATATTACAGCATCCCTGACATCATCCAGACTGATGCACCGATCAACCCCGGAAACTCGGGAGGGGTGCTGGTAGATGACACTGGGCGGGTCATCGGCGTGACGGCAGCCATCGAGTCGGCTGTGCGGTCAAGCGCGGGCATCGGGTTCGTCATACCCTCCCAAATTGTCCAGAAAGTGGTTCCGGCGCTAATCGAAACCGGCCACTATGACCAGCCCTGGATTGGGATCAGTGGTACCTCTATGGTCCCAGAGCTGGCAACGGCGATGGGGCTTGAAGCGAATCAGCGCGGCGCCCTGGTGATCGATGTGACTGCCGACAGCCCGGCCGACAAGGCCGGCCTGCGCGGCAGCGACCGACAGGTCGAGATCGAAGGTCAGCAAGTGCGCGTGGGCGGCGACATCATCGTGGCCGTGGACGGCCAGCCGGTCCAAAAATTCGATGATCTTATCACCTACCTGGCTCGCAGTACAGAAGTTGGGCAGACGATTGAGCTCACCGTGCTGCGTGGAGGGCAAGAGGAGACCCTCAGCCTGAAGTTGGAGGCCCGGCCGGAATCGGCGGTACAGAGCAGTCAGGCAGAGGGTCAGACGAGAGGGGGTGCCTATCTGGGCATTGTAGGTCTCACGGTCACACCCGAGATTGCACAGGCTATGGATCTGCCGGCCGATCAGGCAGGTGTGTTGGTGGAGCAGGTCCAGCAGGGAAGCCCGGCAGATGATGCCAGCCTGCGTGGTAGTTATAAGCCGGTTACCATCAATGGCCAGCAGTTGCTGGTTGGCGGAGATGTGATCGTAGCTATGGATGATCAAGCGATAGACGGCTTTGAAGCCCTCAGCGTTTTACTGCAGCAAGCCGAACCCGGCCAGGAGGTCGTGCTCACGCTGCTGCGCGATGGCAAAGAGATTGAGGTGCCGGCAGTCTTGGGCGAACGAGCAGACTAGAGGTCAAGAGCAGGTAAGGAGGATGAAGTGTCTGAGCATGTCGAACGTGCAGTTACGTCTGAAGCTTCCAAGGCGAGTGTCCCAGAAAAGTGTGCCCAATGTCCGTACCTGGACACGGAACACGATCCATTTTCCGGGATAAACCGGCTCTACTGCCGGGCGCCCTGGTGGCAGCCAAAGCGGTGGTTCTGCGCACTGCCCACGGGAGTGATCAGGGCCTGATTGTAGTGGCAAAGCTGGCTGGTTGCTGCTGGTTGGTGATCGGCGCGTGTCTGGTGAGCTTCAGACACCTTGGCTCAGCGGCCGGGACGCTGTAAGGAGCAGGTCCTCCCGGGTTACACGGGCCTGCTTCTAGGAAGCAGCACTGCCCAAGCATATCTCCCCCGTGCCGGCTTCCCACAACGCCTAGAGTGAAGGCAGCGAGCTGCCAGGTGCCCGATGGCCCGGGAGGAAATCGGAATGCTGGAAAAGGAATCGCTTGAGAATGGCACCGTGCGTGTCACCTTTCGCGTCTCCCACCATATATGGGCCGATTGCATTGCCTTGGTGGGTGAATTCAACGACTGGGATACACACAGCCACCTCTTGCATCAGACCCGCGACGATGGAGAGTGGCATATCTCTCTGGTTCTGGAGGCAAACAAAACCTATCGCTTTCGCTACCTAGTGGATGGCAGCGAATGGATGGATGACGACCACGCTGATGGCTACGAACCCAACCCCTTCCATGGTTTCGATTCTGTGGTCTGCACCTGAAAGCACAGGCTGTGCGGTGATGGACATGGCTCGATCCACCTCCCATGGTGGATCCCCACAGATGGTGAGTGGGCCGCGGCTTGGCCTTGACCCGTGAAGGGTTCACATCGCGCCGAAGGCATCCAAGCAGCAGGTACACAGGCCCTCTGACGTCTGGCCTGACGGTCATACAACTAGAGTCCCATGTCACCGCGCCCGCCCTCTACGCCGGATCGACAGGGCTTCATCCGGCCATCGCTTTGAGCGGTCCGAGGTTGGAGAGCGAGTATGCCCAGGCTGCGAGTCTTGCCGAAAGGAAAACTTAAGGCGAGCTTTAGAGGCCGATAAAGACAGAACCATCAGGTTCATGATATGCTGTGGGCACAAAGCTTGAGGATTACCGAAGGGAGAAGAAGAATGATAACATGGATTTTGGAGAAAGAGCCAATGATGCTGAGTGACAAGGAAATCAAGGCCCTGGCCGANGCATTGGCGGATGGAGATGGCGTAACGCGGCACAATGCACGCGAGCAGCTTGAGAAAGTCGGCAAACCGGCTGTACCCTACTTGGTTTCCACGCTCCGATCGCCAAGCGCGCATGCACGCTGGGAGGCGGCCAAGGCCCTAGCTGAGATCGCTGACCCGAGTGCTGCCTCGGCCCTTGTCAATGTTTTGTGCGATGACAAGGCAGCCGTGCGTTGGTTAGCAGGCAATGCCCTCATCAATCTGGGGCATGACGCTCTGGCCCCACTGCTGCGGGGGCTGGAGGCGAGTTCGGATTCGATCTGGTTCCGGGACGGTGCTCACCACGTGCTTCGCAGTCTCATCAGGGAGGGCGAGGCGGACGAGGCCATTCCGGTTATGGAGGCGCTGGAGAACCTGGAACCGCGTATCGAAGCGCCGATCGCTGCTTACCACGTACTGGAGGAAATGGAGGAGGGGGTATCGGCGGATGCCGAGCCCGTTCGATGCTAGCAAGGAATGCCAATATAGATCAGGCATAGCGTCCATTACATTAGTAGGCTAAAATTAGGTCTGAAAGAGGTAGAAGCATGGATATTCCCATAGATGTCGAAGTGTTCTGTGCAGATGGCAAGTGTGGGCGATCGACCGGTGTGGTTCTAAAGCCCAGCACTGAAGTGGTTACCCATCTGATAGTCAAGGAGAAAGAGGCACCACACCAAGAGATCATGATACCCGTCCAAGCAGTGACGGCAACCACACCTGACTCGATCGATCTGTCCTACACACGGGACAAGGTGGACGAGCTCCAGCGATTCATGGAGACCGAATACGTCAAAGTGCACATCCCACACTACGCGGGAGGGGTATATTCGCTCGAGCCCTATGACTACGCCGGGCCTGAGATCATGTCTGTGAAGCATGAAGCGATCCCCGACGATGAGCTTGCTCTGCTCCGGGGTGCGCGAGTGGAAGCCACCGACGGGCGTGTGGGGCGCGTGGACGAGCTGTTGGTGGATCCGGAAGATGATCGCATTACCCACCTTGTCCTGCGAGAGGGTCATCTTTGGGGGCAGAAGGATGTGAGCATCCCCGTCTCCGAAATAGATAGCATTGAAGAGGATATTGTCCACTTGAAGATAGACAAGCGCAAAGTCGAGGCGCTGCCTGCCAAGCCGGTGCACTAGTGGTCGGCGGAGGCAATGCAACCCCATAAGGATTGAGTTGTAGCATGTCTTGAGACATCTCTCCGGCGCCCGGCCTGCCGAACAGGCCGGGCGCCGGTGGCTATGAAGCGTTTGCCATGATAGGATTGGCCTGAGCGCTGTGTTGGGGCTCAGCGTACTGGAGAGAGGAAAATGCCAGGGACGGGNACCGAAATAAGCCGCGTCAAAAGATCAAAGGCGGAAGCCAAAGAGACGTACGACAAGATNAGCCNNTGGTATGACNNATTGGCTGGCTCCAGTGAGCAGGAGTTCGTGCAGCTAGGCCTGGAGAAACTGGCTGCAGCCCGGGGCGAGGTCATTCTCGAGATCGGGTTTGGAACCGGGCACGCGCTAGTCGCACTGGCCCAAGCTGTCGGAGATTCGGGGAGGGTCTACGGTATAGACATTTCGGAGGGAATGCTGCGCGTGGCCCAGGAGAAGCTGAACGCGGCAGGGCTGGCAGAGCGTGCAGAGCTACGGCTCGGCGATGCAGCGCAGATGCCTTTCGAGGATTCTCGTTTCGACGGCGTCTTTATGAGTTTCACCCTGGACCTGTTCGACACGCCTGAGATTTCGGTCGTGCTGGCAGAGACCCGGCGAGTACTGCGCAGCGGTGGGCGCCTGGGTGTGGTTGCCATGTCCAAGAAAGGCAATCACGGCTTGATGCTCCGCTTGTATGAATGGGCCCACGAAAAGCTACCCCAATACATTGACTGCCGACCCATCTTTGCACAGAAGGCGCTGAAAGAGGCCGGATTGCAGGTTATAAACTCAGAGTTGCAGTCGATGTGGGGGTTACCCGTTGAGATCGTTACAGCCAGAAAAGACTGAACGCGTCCTGCTGTATCCCCGCCTTTTTCGTATCACCTGTCCCGCATGTGAGCAAAGCTTTCCACGTTACGCCCCCTCGCTGGACTTAAAGCAAACTTAAAGGGAGCTTGAATCGAATATAAGGACGGCGAGGCCACCATGTCGCTATAATGGAGACGTATTAGTAGTAGAGACATGGAGGTGAGTCATGATGATGGGTGGTGGAGGATGGGTTGTTGGTATTGTGATGCTGCTGGTTGTCCTCTTGGTGTTTGGTGCCCTGGTTATTGGCGGCATCTGGCTGGTTGGACGGAATACTGCTTCTAGCAGGCGTCAGTCTGAAGATTCAGGTGATGGAGCGATGGAAATCCTGCGGAGACGATACGCCAGCGGCGAGATCACACGCGAGGTTTACGAGGCGATGCGCGAGCATCTGAGCAGGTAAGGAAGATGGAGGTGACAAGGTGAATGAATTCTTTCGATTTATTGCAGGTCCGGTGGGACGGCTGATCCGCGTCATCGCGGGTCTGGCTCTCATCGTGATCGGCTTGTGGTTGATCCAGGGCGTGGTTGGCTGGATTCTGGCCATGGTGGGCCTGGTGCCGCTGCTTGCTGGCCTCTTTGACCGCTGCGTCTTTGCGCCGCTTTTCGGTCTACCCTTTGACGGATATCGCTTGCGTCATGACCTGGACAAGGTGGACCGAACGTAGCAGCATGTCTGCGAGAATGTCAGTTCTGAACGGCAAATGAGCCGGAGAACCTGAGGAGGAGAGGAGCATGTGGGCTGTGTTCGAGGCCATGCCGGGTCCCTTCCCGGCCATGATGAGAATGGTCCAATCCTCACCAGGCCCGGTGCGCGAGGCCATGATCGCGATGATGAGACCGGTGATGCCCTCGCTCTTCCCGCGGTTGATGCCGGGGATGATGCCCAAAGTGATGCCCGCCATGCTGGCTGCGGTGGAGCAGCGCATCGATATGCCCCACGATATGGAGGAGCAGATGCCTGATCTGATGCNGGCAGCGATGGACAATCTGATGCCCAAGATGCTACCTCTCATTATCCCGTACTTTATGCCCAAAATGGAGGCATATCTCCGGAGCAATGGTTCCGGACACTGAAAAAGGAAGGTATACCATTGGCGAAAAAGAGTGCAGCAACCGAAAAACCGAAACTGGCGACCCTGCCCTTGAGCGACGTGGAGCACGAACTGGACACATCGCCGCAAGGCCTTGACCAGGCTGAGGCGAAGAGCCGCCTGGAAAAGTACGGTTACAACGAGCTGGGAGAGGAAAAGGAGAATCCACTGCTCAAGTTTCTCTCCTACTTCTGGGGCCCGATCCCGTGGATGATTGAGGTGGCGGCCATTCTTTCGGCCATAGTCCGCCACTGGGCTGACCTGATTATCATCCTGGCCCTGTTGATCGTCAACGCAGTCGTAGGCTTCTGGGAGGAGTACCAGGCCGGCAATACGATCGACGCCCTCCAGGCAAAGCTGGCCCCGAACGCCCGTGTCAAGCGTGATGGCCAATGGTCGACCATCCCTGCCCGCGAGCTGGTGCCGGGTGACGTCATCCGGGTGCGCATAGGCGACATCATACCGGCTGATGCTCGCCTGCTGGAAGCCGATCCGGTGCAGATAGACCAGTCGGCTCTCACCGGCGAATCGCTGCCTGTCACACACGAGAGTGGTGATGCTGTGTACTCTGGTTCGATCCTCAAGCAGGGCGAGGTCGATGCCCTGGTCTATGCCACCGGCGAGAATACCTACTTTGGCCGCACCGCTCACTTGGTGGAAGAGGCGCACACCACCAGCCACTTCCAGCGGGCAGTGCTGAAAATTGGGGATTACCTCATCGTGCTAGCGGTGGCACTGGTAGTCCTGATCTTGGGTGTAGCTCTCTTCCGGGGCGACGACATGTTGACGACGCTCCAATTTGCCCTGATCCTCACTGTGGCTGCCATCCCTGTGGCAATGCCAACGGTACTGTCGGTGACGATGGCCGTCGGCGCCAGGCTGCTGGCCAAGAAGCAGGCCATCGTCAGCCGAATGGCCAGTATTGAGGAGATGGCTGGCATGGACATGCTGTGCTCGGACAAGACCGGTACGCTGACCCAGAATAAACTCACCTTGGGCGAGCCGTCCACCGTTAAGGGCATCGAAGCTGAGCAGGTGTTCCTTGGAGCAGCGCTGGCCTCGCGCGCCGAAGACCAGGACCCCATAGACCTGGCTGTGCTCAGCGGCCTGAAGGATGGTCAGTCGACAACAGGTTACGCCATCACCCACTTTCAGCCCTTCGACCCAGTGAGCAAACGGACAGAGGCCTCGGTCAGGTCGTCTGATGGGACGGCATTCACGGTTAGCAAAGGGGCGCCCCAGGTCATTCTGGCACTTGATCCCGACGCTGCCAACCTCCGACCCCAGGTAGAAGGGGCCGTGGGCGCCTTTGCGGCACGGGGCTTTCGCTCGCTGGGTGTGGCCCGCCGTGATGCTGATGGCCCGTGGCGGTTTCTGGGGGTGATCCCGCTGTACGATCCGCCCCGCGAGGATTCGCGCACTACCCTGGACACGGCAAAGCAGATGGGCGTCCGTGTCAAGATGGTCACCGGTGACCAGGTAGCCATCGCCAAAGAGATCGCCAGCCAGGTGGGCCTAGGCACCGACATCCTGGACGCTAGCCTCTTTTCCAAGGGTGAGCATCACAGTGCTGGATCGAGCAACGATGCCATTGAAGACAGCGACGGCTTTGCTCAGGTCTTTCCCGAGCACAAGTATCACATCGTCGACGTCCTGCAGAAGCGGGGACATATCGTGGGCATGACGGGCGACGGTGTCAACGACGCCCCGGCCCTGAAAAAGGCCGACGCTGGCATTGCCGTCTCGGGGGCGACCGACGCGGCGCGCAGCGCTGCCGACATCGTGCTGCTGACGCCGGGGCTCTCGGTGATCATCGACGCTGTCAAGGAAAGCCGCAGGATCTTTCAGCGCATGACAAGCTACAGCATATACCGCATAGCCGAGACGGTCCGCGTGCTGTTCTTCATGACCCTTTCGATCCTGGTGTTCAACTTTTACCCGGTCACCGCTGTCATGATTGTCCTGCTGGCTCTGCTCAACGATGGCGCTATCCTGTCCATCGCCTATGACCATGTGTATTACTCTCAACAACCAGAAGCGTGGGATATGCGCCGGGTGCTGGGCGTGGCTACGACATTAGGCATCACCGGTGTGATCGCCTCCTTTGGCATGTTCTACATCGGGGAGCGTGTGCTGAACCTCGATCGGGCAGCCATCCAGTCGCTGATGTACTTGAAACTATCAGTGGCGGGCCACCTAACCATCTTTCTCACGCGCACCAGAGGCCACTTTTGGTCGATCCGGCCAGCACCTATCTTGGTCGCTGCGGTGTTGGGCACCCAGGCTGTGGCTACCTTGCTCGCCGCGTTCGGTTTGTTAATGGCGCCTATTGGTTGGAAGCTGGCCCTGCTCGTATGGGGCTATGCGCTGGCCTGGTTCCTGGTGACCGATTGGGTCAAGGTGGCAGCGGAGCGGATCTTTGACCGGGAGCAGCTAGGGCTGCTCTGCAATGTCTATGGCGGATAAGCACGCTGTCTGCCTCCATCTGCACCAATAGTCTGTGTATGGTCAGGATTATCTCTCCTTTGGCCAAGTTGTACCTACGGCCTGGTGCGCCGGCTGCCCGGGGCGAAACCGCCCATCTGGGAACCAGAACCGGTGACCGTACCTGAGATGGTAAAGCTGGCCACCTGTGTGCCGCCGCTATAGCTCCCTCCAAAGTACAGACCGTCGCTGACGGTTCCGCTCGAGCTTCCTCCAGCATAGACCACGTAGGTCTCGCCGTTTTCCAGTTCGGGCGACGACAGCACTACGGACTGGTAGGCCTTTGTCGGCACAAGGCTGAGAATCTCCTCACCAGATTCGGACTCGACGTGGACCATCGTGCCGGCAGACTGCGCTGAAGCCAGGCTGAATATCACCGAGTACTGAGTTGAGGTTGTGCTGGGCGCCTGAGCCATGCCCACACTGCCCACCGCAACCAGGTAGCCGCCGCTGATGTTAAACGAGCCCAGGTAGTCGAGCGCACCATTCCCGTTGTTCGTTGGTCCAT
>P_2C_Sed_3_UnCtyDRAFT_1000027_pt1 | contig 15018 bp, 12 predicted proteins | sample Pon2CUnioCityCA_4_FD_10232 | JGI IMG/M metagenome (IMG submission 10232)
AAGATTCAGCCTGGTTCAACCCATTTTTGGGCAGCTACCAATTTGAAGAAAACGGTGCGCGGGTGATGGATGCGCGCACCCTGTTCCATTACCCCTACACCGGGGTAACACCTGCCATGGCGATTGAGATGGTGGGGGTGGGTTCGCAATATGGTGTTGCCAGCCTGGATGCCCAGGGCGAATATCTCGACGGTTCGAACACCTACAAGCTGCACCTGCCGCCCAATGTTCCAGCCAAGGATTTCTGGTCGGTGATGGCATATGATCCCCAGACTCGCTCGATGCTGCAAACCGACCAGCAGTTCCCAGGTTTGAACAGCACCCGCAGCAAGGTCAGCTCCAACCAGGATGGTTCAACCGATATCTATTTTGCCCCAGAAGCACCGGCAGGCAAAGAAAGCAACTGGGTTCAAACAATCCCTGGAAAAGGGTTTCTCGCTGTATTGCGTCTCTATGGCCCACTGGATTCGTGGTTCGACCAGACCTGGCGGCCCGGCGAGTTCATTAGGATTGATTAGGCGTTGTCGAAAAGAAATTCCTAGCTAAGGTTAGGGCGAACCCCTTTTACCACTTTGGCAAGGATCAATACGATAGAAGGAGACGGAAAAATGAGTGAAAAATACAAAATGACCACTGAAATCCCGGAAGCAATCACCATCCCGGACCAAGTTGAAACAAGTATCGGCACGCTTGAATTCTTTGATGGAATGCCGAGTGACGAAACCGTCAGCAAGGCTTATGATTTCCATGATCTTCAACGCGGGGTTAGCGTATTCCTCGATGAGATGCGGGCCGCCTCGCTAGTTGCAATGCGTGAAGGTCTGCGAGATATGGGGGTGATCCGGAGTAACCAGGTGGCAATTTTCGAAGATCTGATGGACTCGAAAGCGTTGTGGCTTACGGCAAATTCGGAAACGGTCTACGCTTCAACGTTTTTGGACCTCAACACCGACGGCCCAACCGTGATCGAGTCACCCCCGAATGTCCTGGGCATCCTGGATGATATGTGGTTCCGTTATGTGGGTGATACCGGCAACGCCGGGCCTGATCGGGGGAAAGGGGGAAAATACCTCATTCTACCGCCTGGTTACGAGGGCGATGTGCCGGACGGCTACCACGTGTACCAATCCCAAACCTATGGCATTTGGTTCCTGGTGCGCGGCTTCCTGGTTGAGGGCGATTCCGGCCCGGCCGTGAAAAACTTGAAAGAAGGACTGCGCATCTACGCCCTGGCCAAAGCAGACAATCCTCCGGCAATGGAATTCATCAATGTATCGGGTAAATACAACAACACCATCCACGCCAACAACTTCCAGTTCTTTGAGGAAATCAACACGCTAATTCAAGAAGAGCATGACGACTCCATTAGCCGGGAAACAAGAGGACGGCTGGCTCAGTTGGGCATTGTCAAAGGCCGGCCCTTTGAACCTGATGAACGGATGCGCAACATTCTCAATGAAGCGGCTTTGATCGGCGCTGCCGCTGCTCGCTCTATGTCTTTCCGTTCCCGCGATGACGTTACCTACTTTTATCCTGATGATGACAAAACCTGGTTTAGTGCATTTGCAGTTGGTAACCACGAGTTTTTGGTTGATAACTGGCTTTTTCACGACGCCCGTTCCATGTTTCACTACAACGCCACCGGGATCACACCGGCCATGGCCATCGCTATGCCGGGGGTCGGCTCGCAGTACGCTGCGGCTGCTTGCGACTCCGACGGCGAGTGGCTGGACGGGGCGCACACCTACAAACTGACGCTCCCCCCCAATCCACCTGCCAAAGACTTCTGGTCGGTGGTGGCCTATGACACCCAAACCCGGGCGATGCTGCAAACGGATCAGCAGTTCCCCAGCGTTAACAACCAGCCCGGCGGCGCGAAATCGAACGCCGATGGCTCGACAGACGTTTACCTTGGACCCGAAGCTCCGGCTGGCAAGGAGAGGAACTGGATCCAAACCATACCCGGCAAAAGCGTCTGGATCATCTTGCGGCTTTATGGCCCGCTGGAACCCTGGTTCGACAAAACGTGGCGGCCTGGTGCGATCGTCAAGCTCGACTAGGCATTCACTATGAATGATGCCATAGTGAACGCGGCTAATTTGTCGTTCTGGCAAGCCAGCCAACCCGCGTTGCAGCTGATCGGGGCTAACGCCCCGCAGGTAAGCGGTGCGATTGTTGACAGTCTGGCCTGGAGCAAGGCAGTTTCCTGAGCTGAACCCGCCAAGCAGGTTACGCCAACGTTAGCTACGGATATTGCCGTGCAGCGTCCAGTTGCATGCGAACCGCCGAGAAGACCGTGTTCCAGAAGTGAGATTAGCTGTGGTTGCTCAAGGCGCGGCCTATCGCGGCAATGGCCTCTGCACTCAGTGTTATGAGAGCGGTATATGATAATGAGGGTGCTGACCCTTGTAAATGCCATGCACATTACTGCCAGCGTATTCATCAACGACGATGAGTATGGCTTGCACCAGGACTATGAAAAATGGCTGGAGGGGCTGGCCCCCCACGCGCCCATTAGCCAGTACCGGCACAATGACACCGGTGAGGATAATGCGGACGCCCACATGAAACGCCAGATCATGGGCCGGGAGGTGGTCGTCGCTGTCACCAACGGCCGGCTGGACTTTGGCACGTGGGAGCGGATCTTTTACGGTGAGTTTGACGGACGGCGCCGGAAACGGGTGTTGGTTAAAATCATCGGCGAATAGGTGCGCTCAGAGCTATCTTGCGCGTAATGGATTGTGGCTCTGGTGCGCCACAATGAACAGGCGGTCTGTACGACAAAATGGCCGGGGCTGAGAATCAAACTCTCAGTCCCGGCCTGGATCATAGTCTCGAGCCAGGCAGCTGCCTCGGTCGCGCCAGAGCCCGCACCGGTCCAGGATGCGGAGTACCTCTGTGAAGCACTGTCGGGCCGCAGGGTCCAGCTCCCCATTGGCTGAGTAGATCAGGCCAAGCTTACCCAAGGTAGCGGCCTCCCCCTGCCGTTAGCTCATCTCCCGATTGATGCCCAGGGCTTCCTGGTGGCGATCTTCAGCAGTCGGTCTCCTCTGGTGGTCGTCGCCGATGCCGGTGGACCAGCAAGAGGGAGGCAGACAGCAGCAAGGCGAGGACGGCGCCTAGCGGCCACAGGATCCAGTTGCGCGTTGGACCCGGCTTGCTCAGGGCATCCGCCGCGATAGCGTCAACGCCGCCCGATGTCTCGGCATCCGCCAGCGAGGACGCGCAACTCCCGCCGTTGGCAAACGCGCACGCCCTGTCGATCAGGTCATCCAGACCGTAGCCGAACTGTGCAAGGGAATTCGAGAGCCCCTCCTCACTATCGGTCGACTCGATCCCTTCCTTCACAGCTCGCAGGTTGCGCTCGGGAGAATAGTCCACAAAGTAGTCCAAGACGTCGCCCTTGAGATCAGCGTGGACATCCAGCATCTTTACCGGCGTGTCTGGTGAAAAGTCCAAGCCCGCCATGTCAAAGTACTTGATCTTCCTGCCCGCGGAAGTGTGGAAGTACACTCGTCCCTGGTTCACGTCGATCACGATCGACCACCGTGTCAGTCCTCGCTCCAGGGTCTTGAGGATCTTGAAGCCATAGTCCGAGTCTACTGACTCTGGCGCGTTCCGGATCATGTAGGCCGCGTGAACGAATCTCTCGGTGCCCTTGTGCCGCAGGCGAACAGGCTCCTCTCCCCCGAAACCGGCATAACCTTCGAGGTTCGCCAGCTCGTCCGGGTAGGCCGTGTTGCACAGCACCGGTATGGGCATCGAGTCGCCGGTGTAGACATTGGGATCACCATCGACGAACTCGATGGCCGCGGTGTTCCCATCTCTATCCGAAGCGAAAAAGTGCCACGTCCAACCTTCGAGGACGATGGTTGAGAGATTCGACAAGACCTCCTCCACCGAAGCGTAGTTGTCCAACTGGTACTGCATCCACTGCATCATGAACATCCTCGGCCGCTCCTCGTCTTCCGGGAAGCTCGTCCCGAGGAGCGACATCTCGTGAATGTAGAGACCCACCTCATTGATCCCACCATCGATGAATTCCTTGCCCCACTGGTTAAATGTCACGGATCCGTAGCGGGAGGTCCAGGCTATGGCGGGGTTGGGGGGCTTTTGCCCCAAGATCAGATCGTAATAGCTAGCGCCCGTCTTTTGCACATTCCGCTTGTTGATCACGATCGTACCGGGCCTCTCCCAGCCCTCGTCGAGGTTGTGCCCGATGAGGAACGCGTCGTCCGTACGAAGCATGAAGGTCGAGCAAGAGGAGCCACTGCCAACGGACGAAGGCGTGGGCGGACAGAGGTCCGTCCCGGAAGGGCCTCTTCCCGGCACAGCTGCCTGCCCGTCAAGACCGTCGATAGGCTGCGTGGCACTCTGATCCGTCGAAACCGCACAACCTGTGACCAGAGCGAGTGCCACGCAAACAGTGAGCATGTAGCCTACTCTTCTCATTGCCTGTCCCTCCATCGATATGCGGACCGCATGATCCGTTCAACGCTCAACCAGCATCCGTGCATTGTGCCCTGCTCGCTTGTCTCTGTGCGACGCACCCTTTGTCATCCTTCGCGCTAGGCCGGCACGCCTATCCTATCACATCTCGAGGGTCCATGCAACTGGTCGTCAAGTTTCATGGTCAACGTCTGGCATTGCGCGTTCTTCATTATTCCCGATAGCCCCTTCATCGCGTCTTGCTGCCTTCTCGCCTTGCCAGTACAATATCAGTGACCAGAGCCGCGGCAGGACTCACTTTCAGCCGTAGATGTTGGGTTCAGTTGTGATTGCTCAGGGCGCGGCATATCGCCGCCAGCGTCTCGACCGGCAGGAGTATGAGAGCGGTATATGATAAAGAGGGCGTTGACCCTTGTAAATGCGATGCACATCACGGCCAGCGTGTTCATCAACGACGATGAGAGTGGCCTGCACCATGACTACGAGGTGTGGCTCGAAGAACTGGCTCCACACGCACCGATCGACCAGTATTGGCACAACCGGACGGGTGAGGACAATGCAGACGCGCACCTGAAGCGGCAGATCATGGGGCGCGAGGTTGTGGTCGCGGTGACCAACGGCCGGCTCGACTTTGGCACCTGGGAGCGCATCTTTTACGGGGAGTTTGACGGGCGGCGGCGGAAGCGGGTGTTGGTCAAGATCATCGGCGAGTAGTGGCACGCAGCGCTATCCTGAGCGTAGCGGATTGTGCCTCTCGTGGGCTACAACCAGGAGAAAATCTGCGCGACAAAAGAGGCTGGGGCTGAGAGTTTGATTCTCAGTCCCGGCCTGGGTTTTGGTCTCGAGCTAGGTAGCCCTATCGAGTTGTGCAGCAGCCAATTGATGTCGACCAAGCACGCTCGTAACCAGACGCCGGTCGCTATGTCTGATATAATACTTCTGTCCCAGTTGTCTGTGGCCCTGATGTGCTCAGTGTAACGATACTCTGTTCCGTTGACCTGGGAGCGATTGGCCTCTGTTTCATTACATACATTGGGGTGAGACAGAGGCTTGCTTAATCTCTGTCCACTGGTTCGTGTGCTGGCTATGGCACAATGGAATTGCTCTCGGACTAGACTTATGATAGAATAGAACGTGGCGTCATCGGTGGCCTCAGTTCTACTAAGGTCTGAGGTTAAGTGAGGAGGAGTAAGGTAGTCGCTCGTAGGCCGATCGCTTGGTCTGGGTGCATCCGTGAAGGGGTGCCTGGACCGACATCGGCCTCTTTTGGTTCGCAAAGGCGGCGGAGCCAGTGGAAGTGCGTCTAATTTGGAAAGAGTGGTGGTTACGCCACAGATAGTCTACTTTGGGAGGTCTCTCCTTCGCGCACGAACAAAGCAAACTTGGAGGAAACTCATGAAAGCGATTGTGTACACAGAATACGGGCCACCGGATGTTCTTCAACTCAAAGAGGTAGAAAAACCTGCTCCCAAGGACGATGAGGTACTCATACGGATACATGCGACATCGGTGAATTTCGGGGATATTGCGGCCCGAAATTACGGGAATATCTCCCCTCGTGACTTCTTCATGCCCTTGCCCTTCTACCTGATTGGCGGGCTTCAATTTGGTTTCAGTAGACCAAAAAACACAATCCTGGGAAATGAGCTAGCCGGGGAAATTGAAGCGGTCGGCAAGGATGTTACTTCTTTCAAAACCGGCGATCAGGTCTTTGGATATCCCGGGCCACAGATGCGGTGCCACGCGGAGTATCGATGCTTGCCGGAAGATGGGCCTCTCGGGTTGAAACCGGCCAACATGAGCTATGAGGAAGCTGCTGTTGTCCCCTATAGCGCCCTGATGGCGATCGATCTACTCCGAAAGGTCGGTATCCAGAGCGGTCAACAGGTGCTCATCAATGGGGCTAGCGGGGGGATAGGTTCGGGAGTGTTACAGCTTGCCAAGCACTATGGGGCGGAAGTTACAGCGGTGTGCAGTACCCCAAGGATGGAATTTGTGAAGGCTCTCGGAGCGGACAAGGTCATTGATTACACCAAAGAGGATTTCACCCAGACTGGAGAGACCTACGATCTGATTGTTGACGTATTGGGAAAGAGTTCATTCTCACGAAGCAAGGGTTCTCTGAAGGAAGCGGGCAAATATGTCATGACCAGCTTCAAGATGAGAGACTTTGTCGACATGTTGCGAACTTCGTTCGGAGGCGGAAAGAAAGCCATATGCGCGATTCTGGTCGCAAGACCTGAAGATCTGGTTCTCACCAAACAGCTCGTTGAAGCGGGGGAGCTGAAAGCTGTAATTGATAAGCGCTTTCCGCTCGAACAGACTGCCGATGCCCACCGATACGTGGAATCAGGCCAAAGAAAGGGGCATGTAGTCATAACTTTGGAGCATAACAACCGAACCTAACCAAGCGCTGCACCCGACCGCTAGTCCGCAGCGCTTCATGGCGGCAGGTGAGCTTGGCCGTTAGCTAGTAACCGCTGACATTGTGCGTTGGTAACCATTCAAGATGATCTGCTCCTTACGCCTTGCTGTCTGCTCGTTTCACCAGCACAATACCGGCGAGCAGAGCCGCAGCGGTATTCGTTTTCGACCGTAGAAGCCGGGTTCAGTTTGGGTTGCTCAGGGCGCGACCTATGGCTGCAATGGCCTCTGTCGTCCGTGGCATGAGAGTGGTATGTGATAAAGAGTGCGTTGACCCTTGTAAATGCCATGCAGTGTACTGTACTGCCGCACATTACGGCCAGCGTGTTCCTGTCACTTCGTTCAGGACAGGCATCAACGACGACGACGGCCTCTGGGCCGGTGGTAAAACCGCACCGGCGAGGACGCCTGTCCAAGACGGACACGACCGCCGACGCGCACCTGAAGCGGCATGGGCCGCCAAGCGAAGCCGTGGTTGTCGCGGTGACCAACGGCCGCCTAGACGGCTTCGGCTGGCGTTCGACCGAGCTCACGCCGAGGGCTCGCCGAAATCTTTGGTACGTGGGAGCGGATCTTTCAAGGCCAGGCGGAAAATGGAGCAAATAAGCGATGGACACTAGATCATTGTACGAGTCTATCCACCCTCGCTACCCCGAGTTATCGGGCCGGGTGGCGATTGTGACTGGGTCTAGCCGGGGCATCGGCAAAGGAATTGCCATTCGCCTGGCTCGGGAGGGAATGAAAGTAGTGATTAATAGCCGCACGCCGGAAACAGTCGAGGCCATAACAGCAGAGTTACGTGGGTTGGGTGCCGATGCTCTCGCTGTGCTGGCAGATGTAGGTCAAACTGAGGACATCAATCGATTGTTTGCCAAAACCCTGCAGACTTTTGGTTCCGTCGATCTGCTGGTCAACAACGCTGCCAATATAAGGCGGGTTCATTTCTTTGAGGTGGATGAAGCGCTCTTGGATGCCCAACTCACGGACAACATCAAGGGCCCCTATCTGTGCGCTTATCGAGCAGCAGAAGCCATGCGCGAGTCGGGCCGAGGGGGAAATATCATCCACATCAGTTCTGTGGGCGGGTTGATCGCTCATTGGCGCGGCCTTCCTTACGACGTAACCAAAGGCGCGCTAGATGGGATGACGCGATCGATGGCTCTGGAATTGGCCGAGTACGGCATCCGAGTCAATGCCATTGCTCCGGGGGCTACGTGTACAGAGCGGTCCTTGGCTGGCAGTGACGAGAGAATGCAAGCCTATACCCAGCGAATTCCAATCTCCCGACTTGGCACCCCGTTAGAAATCGGAGCGGCGGTGGCATTCCTGGCCTCGCCGGATGCGGCCTACATCACCGGTCAAGTAATCTATGTGGACGGTGGTTTGACCGTTCAGCTTGGTACGCGAGAGCAGCCCATGTAAAGCGGAAATCTCTAATCTCTTCAAACCACTCACCATTCCCATGGGAGCTACAATCAAGCGGGGCTTCCCAAACACCAGATGAACCCTCACGTTCCGATACTGGAGTTCGGGAACGTAGGATTCTATAGGAGTGAATAGCATGCCAGTCATTATCAAGGATGTGCAAACTATTCTGACCCAACCAGCTGGATCAAGGCTGGTCATCGTGAAGGTCATAACCTCCGAGCCGGGATTGTATGGGCTGGGTTGCGCCACATTTACCCAACGATTCCACGCAGTACATACCGCCATTGAAAAGCACCTAAAGCCGTTTGTGCTGGGCCGCAGAGTCTCTCGTATTGAGGAGATTTTCCGGATGGCCACAGTGCATAGCTACTGGCGCAATGGACCGGTGTTGAACAATGCCATTTCCGGAATTGATATGGCTCTGTGGGACATCAAAGGCAAGCAGGCCGGTATGCCGGTCTACCAGCTATTGGGCGGCAAATGTCGAGAAGCGGCGGCAGTTTATGTGCACGCCGATGGGAAAAACCCGCAAGAAGTCGAAGAAAAGGTGCGCCAATTCATGGAGCAAGGCTATCGCCACATTCGAGTGCAAATGGGCGGGTATGGTGGTCAGGCCGACAAGATGGTCAAACCGGACGGCGCACCGGACGGCGCGTATTTTGACCCCCGCGCCTATTGTCGCAATATGCTCGATATGGTCGAGCACATACGCGCGACAGTAGGCAAAAAGGTCGAGCTTTTGCACGATGTTCATGAGCGACTACAACCCATCCACGCGGTGCAGTTCGCCAAAGATATGGAGCAATTCAAACTCTTTTTCCTGGAGGACGCGTTGGCGCCGGAAGATATCAAGTGGTTTGAAACCATCCGCCAGCAGTGCAGCACACCGTTGGCAATGGGCGAATTGTTCAACAATCCCCACGAGTGGCAGCCGCTTATCTCTGGTCGCCTAATTGATTTTGTACGGATGCACATCAGCCAGATGGGGGGACTGACCCCGGCCCGCGATGTTGCGCTATTTGCCAATATGTACGGCATCCGTACTGCGTGGCATGGTCCGGGCGATACCTCGCCGGTGGGGCACGCGGCTAACCTACACCTGGATGTGTGGGCCCCCAATTTTGGTGTTCAAGAATGGTGTCGCTTTCCAGAACTGGTGTACGAGATGTTCCCCGGGTTGCCAGAAGTTCGTAACGGTTACATGTATCCCAATGACAACCCCGGCTTGGGTATCGACATTGACGAGAAACTGGCGACCAAGTATCCCTGCCAGGATACGGTGGAAGCGTGGACTCAAACACGTTTGCCGGACGGCAGTCCTACCCGCCCTTGAGACTCTGAGATGAGGGATGATATGTCGAAGCACAGATTGGTTTTCATCGGCACATATACTGAGGAGATCGTGTCCAAGACAGGGCAGATTTTCAAAGGGAAGGGGATGGGGAAGGGCATCTATGTGTACAAACTTGATGTCACTTCGGGCTTGATGAAGCAGTGCGGTTTGGCCGAAGGTGTGCCGAACCCATCCTATCTGGCCATTGATCCTTCTCGCCGGTTCTTGTACGCCGTCAATGAGTTGAGCGAGTTCGAGGGTGCTCCGACTGGCGCGGTCAGCGCCTTTTCGGTGGAACCAGGTAGCGGCAGGCTGAGATTCCTAAACAGGAAGCCGAGCTATGGCACAGATCCCTGCCACCTGACTATTGATAAGACGGGAAGGTTTGTACTGGTTGCCAATTACACGAGCGGCAGTGTCTGTGTGCTTCCGATCCGAGAGGACGGCTCTCTGGCAGAGGCGACAGATGTGATACAACACCAGGGTTCGAGCGCCAATCCGGTACGTCAATCCGGCCCTCATGCTCACGCTGTCACCCTGGATGGCACCGGACGCTACGCCTTTGTACCTGACCTCGGGCTCGACAAGTTGATGATCTACAAATTCAACACGAAGCGGGGTAAACTGGAACCGAACGAGGATCCCTGGGTCGAGGTTACGGCGGGAGCGGGGCCGCGCCAATTGGCCATGCACTCCAGCGGCGGGTACGTGTATCTCATTAACGAACTCAATTCGACGATGACGGCTTTTCGATACGACAAGAGCAAGGGAACCCTACGAGAAATCCAAACCCTTTCAACACTCCCCAAGGATTTTGAAGGAGCAAACACCTGCGCGCGGGTGCAGATCTCCGCCTCGGGTAAGTTCCTCTACGGCTCGAATCGCGGCCACGACAGCATCGTGATCTACGCCATCGATCAGGTGAGCGGCAAGCTTACCTGTATTGGACATAGGAGTACACAGGGGAAAACTCCCAGGCACTTTGCGATCGGCCCGGCCGGTGAATTCCTGATAGTCGCCAATCAGGACACAGGAGACGTTGTTGCATTCAGGCTCGACCCCACGTCAGGTGAACTCGGCTCGAGAGGTCATAGTGTGGATGTACCGACACCTGTTTGTGTCAAAGTCATCTAGATCTTGGGCATCACTCTGTCCATCCACTAACGGCTCGTTCTTCGTTGGGCAGAATGGTGTGAATGCCATTGCCGCGACAGGTGATGGGCCGCCAAGCGAAGCCGTGGTGGTCGCGGTAACCAACGGGCGGTGAGCGTGCGGGCGCCCGGGTGATTTTCCGACAAGCCAGTTCCGCCTTTGTGTTATTCAGGCTCGTTAACCACCCGCTTTGCTCATGGCGATTGAATCGCGCATTGAGCGCATAGTTGAGACCAGTTCTGTTTGTAGCATGAAAACATTAGTCCTTTGTGATGATTATTGGCATCCGGCCCGGGTTCCTCGAACGGGCTTGGGGGCGTTGAAAGAGGTCGAGTTCACCTTTGACTGGATCGAAAACGCCCACGATTGGTCGCCGGAACAGATGATGACGTACCCACTGGTGATCCTGACCAAGTCCAACAACGTCTCTGCGACCGATCAAGCTGGCTGGATGACGGACGCTGTCCAGGCAGCCTTTGCTAATTACGTGCACCAGGGAAATGGGCTGCTCGCCATCCACTCGGGCACCGCCGAGTACGATGAGATGCCAGTGCTGCGCGGCTTGCTGGGTGGGGTGTTCACCCACCATCCCGAGCAGTGCCCAGTCACCGTGCGTCCACATGTGGAACATCCACTTTGCATAGGCAGTGATCCGTTCACGCTAAAGGATGAGCACTATTTCATGGCGGTGGATGATCCAGGGGCCGAGGTGTTTGTGACCACCAAGTCCGAGCATGGTGAACAGCCGGGTGCCTGGAGGCGCACAGAGGGCACTGGACGCGTGGCTGTGTTGACGCCCGGTCACAACGTTGAGGTCTGGCTGCACCCCTCTTACCAGGCCTTGCTACTCAACGCCTTGCGGTGGTGTGGCAGGGCACTCTAGCTCAAGCGGGAGTTGCTTGATGGCAGTACAGGTTCTGTGACATGCAGGTATCGCGGCCTGAGGTCTTTAACGTCTATGATTGATCCATTCCTCGCACCTTGCTGTTCGCTCGCTTCACGCAGACAACATCGACAAGTAGAGCCGCGGCAGCATTCATCTTCAGACTGAAAGCTGGGGGCAGTTATGGTTGCTCAGGGCGCGGCCTATGGTCGCAATGGCCTCGACCGGCATTACCTGCCTTGGATTTGACAAGTCCATCATCCCAAGCTAAAATGATTACAAGTTGGTAATCTATATAGATAGGGGGCCATGTCCTGATACTTCAGTCGGTTGAAGCACTTGTCGAGCAGTTCCGCACAGAAGGTCACAAGATCACGCCCCAGCGGCGTGCAATCTTTGAGGCTCTGATCAAGGACGACAGCCACCCTACAGCTGAGGAGATCTATCAACGCGTCTGGTCCGTGATGCCCGACATCTCGCGGACCACAGTCTATAACACATTGCACGAATTGGTCGCCGTGGGTGCGCTTGTCGAGGTCGCAGATCTATCCGGAGGTGGGGCCAGATACGATACCAGCACCAGCCAGCACCACCACCTCTTCTGCCTTGGTTGCCACGCACTGGTGGACATCGATCGGGATTTTCAGCGGATAGAGCTCCCACCCAACGAGAATGCGGGCTTTTGCATTGTCCGCCGTCAGGTGACATTCTACGGCTACTGTCCCAACTGCCAGGAGAAACCGAACGGGTAGCCAGGGCAGGAAAACCTACGCAGGTTCATCGCAGAATCGCGCCGTTTGACTGCGGCAGTGGTCGATATGCTATGAATCTGCCTGTTGTTGAGGTCAAAAATCTTGCGAGGAGGTGGATATCGGAGAAGCCTGAAGCCGTGAAGGCAAGAGAGCGAGACGAATACCCGAAAGTGAGAATAATCGTTTCTTGATGGACAGCAAGACACCATCGTTCATTGCAACAGATTGCACGAGTTCAGACCGCGAAAGGAGACAAGCTTATGAGTAGCGAGAACAAGGGCCCAGTCATGGGCAGAACCAACCCAATCGTAGCCGGCGGTGGCACCACAAACCGGGACTGGTGGCCGGACCAATTGAACCTGAGTATTCTGCACCAGCATTCCTCCCTATCCAATCCGATGGGCGAGGAGTTCAACTATGCCGAGGAGTTCAAGAAACTCGACCTGGAGGCGCTAAAGAAGGACCTCTATGCGCTGATGACTGACTCGCAGGAATGGTGGCCGGCCGACTATGGTCACTACGGGGGACTCTTTATCCGGATGGCATGGCACAGCGCAGGCACCTACCGCATCGGCGACGGCCGTGGCGGTGCAGGGTCCGGCACCCAGCGCTTTGCGCCCCTCAATAGCTGGCCGGACAACATCAACCTCGACAAGGCGCGCCGTTTGCTCTGGCCGATCAAACAGAAATATGGTAAGAAGATCTCGTGGGCCGACCTGATGATCCTCGCCGGCAACTGCGCGCTGGAGTCGATGGGCTTCAAGACTTTTGGCTTTGCGGGCGGGCGCGAGGACGTCTGGGAGCCGGAGGAGGACATCTACTGGGGTGCAGAAGAGGAATGGCTGGCTACGAGCGACAAGCCCAAGAGCCGGTACTCCGGTGACCGGGAACTCGAGAATCCGCTCGCTGCCGTACAGATGGGCCTGATTTACGTCAATCCGGAAGGTCCGGACGGCAACCCGGATCCGGTCGCCTCCGGCCTTGACGTTCGAGAGACCTTCGCACGCATGGCCATGAACGACGAGGAGACCGTTGCCCTCGTCGCCGGCGGACACACCTTTGGCAAATGCCATGGCGCAGGCGATCCCGCCCATGTCGGTCCGGAGCCTGAGGCTGCCCCCATCGAGGAGCAAGGCCTCGGCTGGAAGAGCAGCTTTGGCAGTGGCAAGGGCGATGACACGATCAGCAGCGGCCTGGAAGGTGCCTGGACACCGAACCCGATCCAGTGGGACATGGGCTATTTCGACATGCTGTTCGGCTACGAGTGGGAACGTACCAAGAGTCCCGCCGGCGCCTGGCAGTGGACGCCCGAGGATATAGCTGAAGAGGACCTCGCGCCGGTCGCCCACGACCCGTCAAAGCGGGTCCCGCCCATGATGAGCACAGCGGACCTCGCGCTCAGGTTCGATCCGATCTATGAGCCGATCGCACGGCGGTTCCACGAGAACCCGGAAGAGTTCGCGGACGCCTTTGCCCGGGCGTGGTTCAAACTGACGCACCGTGACATGGGCCCCCGTTCGCGCTACCTTGGTCCGGAGGCTCCCGCGGAGGAGCTGATCTGGCAGGACCCAGTGCCCGCTGTCGATCATGAACTGATCGATGCGCAGGACATCGCAGACCTCAAGGGCAAGATCCTTGCCTCGGGCCTGTCGATCCCGGAACTGGTCTCGACCGCCTGGGCGGCGGCATCCACATTCCGTGGCTCCGACAAGCGCGGCGGTGCAAACGGGGCGCGCATTCGTCTTGCACCCCAAAAGGATTGGAAGGTCAACCAACCAGCCCAGCTGAAGGGTGTGCTGCAAACCCTTGAGGGAATTCAGAAGGAGTTCAACAGCGCGCAGTCAGGCGGGAAGAAAGTTTCGCTCGCCGACTTGATCGTCCTGGGTGGATGCGCAGGTGTCGAGCAAGCTGCAAAGAATGCCAATTACGATGTGACCGTTCCCTTCACACCGGGACGCACGGATGCTTCGCAGGAGCAAACCGACGTGGAGGCATTCGCCGTTCTCGAACCGGCTGCAGACGGCTTCCGCAACTACCTGAAGACCAAGTACGCCGTATCGCCAGAGGAGTTGATGGTCGATCGTGCGCAACTGCTGAAGCTGACCGCTCCTGAGATGACGGTACTCGTCGGCGGTATGCGCGTCTTGAATGCCAACTTTAAGCAGTCCCAGCACGGCGTCTTCACCAAGCGACCAGAGACGCTCACCAATGACTTTTTCGTGCATCTGCTAGACATGGGCACTACGTGGAAGGCAACCTCGGACGACGGAGACCTGTTTGAGGGTCGCGATCGTGCAACGGGCGAGCTCCAGTGGACGGGCACCCGTGTCGACCTCAGCTTCGGCTCGAACGCCCAGCTGCGGGCCCTGGCGGAGGTCTACGGATCTGAAGACGCCCAGGAAAAGTTCGTGCATGACTTTGTAGCGGCTTGGGACAAAGTAATGAACCTTGACCGCTTTGACCTCGCCTGATGGTAGCAAGAGCGTCTTCGAGGGTTTTTCGGTAGAAACTCGATGACGCGATAGCTCGCTGCCGGTTTGCATTCGCCACAAAGCACCGGCAGGCGAAAAGACAGTCAGCAAACAATCGGTTCCAGC
>P_2C_Sed_3_UnCtyDRAFT_1000031_pt1 | contig 14622 bp, 9 predicted proteins | sample Pon2CUnioCityCA_4_FD_10232 | JGI IMG/M metagenome (IMG submission 10232)
GGCGTCGTCCGTATACGCCTCCAGTTTTTGGTCGATGGCATAGCCGGCGTTGTCCAGATGCGAGTGGCGGGCTCCCAGCAGGTGCCCCAGAACATGGGCATAGCCGGTCCAGTACCCGGCAACCCCTTGGCCGCCCACTGCCGCCACAAACTCCGCTCCGCCAAAGTGGCGTGCGGCCTGGACCTCGCCCTGGCCCAGCCAGCGGGCTACCTCCGACTCGCCCCTGGCGATGGCTGCTATCCCTTGGGCGTAGCGCTCCGCGTCGCCCCACCGCAGATCGATGCCATCGAACTGCTCCGGCTCGATGATGGTCCTCTCTAGCGCCTCGGTGGCCCAGGCGAGCGCCGTACCGCAGGAGATGGTGTCCATGCCTGCCTTGTCGATATCCTCGATGAGGCGCAGCACGTCCCGCCGGTCGCCCACTCCCAGCAAGGAGCCAACGGCGTAGACCAACTCGTGGTCGTAGGCTACCAGCGTCGACTCGTATTCCCATCCGGGGGCAAAGGGGCGGCGGTACAGGGCCACGTGGATACAGCCAATCTGGCACCCGGCGCAGGCGCGCTTGGTGATCAGCTCGTTCTCGGCAAAGGCCTCGCCGCTGATCTGGTCAGCCTCGCCAAAGAATCCCTGGCGCACGTTGTAGGTGGGCAGCGCGCCCAACTCATTCAAGGGCAGAATATTGGCCGGGGTACCCAGTTCGTGGTATTTCTTCATGGCATCGGTGTGGAGCACCCGGTCATAGACCTCGGCATAGAGTTTTTTGTAGGCGCGGCTGTCTTTCGGCAGGTCCAAATGTTGCTGCCCAATGACGGCGATGGCCTTCAGATTCTTGCTGCCAAAGACCGCGCCCAGCCCCAGGCGTCCAAAGTGGCGGAACGTATCGACGTTGACGTTTGCATAGCGGACCGCAGAGCATCCAGGGCGCATCTCGCCTGCCGGACCGATGCGGATGATGCTCCTGTGGCCTGCCCCCTCGATCCGGTCACGGATCACGCGTCCAGTCTCGATGACGTTCATGCCTGCCAGCGCTTCGGCAGGGCGGATCTCGACATTCTCGCCGTCGATTAACAGGTAGACCAGGCGCTCTGCTGCGCCGGTGATGACCAGCGCGTCGTAGCCGGCGTAGCGCAGGGCCGAGGCAAACTGCCCTCCGGCGTGGCTCTCGCCATATTCGCCCGTGAGCGGTGAGCGAAAGGTCGCCACTGCCTTGGTCACTACCGGGTAGATCGTCGTCAGCGGGCCAATGGCCATGATCACCGGCTGGGCGGGGTCCAAGGGGTCCCTGTCGGCGTGCACCAGCTCGTCCAGCAAGCGCATGGCCACACCCGTACCGCCCAGATAGTCCTGGAACAGGTCGGCCCGTCTTTCGACTCGGGACTCGCCTGACGTCAGGTTGATGTGGAGGACGCGAATGACATCGTCGTGCAGCATCACTCCACCTCCACCATTTCCAGGCAGTCGTGGGGACAAAAGCGCACGCACTGCCCACAAAAGATGCAGACAATTGGCTTGTCCTCTTCCTCATCCCAGCCGATCACCTGTACGGGGCAGGCCTCAACACATTTGTGGCAGCTGATGCACTCGGCCTTGCGATACACCATTCCCCGACCCCCATCGCGCGTTGTGAGCGCGTCGGTGGGGCACACCTCCACACAGGGGACCGGCTCCGCGCAGGCGGTACAGATATTGGCCACCATGCGGCCCATCACCCCGCCCCGGCTGCGGATCTGGATGGCGCTCTTGTGCGGGGAAAAGCTCTTGTAGATCATGCGCGCGCAGGCCAGCATGCACGAATCACAACCGATACAGCGCGCCATGCGTGGCGCGGTCAGGATCTTTGGCATAGTATATTCCTGTCTGTGAAAGCAACCGCCCGGACGAACCGGTGCCCCTCTCACTTGCTGGGACTTGGTGTGGATAGGTGGACCGTGTATCAGGATTTTGAGCAAACGAGATCGACCCCGTCGCGTCCTCGGCGACGGGCGCGACCTACTTGACTGCGTTCGGATCTACAGCGTACCACCACCAATTGTTGGAAATGCCCCGTGTGTGACCGCTGGCGCGGGGCAGGTGCCGCAGCCACCACTTGTGGTGGGCGCGTATATCTCCGTTGCCCCATTCCGTGGCGTCCACCCGGCGCACAGTGCCTTTGAAATTGGGAAATGCGAGCCAGTCGTCGCAGTTGCTGAGCACCTTGTTCGGATTGCCCCAGTCATAGTCGCTCTCGCTATTGGGCGCATAGTGCACGGTGCCGCAGCCAGCCCGGCCTGGCGCCATCTTTTCGTAGCGGGTGTATCGCTCCCACAGGTTGTTCTCGCCCTGCTGGTCGCGCCACGTATGTTTCAAGATCGATTCCACCCGGTGACCAAAGCTCTCCAGCATGGGGCCAACTTTGCGTTCGTAGTTAAAGCCCATGATCACGAAACGTCGGGACACATCGGTGCGGGGTATGGCTGGCCCGTTGCACCAGAAGGCCCCAGGCCCGACCATGCGCGACTCGTAAAAGCCGGCGTAGGGAAAGCCAAAGAGCCACACTTCGTCGATCCGGTCCGCATTCACCCTCTTCAGGAGGTCGAACTCTGCGATAATGGCCTCATAGTCCGCCGTGTCTGGTTGGTGCCAGCCGTGGCCTCTCCGCCAGTTGTCCAGGTAGCTGGCATGGTCGTAGCGAAAGCCATCTTCCTTCACCGGCCATGCGTCCAGCTCGATCCGCTCCACGATCTCATATTCGGCATAGCCTCCGCTTGACTCACGGAGATCGGCGATATAGTCGCGACACAGCTCGTCGGCATCGTTCCAATCCAGAACCTCATTCAATCTTTTCCCGCCCGTAGAGTCGATGACAGGGTTGTAGATGATCAACAGGATGCGGGGGTGTATACTGGTGGGCGGCTCTTCTTCCCGGCGCGAGGGGAAGAGCGAGTCAAGCCAGTTCTGCAAATAGTCCAAAGCGTTCATGAGGCCGTCTCCTTCTACCTTTTCTTCCTTTGTCTTACCCATGACCTATGCGGCAGATCCAGCGCACGGGCCCCGAGCTCCAGCCTGTGACGGGGCAAATCCTGCCCCGCATCGACTATTATACCACCGCTCCCGGCGGGGTGCAAAGGACTTCGCACATGCCCAATCTCCCACTTTGCACCGGATTACACCTTCAAAACGTTGAGATACTGAGAGAGTGAGATAGTGGAAGAGTGGACCGGCAAACCAAAAAAGAAACCCGCTCCCTGGTACCAAGAGGTCCAGAGAACGGGTCCATTGTAGATATATAGTTAAGGCTAGCCGGCCTTTTCTCGTTCCTTCACGACGTCGATAGAGATAGGGGCATAGTGGTCGAATTCCATGACAAAGGTGCCCCGGCCCTGGGTGCGAGAGCGCAGCGCGGTTGCATAACCAAACATGGCTGCCAGCGGAACGTCAGCCTGGATCGATTGGCCGCTACCATTGCGCGCTTCGATGCCCGTGATCGTCGCCGTACGTGCGCTCAGATCGCCGATCACGTCACCGGTGTGATCGTCGGGAACGACGACTTCCAGTTGCATGACCGGCTCCAGCAGGATTGGGCCCGCCCTTGACACGGCCTCGCGCATGGCCATCGATGCGGCCGTGCGAAAGGCGCGCTCAGAGGAGTCCACATCGTGAGACTTGCCGTCGACCAGCGCGACCTTGATATCGACCATCGGATGCTCTGCCAGCACGCCTTTGGCCATCGCGTCCTGGATGCCAGCCTGGACCGAAGAGACAAACTGGCGCGGCACTGCCCCACCAACTACGTTGTTCTCAAAGACGAAACCTGCGCCTGATGGCAGCGGCTCGATCTCGATCTCCACCACGGCAAACTGCCCGCGCCCGCCCGTCTGCTTGACCAGGCGGCCTTCGGCGCGCGCCTTGCGGGTGATGGTCTCATAGTAGGCCACATGGGGCCTGCCGACCTGGGTATCCACACCAAACTCGCGGCGCATCCGGTCCAGGATCACGTCCAGATGGAGCTCTCCCATGCCTGCCAGCACAATCTGTTCCAGCCGCTCGTCTGTGCGGACCTGAAACGTGGGGTCCTCCTCCATCAGTCGCTGCAGAGCCACCGACAACCGGTCCTGGTCGGCTTTGGAGCGAGGCGCTACTGCCAGCTCGATGACAGGCGCGGGGAAGGTGATCTGCTCCAGAACGACCGGCCGTGCCTCATCGCTCAGCGTCTCCCCCGTCGTCGTGCCCTTGAGTCCCAGCACCGCGCCGATATCGCCTGCCATTATCTCGTCAACCTCTTCGCGGCGGTCGGCGTGCATGCGCAACAACCGGCCGACCCGCTCCCGCTGCCCGCTGCTGGGGTTCAGTAGCGTCTCGCCGCGCCGCACCGCCCCCGAGTAAACCCGGAAGTAGGACAACCGCCCCATGTAGGGATCGGTGCTGATCTTGAAGATCAGCGCTGCCGTGGGTTCCTCGGGATCCGCCACGCAGGCTATCTTTTCCCCAGTCTGCGGGTCCATGCCCTGCATGGGCGGCACATCCAGCGGTGACGGCAAATAGTCCACCACCGCGTCCAGTAGCATCTGCACACCCTTGTTCCGCAGGGCCGTCCCACACAGCACCGGGACCGCTTTCCCTGCGAGGGTCGCCTGGCGGAGGACCGATCGCAGCATCTCAGGGGAGAGTTCCTCACCCTCCAGATAGCGCTCGGCCAGATCGTCGTCCAGCTCTGCGAGCTTTTCGATCATCTCCTCGCGGCGCAGGGCGAATTCGGCCTGGAGTTCCTCCGGAACCTCTGTAATCGACGGCTCGGTGTGGTTCTCCTCACAGTAGACGACTGCCTTACCGTCGATCAGGTCTACGATCCCACAAAAGTCGCTCTCTTTGCCAATGGGCATCTGCACTGCCACGGGATTGGCTCCTAGCCGCTTGACAATGCTGCTGATAGCCCGGCCCAGGTTCGCGCCGACACGGTCCATCTTGTTCACAAAACAGATCCGCGGCACACTATAGCGATCGGCCTGGCGCCACACCGTCTCTGATTGGGGTTCGACACCCGCCACGCCATCGAACACGACAATGCCACCATCCAGCACCCTCAGGCTGCGCTGCACCTCTGCGGTAAAGTCGATATGCCCCGGCGTGTCGATGACGTTGATCTGGTAATCTCGCCAGGAGGTTGTAATGGCTGCCGACTGGATGGTGATGCCCCGCTCCCGCTCCTGGGGCATAAAGTCGGTCACGGTCGTGCCATCGTCCACGCTTCCCAGGCGATGGGTGAGGCCGGAATAGAACAACACGCGCTCGGTCACCGTGGTCTTGCCCGCGTCGATGTGGGCAATGATGCCGATGTTGCGAATCATCTGCATGTCTCGGTTCTTTTTCTTTTTACTCATCCGTACAACTCCTTCAACGACCGCTTCTGCCTATGGGCACAAAAATAGACGGCTCATCGCACTGCCTGATGAGTCCGCCTTCGTCGGTCGTCCATCATGCATAACTGACGCCAGGCGACGGCGCCTGGCGAAAAAGTATTATACCATATTTGCACGCAAACGCCAAACTTGGATGTTGCCGTAACCGCACCCAAGAACCTGGGGGTGCGTCATCGTTTTGTCATCAGGCTGCTAACCGAGTTACCTGGAGCGTCCGCCATCGTTTTGTCAAGTACTTGCCAGATCAGCGAACGCAGGTATTCTGAGCTTGTCGAAGAAGCCTCCGCGAGCGCCTGAGCCTGCCAAGGAGCGACCGCTCCGGGGCATGCCTGCTGCGCAGTCGCGAGCAACTTGCACTCCCGGAAGTCTTGGGGTAAACTAGTGACTGTCGATCAGATTTTTCACAGAGGTCAGGAATGTCAGGTAAAAAGCCCCATGTCGTAATGTACACCCGCCCCTGGTGCGGTAGCGTGCTGCGGGTCAAGCGCTGGCTCTACCGCAATGCCATAGACTATACCGAGATAGATATCTCCAAAGATCAGGAAGCGGCTCGCTACGTGGAGGAACTGAACGGCGGCCATCGCTCTGTGCCGACGCTTCTGGTCGACGGCAAACATGTGGCGACGGAGCCCAGCACTGCAGAATTGGAGAAGCTCTTTCGGTAGCCCAATCAGGCAATTCATGCAGGACACGTCCGCTGCAGGAACTGGCACGGCGTTGTCGCCGGTTCGGCCTGCAATCTCCTCTGATTTAACAGTCCAGCGAGACTTCTGACGGAGATTCGTGTTCTTTCATATGGAAGTGAACGACGTGGAGGGAGAAGGGTATGAAGATTGTTGTTGATGCAATGGGTGGCGACCACGCCCCGGCAGTCGTGGTAGAGGGTGCCATCCAGGCTGCTCGTGATCTGGGCCTGGAGATCATCCTAGTTGGCAAGCAAGAAGCAGTCCAGCCCGAGCTTGACAGATTCGACTTGGCAGGGCTGTCTGTATCGCTGCACCACGCCAGCCAGGTAATCGAAATGGACGAGCATCCAGCAGCGGCTGTAAAGGCCAAGAAGGACTCGTCCATGGTGGTGGCGATGGAACTCGTCAAGCGCGGCGAGGCCGATGCCTTTTTCACCGCCGGAAATTCGGGTGGAGCGCTGGCAGCGGCGCTGTTTCGCCTGGGCCGCATCCGGGGGATCAAGCGGCCGGCTATCTCGACCATCTTTCCCAGCCAGACGGAGCAGGGCTACTGCTTTCTTCTGGACATTGGGGCCAACGCGGACTGCAAGCCTGAATACCTGGTCCAGTTTGCCCACATGGGCTCAATCTATGCGGAGCGGGTCCTGGGCGTTTCCAATCCCCGGGTAGCCATCGTCTCCAACGGGGAGGAGGAGGGCAAAGGGAACCAGTTGGTTCAAGAGACGGTCCCCATCCTCCGGGCCAGTAAACTCAATTTCGTGGGCAATGCCGAGGGCAGGCACGTACCCGGCGGGCATGCTGACGTCTGCGTGACCGATGGCTTTACCGGCAACGTGATCATCAAACTGGCAGAGGGTGTGTCCAAGTTCTTGCTGGGTGTGCTGAAAGAGGAGCTCACCAGCAGCAATCTGTCCAAGCTGGGGGCCCTTTTGGCCAAGTCTTCCTTCGACCAGGTCAAGAACCGGCTGGACTACCGGGAGTATGGCGGCGCTCCCCTGCTGGGCGTAGATGGTGCGGTGATTATCGGGCATGGCCGATCTGATGCCCGCGCAATCCGCAACGGCATCCGCATGGCAGCCCAGACCGTCGAGAACGGCGTGGTGGATGCGATCGTCCAGGGGATGACCTGACGCAAGGCGGCAACGGTTCTCATCTTACCCCAGGCAATGCACCATGATGCACCGTAACCATGGGATGGGTCAACAATTTCGAGTGGGTCGCCAGGTAAGAAACAGACTGTACGATCCACCGCAAGTCGTATCACAGGAGAAGTAATGAAAGTCAGGGACATCAAGCAGCGAGTGGTCATCACGGGGATGGGGGCGCTTACGCCCCTGGGCCTCAATGTGGAAGACACGTGGGCAGGTTTGGTCGCCGGGCGCTCGGGAATCACCGAGGTTACCCGGTTCGACGCCAGCGATATGCCGATCCGGATCGCGGGGGAGGTCAAGGGATTTGATCCCACCGATTATATTCCTTTCAAGGAGGCGCGACGCATGGCTCGAGCGTCGCAACTGGCCATAGCAGCCGGAACACAGGCCATGGCCGATGCGGGGCTGGGTGATCAGGTGCCCGACCCCGAGCGGTCTGGGATTATCATGGGAACCGGGATCGGTGGGTACGATCAGGGGCTCAGTGCGTGGGAGGTCTTCAAGACGAGGGGGTTGAGGCGGGTGAATCCATTTACCGCCATGGCCCAACTGTGCAACATGCCCGCCCACCATGTGAGCACGCAATTCCAGTGCCAGGCATACAATAGCACCGTAGTGACCGCCTGCGCAGCAGGAACCCAGGCCATTGGCGAGGCTACAGAGGTCATCCGACGGGGGGACGCTAACCTGATGTTAGCCGGCGGTGTCGAAGGGATGATCCATGAGGTAATCCTCGGCATCTTTACCGTCATGCGCGTATTGGCAGGCGATAACGAGCATCCGGAACAGGCCTGCAAGCCCTTCGATGTGCGGCGGGACGGCTTTGTCAGCGCGGAAGGCACAGCCATCGTAGTGCTTGAGCGGCTGGACAAGGCGCTCGACCGCGGGGCGCGCATCTACGCCGAAGTGCAGGGCTTCTCGGCCAACTCTGACGCCTATCACGCAGCTATCCCTGACCCCGAGGGTGCGGGCGCGGCCCGGGTTATGACGTGGTCCATGAAGAACGCCGGCGCCTCGCCCACCGATATCCACTATATCAATGCACACGGTCCCGGCACCATAGTCGGCGATCCCATCGAGACCAAGGCCATCAAGGCGGTGTTTGGCGATCACGCCTACAATGTGCCTGTCAGCTCCACCAAGTCGATGGTAGGGCACGCATTGGGTGGCAGTGGGGCCATCGAGGCGATGGCCTGCGTCAAGACGATCAATGAGGGGATTATCCACCCCACGATCAACTACGAGGTGCCAGATCCCGACTGCGACCTGGACTATGTGCCCAACGTGGCCCGCGAGGCTGACGTGCAGGTCACCATGTCCAACTCATTTGGACTGGGCGGGCAGAACGCCTCCCTGATACTCAAGCGTTTCGAGGAGTAGCTGCCTCTAATCCCAGAGCGTCTACAATAATAGTCATCTCGTCACAGAGCGCCCGGACCTTGGCGGGCGCTCTGCTCATTTCAGATGCGGAGCATTTTGCGGGGGCTACGCGGACTTGGCACTGTCACAGGGGATGGCGCCGCCTTGTGCCCACGAACAGCTCTTTGCAATTTCCGTTTAATCGTGATACAATGTTAGCATCTGCCAGGATATCAGCTGGCAGGAAGCCGTGTCTTTCAGGTACAGTCCAGGTTGGCTTTTCGACCAGGAGTTGGCCTTGGAAGGAGTCTGGTTCTAGATTTCCCGGCGTCTCTCGCATACCTATCGGAAACACAGCTTCATCACTGCCTACCTAATACATCATCTCCAGGCCATAGTTATCCAAAGTTAGTAGGATCCAGTCATATGCCCGATCAGCTTGATCTACATTCGCTGGCCCTAGCGAGCATTGCCCATCGCTGCACTCGTGAGACCGATGCTTTCTTCCATCGCCAGCCTCACGATCCCGCCTACTGCTACGAGCTATTCCGCCGGGCCATTGTAGAAAGCTGCCAGCCGGCCTGGGACGTGATCTATGCTCAATACCAGCCTCTGGTAGCTGGGTGGGTCGCACGCCATCCCGCCTTTGCCCTCACAGGTGAAGAGGCCCAGTTCTTTGTGAACCGCGCCTTTGAAAAGATGTGGGTCGCACTGGACGAGAGCAAATTCTCCCGCTTTCCGAATCTCAAATCCCTGTTGCGTTACCTGCAGATGTGTGTGCACAGCACGATCGTCGACCAATCGCGCAAGGCAGAGCAGGCGGTAGCGGACGAGCGGATCGAGAGCCTGTCTGATCGCAGCGCTACCGAGGACGGCCCGCCACATGATGAGCCCGCGCTGGCCGGGGTGTATCGCCAGGAGATCTGGGAGCAGATAGACGTCAGGCTCAACGATGAAAGAGAGCGGCGCGTAGTCTACGGCTCGTACGTCTTGGGCCTAAAGCCCCGCGAGCTGCAGGCACGGTATCAGGACACCTTTGACGACGTGAGGGAAGTATACCGTATCAAGGAGAATGTGCTGGCGCGCCTGCGCCGCGATGGCGCGCTAGCGGAAATCCTTGGGCCCTATGCCTGAAAACACGGTGTTTTCTCGTTCATATTTACGAGAGGCACTACGAGAGGCAAAGCGATGACTTGTAACTCACCACCGGAATTGGATGACGGGATCTTGCTCAGCTACCTCGATGGCGAGGCCGATCAGGGGGTGGCAGCCCATCTGGACCAATGCCCGCACTGTCGCCAGAGAGCACAGCGGCTGGGGAGTCTGGAGGAGCGTATGAGGGTCAGGATGTACCGAATCGCGTGTCCCTCCCCACTGGAACTGGGCGAGTACCATCTGGGCTTGTTGGCAGACACTGAGGCCAGAGGGATAGCCCGGCACCTGAAAGATTGCCCCCATTGTAGCCGCGAAGTGAGCCAGTTGAAAACCTATTTGGGAGACCTATCTTCGGACCTGGAGTTCAGCTTCGCTGAACGGATCAAGGTGCTGGTAGCGAATCTTGTGCGCGCCGGTGACCGGGCTGACACGTTGGGTGCGCCATCGCTGGCACCAGCCTTTGCCGGTCTCCGTGGCGAAGAGACTGGCCCCCGCCTCTATCAGGCGGGCGAAGCTCAGGTCGCTATCGAGATCCAGGATGATGCTACCCGTGGCGATCGAAAGACCCTGCTGGCCTTGGTCACCGGGATGGATACCAGTGAATTGGTGGCCCATCTCTGGCTGGGCGACCGACGCGTGGGCCAGGTTCCAGTGGACGAACTGGGCAACCTCATCGTTCCTAACCTGGCGCCTGGCAGCTATGAGCTGATCCTCAGCGGACCCGAGGTGGAGGTGCACATCCGCGACCTCGACGTAGGAGCTGGCTGAAGATGGCTTCGCCCCGATCAGAGATCTTGACCTGCCATGATCTGATCGAGCAGGCGTTAGAGTTGCCCGACCTGGAAGCTCGGAAGCGACTTTTCCAGGACCACGTCACACTGCTGGATGATGAATGCGCCGAGGGACTAAAGGCGCAGGCCGACCAGTTTCTGCGTTCGAATATTCAGCGCTGCCGCGACACTGCTCAATTACTCCTCTACCTAGCCGAACTGAACGGCAATCCGCTTCACCGCGCGCTGGGCTTGCTTGCCGAAGCCAATGCCCTCTCCATCGGGTTGGGTGAGTATGAACGGGCCATCGAGCTCTACGACGAGGCCGCCGCCATCTATGAGGCACACGGGGAGCCCGTTCGGCAGGCCCGCTCCCAGATCGGCAAGGTCGGCGCACTGGGAAACCTCGGTCGCTATCAGGAGGCTCTGGATACGGGGGTGTGGGCCAGTCGCATCCTGGAGGAGCACAGCCAGTGGCAGGTCCTGGCCGGACTGGTCATCAACATGGCCATTATTCACGGCCGCGCCGGAGACGATATCTGCGCCCTGAAAATGTTGGACCGGGCCGAGGAGCTCTACGTCCAGATGGGTATGGAAGGTGAGCCCGCCTGGCTGTGGGTGCAGTCGAACCGGGGCACTGCCCTGCGCAACCTCGGTCGTTTCGAGGAATCTCTCCAGGCCAGCCGCAGGGCCTGGAAGGGCACGAAACGTCTCGGCCAGTCGGTGGCGGCCGTCCGCGCGCAGCAGAGCATTGCGCTGACCTACTTTGTCCTCGGCCGCTACAACGAGGCCCTTGCCCATCTGAGCGAGGTGCGGGACGCATTTGTTGCCGATGGGCGCCAGCGGGACGCCATGCTCGTCGAGCTGTTTACCAGCGACTGCCTGCTTCAGCTGCGCCGCTTTAGCGACGTACTCGACAAATGCCGCCGCGTGCGCGAGCTGTTCGCCAAGTTGGGTGCCGACCAGGTTGTCGCCCAGGCCATCGTCAACGAGGCTGTCGCCTATGCTCAACTGGACCGCTTTCCAGAGGCATTGGCTTCACTGGACGAGGCGCGCCACATCTTTGAAGCCGAGGGCAACCGCGTCTGGATCGCCTCGACTGACCTCGAAAAGGCCGCTATCCTCCTCCGCCAGGGGTACGCACACGAGAGCCTGGCCCTGGCCCGGGAATGTGCCAACCTATTTCGGAACTGTGAGTTACAGGTTGAGGCCGCACAGGCATCTCTTGCGGCTGGTCGGGCGGCCCTGGCTCTGGATCAGGTAGCCCTGGCCCGCGACCTGGCTCTACGGACCCTCGATGTCGGACAGGAACGCGACATCCCGATGCTCATGTACCAGGCCCATGCTCTGTTGGGGGCCGTGGCCCTCGCTCGTGGTGAGCCAGGCGAAGCCCTGGATGCCTTCGATCGCGCCATCAGGGAGGTGGAGAGGCTGCGCGGCTCGCTCATGGTCGAATACCGGTCTGGGTTCGTGGAAGACAAGGAAGAGATCTACCAGGATGCTGTCCGCATCTGTCTGGACCTCGACCAGGCCACCCGTGGGCTGGAGTATGCTGAACGGGCCAAATCGCGGGTGCTGCTTGACCTGCTGGCCTACCGCCTTGACCTGGGCATTCGCGTGCGTGCCGAAGCCGATCGCCCCCTCGTCGACCAGCTACTTCTCTTGCGGAGAAAGCGCGATCGCCTCTACCGCCGCTGGGAGGGCCAGCACGACGGCAAACAGCGGGGCAGAACTCTGATAGAGGGCGAACGAAGCGAGGCACATCAGGAGGTCCTCGACCTGGAAGATCAGATCACCAAACTGTGGCATCAACTCCTGATCCGCAACGCCGACTATGCACGGGAAGCGTCACTGCACACCGTCCGCACCGAGCGGGCGCAACCCTATTTGCCACCAGACACTTTGCTGATCGAGTACTTCTTCGTGCGGGGGCAACTCCTCGTCTTTCTGGTCACAGCCGATGGCGTGCAGTCCCGTTGGCTCGAATCATCCCTCGCTGCTATCCATCCCCTCCTCCAGCTCCTGTGGCTGAACCTGCGATCGGTTCCCGGCAGCAGCCCGGATCGTTTGAACGCCCTCACGGCCAATATCACGGGCCTTTTACAGCAACTCCACGGTCATCTCCTGAGCCCGCTGGCCGATGCCCTCGACTCATTCCAGCGCCTGATCATCGTACCCCACGGTCCCCTCCACTACTTGCCCTTCCACGCACTGCACGATGGAGAAGGCTATATTCTGCAGCGATGGGAAATCACCTATCTGCCTGGTTCCAGTTTTGTGCGTTATGTCGCCGAGGCGCCTTTGAACGGCGCCGGATTGCTGGCCGTAGGCCACTCTGACGACGGGCGACTCCCCCACGCCGTACAGGAGGCAGGATCGGTGGCCGGACTCTTTGAAGGTCACACACTCCTGGAGGATCAGGCCACCCTGGAGGAGCTGCAGCGGCGGGCCCCTAACTACCGCACCCTGCATCTGGCCGCGCATGGCGACTTTCGACCGGACAACCCCCTCTTCTCGGGATTGACGCTGTCGGAAGGCTGGCTTACCACGCTGGACATCTTTAACCTGCGCTTGAACGCCTCCCTGGTCACCCTCAGCGCCTGCCAGACCGGACGGAACGTCGTCGCTGGAGGGGATGAGCTCCTGGGCCTGATGCGCGCCTTCCTATGTGCTGGCGCTGCTACCCTCGTGCTCAGCCTGTGGGCGGTTGAGGACCGTTCGACCGCTATCTTTATGACGGAATTCTACCGGCAATTGGCTGCCGGTGAGGCCAAAGGCGTGGCGCTTCGCCGCGCGCAGGTCAGCTTCATCCGTAGTCAGGGTGCTGCACAGGGTGGAGCCTATGGACATCCCTACTTCTGGGCACCCTTCTTTCTGGTGGGTAACACCGGGCCACTCTAGTGAGGAGGAGAACCGATGGAGAAACAGGAGAGCCGTCACACAACTGGCGACGGGAGGATTTTTGCAGAGCGCTGGCCTCTGGTGGCATTGTTCGTTATCGTGTTGCTGCTATTTTTGGTCTTGGTGCTGGCATCCCCGTCTCCCGAGCTTTATGTGGTCTGTCAGCCCGGGGAGACCCAGACTCCCACCGAAGATCTCTCACCGGTTGACTACCAGATCATCATCATCGGCCCCGACGATGCGGTGACCAGAGTCAAAGACACCGCAGGTATCGAGCTCAAGCCCCTACGCACCTGCAAAGTAGGCTATCGAGGAGGCCTGGGCACCTCTAGCAAGGAATCTCTGCCCTTCACCTCCAGCGAACTGCGCCATCTGGCGATGGATCTGTACGAGCTCAAGCCAGAACAGGACATCGAAGATGCCCTCATCAGGATCAACGATGCCGGGCGCGCGCAGCACGTCTATGCCCACCCCAACTACCTGGTCGGCCTTCTGGGAGAGAGTTCGTGCGGCAGTCCCTGGGAGGTTGTCGGCAGCCCCTGGGAGGTTGTCGGCAGTCCCTGGGAAGTCGTCGGCAGTCCCTGGGAGGTTGTCGGCAGCCCCGGTGGTCCCCTCCTTCCGGCGGACGTTGCTGCCGAGCACTTTTGGAACCAGTGGGCCTTTCAGCAGATCGGCGCCGGCCCCTTTTTCACCCACCCCCTGGAATCGACGCTGCCCACGGCCGACGGCGCGCAAGTGCGCGTAGCAGTGCTTGACACGTCTCCTTTCCCCGAGCCGTCCATCGGCACAGCGACCGTTGAGCGCGAGTGGTTCCGGAGTTCGAGAGCGTCAGGCTGGTGGACCCAGACCGGTGAAGAGACCAGTCTGGATCTCACCACCTATTATACCCATACACTCCCGCTAACTACCACCCACCCTGCCCCGCCAGACGTAAGCGACCACGGGCTCTTTGTGGCCGGTTTGATCCACGCAGTTGCTCCGGAGAGCGAGATCCATCTCTATCGCGTCCTGGACGAACATGGCTGTGGTCAGGTCTTTACGATCAGCGAGGCTATTCTACACTTTGCCGAGGGGGTACAGGCCGATGCCCGTAGCCTCGATGGGGCCGTGATCAACCTGAGCTTGGGCGTGCACAAGCCCCGTACTATCGTTCAGCACAGCGGCCTGAGCCGCGCGCCGCAGGCCGAGATGGCCGAGACCTCGG
>P_2C_Sed_3_UnCtyDRAFT_1000032_pt1 | contig 14604 bp, 11 predicted proteins | sample Pon2CUnioCityCA_4_FD_10232 | JGI IMG/M metagenome (IMG submission 10232)
GCCCAGGATCCGGCCCGCCGGGCCGTGCACCTGACAGACCCACAGTACCGGCTNTCCCCTGTCAGCGCCACATTCCATGGGCGGGACATCTTTGCCCCTGCCGCGGCCCACCTGGCCTGCGGCACCCCGATCGAGGAACTTGGCGAGCCCCTCGCCCTTGCTGAACTGGTCGAGCTACCCGTCGCCTCCCCGCACCCCCAGCCCGGCGGAGGGTGGCAGTGCGCGGTCCTGCACGTGGATCGCTTTGGCAACCTGATCACCAACTTCCGGCTCCCTGCCCCCCGGCAGGGGCTCAGAATCGGATTGGGCGGGCGCTGGATCGAACAGATCAGCCGCACCTTTGCCGACGTAGAGCCCGGGAAGCTGGTCGCCTATGCGGGCAGCAGCGGTTATCTGGAGATTGCTGTGCGTGGGGGAAGCGCCGCAGAGTCCCTGTCGCTGGATGCCGGAGACCCGGTTCAGGTCGAGGTGGCGCCATGAGCACCACCCGACTGACCTTCTGGGATCGGGCCCAGCTTCTTTTATTGCGGATCCTGAGCATCAGCCTGGGGCTGCTGGACCGGCTCTTCCGCATCGATTGGGGCGAGCGGGTGCTGGATCGCATGTCGCGACGATGGGAGGACCAGCTGGATCAGCTCGACGCGACCCTGGCCCACTTGGAGCAGGAACGCGAACAGATCCAGGCCCAGTCGGAGGCATTGGCCATCCACGCCGCAGCCATCTATCTGGCGGGGCGCAGACTGACCCAGGAGACGCTGCGCTTTGACCCGGCATTATCCCAAGACGACGAAATCCTGGACGCCACCATCGACCTGTTGGTCAAACAGCGCCTGGCGAGCATAGAGACCGAAGAGGTCGAGGCCGGGCGATTTGTCTACACTCTTGAGCCGGATTGGGCAGCGATCCTTGCCAAACTGCGCGATGCAGCTGACCAGGCCGAGCCAGAGGTAGCAGAGTGGTTCCAGGAGGGGATACGGTTTATCGCCGAGGAGTTTCTACCCGTGGCAGAACCACTCGGCGAGCCATCCCCATCAAATTCACACGAGGAGTAGGCGTATGGAGCAGTTCATCATCCAGGGAGGCGTCCCTCTATGTGGCACCATCACCCCCAGCGGCAACAAGAACGCTGCCCTGCCCATCCTGGCGGCTACGCTGCTGACCGACAAGCCCGTCACATTGCACAACCTGCCCAACATCGGCGACGTGCGGACCATGATGACCATGTTGGAGGATCTGGGGGCGACGATCGAGAGGCACGACACCCACTCGGTGACGATCCGCGCCCGGGAAATCCGCTCCACCTGTCCCGATCCGGACCTCTTCAGTGAGATCCGCGGCTCGCTCACCCTTTTGGGCCCGATGCTTGCCCGGGCAGGCGAGATCGAACTCACCCTGCCCGGTGGCGACCGCATCGGCAGGCGCCGTGTGGACACCCACCTATTGGCACTGGAAGCGCTGGGGGCCAGCGTCGAGTTCAATGACCGGTTCAAAATGCAGGCCGGCGAACTGCGCGGGACCAACATCTGGCTGGACGAAGCCAGCGTGACCGGCACAGAAAATGCCATCATGGCAGCCTGCCTGGCCCGCGGTGAGACAGTCATCCGCCACGCAGCCTCTGAGCCCCACGTGCAAGAGTTATGCCACTTGCTCAATCGCATGGGGTCGCACATTGAAGGCATCGGCTCGAATGTGTTGAGAATCCAGGGAAGGACCAAGCTGGACGGTGGAGAGTGGACCATTGGCCCCGATTTCATGGAGGTGGGCAGTTTTATCGGACTCGCTGCAGTCACAGGCGGCGAATTGCTCATCAAGAACGCTGCCCCCCAACACCTGGGCATGATCCGCATGGTCTTCGGGCGATTGGGCGTGCGTTTTGAGATCCGAGGGGATGACCTATTCGTCCCTGCAGATCAGCAACTGGCGATCGTCGATGATCTGGGCGGCGCTGTGCCCAAGATTGACGATGCCCCCTGGCCCGGGTTCCCGACCGACCTGATGAGCATTGCGCTGGTGGTGGCCACGCAGGCGCAGGGGACGGTGCTGATCCACGAAAAGATGTTCGACAGCCGGCTCTACTTTGTCGACCGGCTGATCGCCATGGGCGCGCGCATCATCCTCTGCGACCCCCATCGTGCTGTCGTAGTAGGGCCCTCCCCGCTGCACGGTGAAACGCTGACCAGCCCCGACATACGCGCTGGCATGGCCCTGCTCATCGCCTCGCTCTGTGCTTCGGGGGAGAGCGTCATCCAGAATATCAACCAGATCGACCGCGGGTACGACCGCATAGAGACCAAACTGCAGGCGCTGGGCGCGAGGATCGAGCGCGTGTAATTTGCCCGCCACCAGAGATATTTCGTCCCCCGTTTCCTCCTGGGAGCGGGGGATTGCTATGTCAAAAGCCAAACCTTGCTCTGCCCTGCAGAGGTTCCTGGAACAGTTTGACATAGGCTGCGCCCTGTGCTAAGATTGCCACAGACAAATCTACGGCTGGCCCTCCGCAAGTGTAACACCGTGCAACTGAGAAAGGAGAAAGGAATGGGAGACAAAGGGTTCTTCGGTGCTCTGTTTGATCTGTCTTTTAGCGAGTTCATCACGACCAAATTAGTCAAGCTACTCTACATCCTGCTGATCATCTTGGTCGCCATCGGCCTCATCGTTGGCATTATCGGGGGATTGATCACGATGTTCACCGATAGCTTTTTCGCTGGGCTGGGAACTATCGTGGGCACCCTCCTTGGTGCCGTGATCTGGCTTATTATGTCACGCGTCTGGATGGAGCTTATCATCGTCGTGTTCAAGATCGCAGAGAACACGTCCGATCTGGTGAATCTAAAGAGGATGCAGTAGAAACCAGGGACTGCGGTCCGACCATTGATAGGAAAGCCGTGGTTTGTCCGGAAGAAGCGGATGATGGGCAGCATATCATCATCCGCTTCTTCATTTGTCTGCCCTGCCCCCATCCCCTGGTTGCACACCCGGTCGCAACGAAATGAGCCCAGCTGCGTAGAGGGTTGTGCAGCACCAACAACTCCGCCAGCCAGGAAACAGGACACATCTCACGATCGCGCCATCCTGGACAGGCGAGGAACAGGCATGATCGAATGAAGCATCACGGGGAGAGAAGATGATAGAGCGGATCGTACGCGCCATTCGGCTGGATTGGAAGGTATTCGGTGAGATTGCCCGGGACCGTGCTGCCCTGAAGGAGGCGGCTATCATCGTAGTCCTGGTCACTTTTCTATCGTCCATTGGCACAGGCCTCAAGGCATCGAGCTTTGGCGCCTTTGCCGGCGACTGGATGGCGGGCATCCTTGTGGGCTGGATCGGGTGGGCCATCATAACCTACCTGGTCGGCCGAGCGGTCTTCAAGAGGGAAACAGAACTCACCGCCATGCTCCGAGTGCTGGGCTATGCCAACGCGCCATACCTTCTGGGCCTGCTCAACGTCATACCCTGTGTCGGCTGGCTCTTTCCCGTGATTGGCTGGCTTCTGGCCCTGGCAGCCGGCATCCTCGCCATCCGCGAGGCCATGGACCTGGACACCATCGACGCCATCGTCACGGTATTCATCGGCTGGACAATCGTCGTGATGATCAAGGGAGCCTTTCTGATCTTCTGAGCCACAGCCCCGCAGGAACTCGAGAGATTTGGTAATTGGTTCGACTATGTTCTGTCCACGCTTTGTCGGCGCCGCAGCACAGGCTAACGCTGAAGCGCCGGGCTAAGAAAGCCAAACCCGCTGATGACTTGTGACTAATTGATCCGGGCATTGCGCTTGGCGCGTCATTGCGAGCCGCCCCGCCTTTGGGCGGCGAAGCAATCCCCAACTATCGAAAAGAAACCGACTGACAAGCCAAGGGGAGCCACGCACCATTACCGGATCATTTCCTCAAACGTCACAAGTCCCTGAACGAAAAAGCCCCATGTAGTGGATGCGAACAGATCCATGACATGGGGCCTCGCTTATGCAGTCAGCTACAGGTCGTAGGTCTCACCCGCCTTGAGGACCACACACTTGGCTGAGGTTTCCGCCTCGACCCGCTGGGCAAAGGCATGCGGATCCTGTTGGATCACGTCAAAGGTGTCGTAGTGAATGGGGATGACGACTTTGGGCTCCAGGAGCTTGACAGCGCGCAGGGCATCATCCGGCCCCATGGTAAAGTTGTCACCAATAGGCAGGATCGCCAGATCCAGCCCCTCCTCACCAATGAGCTTCATGTCATAGAAGAGCCCTGTGTCACAGGCGTGGTAGATCTTCTTCCCCTCCAGGGTCAGCAAAAATCCGGCTGGATTGCCTCCATAGCTACCGTCAGGCAGCGCCGAGCCGTGATGGGCGATAGTCAGCTTCACGCGGCCAAAGGGGAAATCAAACCCTCCACCGATGTGCAGGGGATGCGCATTTTCCACCCCCTGGGTCAGAAACCAGTTCTGGATCTCGAAATTCGAGATCGTCGTCGCGCCGGTGCGCTTGGCAATGGCGACGGCATCCCCCACATGATCCCCGTGACCGTGGGAGACTAGGACATAGTCGGCCTGAACCTGATCGGGGCCGACGTCAGCCAGGGCATTGCCAGTTAGAAAGGGATCGATCAGCAAATTCGTATCGCCGACCTGGATGCCAAAGCAGGAATGACCGTGATATGTGAGCTGTACAACAGACATGATGGTACCTCCATGGTAGAAACTTGGTGGATCGATGGCAGACTATGGCTCATCATCCGGAGAACCGAGGCTCCTGGCAGAGCCATGCACCAATTATACCACAGGACGCTCAGGCTTGACAAGAGATAACCCTTACGCTAGGATGGCAGCATGAAGAAATGGCAACCCGCCCTCTCCCGGGCCATGGTGATCGTTGGCGCCCTGCTGGTACTGTCCGGATTGGGCCGCTGGGTATGGCTTCGCGTCCATCAACCTCCCGACCCGGTGCTGACCGACTCTGGTGCAGTTGTGCTAGCCGTGACTGCCCCACTGCCGGCAACCCGCACACCGACACCAGAGGGTGAGGATATGCCAACGCCGCTGGCTACGGCACTACCTGAAGACAGCGAGGCCATGCCAGAGCTATTGCCCGACTGGAGCATCACGCCCGACGGCACAGAGGGGTCAGAGACTCCAGAGCTTCCACCCACCCGCCAGCCACCCCAACCAACCCTGACACCCAGACCCACGCTCTTGCCCACACCCACCAGCCCTCCGCCAGCCGATGAACCTCCCACGCGCGTTGTCGCCCCGGCCATCGAGATGGACGTCAAGGTAGTCCCGATGGGATGGGAGCTGATCGAACGCGACGATGCTCTGATCTCGGAATGGGTAGTACCGGAGAATGCGGCCGGCTGGCACCTGAACTCGGCACTGCCCGGACACAATGAAAACGTGGTTCTATCCGGGCACCACAACATCAAAGGCAAAGTCTTCCGGTACGTGGTGGACCTGAACCCTGGCGACGAGGTCACCCTCTATGTGGGCGATACCCCCTACAACTATTATGTAGCGGAAAAGTATATCCTCAAGGAAGCAGGCATGCCGCTGAGTACGCGGAAGAAAAATGCCCAGTGGATCATGCCCAGCGGCGATGAACGGCTCACCCTGGTAACCTGCTGGCCCTACGAGTGGCCTGGCAATTCCCACCGGGTCATCGTGGTGGCGCGCCCGCTTAGCTACTTTGCAGATCTCAGTCAACACGTAGAGCAGGGCATTCCCTAAAGTCCCCCTTCAGGGTTCACCCTGCTTGACCCACTTTTCGAGAAGCGCCAGCAACAGCCAGAGCAAGAGCACCAGCCCCCCGGCCATCAGCAAGCAGGCCACCGCAGAGGCTGCAGCGGCGCCCCCATACAGCAGCCACACCAACCCACCACCAACCAGGATGAGGAGTGCCAGCCCGGCGACTATGAGCCGTGCCTGTGTCTGCTGCCCGTGACGCCGTGGGTCGAAAGAACGACGATTCATCTGTACAAGCCTTACCCCAAGCGGGAGCTCCGCGTCCTGCCACCTGTGGATAACTCGCGAAATCCTGTGGAAAAGTCGCTTCCCCTGTGGATATCTTGCCCAGTTTTCGCCTCCCGAGACACTATGGATTTGCATAAAGCAGACTTGCTGGGGACCAGTTTGCCGGCGGTGAAGTTATCCATATTCGCTCCCCTCGCTATCCACACCCCGGGTTTGAGCCCTGAACCGTCTCCTTGTGGGATGCAGCCCATGCCCCACAAGCACTAGGGCTCCGGCAGGCACGTCCCGCCCCTTTCCACATATCCACAGGCCCTACTACTACGACTATATATTCATATATAAAGAGAAAGGGAATAACTATCCCCATCCACATGCGAGAAGAGACACACTCTCTCATCGCCAGAAACGAGATCGGTTGGCATTCATCTTTTGCCTGTACGCTGTTTCAAGGTCAATGCCAGCGTAATTGGCCAGTTTCAACAGATAGGCCATGCAGTCAGCCATCTCAGATTCGAGCGCTTCCTTCTGTTTCGCCAGTGCTTCGTCCCTGGATTGCACGCCGGGGTAGCCCTGGAGACGAAATTGGGTCTCCTCGCGCCACAGTTGTGCCAGCTCGCTGCCCAGCTCGCCCATCTCTTCGGACAGGCACAGGTAGTTGAAGTAGAGATCGGTGATAAATCCCTTCTCCTGGTCCAACGCGACGTGAAACTGCTGGTATTCAGGGAGGGTCCGCCGCTGCTCAGGGAGTTGTGCCTGCGCGACTGGTGTCTCGAACTGGGGCAGGTGCGGCTGAACCATGCCTTCCTGCAGCACACCCTTGATCTGGCCCAGGATGGCTTGCAGGTCATCTGGGTTGGTTACAAAGTTGAGGTCGTTGGTATCGATGGTCAGCAACTGCGTCCCGTCAAAATCGGCAAAGAACTGGTCGTACGTCTGGCGGAGGGCATTGATATAGTCGCGGTCCATGGAACGCTCGTAGGGACGGTCGCGCTGCGCGATCCTGCCCATCAAGACGTTGGTGTCGGCCTGGAGATAGACGATGAGGTCAGGGACGGCAATTTGCTCCGCCAGCGCGGCGTGGAGCTGTTGGTAGACCTCCCATTCGTCACCGGACAGGTTCAGGCGGGCAAAGAGCCAATCTTTCGCAAACATATAGTCAGAGATGAGACTGCTTTGGGCCAGCGTCTGGGGGACGTGCTGTTGCTGGCGATACCGGCTTAACAGGAAGAACATCTGGGTCTGAAACGCATATTGGGCGCGCGATTCGTAGAACTTGGACAGAAAGGGGTTCTCCTCAAAGACTTCGAGTAGCACGTCTGTATCCAGATGATCTTGCAGCAACCGGGCCAGCGTGGTCTTGCCTACGCCTATGGCTCCCTCAATGACGATGTACCAATCACGGGAAACTCTTTGCTCAGACAAATCAGACTCCCTGTCGCTCTCTCTTTGTGAACCCTGCGGACCTCGACGTGCCGCATGCCGGTCTCTGGGGCTGGTTGCCAAATTATACTGCAAAAACAGGCGGGCAGCAAGCGAAAAGCGAATATGGGGCAATTCGGACTCGCTAGGTCCAGATTGTGACCGCGATTACTGTTTTTGGGAGATTATGCGGTACTATATAGTTACTCCTTTCTCCTCCTTGTGAGGGAGAAGAGCAGGACCTCCGCACGGAGCCTGCTCTTCTTTTTTGTCCCCACATTCCCGTTTAGGTGACCAGGTTGACCAGCCTGCCCGGGACCACGATCATCTTCTTGGGCTGGATGCCTTCCAGGTATCGCTGCACCCGTTCGCTTTCCAATGCCAGCTTTCGTGCGCGATCGTCCCCGATCTCTGCCGGCACGCGGATCCGGTCGCGCACCTTGCCGTTCACCTGGATCACCAGCGTGATCGTTTCCTCTACTGTCAGGGCCGGGTCAAACTCGGGCCAAGGCTGCTGGTGCACCGAGTAGGCTTGGCCCTGCGACGCCCACAGCTCCTCGGCGATGTGCGGTGCAAAGGGGGCTACCAGCCGGATCATGGTCGTGCTCGCTTCCCGGAATGCCGGCGTGGCGCCATGTTCTTGCTGGTGGGCCCACAGGGCGTTGCTGTACTCCATCAGGGCAGCGACGGCTGTGTTGAACTTGAACTCCTCGATGTCGCTCGTGACCCGCTCGATCGTCCTGTGCATTGTTCTCCGCAGTGATGCCTCGGCCTGCTCCCCGCCGGATCCTTCCCCGCTCTGACCCTTGCTGTGGCACAGCCGCCACACCCGCTGCAGGAATCGCTCTGCCCCCGAGATTCCTTCTTCATCCCAGTAGACATTCCGCTCGAACGGAGCCATGAACAGCAGGTAGATGCGCAGGATGTCGGCTCCGCGGCGCTCGACCACCTCGTCGGGGGTGACCACGTTGCCCCGGCTCTTGGACATGCGCTTGCCATCGGCCGCGTGCAGGACTCCCTGGCTTCGCAGCTGGGGGAATGGCTCGCGAAAGTCTACCAGCCCGGCATCGGCCAACACCTTGGTCCAGAACCGTGCGTACAGCAGGTGCATCACGGCATGCTCTGCACCGCCCACGTACAGGTCAACCGGCAGCCAGCGGCGCAGTTCTTCCGGATTGAACGGCCCGTCCGCGTACTCGCGGTCCGGGAATCGCAAAAAGTACCAGCTAGAGCAGGCGAACCCGCCCATGGTATCGGTCTCGCGCTGGGCCGGGTNACCGCATCTCGGGCAGGGCACGTTGACAAACTCGGGCAGATTGGCCAGCGGNGAGCTGCCATCTCCCCGGGGCAGGTAGTCAGGTACGTGCGGCAGCAGCACCGGCAGCTCTCCCTCGGGTACCGGCACNGTGCCGCAGCGCTCGCAGGTGATCATCGGGATGGGCGCGCCCCAGTATCGCTGCCGGCTGATCAGCCAGTCGTGCATGCGGTATTGCACCGTGCGCCGCCCGTAGCCCTCGCGCTCCATCATGTCGGCGATGCCCTGCCAGGCTTCGGTTGATTGTTGCCCGTCGAACGGACCCGAGTTGACCATGCACCCCTCGCCCTCGAATGCACAGCCCTCGTTCCAGGGGCTCTCGGCATCGGGCCTGATCACCTCCACGACCGGCAGCCCGTAGGCCTGTGCAAACTCATAGTCGCGCTGGTCGTGGGCCGGCACAGCCATGATAGCGCCCGTGCCGTAGCTCAGCAGCACATAGTCGGCCACATAGATGGGGATCTGCCGTCCGTTGACCGGGTTGATGGCATAGGCCCCGGTGAACACTCCGTCACGGGTGCGCTCGGTGCTCTCCCGCTCGATCTCGGTCATGCTGTGCGCCCGGGCAGCGTATGTATCCACTGCTGCCCGCTGTGCCGCCGTAGTGATCTCGCCCACCAGCGGGTGCTCGGGAGCCAGTACGGCAAAGGTCATGCCGTACACCGTGTCGGGGCGTGTGGTAAAGACCCTGAATGCGGCCTCACTGTGCCCTGCTACCCTTAGCGCAAAGTCGACGCCCTCGCTTTTGCCGATCCAGTTGCGTTGCATGGTCAGGATGTGCTCCGGCCAATCCAGGTTGTACGTCTCGGACAGCAGCTCCTCTGCATAGGCCGTGATGCGCAGGAACCACTGCTTCAGGTCCCGCCGCGTGACCGGGTTATGGCAGCGCCAGCACAAGCCGTTCTCCACCTCTTCGTTGGCCAGCGTGGTCTGGCAAGACTCGCACCAGTTCACCGGGGCCAGGGTCTGGTAGGCCAGGCCGCGTTCGTACATCAGCAGGAAGAACCACTGGGTCCAGCGATAGTAGGCGGGGTGGCTCGAGCTGATCTCCTTCTCCCAGTCATAGGACGCGCCGATGAGATCCATCTGCCGCCGGTAGTTGGCCGCGTAGCGACGGGTGCTCTCCCGGGGATGGATCTCTTTGTCCATCGCCTCATTCTCCGCAGGCAGCCCAAAGGCATCCCATCCCATAGGGTGCAGCACCGCAGATCCCTGCATGCGGTGGTAGCGGCTGATCACATCCGTGGGCACATAGTTGCGGCAGTGTCCCACACTCAGCCCCGCGCCAGAGGGATAGGGGAAAAAGTCGAGGCAATAGAAGGTCGGCCGGCCATCCGGCGCCGGCGTGCGGTAGAGCTGAGTTGCGGCCCAACGCTTCTGCCATTTCGGTTCGATGGTATGCGGATTACAAGTCTCGAACGTCTCCATGCTCTCTCCCTCCTTTTCAGGTCTGCCAGACTGCTCGGTGGGTTGTTGCCCCCCCTTCACAACAACAAAAAAGGCCTCCCACGCCTGGGAGGCCTTTGCTGCCAACTTGCCGTCTGCTTACACGACAGGTACCCCTTTTTCTCCCAAGCGCGAATGACTCCTCGTAAGGAGGAGCTCGGAGAGGAGTGTAAGGGACAACTGCCGTACGTTCATGCGATCACTATCTATCCTTGCTTGATGATCCCATTGTATCACAATTCGCCGCGATGTCAAGTGTCAGTTTTCCAGCCTGCATGGCCGGTGCAAAGTCAGACAGAAACCGGGATTCTTGCTGGCACGGCGGCGGTTTTCCTGACCTGCCATAGTCTACCCGGCAAAGCAGTCTGCTACACCAGAATCAATAACACCGGTTTCTCGTGTTCGTCAAGCGATAATGCAACCGCGTCGCCTCCGCCCTCGGAAACACCTCCTCTCCCGGTGCCCAATGAGTCTGCCGTAGCGGCGGGGTAGGAGTTGCCATCCCTCGCTGCCCATGCTATAATGCAGCCCACAGGAGCCTGTTGCATGTATATTCGAACACCCAAAAAGAGACGATCATCTCCCCTGCGCGTGCTGATTCTACTGGTGCTGATCGCCGCAGGGGTCTATATCCTTGTCCAACGGCCTGATTGGTTCCAGCCATTGCAGATCGGCCCCACCCCAACGCCTACCGCCACCGCTTCGGACCTGATGGCTGATGCCCATGATCTCTACCTGGAAGGGGACCTGGATGGGGCCATCGCCCTATACAGCGAGGCAGCTGCCCAGGATTCGTCTGACCCCGAGCCCTACGTCTGGTGGTCAAAGCTGCTGGTTCTGCGCGGGCATACCTCCGATGCTGTGGAAAAGGCGCGGCTCGCAGTGGGCATCGCCCCCGACAGTGCTCAAGCCCTGGCGGCCCTCTGTATGGCCCTCGACTGGGACGCAGGCTTTGGCGAGCAGGAAAAGCTGCAGGAGGCGCTGACCACTTGTCTCAGTGCCACCGATCTCGATCCTGGCTATGCGGAAGGGCATGCCTACCTGGCAGAGGTCTACGCCGATCTGGGTGACACGCAACGGGCGGTGGAATCGGCCCGCCTGGCCGTAAGCCTGGATAACAACAGTGTGTTCGCCCACCGCGACCTGGGCTATGCCCTGGAGCAGCAGCGCAAGTACCAGGATGCGGTAGCCGAATACCAGCGGGCCTCCCAACTCCACCCACGGCTTGCCCAGCCCTACATCGACCTGGGGCATATTCACAAGAAGCATAACCGCTACAAGGATGCCCTAGAGTCCTACGAGAAGGCTACTGTGGTCGATCCCAATAGTGCTTATGCCCACTATTGGTTGGGGTTGGCCTATCACGAGACCGGCAACTACCAGCGGGCCGTCGTCGTCTTGAAAAAGGCCACCGAGCTAGATCCTGACTTTGCCCCTGCCTTTGGGCGCCTCGGCTTGGCCTACTATGTCCTGCGCAACTACGAAGATGCGATCCCGGCCTACAAGCAGGCCATTGAAGCAGGCTCTGAAGATCCCGAGTACTATTACGAGTTGGGCCTGTCCTATGTCTACCTCGACCGCTGTGATGAAGGCGTGCCATGGCTAGAGCAGGCGGTCCAGCTCGACAACACAGCCTGGCCTGCCTGGGAGGGGCTGGACATCTGTGCTGCCAAGGAGCAGTGAGGCGCACGTAGCGGCCATCTCTTGAGCTGAAAGGGGTTCGAAGCAGGAGGCTTTGGAGGTCAGTCGTGGAACAAGGGCTGGCGCGATATAGGTGGTTTCTCTTCTTGGGGATTGTCGGCGTGGCGCTCACCGCCGTGATCCTCATCCAGGTGCTCAAGCCCTCTCCCCAACCGGTAATCTTGAGTACCGCTACCCCCACGCCGGCGGAGTTGGCCACCCCCACACCCTATGCGCTTCACGTCTATGTCACCGGGGCTATACAGCGCCCCGATGTGTACCTTCTCCCCGAGGGCAGCATCGTCAAGGATGCCGTGGAGGCGGCTGGCGGCGCCACCAAAGAGGCTGACCTGGAGCGGATCAACCTCGCGCTGCTTGTGACTGATGGGCAGCAGGTCCACGTGCCGCGCATTGGCGAGGACAGCTCGCCGGTCCAACCACCCTCGGGACAGCCTGCAATGTCCAGGGTGAATCTCAATACCGCGGATGCGGCAACCCTGGAATCACTACCCGGTATCGGCCCGTCGCTTGCCCAGCGGATTATCGAGTATCGCCAAACCCACGGGCCTTTTGAGCGCATCGAGGATGTGATGGAAGTGTCCGGCATCGGGACGTCGATCTTTGAGGGGATGCAGGACATCCTTGTCGTTCGCTAGTTCGTCTCACTCGTAGGGAGCTTCTAAATCTAGAGCGTGCGTTGGTTCTGTGTCATTTTCAGTGGCAATTGAGAATCCATCTGTTGTGATGGAGTGCCGAGCTAAACATGGTCATGGATTGGCCCTCGCCGGTTTCCAGGCGAGGTTACCGCATCCCTTTGGGGTTCGTATTGAAGCCTTGGAAACGTGATTCAATCCTACCAAGCGTGCAACCCACCAGATGCGTGGGGTCCTCGGCAGGCCCCCACAATAGATTCCCCACCGAAATGTATACGCTATCCCTGCGTTGATTCCCCAGCCCAGGGGGAAAAGTGCGGTAGAATATTGACAATTTCGGTGGAACGGGGCATAATAACGTTGCTTCGATGCAGTGCTCGAGGGGGCAGCCCTGCCCGCTCGACAGGCGAGATGCCGTCTCTGGTTCGTCACGTGGACTTCCAGGTGATCAACTGAGGGAGAGGAGTTCTTATGCCAGATATCCGGTTGCAAGACTATGTCGCAGAGATCAAAGAGCTGATCCGCAACGTTCGCCTGGATGAAGCCATTGCCCACAGCCAGCACATCCTGCGTCACCATCCCAAGTTCGTCGAAGCCTATGCGTTGCTGGGAGAGTCCTGCCTGGAGAAGGAGATGTACCGGGAGGCAATCGAGTTCTTCCAGCGCACGCTTGGGGCTGATCCCGAGAACCTGATCTCCCGGGTGGGATTGGGCGTCATCTACGATGAACAGGGGGCATTCCCCGAAGCGATCTGGCAACTGGAGCGCGCATTTGAGCTTGTCCCCGGAAATGCCGAGGTCCGCCGCGAGCTGATGCGCCTCTACGGCCAATATGACGGCATCGACAAGACCCGGCTCAAGCTGACGCGGGGTGCTCTGGGCAGGCTCTACAGCCGGAACGGGCTGTACGAGCGGGCTATCGGCGAGTTCCGCGCGGTCCTGCGCCAGGATCCGGAATTGCCCGATATCCGCGTTGCCCTGATAGAAGCGTTGTGGCGCGAAGGCCGGCAGGTAGAAGCAGTCGAAATATGCCTGGATCTTCTCGATGACCTGCCCAACTGCCTCAAAGCCAATTTGATCCTGGGCGATACCTGGCTGCGTGGGGGGGACGAAGAGTCTGCCCAACAGCGGCTCAGCGTGGCCCGTGAGCTGGATCCGGAGAACAAGGTGGCCCAGGAGCTCTTTGGGAAGGATTCCCCCCTCCCGCCTGAAGAAGTGCTGATCCCCGAGCTGGACGTCATGCCTGATGAATTTGACGTTGCCCCTGTGGGTGGGCTCGCCGCCGAGGTAGTTGTAGCCGAAGAGGAAGTCGAGGGGGCCTGGGAGACCGATGAGGAATTGCCCGAGTGGCTGCGGGACGTAGGGGTAACAGCAGAGGAACCTATTGAGGAGTTGGCAGCGGAGGAGGTTCTCGAGGCGCCTCCCGATGAATCGCCACCCACGGAAGATATGCCCGAGTGGCTCCAGGAGGTGATGGAGGAGGAAGGCCCTCNGCCTGCCGCAGAGCCACTGGTTGCCGACGCTGAGCCCCAGGAAGAAGAACTTGNNGCAGACGAGNAGGAACCTGAACCGCTGCCGGAGGTAGAGTCGCTTTGGGGCCCAGAAGAAGAGCCGGAGCCAGCCGGAGCTGAGACGCCCGAGGAGGAGATGCCCGAGTGGCTTCAGGAATTGGTCGGGGAGGCCGAGGCCCTGTCTGGAGAGGAGCCGGCGCCTGAGGCGGAGGAGCATGTCGCGCCACTGGCTGAGGAGGTAGAGGTGGAGGCTCCCGCCGCTGAGGAAGTGGCCCCTTCAGAGGAAGAGGCCCCACCCGAGGATGGGGCCCCAGACTGGTTGAGCGAGCTGGACTCTGAGCAGGTTGAGGAGGTCGCTGAGCCCCTGGCTGCTGAGATACAGGAAGAGGCTCCCACCGTCGAAGAAGTCATATCGGACGAGGAATTGCCGGATTGGTTGCGCGAGCTGGACAGCGCCAAGGCAGAAGAATCTGCCGTCCGCGAGGAAGCACCTGCCGATGAAAAAGCCCCGGACTGGCTGCGCGATCTGGACACTGAAGAGGTGGAAGAGGTCGCCGCACCTCTGGCTGAAGACGTAGCTGAGGAGGCGGAGGAAGTTGCCGCGCCGCTGGCGGCCGATCTGCATGAAGAA
>P_2C_Sed_3_UnCtyDRAFT_1000034_pt1 | contig 14338 bp, 12 predicted proteins | sample Pon2CUnioCityCA_4_FD_10232 | JGI IMG/M metagenome (IMG submission 10232)
GTGTGCGTCACGATCCGCACCGGCAGGCCGTCCAGCAGCCGCCGCAGGTCGCGCCGGGTATATGCACGCACATGCGGACAGAATCTCGCGCGCCAACGCCCAGGCAGGTAGTTCACCAGAGGGATGTTACCTGGCCTATAGCGACCGCGCCAGAAGATCCCGTGCGTCTCAAATGGGTACAGCCGGTTAGGCGCAAAGATCACCAGCCGCCCTCCCGGCATACCAGCCGCGGGCTCCGGACGTCTCAGCACGCGCACCGCCTCTGCCAAAGACTGACGGTCATCGGTGACGTGTTCGATTACCTCGTGGGACAGCACCATATCAAACACGCCGTCAGCGTAGGGCAAGGCCTCAGCAGCCGATACACACAGGTTTGGCAGCTCACGCCCAACTTCCGCCAACTTCTCGCCATCGACATCCACCCCGTGCACGTCATCGCTGAAGCGGCGGAACGCCCGAACATACATCCCTACGCCGCACCCCACATCCAGGATGGAGCGGCCCTTCAGGGCAACGTGCCGGCGCACAAGATCAAGCCGCCGCTCCTGACCAAAGCGCCAGACGTAACTGGGATGTCCCAAGGCGATTGCTTTTTCCTGTTCCACAGGGGATATCCTCATCCAGGTCTGGGGATCGGGCGGTGACTACCAGCCGTAGCCCAACCGTAGCACCAGACGCAGTGGCATGTCGTGCTCCATCATCTTTGCCTGCGTGATCTCGACCGGGTACTCCACCCGGTGGTGCTCGATAGTCAGGGCTTGGGTGTCCAGAATCAGATAACTGGCCCGGGGATCACCATCACGGGGCTGTCCAACACTGCCCGGATTTACGATCAAGGACTCGGCCCCCAATTCCAGAGGGACGCCCGGAACCGGAACGATCATCTCATTGCCTTGACCATCCTCCCCATCGTGCAGGCGAAAGATCACCGGCGTGTGGGTGTGGCCTACTAGACAGTAGGGAGTACTCATGTACTCAAAATTGACCTCGGCCGTAGCAGGGTAGATGATATACTCCCAGATTGGGTAGCGGGGACTACCGTGGACCAGGCTGAATTGCCCCTCTTCCAAGAAGGTCTCGGGCAGCGCATCCAGGTAGGCCAGATTCTCGGGAGTCAGCTGTTGCCGGTTCCATAGATTGGCCTCGCGCGCATCGGGATTAAAGTCTCGCAGGTCCAACTTGCCGAGTGTTGCCCAGTCGTGGTTGCCAGCAACGCACAGATGGGGGAGCGAGCGAAGTAGATCCACACAGCCATTGGGGTCGGGACCATAGCCTACCACATCACCGAGGCACCAGACCTCGTCCACCGGCCCAGCGTCATCCAGCACAGCCTGAAAGGCCTCTAAGTTGCTGTGAATGTCGGAGACAACCAGGCGACGCATCTACAGCCCCTTTTATCAGAATGGCGTCCATGATACCACACTACTTCATTTCCGGTCAAATGCTTGTCGTTTGCTCGTAATCAGTGTATAATACCAGCCTGAAGGTAACTTAGCTATGCCTATTCTGAACGAAAACACACTCGACTTTGTCAGCCACAGTGCCGCCCAGACACGCCGATATGGTGTGCGCTTGGGCCTCTTGCTTCAGGCCGGCGACATCATCTGCCTGGAGGGCGAACTCGGTACGGGCAAGACCTGCCTGGTTCAGGGCATTGGTGAGGGAATGGGCATTGTCGAACCGATAACTAGCCCCACATTCACCCTCATTGCCGAATATACACCCCCTCCACCCGCACCCCGCCTATATCACATTGACGTCTACCGGCTTGATAATCCTGCGCAGCAGATCATGGCTGTTGGCCTCGATGACTATCTCATGGGGGATGGCGCCTGTGTCATCGAATGGGCTGACAAGATCAACCAGGTGCTGCCCCACGAACGGCTGTGGATTACCCTTAGCCACCTCGATGCCAGCAAGCGCGGTATAGTCATGAACGCGACTGGAGCGCGCTTCCAGGAAATGCTGCGCGAGTTCCGACACGCCGCCTTCGGGCTATGAAGGATAAGGTACAGATGCTACTTGCCATCGATACGGCAACACACATGGCCGGTCTCGCCCTGTATGACCCCACCAAAGGGACGATCTTGGGCGAGGAGTCCTGGCATTCAGTCAACAGGCACACCGTCGAACTGATGCCCCGCCTGAATCGGCTCTTTGATCAGCAGGGCATCACTCCTGCCACCCTGACTGGTCTGGTTGTCAGCATTGGACCAGGCTCATTTACTGGGTTGCGCATTGGACTCAGTGTGGCCAAAGGACTGGCCCTGGCCCAAAGCCTGCCCATCGTGGGCATTCCGACCCTGGATGTCGTGGCCAGGCCACACATGAACCAGTCACTGCCTATCTGGGCCATCTTGCAGGCTGGACGCGGGCGGATCTGTACTGCACAATATGCCCGCGGCAAAGGCCGCTGGCGCCGCCGGGGAGACTACTGGCTCACCACGCTTCCCGAACTCTGCGACGAGGTTCAGGACCCAGTATTCCTATGCGGCGAGATCGATGCGCAAGCCGCAGATGAGATCCGGCAGCGCGTGGACCCAGAGGTCATCATAGCCACGCCGGCTGCCTCGCTACGCCGTGCTGCTTTCCTCGCCGAGCTGGGCTGGGAGCGTCTGGCAAGAGGAGATACGGACATCCCAGGCGCGCTGTCACCCATCTACCTCCAGAATCCACAGACCAATGACTGAGCAGTTGCCCTACCTGGTCGAACCCATGACCCTCGACGATGTCGACCAGGTCATGGAGATTGAACAGGCAGTCTTTACTTCCCCCTGGTCTGCCCGAGCATACCAATACGAAATCACCAAGAACGAGCACAGTACCATGCTGGTTGTGCGCTCGGCTGGCACGGCCAAAGACCTCATCGGCCATCTGAAGCGCCGACTGGGACTCGTCATGCCCCTGCCCGTTCTGGGCTACGCCGGTCTCTGGATTCTGGTGGACGAGACGCACATCTGCACCATCGCGGTGCACCTCCAGTGGCAGGGTCACGGGCTCGGCGACCTACTCCTACTGTCCTTGCTCGACGAGAGCAAGAGACTGGGAGCCATCCGTTCCACGCTTGAGGTGCGCGTGTCCAACAAAACGGCCATCGCCCTGTATCACAAATACGGCTTTGAGATTGTGTCGCGGCGAAAACGATACTACATAGACAACAACGAAGACGCCTACCTCATGACCACACCGCCCTTTGAAATAGAGAGTTTCCAGGCGAATCTCGACTACTGCCGGCGGCAGTTGCGCGCGCGGCTGCTGGATTCTGATGCAGCCTACACCGCGCAGCACACTGCACCCAGCCTGATTCTTAACAGATCGACTGCCTCGCCTCGCGACCGGCAGGTCGGTTAGACAAAATCATGCGGATGATGTACAATCACCCCGCATCCCCGCGCCAGAGACGCAAGCAACGCAGCGAACGCATGCTTAAGGCTGTTGAAAGGAGCTAACTGTTGTCTGAACTCGAGCAACTTTGTGAAGAAATCAAAGCCTGTCAGCTCTGTATCCTGAGTCAGGGACGCACCAACGCTGTTCCGGGCGAAGGACCCGAGGATGCGGACATCATGTTCATCGGCGAAGGACCCGGTTTTCACGAGGACCGGCAGGGCAGGCCTTTTGTCGGGGCAGCTGGCAACTACCTGAACGAGCTCTTGGAAAAGATCGGTATGAGTCGAGACGACGTGTACATCACCAACGTCGTCAAGTGCCGCCCGCCCGGTAACCGCGATCCGCAAGCTGCCGAGATCGAGGCATGCCGGCCCTATATGGACGAACAGATAGCCCTGATACGTCCCCGCCTGATCATTACCCTCGGGCGTTTTTCCATGCAGCGCTACTTCCCAGGCGCGTCCATCTCACGCATCCATGGACAGCCCAAGCGGGTCGGCCGAGTGATCTACTACCCCATGTTCCATCCGGCTGCTGCTCTCCACCAACCCCGCTGGCGGAGTCTGCTCGAGGAAGACATCCTCAAGATACCAGACCTGCTATCCCAGTTGGAGGACATTGAAGAAGCAGAACCCGAGATCACTCAGGCTGAGCAACTGAGCTTGTTCTAGCCAACTCAGGAATAGATCCGGGGAACCCAAGCAGACCAAGCACAGAACATCCACTGGGGTCCACCCAGACTGTAACGAAGGAGTTACCATTGAGCCAAGACTGCCTGCGCATTATTCCCCTCGGCGGCATTGGTCAGATCGGCAAGAACATGATGGTCTTTGAATACGACGATCAACTGTTGATCGTCGATTGCGGACTCATGTTCCCCGAGAGTGACATGTTGGGGATCGACATTGTTATCCCCGATATGGAGTATGTCTTTGAACGCAAGGACAAGGTCCAGGGCATCATCGTTACCCACGGTCACGAAGACCATATCGGTGGTCTGCCCTACCTCATGCAGCAGGTCCAGGCGCCTCTCTATGCCACACGCTTGACCCGAGGCCTCATCGAAGTCAGGCTCAAAGAACACCACCTACTTGATGGCGCAGAGTTGCACACAGTATCGCCTGGCGATGTCGTCGATCTGGGCGCCTTCTCTGTCGAATTCTTCCGCGTCTGTCACTCCATCCCTGATGGCGTTGGACTTGGCATCACGACGCCCATGGGGCTCGTCGTCCACTCGGGCGATTTCAAGTTCGATCAGACACCGGTCGATGGCCGGCTCACCGACTTTGCCAGACTGGCCGAACTGGGCGGCAGAGGTGTCCTTGCCCTATTCTCTGATTCCACCAACGCCGAAACCGATGGTCACACGCCATCCGAGCAAGTTGTCGGGGAAACGTTTGAGCAGGTCTTTGCCCGCGCTCCAGGCCGCATTATCGTCGCGACATTTGCCTCTAACATCTCGCGCGTTCAACAGGTAGTGGACACGGCCCGCAAGTTTGATCGCCGCGTGGGCATTGTCGGCAGATCTATGATCAACTATGCCAAGGCGGCATCGGGACTCGGATACCTGGACCTCGCACCTGACGAACTACTCGCTCCCCACGAAATGAACTCGCTGCCGCCAGATCGTGTGGCCATTGCCTGCACCGGCAGCCAGGGAGAGCCAACCTCGGCCCTCGTGCGCATGGCCCTGGGCGAGCACCGCCAGGTGAACATCCATCCCGACGACACTGTGATTGTCTCAGCGACGCCCATTCCAGGCAACGAAGAACTGGTGAACCGCACCATCAACAACCTCTTCCGCGCTGGAGCCCGGGTCTATCATCACGAACGGATGCAGGTACACGTCTCGGGACACGGTAGCCGCGAGGAGCACAAGCTGATGCTGAACCTGGTACGGCCCAGGTTCTTTGTGCCCATCCACGGCGAGTACCGTCACCTCGTCCACCATGCCCGCATGGCTGAGCAGGTCGGTATCCCGCCGGAGAATATATTCGTCATTGAGAGCGGGCAGGTGCTCGAGTTCGGACCGGATTGGGCACGGATCAATGGTCAGGTGACCGAAGGACACGTCATGGTGGATGGCCTTGGCGTGGGCGACATAGGCAATGTGGTTCTGCGCGACCGGCATCTGCTCTCGCGGGACGGGTTCGTAGTGGTGGTAGTCGCCGTCGACGCAGACACAGGCAAGGTTATCGAAGGACCCTATATCATCACCCGCGGCTTTGTCTACATCCGCGAATCCAGCGATCTAATTCACGACGCCACACAGTGCGTTCTCGAGGCACTGGAGCACGGCGGTGCCAAGGCCACACTCAATGCCAAGATCAAGGACAGCCTCGCTCCCTTCCTCTACGAACAGACAAAACGGCGGCCCATGGTCTTGCCAGTGGTCATGGAGGTATAGAGTACCAGGCTAGCACCAGCAGCACTATCTGCGAGACGAAAAAACGCCCGGATCCGGCGATTGCCAGCTCCGGGCGTATCCTTATCCTGCATCGTCAGCCAAAGCCCCACCACCAGACGGGGACCGATCCGGATGAGATCCAGAATCTCCGTTCCTCAGCCGCGAGCCTGCCCTCTCTGGCAGCGACCAGCTCTTCCTCGCGCCACCATATCGCGCCTGTCTCATCTGCTTGATCCTTCTCCTTCGGCTCGTGGACGATATAGAACCGTACGCCCTCGCTCTCAGTCTCGTTCCCTGCCGCGTCAAAGGCGACGACGTGCACCAGGTGCGACTCTGTATAGCCCACAGTGCTGGAGATGACCATAAAGCCGCTCTCCCACGTCTGCGTGATGACCTTGCCATCCTCGCTGACATCCACCCAGGTGACGGCCACCTCTTCGAAGGACCAGGAACCATCGGGATTGGTGATGATCCGTGTCTCGCTGATGGGCTGCATATTGGGATTCAGCTTCACGTCCTCCATCTTCAAGACCCACTTGACAGCATATGGCTCGACCACCGTAAAGTCCACCAGCTCATCGTCCAGGTAGATCTCCACCCTATCGATCTGGACATTGTCACTCACATCCGCAGCCAGATTGGCCCACTCGTCGGCCGCTTCTACCTCGTAGACGCGCCCGGGCCACGGGTAACCAACTGCGGCCACCGGCGGCGTGTTGTCCACCGTCACATAGATCGTCGCCCGCCTGAAGCTCTGGCTATTGTCGACCACCGTGAGCTGCAATGTGTACAGCCCGTCCTGCAATCCTCGCACATCCCAGTACTCCAGAATGTTCTGATCCACCTGATTATAGTGATCACCGCCGATCTGGCTCCATGCCGAGGGGTTTAGCCCCTCGCCGAACTCGAGCCGGTAAAAGGCAAAGTCACCGGATCTAGCATTGCCAAAGATCGGAACAATCTCCTTCACATGCCCCCCCAACGTTGGATCGAGGATCACCACCTCGCCCCCTTCGGGACTGCAGCCATAGATCTCGTCACGCTGCGTGGGAGGCTGCGGGATACCCTGCTCGCGCACCCAATCGGCTGCTTCGGGTGGATATACTTCATAAACTCGATCTTCCACCAGTTCCGGCGGCGTACATGCCGTTGCCAGCCTGCCCGTTTCCCGGTTGACCCTCTCCACCCGGTGTACACTGCAGTATTCGGTCGGCTCAGTACCCTCGATAAATAGGGCATTGACCCGGTTAGGACAGTGCTCCGTGGGCAAGAGTCCCGAGACAGCACAGACTTCGACCCTGGTCATGCCTGGCGGCGCAGGGAACCTCTCTATCACCTCCCCAAGTAGTCGCTCAGCGTACCCCTCGTTGTAGATCCGTTCCATGACATTGTGCCAGATCGGCCCGGCACCTCGCGAACTCGAAACCCCCTCCATCGGGGTGTTGTCGTTGTTCCCTACCCACACCCCCGTGACAATCTGGGGCGTATAGCCAATGGTCCACACATCCCGAAAGTCAGTAGTCGTGCCAGTCTTGGCTGCCGCCGGCCGACTAAGCCTCAGCGCACTGCTGGAACCAAAGGCTGCTGCCCGGGCGTTATTGTCCGAGAGAACATTCGTCAGCAGATATGCCTCCTGAGGCGACAGCTCGCGCCCGTCAGCCAGCACTACATTGCGCGCCTCAGGCTGCTTGTATTCCTCCAGCACCTGCCCGTCAGTATCCTCAACCCGCAGGATAGCGACCGGATCCAGCTGGCGGTACCCGGGTCGGGCAAGCTCGGCAGGCTGGCCCATCATCACCCCGCCATTCGCAAAGACACTGTACGCGTACACCATGTCCAAAAGCCACACCTCACCACCGCCAAGGGTCAAGCTCAGTCCATAGTAGTCCAGGTCACGGCTGAGCGTGTTGAGGCCTACAGCATGCGCCGTACGAATGACGTTCCCTACTCCCACCAAATTCAACACTTTCACGGCAGGAATATTGTACGACCGCGAAAGTGCCGTGCGAAAACTCTGCGCGCCGTGATACTTACGGTCATAGTTCTCCGGACAGTAGGGCGGATTGGGGTAGTCGTCAAAGCAAGAGTGGACATCCATCACCATCTCGGCAGCCGTGTGCCCCTGGTGAAAAGCCGTCACATAGCTAAATGGCTTGAACGAGGAGCCAGGCTGGCGGGAAGCGGTGGCGACGTTGACATTCCCATCGATCTCCTCATTCCAGTAATCGACGCTACCCACCATGGCCAGGATCTCGCCCGTGCGGGCGCGCCCGACTACAACAGCCGCATTTGTGACATCTTTGCCCTCTTCCTGCAGTGCCACCACCTGTGCCCGCGCCTCTTCCTCGGCGACGCGCTGGATATCCAGATCAACCGTGGTATATACCTTCAGCCCGCCCCGGTACAGGAGTTCGGGCCCATACTTGTCCTCCAATTGCTTGCGAACGTACATGGCAAAGTGGGGAGCCACGATATCGTAACGCTTTAGCATCGAGCTGCGGATGTCCAGCTTCTCGGCATAGGCCGCTGCCGCCGCCGTCTGCGTGATATACCCCTCTTCAGCCAGACGGTCCAACGCGATCTTTTGCCGCTCTTTGGCAATATCCGGGTTATCGATCGGGTTCATGGCCGGATACTGAACGATGGGGGCAAGCATGGCACATTCCGCCAGCGATAGATCCGGTGCGTGCTTGCCAAAATAGACCTGGGCGGCAGCCTCCACCCCGATCGCCCAGTTGCCATAGTAATTCGTGTTTAGATACCACTCCAGGATCTGGTCTTTTGAATATTGCCGCGAGATCTCCAGGGCAAGGATCGCCTCCTTGATCTTGCGCGAATACTTGATCTCATATCGCTCTTCCTCAGGAATGAGGATATTCTTCACCAACTGCACTGTGATAGAACTGCCACCCTGCACTCCCTGGCCCTGCAGATTCAGCCAAAACGCCCGGACGATGCCCTGCGGATCGATGCCGATGTTGCTGTAAAAGGTCTTGTCCTCGAGAGCAATTGTGGCATTGCGAAAATCCTCCGGAATCTGCTCCAGAGGCAGGAGCGTGCGGTCCCCACGCCGGGGATCGATCACTTCCATCAGCAGGACTTTGCCCGTGCGATCGTAGATCTTGGTCGTCTCGAATGTCTCCTGGCGAGTGACAATCTCGTTTGGATCGGGCAGGTCCTGGGCATAGTATCCGTAAACGCCGACTGCCGTGCCTATACCTGCCAGAACCGTAGTCAGACCGCCGATCAGCAAGACTGCCAGCACAGCCAGGACCACCTGCACCAGGATCCTGCCCGCCCCACCTTTGGCTCGCTTCCGGCGCTCGCGCCGCTGGCGAAACACCAATAGCTCTTGTGCGTTCATGCTCCCACTCCCAACGCCATACCACTAGTAGATTTGCGCGCAACTGCTTCGCATGCCCGAGAGAATCAGCCTATAACAAAGGGGCAGCCGACCGATAATCGGTCTTCTCCCCCTTTTCTCCTACAGCCTATGGTAACAGAAAACGATCGAGAGCGCAAGCCTGGCAGAGCCCTGCAACCATCCCAAATTGGGCGCCTGGCTGACGCTTTGCTCGCGAATTCCCTACGAACTGCTTACTCCTCGGGCAGCATCGGAACCTTGACCCCATGCTCGCGGGCAAATGCGATTGCATCTGCATAGCCAGCATCCGCGTGGCGCATAATGCCTGTGCCCGGATCATACGTCAAGACCCGCTTCAGGCGGCGGGCTGCTTCGGGCGTGCCGTCGGCAACGATCACCTGGCCTGCATGCAGGCTATAGCCGATGCCTACCCCACCGCCATGGTGGTAGCTGACCCACGTTGCCCCACCGACAGCGTTCATGGCGAAATTCAGAATGGGCCAATCAGCGATGGCATCAGATCCATCGAGCATCGCCTCTGTTTCGCGGTTGGGACTGGCAACCGACCCACAGTCTAGATGGTCCCGCCCAATGACGATGGGCGCGCTGATCCGCCCGCTGGCGACAGCTTCATTGAAGGCCAGTCCTGCCCTGTCTCTCTCGCCGTAGCCCAACCAACAGATGCGGCTGGGCAATCCCTGGAAGGCCACGTCCTCGCGCGCCATTCTGATCCAGCGCACCAGGTGCTCCTTCTCCGGGAACAGATCCATGATGATCTGGTCGGTCTCGTAAATGTCCTGCGGATCGCCCGATAGGGCCACCCAGCGGAAGGGTCCCTGTCCTTCGCAGAAGAGAGGCCGGATATAGGCAGGCACAAAACCGGGATAGACCCACTCGCCAGACTGCTCGCCGCCTACCTTGACCTCCTTGTACCCCACATTGAAGGCCTGTTGGCGAAGGTTATTGCCATAGTCAAACACCACCGCGCCCTGTCTCTGCATCTCGACCATAGCCCGGCAGTGACTTACCATGGCCTCCAAAGAAAGCTCCTGGTACCGGCGGGGATCGCGTTTGCGCAGCTCCACGGCATCGTGCAGAGCCATAGCATCGGGTACATACATCAGAGGGTCATGGGCACAGGTCTGATCCGTGACCACGTCGGGTGTCACACCACGCACCACCAGCTCTGGAAACACCTCAGCAGCGTTACCAATCAGCCCGATGCTTTTGGGCATCTCTTTCGCCACCGCGTCCTCAACCAGCGTCATCGCCTCTTCCAGATCGTCCACTACCACGTCCAAGTAGCCGTGATCCAGGCGCCGCTGCGCACGCCACGGGTCAATCTCCACGACGAGAGCCACGCCTTCGTTCATGGTCACAGCCAGGGGCTGCGCGCCGCCCATCTCACCCAGGCCTGCAGTCAGCACAAACTTGCCCCGCAGGCTCGCCTCCGGGCCAAAGTGCTTGCGGGCTGCCGCAGCCAACGTCTCATAAGTCCCCTGCAAAATCCCCTGGGTGCCGATATAGATCCAACTTCCAGCCGTCATCTGGCCGTACATGATCAAGCCTTCAGCTTCCCAACGATCAAAGTTCTCCTGTGTTGCCCAGGCGGGCACGATATTGGTATTAGCGATGATGACCCTTGGCGCATCCTCGTGCGTTTGAAAGACACCTACCGGCTTGCCACTCTGCACCAACAGCGTCTCATCCGGCTCCAACTCGCGCAAGCTCTCCAATATTGCGTCAAAGCACGCCCAGTTACGGGCTGCCCGGCCCCTGCCGCCGTACACAATCAGATTGGCCGGATCGCCTGCCACCTCAGGGTCCAGGTTGTGCTGGATCATCCGATAGGGTGCCTCGATGAGCCAGTTCTTGCACGTGAGCTGAGTTCCACGCGGGGGATGGATCACCCGCCCACCGCCTGCGGGATCTGTCATCGTCATCACTGATCTCCCTTGCTTACACGTCGAAATAGAGAGCCATCTCATAGGGATGGGGGCGATCGCGTACCTCCAGGTGCTCCCGGGTCATCTTGTAGTCGATCCAATCCTGGATGAATTCCTCGTCCATCACATCGCCTGCGAGGAGGAAGTCATGATCTGCAGCCAGCGCGTCCAGCGCCTCTCCCAAGGAAGAGGGCAAGCCCTTCACCTTGTTGCGCTCTTCTGCCGTCCAGTCAAAGATGTTGGTGTCAAAGGGCCCAAAACCAGATTCCGACGGATCGATCTCGTTCAGAATCCCATCCAGTCCGGCCATCAACTGTGCAGCCAGCGCCAGATAGACATTACCCGTGGCATCGGGGGGTCGGAACTCGATCCGCTGTCGCTTGGGCGAAACGGCATACATCGGTATGCGCACCGCTGCGCTACGATTCCCCATAGAGAAAAAGAGGTTCACCGGTGCCTCATAGCCCGATACCAACCGCCGGAACGAGTTGGTGCTGGGATTGGTAAAGGCAAGCAGGGCCGGGCCGTGGCTCAGCAAACCGCCGATATAGTGCAGCGCCGCCTGGCTCAGACCGGCATATCCATCCGCATCATAGAAAAGGGAAAAACCCTCCCTCATGAGCATCTGGTGAAAGTGCATCCCATTGCCCGCCTCACCAAAAAGGGGCTTGGGCATAAAGGTCGCTGTTTGATCGTGAACCGACGCCGTCATCTTGGTCACGTATTTGACCTTCATGGTAGCATCGCCACTTTCGAGCAGCCCCATCATGGGCGTCTCGATCTCTAGCTGACCCGGTCCCCCCACCTCGTGATGGTGATACTTGATCGGCACACCCATCGCTTCCAGGTGCAGGCACATCTCACTGCGCAGATTGTACAGCGAATCCCTCGGGGGATGAGCGTGATAGCCCCCGTGTAGCGGGATATAGTGCCCCAGGCCACCCGCTGTGCTATTCCACACCCCCTCGCGTGATTCCAGGCGGTAACCTACCTGGTGCACCTCATTCTCAAAAGCCACTGAATCGAAAACATAGAACTCGAACTCGGGCCCCCAACGGCTCTCTTCAGCGATACCCTTCTCACAGAGATACTTCTCCGCGCGGCGGGCAATATTCCGTGGATCCCGCGGAAAGTCCAAGCGTGTATCAGCCTCTTTGGCTGAGCAGATGAAACTCAGAGTGGGAGCTTCCCAGAACGGATCCATAAAGCCGGTAGAGAGATCGGGAACAACCACCATATCCCCCGCTTTCACCGGCTTTAGCCCCACACTCGAGGCATCAAAGCCCACCCCTTTCTCTATCCGCGACGGGGTGAACTGGCTCGCTGGCAGCGTCACATGATGCCAGCGGCCCCAGAGATCGGTGTATTTCAGGTCCACCATCTTGACGTCATGGTCGTTCACAAACTGCTTCGCTTCGTCAAAAGTGCCAAACATCCAGATCGCCCCCTATGGCCTTACATCCCTATCCAGCATGGTATACACGCAGCAGTCTGCCTGGCACCAACCGCGCTTCTGCTACCACTCTTCCTGGTGGACCTTTTTCGGATCGAACTCTATGCTGATCTGCTCTCTCTTTGCCGGGGTCCCAATCGCCAGAATACACAGTACGCCCATGCGACTGGGAATGTCCAACAGCTCCCGGACCGCATTCTGATGCTTCTTCTTGGGATAGATACTGATCCATACGCCACTCAGCCCCAACGCCTTGGCGGCCAACAACAGGTTCTGCGTAGCCACGCAGCAATCCTCCACCCAGTACTTCCCTGACACCTTCTGATCTCCGCAGACAACTATTGCTAGCTGGCTCTGTGCCAGCATGTAGGCGTAGTTATGAAGCCTAGCCAACTCGTCAAGCGTCTCCCGCTTGCGTAGCACCACAAAGTGCCAGGGACGTCGATCCTTCACCGAGGGCGCTGCCATGGCTGCCCTCAGTATCGCCGCCACCTGATCATCAGTAACCGGTTCATCCGTAAACTCCCGGACGCGTTGGCGTGAATAGATGATATCCAGCACATGCTCCATGAGTATACCTCCATCGCAGGTAGGAATTGTACTTTGGCAAGCACATTATACCGAATCACGGACAAAAGCCCAAAACAAGACGGGTGACAGGCAATGGGCGACCGTCAGCATACCGGGCGAGTGACAGCTACCAGGTGGGATCCCCCTTCGATCTCCGTTTGCCAGTTCAAAGAGGCTGAAGTATAATAATCGGCATTCTGAGCCTACTGGATGCGGACGACTAGCCGTGCCTTCTTCCACAGCTGTTCCAGGTTGTAGTAGGCACGGAGTTCAGGATCAAAGATGTGGACGACTACAGCGCTATAGTCAAGCAAAACCCAGCCCGACTCGGCTTCTCCTTCCACATGCAAGCGGCGACCACCAGCCGCTTTAGCCTGTTTCTCCACTTCTTCAAGGATAGCGCGGAATTGGGGCTTGCTCTCGGCGTTGCACAGAACAAAATAGTCAGCCAGCAGAGAGACTCCATCCATGTCCAGCAGCACAATGTCCGAGCCCATCCGTTCGGCGATGGCATCTACAATTACGTGAGCGAATTCGATTGGTTCCAGGGTGCAACCTCCATCAACTTGAATTTGTTTCGGGCATCTGTCCGGTCTCCGAAGGGATGTCACCCTTCAGGATATGGCCCAGTTGCTCATCCATTTGCTTCCAGTGCGTGCCGCGCCAATACACTCGCAGGCACACAGGGCAGGCCATGAACGATTCATGGGTCCGGGCCACATAGGCCGGGACCCGCTCGCGAGCCTCCTCGCGAGTGATTGCTGTCAGCTGCCCATTGCAGACCGGGCAGCGTGAGAAGGAGCGATCGGGCTCCAAACGCAGATCCGCAAGCACTTGACCGATTTGGGTCTCGAGATCCTCGCTGGTCAAGAGCACCGATTTCAGACCGGGCCGCTCTGCCAGCTCCCGGTCTCGTGTAAGCAGCACACGGCCCTCAGCACGGGCTAGGCGCACCAACTGATGGTCGTCCAACTCAGGAGCAAAGTGGGTATCGTATCCAAGGATACGCAACCACTTGGCCAATGTGCCAACCATAGCATCGGCGACAAATCTCATGAATGATCAATTCTCGACTCTCAACGCACTACTCGCCATCTTTTCCTTACTACTCCCTGCCGGCTTGATCTTGATCGCCGGAGGAGCGCTGGCGGGCCGCCGCCCGGCAAAATCGGCCGTCGCCGGTATCGGTGGACTTGCGCTTGCCGCCATCA